>OGXS01000280.1_pt1 | contig 51820 bp, 45 predicted proteins | sample 1576371 | NCBI WGS metagenome assembly OGXS01 (sample SAMEA3541475, study PRJEB24748) | human gut metagenome | biome: human gut; feature: human-associated habitat; material: faeces | place: China | collected 2012
AAAGTTTACTCCATTTACCGTTCCGATCACCGCGAAGAACATAAGTGGAATGGCAAGCCATCCGATATCCAGATATTTCCCGCCGGTAAATGGGATCAGCATAGCAAGGGAAACATCGGTAAACCGGACCATATAGAAAGCAAATACGGCTGTCACTACAATCTGCAGGGCCATCTTTTGTTTGGGAAATAACCCGTCTGAGCGCTTCATGACCACCTTCAGATAATCATCCAAGAATCCGATCAAACCAAATCCCAGCGTTACAAAAAGGATTGGTATGATCTTCGGGTAATCCCGGATGTAAAACAGCGATGTGATCACCACACTGAGAAGGATGATCACTCCTCCCATGGTAGGGGTCCCCGCTTTTTTTAAATGCGATTTTACGCCATCCTCCCTCTCTGTCTGCCCCATTTTCAGCCTTCTTAAGATTGGAATGATCACCGGACCCATGACCACGCTTAACGCAAACGCGATCAGCACCGGGATAAATACCGTATAATCCATAATACACCTCTTACTTCTTTTGTTTCTTTTCCTGAAAAATGTCTGTCATACCTTCAATCTTACATAGTATACTTCATTTTCTATTCTTTTTCAATGCCAAGATAGGGGAATATATTCTGGAAGATATCCCCCATGACCGGCGCCGCGATCGTCCCTCCATAATAGATCCCCTGAGGATCATAGATCACACACATGCCCAGGATCCGGGGATCGTCCGCAGGCGCAAATCCAATAAAGGAAGAAATGTATTTGTTGGCGCTTCTGGGAAGCGTCTGAGAGGTAGCTGTCTTTCCTCCTATATGGTATCCTTCAATATAAGCGTTTTTCCCCGACCCTTCTCTGACCACTCCCTCCAGAAGGGCCTGCATAGTCTCGGACGTTTCTTCTGAAACGATCCGTTCTCCCTCTTCATAAGCAAATTCTTTGATTTCTTTTCCGTCCTTATCTAAAATGCGCACTCCAAAATGAGGCGTTACCCGGTTTCCTCCATTGACCAGGGAACTGACGGTAGCCGCAAGCTGAATGGGCGTTACCTGAAAGGACTGTCCAAAACTCATGGTCGCAAGCTCCACCTGTCCCACATTTTCCTGCTTATGCATGATGGTGGCCGCTTCTCCCGGCAGATCTACTCCTGTCATTCCCATCAGTCCGAATTGGTTGAAATACTTATAGAAATTTTCTGTTCCCAGCCGCAGGCCGATCTCGATAAACACAGGGTTGCAGGAGTTCTGGATCCCTTCCACAAATGTCTCCGCCCCATGTCCTCCCACCTTATGGCATCGGATCTTCCGGTCTTCTACCATCTTGTACCCCGGACAGCTAAAGGTATCGTCCAATTCTACCACTCCCTCTTCCAGACAGGCGGAGGCTGTAATGATCTTAAACGTAGATCCCGGCTCATAAGTATCATTGATACAGCCGTTCCGCCACATCTGGTTCAGCGCTTCCTGCAGTTCCTCGTCTGTCATCCCTTCCGCCGTTCCTGTATTTAGCTCAAAAGGCTCATTGAGATCAAATTCCGGTACATTTACCATGGCCAGGATCTCGCCGTTCTCAGGATTCATCAGGAGGATTCCCACTTTGTCCGCCTGCTTTTCTTCCATCACTTTTTCCGCCATCTGCTGTGCGTACATCTGGATGTTGTAGTCCAAACTGATCTGCAGGGTATGCCCTGGGACCGGCTCGATCCGGTCTTCCGCCACTCCGTCCAGTTCTACGCCCCTGGCATCTGTTGTTGTCAGGATGGTCCCATTCTCCCCTTTCAGATATTCTTCATACTTCACTTCCAGTCCTATGATGCCCTGGTTGTCTCCCCCTGTAAATCCCAGGACTTTTGATGCCAGCTCCCCATAGGGATAATACCGCTTAAAATCTTCATCCACTTTTACCCCATCCAGTTCCAGATTCCGGATCTTGTCTCCCGTCTCTTTATCCACATTTGTCTTGATCCGTTCCATAGATGAAACTTTCTCTACCTTTCCCCTGACTTCTTCTTCCGTAAGTTCTAATTCCCTGGACAATACGTGGATAATCTTCTCTGGTTCTTTTATCTGGCTGTGAATGACGGAAATCGTACACACCGTCCGATTCGTTGCCAAGACCGTACCATTTGTATCTACGATCTCCCCTCTTGCCGCCTTGATCTCCCGCTCCCTTTCGTGGAGAGCTTCCGCCTTTTCCTGATAATATTCCGCTTCAAATACCATCAGATAGATCAGTCTTCCCGCCAGCACCAGAGCGATTCCCACAGCGCATAGAAACACCACCAAAAGTTTCTTCCTATTATAAGTTTTATTCTTCATAAAAAACCTCGCAAAAGCCGTTTCTATAATTTATTAAGACTTCTGCGAGGTTATTCTGCAAATTCTATTTATTCTGCCGCCGCCTTCTCTACTCCAAGATAAGGCAGTATTTCTTTCATGATATCCGCCGCCAGAGTAGTGGCCAGCTTGCTGTCTGACTGGACGGCGACGTTGGGTTCATCGATGACCACATAAATCATTACCTGCGGATCCTCCTGGGGCGCGTATCCAATAAAAGAAACCAGATAATTGCCTTGTCCTCTCGGATGTTTCTCCGCGGTTCCAGTCTTTCCTCCAATATCGTATCCTTCCACCGCCGCGGAAGAACCGGTTCCTTCTTCTACTACACTATACATATAATCTTTGATGATCTGGCTGGTCTCTTCCGAAACTGTCCGGCCGATCAAAACAGAATCTTTGTTCTCTGTCACGTTTCCATTTTCATCTTGGATCTGTTTGACCACATGGGGCTGATAATACTCTCCGCCGTTGATCAAAGAGCAGAACCCTGCCGCCATCTGAGTCATTGTCACGTCAAAGTTCTGCCCAAAAGCATTGGTGGCCAGACTGGCTGAGTCCATGTTTTCCGCGGTATACAGAACGCCTTCCTGCTCTCCCGGAAGGTCGATGCCTGTCTGTTTTCCAAACCCAAACTGTTCCTGATACCGGGTAAATTCCTCCACTCCCAGATCCGCCCCGATTTCCATCAAAGCCACATTACAGGAATTTTCTATGGCCTGCCTCAAAGTCTGAGTCCCATGGCCGCTCCGGTTATTGCAATGGATATCGTAATCTCCTACATGGAGTTTCCCTCCGCAATAATAGGTCTCGTCTCCCGTCAGATTCCCAAATTCCAATCCCGCCGCCACTGTGAACGGCTTGAAGGTGGATCCCGGCTCATACACTTCATTTACACAAAAGTTATTCCAAAGAGAAGTCAAAGCCTCCACCTTTTCTTCGTCTCCCATAGACTGAATTTCCTCTTCCGAATAATATCTTGTCAGATCTCTTGGGTTGTTAAGATCGTAATTCGGATAAGAAGCTTCTGCCAGGATCTCTCCGTTTTGCGGATTCATTACGATCACGCCGGTATTGGCGCTTCCCTCTCCGGTCCTGGCTTCATTTTTATGGGCTTCGTTGAAAGCCAGAACATGTTCTTCCACAACGCTTTGGATCTGCAGGTCTATGGTCGAAACGACTGTGCTTCCGTTTTCCGGTTCTTTTACTGTCCTCTCCAAAGAAGCGCTTTCGTCCTGGTAACCGTACTCCCGTCCGTCTGTTCCATTTAAAATAGAGTTATAGGACGCTTCAATCCCATTATTTCCCACATTGCCATCAGCGGTAAAACCGATCACATCGCAGGCGAGCGTTTCGTAAGGATAGGTTCTTATATAATCCTCTTCCAGCCAGATTCCTTTTATATTAGGGTAGTTTTCATCGTCTTCGTCAATCTCCTCAAACTCCCGCGCCGTATTGTAGTCTATACTTTTTTTCAGCACCTCATATCTGCTGGAGGGCTTTTCTTCGATCAGGTTCCGGACCGTTTCTTCCTCAATTTCAAAACAGTCTTTGAGAACCTGGATCGTGGGGTCCACACTGTCCTCGTCCTCAAGCATCGCTTTCACATCCAGGATCACATTGTAGACCCGCTCGCTGGTCGCCAGTTTTGTGCCGTTACGGTCCACAATGTCTCCCCGCTTGAAGGGAATGACCCTGCTGTCATACTGCTGCTGGTCCAAGACCACTTTGGTGTATTCTTCTCCATTAGAAGCGTTAATATAAGTAACTCTTCCCACCAAAAGCGCAAAAGCCAGTACGACGATCCCAAAGATTCCTACCAGCTTTTTCTGCATTAGTTTATTCATTTTTCTCCGAAGAGGATTCCTTTTCTTTCTTGTCATGCTTTCACCTGTCAATTGTTATGATCTGACCGGGCCAGTACCCCGTCTTCCGGAATGCTTTCATACTGCTTTACATAGTCCGCGGATGGGCTCTCATATTCTACTACCTGCTCTGGTGATGCGTAGACCATCCCCAGATCTTCCTGGGCTGCTTTTTTTATCTCTTCTACGTCTACAGAGTCCATGACCGTGTTGTATCTGGTGTCATTTTCTTCCCGAAGCTGGGCCAGTTCCTCCTGCATTGCGGTCACATTTTTAGAGCTGTCCGTGATCCTGGCCTGAAGACGTACATATCCCACGCAGACTACTAGTGTCAGCAGTGCTGCCGCCGTCAGAAATACTACATATCCCGCGTTCATTCGAAGGGCTTTTCTACGATTATTCCGTACCTGGCGGCTGACTTTTCTCTGCGGTGTTCTCTCCCGCCTTTCCGGCTCCCGAACCGGTTTTGGCGCAGCATTTCCGTATACATAAGCCTGTCCCTGTGTCCGGACAGAGCTATATCTTCTCGCTGTTGTTCTTGCTGCCATGTACGTATCACCCCTTTATCCAGCTAACAGCGTTCAAATATCCGAAGCTTGGCGCTCTTAGAACGGCTGTTTCTTTCCATTTCTTCTTTACTTGGCAGAATTGGTTTTCTGGTTACTATACTCCCCTTTGGGACGTTTCCGCATACACATACGGGAAAGTCACTGGGACAGGTGCAGGGATTCTCATTTTTCCGAAAAGCCGCTTTCACAATCCTGTCCTCTAACGAGTGGAACGTAATAATACAGATCCGCCCGCCTGGATTCAATAATTCGATCATATCATCCAGCGAATCCCTAAGTACATCCAACTCTCTGTTGAGTTCAATACGGATCGCCTGAAACGTCCGTTTGGCGGGATGTCCTGATTTCTTTTGAAATTTCATGGGAATGGACTGGCGTATGATCTCTACCAGCTGCCCTGTCGTCTCTACAGGCGCTTTCTCTCTCGCTTCAACAATATGTTTCGCGATATTTTTGGCGAACTTGTCCTCCCCGTAATCCCGAATCATATGATAGAGTTCTTGTTCGCCGTAGCCATTGACGATGTCCCTGGCCGTCATATTCTGACGAGTATCCATCCGCATATCCAGAGGCGCATCTTCGCGATAGGAGAATCCCCGCTCTGCCGTATCTAACTGATAAGAGGATACGCCCAGATCGAGCACGATCCCATCGACCTTGTCAATGCCAAGCTGTTGGAGCTGCGACTTCATATCACGATAGTTGCTCCGTACGATCGTGACTTTCTCCCCGAAGTCTTTCAGTCGGATGCCCGCAGCCTCGATGGCTGCCCCATCCTGGTCTATTCCTACAATACTCCCCTTAGGCCCTAACCTTTTGCAGATCTCATAGGCATGTCCTCCGCCCCCCAGCGTTCCATCCACATAGATCCCGTCAGGTTTGATATTCAGGCCGTTTACAGTTTCTTCAAGTAATACCGATGTGTGTTCGAACTCCATATCTTCTCCCTCTAGATACTGAATCCGCTCTCTTCCATATCGGATGCGATATCCTCAATGTTGAGTTCCACTTCAGCATTCTTTTCATCCCATCTTGCTTTGTCCCAGATCTCGGCACGCTTCCCCATACCGATAAAGACTACTTCCTTTTCTAATTTGGCATAGTCCCTGAGAACCGATGGGATCAAGGTTCTCCCTTGCTTATCAAGGTCCCCGTCCGCCGCGCTTCCCTGAAAGAAATACGCGAAAGCACGGGCTTTTTTGTCTGTGGTGGTGGGTAAGGCGTTCAGTTTCTCTTCAAAGGCGTTCCATTCGTTTTCCGGATATACGTACAAGCAGTGTTCCATTCCTTTTGTAATGACGAAATTCTCCCCAAGATCGTCACGAAACTTAGCGGGAATGATCAATCTGCCTTTCGGGTCAATATTATGACTGTACTCTCCTTTCAACATGAAACTCACCTTCTTTCGAAGCGGTCTGCCACTTAGTCTCCACTTCGTTCCACTTTTCACCACTTCCTACCACTTGACCTCATTGTAAACCATATTTTTGCTGATTTCAACCCCTTTTTTTAATTTGGGCCGGGGGATTTTTAAAAATCCCCCGGCCCAAATTAAAAAAGCCCTGTCCCAAATCAAAAAAAAGACAAGAACCGTTTCCGTTCTTGTCCTTTTGGATTTTTCTTCAGTTTTTCCCGGCTATTCTGCGGTTTTCGCTTCTGCGGCTTCTGCTTCTTCCGCCTGCACGGTAGCCAGTCGGTCCTGCAGTTCATTTACTGCCGTATAGTCGATCTGTACTTCTTCTGTGGCCTTGCTGCTCTCATAGGTCCCATATGCGGAATAGCCGATCCAGCCTATCAGAAGAATTCCTACCACTCCAACAACGCACTTGCGAATCACGTTTGCGGCTTTCTCTTTGCGCATGATCTGCTTACGGTTGGCCTTTTCTTTTTTATATTTGTCTACTTTTTCCTGACTCATAACAACTGTGTTCCTCCTATCCGCTCCAATAGGGATATTCTACCACAATCTTTCTGATTATACAACCACGATCACACCGCCGTCGGATGCGTACATACTGCTGATCCCTGCCGTGTCAAGAATAATGACATCCTTAAATGAAGCCCGCTCTTTTAACATATCCGCCACATCTTCCGCCCGCTTTGGACAGTTGCAGTGAGAAATCGCCAGAATCTTTTCTGTAGGATTTTTCAGATTTTTGATAATCTCATCCACCATCTTACTCAAGGCCTTTTTGATCCCTCTGGCCTGTCCAAGCTGACAGATGGTTCCATTAGGCGTCGCCCCCATTACCGGTTTAATATTCAGCGCGGAGGCCACGATTGCTTTCAATCCAGTCAGTCTCCCGTTTTTACGGAGCGTCTCCAGGGTCTCCAGCACAAAATACGTATCTTGTTCTAGAATATATGCTTCCACCGCATCAATGGTCTCCTGGAAGCTCATCCCCTTTTCTTCACATTCCGCCGCCTTCTTGGCGATCAAAGTCTCGCCTACCGAAGCGGAGCGGGAATTGAATATATAGATGTCCTTTTCCCCATATTCCTCATGATACAGCTTTTTTCCCAGCTGAGCGCTGTTGTATGATCCGCTCAGTTCCGCGGAAAGCGTTACCGCGTAAACATGTTCTTCTTCGCAGTGAAACGCTTCCATGTATCTTTCCGGAGAAGGGCAGGAGGATTTGGGACATTCCGGCGACTCAGATACCAGCTGCAAAAATCTCGCCTGATCAAAGGTCTCGTCATCAATAATATGATGTCCATTGACATCAATCTCCAGAGACGCCGTCTCAAAATGTCCAGATTCCTTCATTTCTTTCGTCAATTCTCCACAGCTGTCCACAACAATCTTATAACTCATAGTCATCCTCCCTGCATACAGGCCGCCGTCTTTTGCCCGCATTCATTTCTATTATACATAGTATTAAATACCACGTATAATATCATAACATAGAACCTGTGGAAAGAAAAGGAAATTATTCACTAAATTTGATCGTTCTTGACACTCCCAGAACAATTCCCATCTCCGCCATCAAAAACAGCACCGACGTTCCCCCATAACTGATGAAAGGAAGCGTGACTCCAGTATTCGGAAGAATATTTGTCACTACCGCCACATTCAGGAAAACCTGAAGCGCAATATGGGCAAAAATTCCCGTCACGATCAGGGAGCCATAGAGATCCGGCGCGTTCTGGGCGATCACCAAGATCCGATACAGCAGCATACCAAAAAGCACCAGCAGCACGATCACTCCAAAGACTCCCAATTCCTCACAGATCACCGTAAGGATCATATCATTCTGCACCTCCGGGATCACCATTTTCTGAGCGCTGTTCCCCAGCCCCTTGCCGAAGAACCCGCCAGACCCGATTGCGTAAAGTCCCTGAAGAGTCTGGTAGCCGCCGGTTTCCGCGTATTCTTCCAGGTTGAGCCACACAGCAAGCCTCCGGAACCGGAAATTACTGCTGGAAGCAAGCTGATTCCCCAGCGTCAGCACCAGTATCACAAAACTAGCAATGCCGGCGGCAAACAAAATAACAAACGGCTTCGTCCTTGGATGGGCAACGAAAATAATAGCGCAGCTGATTCCAAGCACAATAAGCGCCGTACTTAAGTTCTCTGTCAAAAACAGCACTCCGGCGGCCGCCACAGCTCCCCAAGCCAGAGCTTTCGCGGCTCCCACCATAGTTTTAAATTCTTTCCCCATCTTACAGATCACCACCGGGATAAACAGGATCACCGCGATCTTCGTAAGCTCAGAAGGCTGGAACTGCTGCCCCAGCGGAAGCTGGATCCACCGTCTGGCGCCATTAACTTCCTTGCCAAGAGGCGTCTGTACCAAAGCCATCGCGGCCAAAGAAATAATGTAGAAAGCTTTCGCCCTGCGGATATACCAATGATAATTGATCTTGGACACTACATAAATAATGACAAATCCCAAGATACAGAATATGATCTGCCGCTTAAAATAGTACATGCTGTCATTATATTCGATCATTGCGCTGTAAGCGCTGGTGCTGTATAACATCACCAGTCCGAAACAAACAAGAAAGACCAGTACCGCCATCAGACTATAATCATAATATCTGACCGGGACTGGTCCTTTATTCTCTTTTTTCTTTCTGCGCGTCCCTGCCATAATATCTACACTCCAATCGTTTTCATTATACTCAGTTACGCGCAGAAAAACAACCGTTAAATTCGCTCATGGAACGTCCTTGAGATCACTTCCCTTTGCTGTTCTTTCGAAAGCTTCACAAAATTCACCGCATATCCGGACACCCGGATCGTAAGATTAGGATACCGCTCCGGATGTTCGTAAGCATCAAGAAGGGTACTGCGATTCAGTACATTTACGTTCAGGTGATGGGCCATCTGCCGGAAATATCCATCCAGCACCGCCGTCAGGTTGCGCAGCCGTTCCTCCTCTGTCTTTCCCATCGCCTCCGGCACAATGGAAAAGGTATTCGAGATGCCGTCCCTGCACCAGTCATAGGAAAGCTTCGCCACGGAATTCAAAGACGCCAGCGCCCCGCTCTTATCCCGTCCATGCATGGGATTCGCTCCTGGAGCAAACGGCTCTCCCGCTTTTCTTCCATCCGGAGTAGATCCTGTTTTCTTGCCGTACACTACATTTGAAGTAATGGTCAGGATCGACAGCGTAGGTTCCGCGTTCCGGTATAATTTCTGCTTTTTCAATTCTTCGCAGAACAGCCTTACCTGTTCTTTTGCCAGTTCATCCACCCGGTCGTCGTCGTTTCCAAACGCCGGATACTCTCCTTCCACCTGGTAGTCGGTAATAAGCCCTGTCTCCGGGTCTCTCACACAGCGGACCTTTGCGTAACGAATCGCGGAAAGCGAATCCGCCAGCACGCTCATGCCAGCTACGCCAAAAGCCATATAGCGGTGGACCTCTGTATCATGGAGGGCCATCTGAGTCTTCTCATAGGCGTATTTGTCATGCATATAATGGATCACATTCATGGTGTTGGCGTACATCTTCGCCAGCCAGGGCCGGTAGATATCAAGCAGTTCCATTACCTTATCATATTCCAGGTACTCTCCTTGGTAAGGCTCATGCTCCGGTCCCACCTGTATATTCTGCTTCTCGTCTTTTCCGCCGTTTAAGGCCATCAAAAGCATCTTAGCCAGGTTTGCCCTGGCGCCAAAGAACTGCATCTCCTTGCCGATCCGCATGGCGGAGACACAGCAGGCAATTCCGTAATCATCCCCGTATCTTGGCCGCATCAGATCGTCATTTTCGTACTGGATGGCATCGGTATCACAGGAAACCTTGGCGCAGTACCGTTTGAAATTCTCCGGCAGCTTCTCCGACCACAGGATGGTCAGATTCGGCTCCGCGGAAGGCTTCAGATTGTACAGTGTATGCAGCATCCGGTAGGTATTCTTTGTTACCAGGCATCTTCCGTCTTCTCCCATGCCTCCCAGAGATTCCGTGATCCACATAGGATCTCCGGCAAACAGCTCGTTGTACTCCGGCGTCCGCAGATGCCTTGCCATACGAAGCTTCATCACAAAATCATCGATGATCTCCTGCGCTTCTTCTTCCGTCAGGATCCCACGCTTTAGATCTCTCTCAAAATAAATATCCAGAAATGTGGCTGTTCTTCCCAAACTCATGGCCGCCCCGTTCTGCTCCTTGATCGCCCCAAGGTAAGCGAAATAAAGCCACTGGACCGCTTCTTTGGCATTTCCGGCCGGGCCGCTGATGTCATAGCCGTACATCGCCGCCATCTCTTTCAGTTTTCCCAGGAAATTGATCTGCTGGTACAACTCTTCCAGCTGCCGGATATGATCTACATCCATATCTTCCATACCGATCCGGTCTTTGTCTTTCTGCTTCTCCTGGATCAGAAAATCAATCCCGTAGAGAGCCGCCCTCCGGTAATCTCCAATGATCCTGCCTCTTCCATAGGCGTCTGGCAGACCGGTGATCAGTCCGCAGTGCCGGGCCGCTTTGGTAGCCTTGTTGTACACTCGGAATACCCCATCGTTGTGAGTCGTCCGGTACTGGAATTCATCTTCCACCTTCTGGGACAGTTCATATCCATAGGCCCGGCAGGCTTCCCGCGTCATCCTAAGACCTCCAAAAGGATTTACTCCCCTCTTCAAAGGACGGTCTGTCTGCAGTCCCACAATGATCTCCTGGTCTTTATCCAGGTATCCAGGCTTATAGTTCAAAAGAGAGGTGACTGTCTGGGTATCGATATCCAGCACCCCGCCAAATTCCCGCTCCAGAGCCATCAGGTTCTCCAGCTTGCGCAGCAGTTTTTCTGTCCGCTGTGTAGGCGGCGTGAGAAAACTTTCATCCCCCTCGTAAGGCCGGTAATTTTTCTGGATAAAGTCCCTTACGTCAATATGCTCCCGCCAGCTTCCACCCTTAAATCCTTCCCACTGTGTAAACATCTGTTTCCTCCTGTTTTCTGTATATGGCATCAAAAAAGGGCAACACCCATTTTCGATGCTGCCCAGACGGTCGGCTGATCACGGTACTCTATTCCCCTGTGGTAATCCACATTATCCGTCAGTAATAGAGCCCTTCTAAGTTTACAGAGAAAGTATACCATTCCCCGGAACCATTCGTCAATCTTTTTCTTTACGCTTTTCCGTCGCTTCCCAGAACGTTGACGATCTTGTGAGCTACGACTTCTTTGACATATGCCCGTCCAACCTTCAGATATTCACGCGGGTCAAATACTTCCGGTTTCTGATGCAGGACTTCTCTGACGCCTGCCGTCATGGCAAGACGCAGGTCAGAATCAATGTTGATCTTACATACAGCGGATTTTGCCGCCTGTCTCAGCATATCCTCCGGAATTCCAATAGCGTCGGCCAGATTTCCGCCGTTTGCCTGAATGATCTTCACATACTCCTGAGATACAGAGGAAGCTCCGTGAAGTACGATCGGGAAGTTTGGAAGACGTTTCTCGATCTCCTCCAGGATATCAAACCGAAGCTGCGGCTTCTGGCCTGGTTTGAATTTAAACGCCCCGTGGCTCGTACCGATGGCGATGGCAAGAGAATCTACTCCTGTGCGGCTTACAAATTCTTCTACTTCTTCCGGACGTGTATAGGAAGCGTCTTCCGCGTTTACGTTTACATCGTCTTCGATTCCCGCAAGCTTTCCAAGTTCTCCTTCTACCACTACGCCTTTCTCATGAGCGTATTCCACAACCTTCTTAGTCAGAGCGATATTCTCCTCAAAAGAATATTTAGATCCATCGATCATAACAGAGGTAAATCCGCCGTCGATGCAGGATTTACAGATCTCAAAATCAGCGCCGTGATCCAGGTGCAGGGCGATCGGAATATCATTTTCCAAGAGAGCCGCCTCCACAAGCTTGGTCAGATAGGCGTGCTTCGCATACTTTCTTGCCCCCGCGGAAACCTGCAGGATCAATGGAGAATTCAGTTCTCCGGCCGCTTCTGTGATTCCCTGGACAATCTCCATATTGTTCACGTTGAACGCGCCGATCGCGTATCCTCCCTCATATGCCTTTTTAAACATTTCTTTTGTTGTTACCAATGGCATCTCTTAATCCCTTCTTTCTATAAAATATAATTTTTACCACTGTAATAGATTGTACCAAATGGAAAGACTTCCGTCAAATTAATCTCCGCCATTTCAGCTAATCTGTCCTTTTTATTTCTTATCCCTCTTCCTGGTCTCCCGCCGCCTCCAGCAGAAGCTCCAGCTCACACTTAAAAGTATCCTGGCTTTCCAGAAGCTTCCCGTCTCTGAGATAGTCGAAGAATGTATGGTAACCGTTGGGAGACAGAAAATGGAACAGATACCTCTCTTTTTCGCCCTCTGCTTCCAGCCGGCGGTTCAGTTCCTTAAAATGCTCCCGCGCGTACCGGTTTTTCGCCCGGTTCTCCTCGCTTGCATCTCCATCCTCTTTGATCTCCACCACCACGAAATACTGGTATCCGTCTTTGCGGACCTTGAGGAAAAAGTCCGGGTTAAACGTGGTGTGGTAATATTTCCGGGTCTTGGACCTGCCGGAGCCATACCGGCAGCTATAGCTGATCTCATAGAATCCCTTGTCTCCCGACTTGATCCAGGCTTCCAGCGCCTCCGCGTTTTCCCGCCTGCAGAGCAGGTCCGCAAACTTGCGCTCCGGCTTTGAGGCTGTGATGACTGTGGTCACAGGCGTCTTAAACCAGCCATAATTGATCTGATCGCGGTATGCGGATCTTGGGAAACTCTCGTCTTCAAAAAGCGCTTCCGTGATCCTTCTTTGGTCTTCATCCTGGATCTCCGCTTCCCAATTGTTGGTAAAGTAAACCGTGTGGTCTTGGCGCAGAAGGCTGACGCTCACCGACTGCCGGGAGAGATTCCTGGTGGATATCTCATAGGTATCCCCTGCCTTTTCCACTGCCACCACAGACTTCGTTTTCTTCCTGAGAAGAGGAGCGAAAGCCGTCAGGATCTTATGGACATTTTTCTCCACGATCTCTTCTCCCTGATTGCCCCGCTTCTCCATGGAAAGCCGGATCATATCCTCAATCTGCCTCCGCGGAGGAAGCTGATTCTTAGTATATTCCTCTTCTCCCAGCTTCAGCGTCCTTCCTTCCCACTCTCGCTGTTCAAATTCATCGAAGATCTTGTCCACCACCTCGTCAATGGTGTAGGTCACATTACGGATCTCGTACTCCCGCTTCTGGCTGCCCTGACCAAGGACCGATTCATAGACCGTCTCCTGCTCTTCCTGTATGGACTGGGATTCCAGCACGATCCCTTCTCGCATCATCCGGGAGAAATCCACCGTCCCTGTCTGGGATTTCTTCTCTTCCTCTCTCTGGGTCGTGGTATAGTCAATATTGCGCAGGGTAAAATGATATTTGGACCGTTCCCCTTCTTCCATAGGCTTGCTGTAGATCCTAGCTTCGATCTCCAGCACTTCCTCCACCAGATCTTTGATCTTACTGCTCCATGCGCTGTGGTTAAACACCGTGACCTTGGGCTGGGGAAGGGTATATTCCGCCGGGACCCTTAACCCCCGCCCCAGCACCTGGGCGATCAAAAGCCGGGAATTAAACGCCCGTTCCTTCCAGGGTACGATCTGAAATACATTCTTCACATCCCACCCTTCCGTCAGCATGGATACGGAAACAATCCACTGGGTCTCGTCTTCCCGGTCGTCCACATACCTTAGCTTTGCCACATTTGCTTTATGTTCTCTGGAAGAAGTAACGATCAGCACTTTCTTTTCTGCCTCTTCCCGCTCTTTTCCTTCCCATTCCATCAGGAAATGGATCAATTCTTCATATAAATTTTTGGCGCTTCTGATATCTCTTGTCACCAAAATGCTCAAAGGTTTTACCTTCGGGTAATCCCGGATATTCTTCTGATGGTTCTGATAAATCTTCTGAAGCCGCTCCCGGTCGTCCCCGCTGTCGTCCTCCCGCACATAGTCTACGTTCTTGACCACCTTGTCTTCGATGGCCTGCCGGAGGGAATAGCGGAAGATCACATCCGGGAAATACTCATTCTCAAGATAAGCCGTCCCGGTAAAGCCCAGCATATACCGGAATCCATACTTCTCATCCAGCAGAAATTCCTTCCATTTCTTCATATTCCGATCCTCTGAGGTGTTCCCGGAAGGCCGATTGAAAATATGATGGGCCTCGTCGTTTAGAACCAGCGTGTTTCCGCCCGTCTCCCTGAAACTGTCTTCGATGGAAGACCCTGTGTTTTGATAGACCGCGTGGATATTTTCCACACACAGATCCCCCTTCTTTACCGTCTCGTTGGCGGTCACGATAGAGGGATTGCGGATCTTTGCTTCCTCCGGGATCAGCTCCTTCAGCCCTGGATCAGAGCTTAACGCCTCAAATTTCTCCATCAGCCCCGCCTCGATCGTCAGAGAAGGCACCAGCACCAGCACCCGCTCCACCAGGCCAATCCCAAGCGCGATCTGGGCGATGCCATAGATCACATAGGATTTGCCGGTTCCCGTGGCAAGGTCCAGATCCGCGTATAATTTATCCCGCATCTGCAGAATCTCCAGAAATTCCTCTCTGGAGCCATATTTTTCTTCCAGCCTGGGATTTCTCCCGTAATTTTTCAAAGCCAGCTCTTCCAGATTCTGATCGTTTCCTGAAGCCAGGTAGACCACTGCCCGCCGGATCGCTTCTTTCTGATAAGTCCTGTTCCCGCACAGCCGGTCTACAAATGGCTGCCAGGCTTCGTAATCCAGTTTTGCTCCGTCATAAGCCATACTTACTTCCAGCACAAGCTCTGACTGCCGGAACCGCTTCTTTTCTTCCATCCTGCCTGCTACGCTCCTTTTTTGTTTCTGCTCCTTACAGCACATACCTTCCCTTTGTATCGTTTCCGAAGATATCTGTGTAGATCACCATGATCTCTTTCGCTTCCCTTGGTTTCTCCAGCTCGATCCTGACAGTCCCATCCTCTGTCTTAAGATCGTCCGCAAAGAAAGCGTCTGAAAGGATAAATTCTTTCCCATTATAATCCGCATCAATAAAAATTCCCGCCAGGAAATCAAATCCAGACATCTTTTTCTCTTCCGCCGTCTTCTCTGACCGGGGCTCTTTCGAGCGGAAGTCTGTGACTGTAAGCAGGATCTTTCCGTTCTCTGTTTCCACAGTACTCTCCACTTCCGGACGCCGCTGGAAGGAAAACCCTACCACGTCCTCCATCTCGTTGACCTTGCTTTTGGACCTTGGCTGTCGGAACCTGTGGAACTCCTCCCGGTGCAGTTCCCGGATCACACTGTAGGGAATATCCAGGAAATAATAACGGACCCCGCCTATGTCCTCATAATTCGTCATAAAATCAAACCGGTTTTTGGGCGCTACGATATAAACCCGTCCGCCGGCCATCCGCCGGCCCACATGGCGGCTCACACTCTCCAGAAAGACTTCGTCCACATCTGCGTCCTGGAATCTCTGGTAATCGAAAATGATTACCGGGCAGCCGTCTTTACGGCCGTCAAACACATATCCTCCAATCTTGTATTCTTCCAGATCAATGTCAAACAGACCGGAGACAAATTTCTTATATTTCTCAAATTCCTGATCCAAAGCCGCCTTCAGGTCATAGGTCCCCAATGTGCAGGTCATGAACGGCCGGGCATCTTTCTTGTATTTTGGGGGATTCTTGGCCTTGCTGAGAAGATTCCTGCCCTCCGCGATTTTTAAGAGCCGCTTCTGGCAGACATAGTAAGACAGTTTCCCCACATCGCATAAGATCCAGCGGCGGGAAAGTTTCTCCGCCACCACCGCGGGGGTTCCGGAACCCGCAAAGAAATCCATCACCAGATCTCCTTCTTTGGTGGAAGCCTGGATGATCCGCTTCAATAATTCTTCCGGCTTCTGGGTAGGGTACCCTGCCAGCTCGCCGCGGTACCGGTCGCAGGACCAGATATCCACCCACCAGTCCTCTACCTTTTTCCCCTGCTTTTCCATCTCTTCTTTCTTTCCTTCCCCCTCAGCGGAAGCCCCAAACAGCTGCCCGCTATTATGCACCCCGCTTTTGTGGCTGATCCTGGGAGGAAAGAATTCATTATTGGCGGTCCTGCTGTAAAACAAGATGGTATCATGCTTCCTTGGAAAATAATTCCCCGCCTGGGAAGGACCGGTATAACACCAGGCGATCTCATTGCGGAAATGATTCTTTCCAAAAATTTCATCCATAAGCACCTTGATATAGTGGCTCATCTTCTGATCCAGATGGACATAGATGCTGCCGTCCGGGGACAGGATCTCCCGCGCCAGCAGCAGACGCCTTCTTAAGAATTCTACAAACTGGGCCCCTTTTTTCTTATCGTTGTAGGCTTTGGCCCCTTCTTTGTTCTGAAATTCATCGGTGGTAGCAAAGGGAGGATCAATATAGATCAATTTCACCTTTCCTTTTACTTTCCCGCGGATCAATGGATCTTCGTCTTTATATATGGTTTTCAAAAAATGCAGATTATCCCCGGAAACGATCAGGTTTCTCCATTCCTCTTCCCAAGCGCCGCCAAACATCTGCTCTGCCTGGAGCGGGACCGGAAAAGAACCGTCGTCGTTGGCAAACAGATCTTCTCTTCGCATCTTGCCTGCATAGGCCAGCTCATATTCTTCGTGTTTCACCGGAAATAATTTATAGCGGAAATCTTCCGGGATCTGTTCTCCTTTTTCGATCAATTCGATCAGATAATCCTTCTCTGCCTTACTCAACATCTTTTCTTTCGCCCTCCATATTGTTTCAGTATATTACAAAATCTTTTGAAATACAATCGCAAAATCCCGGTCAGTTCGGCACAATTTCCGTCAGTTTCCATACTATAGTAGTGCAAATATTTTTAAAAGGAGAATAGATATGCCAAATTGCCGCTATCATTCGCAGGATTATATAAGGCGGGGCGGATGCGGGCGAAACCAGTCCGCCTCCTCTTCCGTTTATCCCAACCGCAATCACAGAGCGGAAAATGCGGGCTGCTCCCCAAGAGACCCGATCGCCGGGATGCCCCTTGCCATGGCTTATGTTCCCTGGCAGGAGTGGGGCAGTCTCTGCGATGCGAGGCAGGGATTTTGCCGCGGTACCATATTTGAAGATTTAAACAAACCATTTCAGGGGATGGGAGGCTGCCGCAGATGAATGAAGCAAGAAGAAGCAGGAAAGAAATGTTAGACTGGATCAATGTAGTCAGCTTTGCCGTTGACGATGCCAGGCTCTTTTTGGACTCTCACCCGGACTGCCGGGAGGCCCTGGATTATTTCCAGGACATGAAGGATCAGCGGGTCCAGGCTTTGAAAGAATTCGCGAAATGTTACGGTCCTCTGACCATAGACACCGCAGATACCACATGTATGCCCGAGGCCCAATGGATGTGGATCAACGAGCCGTGGCCATGGCAGGAAGGGGGATGTTGATTTATGTGGAATTATGAGAAACGGCTGCAGTATCCTGTAAAAATCTCCCAGACCAATCCCAAGATCGCCCAGGTGATCATCAGCCAGTTTGGCGGGCCGGATGGAGAACTGGCTGCCTCTATGCGCTATCTGTCCCAGCGGTATACTATGCCTTATAAAGAAGTGACCGGGCTTCTGACAGATATCGGGACCGAAGAGCTGGCCCACATGGAGATGATCTGCGCTATCGTCTATCAGCTCACCAAAGATTTAACCCCGGAAGAAATCGAGAAATACGGCTTTGAAAAATATTATGTGGACCATACCCTGGCCCTGTGGCCCCAAGCCGCCTCCGGCACGCCCTGGACCGCCACTTATTTCCAGTCCAAGGGAGATCCCATCACCGACCTGCATGAGGATATGGCCGCGGAGCAAAAAGCCCGCACAACTTACGACAATATCCTCCGGCTGGTCAAAGATCCGGAGATCTGCGATCCTATCCGCTTCTTAAGGGAACGGGAGATCGTCCATTACCAGCGTTTTGGAGAAGGTCTCCGGATCGTCCAGGATAAGCTGGACAGCAGGAACTTCTACGCCTTTAATCCGGCGTTTGATAACAAAAACTGCCGGTAACCCAAGGAAAGCAGGAGACAGACAACAACATGTCCGTCTCCTGCTTTTTTTATTTTCTCGTTTTACCGGATCAACAGATATACGATCACGGCAGCCACAACAACGATGGCGATCCCAAGGATGATCACCGGCGCCTTTGATAGTTTCTCCTCCTCATAGTAATCATCGTAATAATCATCTTCAATCTCCTTCCTGCGCCTGGTCTTCTTAGGCTGCGGCTGAGATTTCTTCTTTTTCCCCCGGCCATCGTCAATGGAAAGCATATCATCATATGCTTTTCTCATTTCGTCCTCTCTCTTCTGGCGGACGTGCTTGGGCGGGATGTTGGAATACTTCTGCTCACCGCGCCTCTCATTCTCCTGGGCGCCGGATGGTGCTTTAAACTTTTTCTTGCAGTGATAGCACAACAGATAGTTGGGATCCTTTTTCCCTGGTCTTAACTGCTGACCGCATATCGGACACTTCATTGGTATCTTATGCCTCCTCCTCAACGTAATTTATATGTCGATTATACTACACACAGATAAAAATGGCAAAATTTCTACGAAAAAAGTGGGTATTTCTCTGTCAGTGTTTTTACCAGCCCTCTGACTTTCTCCACATTATCCTCACTCTGGATGACCAGGGCGATCCCTTCCGCGATCACATCCATGTCTTCCTCTTTCATGCCTCTCGTAGTCACCGCCGGTGTTCCAAGACGCACTCCGCTGGTGACAAATGGGGAACGCTTTTCATTTGGAATCGTGTTTTTATTGCAGGTAATGTGGGCTTCGTCCAAACGTTTCTCCAAATCCTTCCCTGTTACTTCTCTTCTGCTTAAGTCAACCAGCATCAGATGGTTATCTGTGCCGCCGGACACAAGATCTACCCCTCTTTTTAACAGCCCTTCGCACAGCGCTTGGGCATTCTTCAGAATCTGCTTCTGGTATTCTTTAAACTCTGGCTGAAGCGCTTCTTTGAAACAGACGGCCTTCCCCGCGATCACATGCTCCAAAGGTCCCCCCTGGATTCCCGGGAATACCGCCTTGTCAAATTTGAATTTCAGAGCCGCCTCTTTATTTGCCAGGATCATTCCTCCCCTTGGCCCTCTCAGCGTCTTATGAGTAGTTGTAGTCACCACATCGGCATAAGGAATCGGGCTTGGATGAAGTCCCGCCGCTACCAGCCCCGCAATATGAGCCATGTCCACCATCAGATAAGCGCCTGCCTCATCCGCGATCTTGCGGAACTTCTCAAAATCAATGATTCTCGCGTAGGCGCTGGCTCCCGCGATGATCATTTTAGGCTTCTCCCGCAGAGCCGTCTCTCTGATCTGGTCATAATCCAGGAATCCTCTGTCATCCACTCCATAAAAAGAAGTCTGAAAATATTTCCCGGAAATGTTGACCGGAGATCCATGGGTCAGATGCCCTCCCTGATCCAGGTTCATCCCCAGGATCTTGTCGCCCGGTTCCAGCATCGCGAAAAAAGCGGCCAGATTAGCCTGCGCGCCGGAATGAGGCTGTACATTGGCATAATCGCAGCCAAATAATTGTTTCGCTTTTTCTCTTGCCAGATCTTCTGTCACATCCCCACACTGACATCCGCCATAATACCGCTTCCCCGGATATCCTTCCGCGTATTTATTAGTAAGGATGCTTCCCATCGCCGCCATCACCGCTTTGCTCACCCAGTTTTCCGAGGCGATCAGTTCAATATGAGAATTCTGCCTCTCAAATTCTGCCTGCACCGCATCCGCCACTTCCGGGTCTGTTTCCCTGATCATATCCAGATCATACATATTAGCTCCACCTCCTGTTATCCTGCGCAAAGAGAAAGGACAGCACGCCTGCTGGCCGCCGTCCTTTCTTTCTGCTCACACACAGCATTTTCGTGTAATTGTATTATAACACTACTGCGCGCTTGTTCCAAGTGTAACTTCCACTGTCTGCTCTTCATAGCTTCCGCCGTCTGCCGGAACCTGGACTGTCACTTCTACCGTAGTCCCCGCGGCATAATACTGGAGCTGTTCCTGCAGAGTCTCCATACTGTCAATGGTGGTCCCATTCAGCCCGGTGATCACAGACCCCTGCGTAAGGCCCGCCTTCTGCGCGCCGCCCCCATCGCTCACACCCGCGATATAAACGCCTTCCGGCATATTATACATCTGGGCGCTGTCCGCGGTTACGTCCACGCCTTCAATTCCAAGATAACCTCTCTCGTCTTCCGCCACCTTTTCTTTCGTTTACTGGTTCATCAGGTTGGTGATGACATCGCTGACCTCGGAAATCGGGATGGCGTATCCCATACCTTCTACTTCCGTGCTGGCCGCTTTTGCCGTATTGATTCCGATCACTTCACCGTTGGCGTTCAGAAGGGCGCCGCCGCTGTTGCCGGGATTGATAGCCGCATCTGTCTGAAGAAGGCCGATATCAAACCCTTCCAGCTCTCTGCCCGTTGCTGAAATAATCCCTGTCGTCACAGATTGTCCGTACCCAAGCGCGTTTCCAATGGCAATCGCCTGCTCGCCTACCTGGATCTTGCTGGAATCTCCCAGTTGAGCCACCGCGATCGATTCCATGGTAGAATCTTTGATGTTGTCCAGATTGACCGCGATCACAGCAAGGTCTTTCGCCGAGTCGGTTCCTTTGATGTTTGCCTCCACGCTTTCTCCATCCGCGAATGTTACCGTCAGCGTATCGCTCCCCTCTACCACATGGTTATTGGTCACCATCAGAAGCTCTGTATCCGTCTGCGAGATAATGATTCCAGAACCTGCGCTGGTACTTTCCTGTTCCTGCACTCCGCCAAAGAAATTCTGCACCTGCTGTACGCTCATATTCGTAATAGAAACGACCGAGGGCATTGCGTTCTGCGCGATCTCTGCCACATTGGAATCCGTCGTGCCGCCGGAGCTTGTGGTCAGCTGAGCGCTTTCCACGGTTTTTCCACCGGAAGATCTTCCGGACGTTCCAAGGATCTTACCCGCCACGATATTGCTGGTCTGGAAGGCGGCGCTTGCTACCACGCCAAAGATCAACGCCAGGCAGACTACTTTCAGCCACCTGGGAGCGCCTTTCTTCTTTTTCTCCGGTTTCTTCTCTGGTTCGCTATAATTCTGGGAATTCCCCTGATTCTGTGTATAATACGTATATTGGTTATCCATAAACTCTATCTCCCTTCATGATCTGTCCTGCTTTGGACAGTTATCCTTTTCCGTTTACATAGAGTAGTTTAACTTTCAATTGTGTTCAAATTGTGATGAAACCATGACAAAACAATTAAATCAGATTTTAAAACTCAAAAAACAACCTGGATCAAAAACATATAGAGCACGGTTCCCACACCAATACTCAAAAGATTATTCCTCTTCCATACATGCAGGATCGCCGTGACCGCTACCGCGGAGGCTTCCGGAATCCCGTAAGGCGCCGCGAGCACCGGCGTTTCTCTCAGACAATAGACCACCAAAAGCCCGATGACCGCGGGAGTCAGCACTTTTCCCAGATATTGGATCACCGGCGGCACTTCTTTCCCCTTGGGGAAGATCAAAAAAGGGACTACTCTGGTGCCAAAAGTGGTAAGCGCCACAACCAGAATGATCAAAAGAGACATTCCCACACTTACTGGCATGCTTCATCCACCTGCCTTTCCATTCTGGTCTTTCCAACAAAAAGAACCAGCACGATCAGAAGCATGGACGGGAGCACAAACCCGTCCGCTCCAAAGATCTGTAAACATACAAAAGCAGCCGCCACTCCGATCATCTCCGGAAGACGGTTCTTTTTCTCAAACCACTGTTCCACAAAGATCACCACAAACAACGCCGTCATGGCAAAATCAATTCCTTCCGAGTTGACCGGGAGCATAGCCCCCGCTAAGCCTCCAATGGCAGACCCAATGACCCAGTAGGACTGATTCATGAGCGAGATCGCAAATAAAAATTTATCCTCTTCCACTCCCTCCGGTACTTTTGTGGTACACAAAAGAGAATAGGTCTCGTCCGTCAATCCAAAGATCATGTACCAGCGTTTCCCACCCATACTGTGAAATTTCTCAAGCAGGGAGATCCCGTAGAAAATATGGCGTACATTGACCATCAGCGTAAGGAAAAACACCTGCAGAAGCGACACGCCTGGCGCGAAAAAATTCACCGCCAGATACTGCCCCGATCCGGCGTAGACCAAAACACTCATCAAAACCGCCCAAAGAAAAGAATATCCCTTTTCCGCGAACATCACGCCGAATGCGATCCCAATAAATAAGTATCCGGTCAGAACCGGTATGGTATAGGGGAACGCTTTTTTAAACGCCTGTTTATAACCCATCTGTCTCTTCCCTCCCTCTCCATATCTCAACAGCATCCAAAAACCGCGAAAAGGATCAGACCCTTTGCAGGACCTGATCCTCTTTCATTTCTCATTCATTTCCGGCGGAATCTTCATAAGCATTCTGCAGATCCATCAGCGCTTCCCTGAGCAGGGCATCGGACCGCAGCGCCTTCTGATACTCTTCCTCCATCTGAGCAAACAGATCTCTTACATCTTCATGCTCAGCCACCGTCTGTATATAATCTTTGGTATCCTCGTCCAGATTCTCCGTCAAGACCTGGTAATCTCCACTGTCCATTTTCTTCTCTACATACAGTGTTTCCAGTCCCGGTACCTTTGTATAAATATCTTTGATCTTCATTCCATATCTGACAAACGCCACATATGTATCTTTGTACGCTCCGTATTTTGTATAGACCTGGATATCTTCATAAGCCTCCACAAAATCTTCTTTTGCTTTTTCTTCCTGGTAGTAGTTCTTTACAGCAGTACGGATCTTGGAATCTTCCTCTTCCTGGCGCAATGGATTCAGCGCCATACTCTCCCGCCCGGAAATCTTGATCTTGACCGCTTCGATACTGCCTGTCCTGCGTATCTTCTGCTCTTTCTCTTCGGTAAGACAAAAACCCGCCACCCCAACCGCCAGCGCAAGAATCACAAGAGCCGCTGTCACACGGCTTCTTTGAATACTTGTCCGGCGTTTACGGCAGCCCTTCTGTCTTCCTTTCATAAAGACTACCTCCGCGTACTATGCACTTTTTTAAAGGTACACACCCGGGCGGATTCGAACCGCCGCTCCCGCCTCCGGAGGGCGGTGCTCTATCCCCTGAGCTACGGGTGCGTATGGCGGCTTTCTAAAACCGCCTTAGTTATACTACCACAAATTTTACATAAAGTAAAGAAAATCCTGGAGAGAATTTTTTATAGTCTTTATATTGTTTCCCAGCAAACCTCATTTTTCTCTCTGTCATAATAATACGCGTGATCCCCAAGGACTTCTTCCGGGTCTACCACCGCCTCATTGATCTCCACGATCAACTGGTTCAGTTCTTCCGCCTCTGGCGCGCAGGACTCCGGCAGGATCAGCATCTCATGTACGCTGCTTGGCAGAAGATAATAATTTTCTTCCAGCATCCGGCCCACCGCTTCAAGCTCTCCCTTGTAAAGCACAACGGCCGCCCCGTAATTCTTCATCCGGTTCGTCAGCACGCACATGTTCAGTTCGTCCTCTATTTGGGGAACCGCCGTCAATTCCTCGATCACCGCGCCCATGGTCTGAAAATCCACAGGAAGCAGCCGGCAGGTATTTTCACTGGCCCTCCGGCATATTTCTTCCCGGTCAATGCCCCATTCTTTTAAGTGTTCTTCCTGGATCAGCATGGTTGCGATCCCATGCTGGCTGATCTCCAGGATAACCGCAAACACAACGGCAAGATCCAGGTAAGGCACATAGGGAACCCTTGTCAATAATTCCTGGTTTCTTTCCCTGCTGATCAGGCGATAGACGATTTTCTCTCTGACCTCCTCATAGGTCTTTAATTTCTCACTCTTCCAGGGTGTTTGAAAGCGCAGTTCGTTATAAAGATTCATAATATCAGCCGCAATGCTTTCCAGAGAGCTTCCCTGCTGAAACTGCTGGTAATACTCTTCCAGATAGATCGTCGGCGCGATATTGATCCCCTTCTCCTCAATGGTCAGCCCTTTTCTCCATACCCCGTTATTTTTCTGCGCTGTATGGATATGGACCGCGTGGCTTTCTTTTACCTGTGACTTTACTTTCTTTTCTACCGCCTGTACAAACTGATAATAAGTCATAGATCTCCTTTCTTAATAGGCGGCGCGTCTTTTGCTTTCTTAGGAATATTGCAGGAATTCTGCCTGAGATATTTTGAAATCAAAACAAGAATATTATGGTAGTTTTGATTATAAAAAAGCCCTGCATAAAATGCAAGGCTTTTTTGACATTTTCTCTATACCCTTGACAGATACTCTCCGGTACGGGTATCAATCTTAATCTTATCATCCTGCTCAACAAACAGCGGAACCATTACCTGAGCCCCTGTCTCTACGATCGCCGGCTTTGTGGCTCCCTGAGCTGTATCGCCCTTGAATCCCGGCTCTGTCTCTGTGATCACCAATTCTACGTTGAGCGGCGGCTCGATCGCGAATACGCTTCCCTGGTAAGAGCTTACTTTTACATTCTCATTCTCTTTCACAAACTTCAGAGAATCTCCGACTGTATCCGCATTGACCGCAATCTGGTCAAACGTCTCTGTATCCATGAAATAATACAGATCTCCATCATTATAGAGATACTGCATCTCTTTCCGGTCGATATGAGCGTTCTCAAACTTTTCTGTCGGACGGAAGGTTTTCTCAACCACCCCTCCGTTGATGATATTTTTCAGCTTTGTACGAACAAAAGCCGCGCCTTTCCCTGGCTTTACGTGCTGAAATTCCAGAATCTGATATACCGTTCCCTCAATCTCTACGGTAAGACCATTTTTAAAATCACCTGCTGATACCATTATAATCCTCCTTAATCGTGCGGAACACCGCACATTTTACGTTCTTACTCACTCTTTTCATTCTATAATAGATTTCGGCTTTTTTCAACCTTTTTTTCTTTCTTCTGGCTTTTCTCATAAGAGCGCAGGACAATCCTTTCCAGAAAGCGCTTCAGCACAATCTGGATCTCTTCCTTTGGATGGATCGGTTTTACCAGGATACTGGGTATCCCGGCCCGCTTTGCCCCCCAGACATCGGTAAAAAGCTGGTCTCCGATAAAAACCGTATTGCTTGTGTCTGTTCCCATGATCTCCATTGCCTTCCGGTAATTTTTCACAGAAGGTTTGTGCGCGTTGTAAATGTAGTCCACCTGGATCTTCTCATTAAACATCTTTACCCTGAGCTCCTGGTTATTGGAGATCAGACAGCAGCAAAAACCGATCCTTTTAAGTCCCGCAAACAGTTTTACTGCCCGATCATCCGCCGGCGCCCCATGGGGGACCAGCGTATTATCAATATCAAAAATCAGGCCCCGGAACCCTTTTTCATAAAGTTTCTCAAAATCAATAACATAAGTAGATGCCACATACCGGTCAGGGAAAAATCTCTCAAACATTATTCTCCATCCATTTCCATCAGGCGCCGTACCAGTTCTTCACAGACCTGAAGCACCGTTTTATTATCTGTATTCACCACGATATCTGCCGCCGCTTCGTATTTCTCCCGGCGCTCTTCCATAAGCTGCGCGATCTCCCGCACACCTTTCCTTCCTTCCAGAATCGGCCTTTCATCATTATCTTTTACCCGCTCGAAGATTACCTCCGGGCTTGCGGTCAAGAGCACTACTCTTCCGTTTTTCTTCATTTCTTCCACATTCTGGCTTCTCAGCGCCGCGCCGCCCCCACAGGAGATAACGGTATTCTTCCCGTTCTGCATCTCTTTGAGAAGCTCTGTCTCAAGATTTCGAAAATATTCTTCTCCATAAGTCTCAAAAATATCGGTAATGCTCATCTCTTCCCGTTCCGCGATCACCTGGTCCATTTCCACAATATCCATAGCGAACATGGTGCTCAGATAATCGGATACGGTAGACTTTCCAGCTCCCATAAATCCGATCAAAACAATATTATAATCAAACAGCTTCCTAGCCTGTATCCGCTTACTGTTTTTTAAGATACAGCGGAAAACGTCATAAATCTCTTCTTTATATTTGTTATCCGTTAATTTTTCCTCCAGCCGCCGCTTTTGCTTTTCTTCCTGCTGGGGCTGCAGGATCGACATTCCGTATTCTTCCTTGTAAGACATGATCTTTTCTACGATCGCGTTTCTCTCCACCAGCGCGTCGATGACCTTATCATCGCAAAGCGCCAGCTGTTCCCTATACATTTCTAAATCATTCATGTTTTTCTCCCATTTCCTGCTCTTACTCTCTCGCTCTTTCCGCAAAGGGGACAGCGCCTGATCCATCGAGCGCCGCCTGTGTATTATACCAGTATTCCGCAGACTGCGCAAGGTACTTGTCTATCTCTTTCTCAAAACCTGTTCCCCGCTTTCTCTTTTGCCTGATCACTCCGCGCTCTCGTCCAGGGCGCTCTGGATATCGCTTCGGAACCGCTTCCAGGCATCCTCGTTTTCTACGAAGTATTTCGGACAGTTCTTCCCGGTTACATCGTAGTGGCGGATCACATCTTCCGGTCCCAGATCGAACTTCAGGCAGAGCCAGGCGCTAAGCTGTACCATGGAACGATAAGTGGCTTCATTGAACTTTCCGCTTTCATCCGGATGACAGCACTCGATAGATACCGTGTCATGATTCCGGTCATTAGAAGCGTAAGCCACTTCCCAGGTAGGCACGCACTGAACGATCTCCCCGTCCAGGCCCACAATAAAATTACTGCTGGTCCTGGTTGTGTGGCTGTCTTTCAGTCCTTCAAAATAATTCCTGTTTTCCATAGCTGTCGCTCCCGGATTCGCTGTATAGTGAATCACGATCCCTGTGATCCGGTCGGTTTCCGTTCCTGGTCTGGAATAAGGATTCACCGTCAAAAGTTCCACATCAATTTCCGGCTTTGACGCATCGATCTTTTCTCCCGTCAGTTCAAAATATCCACGGCCAAACCAGTCTGGTTTCGCTATTTTAAGGACTCCCACAGCCAATAACACAAAAATCAGTATCATGATGCCCAGATGGATATTTCGCCGCATTCTTCTCTTTTGCTGCGCCAAGCTGATTCTTTTGTACCCCTTCTTTTTCATTCATACCCGCTCCGTTCGTATTTCTGGAACTATTCTATCACAATTTTCTTCCTAAAATCTGAAGAGTTACTTAAGATTCTGTAAGAATTTCATGATACGAACCGGTATACCGTCACCGTATCATACATTTCCCCTCCCCGAACCAACGGTGTCTCAAAAGAATGCTGATTCACAGAATCCGGGAAATACTGAGTCTCAAAACAGGCTCCGCTTCTCTTTTCATAAACAGCCCCTTCTTTGCCCCGCTCTCCCGCGACAAAGTTGGCGGTATAAAACTGCATCCCCGGAAGATCTGTAGAAACCTCCATGGCAATCCCCGTCTCTTGGGCATACATCAGCGCCACCTTGCGCAATCCAACGCCGTCTAATACATAATTGTGATCATAACCTCCCGCCAGGCTGAGAGCTTCATAATCTTCCTCTATCTCTTTTCCAATCTTCTTTCTCCTGCGAAAATCCATAGGTGTCCCATCCACAGGAACAAACTCTCCTGTAGGAATCGAACAGGCATCTGTCCGGGTAAATGCCTGCGCCTGGATCTGGACTTCCTGATCCTCTACACTGCCGCTTGCATGCCCCGCCAGATTAAAATAGCTGTGATTGGTCAGATTCAAAACCGTATCTTCCCTGGCCTTTCCCTGATAGCGGATCCTTAGTTCATTGTCGTCTGTCAGCGCATAGGTCACCTGGATCTGGACCTCTCCTGGGAATCCCTGGTCTCCATTTGGGCTCACCAGGGAAAAAGTCACTTCCTGTTCCTTTGCTTCCAAAGTTTCCCAGATTCTCTGATTGGTAAAATCCCGGCCTCCATGGAGCGTATTTCCGTGATCATTTGCCGTTAACGGATAGGTATTCCCATTTAACAAAAACCGGGCCCCTCCGATCCGATTGGCGACTCTTCCGATCACACCGCCAAAAAACAATGTCCCCTGTTCATAACCTTCCACACTGTCATATCCCAGCACCACGTCAACGGGATGCCCCTGCCGGTCCGGCACGTACAGACTTACGATAGAAGCTCCGTAATCGCTGACCAGGACTTCCATCCCTTTTTGATTCTTCATCCTGTAAATCCAGCTTTTTTCTCCCTTTTTCGTTGTTCCGAACAGTTGCGCCATTGCCTTTCCTCCTTTTTTCATCAATTATGGATTCCTTTTTGTTCTATTACAAACTCTGTCTTCCAGTCTTTCTCGGAAGACAGAAGATATTGGCTATGCACAGGGGCTCCCCAGCTGTCGTCGCCTCCCACTCCCATCTGGCCTGCCAGGATCCGCAGCCAGGTATAATGAGGAATGGGCAGCTCTTCCTGATGGGAGGCTGTCTCCAGTTCCAGGGTGTAATGGGGCAGGACGCTGGACTCGAAGGGGGCGTCCGCCGCGGAAAATCGTATTCCTGCCCCCTCTCTTCCCGCCAGTTCTAACCATCTGACTCCCGTTCGATTCCCACACTCTTGCGGTCTTAGATAGGGAGACAGGTTCCCATCGGCGCTGCCTGCAAAGACTCCCAGTCTTGCTCCTTCTCTGCGATCTCTATAATTTTCCTCCGGTCCATACCCATAGTATCGGAACCATCTGGTGTCCCGCTTGCATTTCCACTCCATTCCAAAAGCCGGAAGACAGGGAAGACCCTGCCGTCCGTGATAAACAGCTTTTACTCGGATTCTGCCGCCTGTTTCCACCTGGTACTCCACCTCCGCTTCCGTCTCAAGAGGCCGGGGTAGTAAAAATACAAATGTAAGCGTGACTTTTCCTTCTTCTTCCTTTATTTGGGTCTTGCTGTGTTTCGCAAATCTTCCCGCCGTCATCCAGGGCGCGCAGTCAAATCCCAGCCCCGCGCCTCTGTCGTTGTCCGTAAGCGCCCGCCAGAACGTTAATTCCGGCGGCCCGGCCAGATACTCCTTTCCCTGATAACACAAAGAGACGATTCCTCCTTGAGCCTTAGAGAAAAGAGCGGAAAATCCCTTCCCTTTTACCCCAATATTTACGTCTCCCCGGATCACTTCGATGGGGCCGCCGCCTCTGCTCCCCTTTTCATTTCCAGCTTTTTTCTTCCAGATCTTCTGCCCAAAACAGCATTCCTCTCCCTTTTTCCCCCAGAGGGTATCCTCCGCAAGCTTTGCGCTTACCTGGAACACGTACTCTCCCGGAGCCTCCGGCCATGGAACGTCCACGGGAACCCTTTGAGTCTGCCCTGGCGCGATCACTGCCCAAACAGTAGTCTGATACAGGCATTTCTCTTCCCGCATCAGCCGGCAGTCAAAATAGTATCCGGAAGTATCCTGGAACAGATTCCGGTTCTGGATCTTTACCTCCTTCTCTCCAGGATAGATCCTAAGAGGGGCATAAAGGGCCTTTACTTCCTGAACCTTAGGCGAAAGTCCGCGGTCCGCGAACAAGATGCCATTTCCGCAGAATTCATAATCTGTAGGGCGGTCGTCAAAATCGCCTCCATAGGACAGCACTTCTTCTCCCTGATCATTGATCCGGTACAGAGCCTGATCCATATAATCCCAGAGGAACCCTCCCTGATACTTGTCGTACCGGTCCTCCAGCGCTGTATAAAGACACAGACCGCCAGTGGAATTGCCCATGGAATGTGCGTACTCACAACTGATATAGGGTTTCTTAGGATCAGACTTTAAATATTCCTCAATCTCTTCCGGCTTTGCGTACATCCTGCTTTCCATATCGCTGATATGGCTGTACTTCCGGTTCCAGAACACCCCTTCATAATGAACCAGACGGGTATCGTCCTGTCTGTGCAGATACTCTGACATTGCTTCCAGATTTTTCCCCGCGTAGGATTCATTTCCGCAGGACCAGATCAAAACAGACGGATGATTTTTATCCCTGTGGAACATGGAAGCGGCCCGGTCCAGCGCCGCTCCCCGCCATTTGAGACAGTCTCCCGGCACATTCCAGGACGGATCACAGTTCCCCAGCTTCTGCCAGGAACCATGGCTTTCCAGATTTGCCTCGTCGATCAGATATATGCCATACTCATCGCACAGCTCATACCAAAAGCTTTGGTTGGGATAATGGGAAGTCCTTACCGCGTTAATGTTATGGGATTTCAAAAACCTGATATCCCAGAGCATATCTTCCTTTGTGATCGCCCGGCCTCTCCGGGCGTGAAACTCATGCCTGTTGATTCCCCGGAAAGTGATCCTCTTTCCATTCAGGCACATCACCCCGTCTTTCATCTCAAACCGCCGGAACCCGATGCGCTGGGACACCGTCTCAATACCTCCTCCTTCTTCTCCCTCCACTTCCAGGAAAAGCCGGTACAGACATGGGATCTCGCCGCTCCAAGGCTGTATCCCGCTTACCTCTGTCCAAAACTCCAATTTTTCTTTTCCTTTTTTCTTTGTTTCAAAAAGTGTCTTCCCCGTCTCATCGCAAAGCCGCAGCCTGATCTGACAGCCGGGTTCTCCTTCCAGACTTACGGCCGCGCGCAAGATCCCCGTCCGATTGTCTTCTTGAAGCCCCGCCTTCACAAAGAGATCCCGGATATGCGTCCTGGGCACCGCGTACAAGAACACTTCCCGGAAGATCCCAGAGAACCGGAAGAAATCCTGATCTTCCAGCCAGCTTGCGCTGCTCCTTTGATGAACTTCCACAGCCAGCTTATTCTCGCCTTCCGCCAGCTTATCCGTCAATTCAAATTCCGCCGGTGTAAAGCTGTCCTCGCTGTATCCGATGAATTCTCCATTCAGCCATACGTAGAAAGCCGTCTCAACTCCCTGAAACGACACAAACACTCTCTTCCCTTTCAGCTCTTCTTTAAGGGTAAAACAGCGCAGATAACACCCCACCGCACAGGCTTTCTCCGGCACCTTAGGAGGCCGCAGTTCCTCCACGCCGTCCCAGGGATACATAGAATTCACATATTGGTTCCGCCCAAATCCCTGGGTCTCTATATGGCCCGGTACCTGGATCTTAGAAAAACCGCTGTGGTCAAAGTCCATCTTGTAAAAGTCTCTCGGCCTTTTCTTTGGATCTGACGCCCAGGCAAACCTCCATTCTCCATTCAAACTCTGCTTCAGAGGCATCGGGATTTCCTTCTTAGCTTCTTCTGTCTGTTCATAAAATCTATGATCTGAATGAGCTGGGATCCTATTTACTTCAAACACTTCCGGGTCTTCCAGCCAGGCGGTTTCCGCTTTTTCCGCTTTCATCTTCACACTTCCTCCTCCCGCAGAAAAAAACGGGACCCCGGACAAGATCCCCTTTCGGGCTGGTTCATCTGTCCTGACGGTCCCGTTTTGATCGACTGTCTTTGATCTATTCTTCGATACTGTAATTTGGCGCCTCTTTTGTAATATGGATATCATGAGGATGGCTTTCTTTCAGCGATGCGGAGGAAATCTTCACAAACTGTCCCTTTGTCTTCAGATCCTCGATCGTTGCCGCGCCGCAGTAGCCCATACCAGAACGTAAGCCTCCCATCAATTGGAAAACCGTATCTTCCACGCTGCCTTTGTAAGCCACCCGGCCTTCTACGCCTTCTGGCACCAGTTTCTTTGCGTCGGTCTGGAAATACCGATCTTTACTTCCATTCTCCATAGCGGCGATGGAGCCCATTCCACGGTAGACTTTATATTTTCTTCCCTGATACAGTTCAAAGGTCCCCGGGCTCTCATCGCATCCGGCAAACATACTTCCCATCATGCATACATTGGCTCCCGCGGCAATAGCCTTTGTCATGTCTCCGGAATACTTGATCCCGCCATCGGCAATGATCGGAACGCCATACTTATCTGCCGCCTCATAGCAATCCATAACGGCCGTGATCTGAGGAACGCCAATACCGGCGATGACTCTGGTCGTACAGATAGACCCTGGCCCGATCCCGACTTTGACCGCATCCGCGCCTGCTTTGATAAGTGCCTCTGTGCCTGCTCCGGTAGCCACATTCCCCGCGATCACCTGAAGCTCTGGGAATTTGGATTTCACCATATCCACCGTACGCAGTACATTGGCAGAATGTCCGTGAGCGGAATCCATGACTACCACATCCACCTTCGCTTCTACCAGGGCCGCCGCCCGCTCCAGGCAGTTAGCGGTAATTCCAAGCGCGGCTCCGCACAGAAGTCTTCCCTGTCCATCCTTAGCAGAAAGAGGATATTTGATCTGTTTCTCAATATCCTTGATGGTGATAAGTCCTTTCAAGTTGAAATCCTTATCTACGATCGGAAGCTTTTCTTTTCTTGCTTTCGCCAGAATCCGTTTTGCTTCCTCTAAAGTGATTCCCTCCGGCGCTGTGATCAGCCCTTCTGAAGTCATAGACTCTTTGATCTTCTTAGAAAAGTCCTCTTCAAACTTCAGGTCACGGTTGGTAATGATCCCCACCAGTTTCTTTCCTTCTGTGATCGGTACACCAGAAATCCGGAATTTCGCCATCAGATTATTGGCATCCTCCAATGTATGCTCTGGCGAAAGATAGAAGGGGTCTGTAATAACTCCATTCTCAGAACGTTTTACTTTATCTACTTCTTCCGCCTGGGCCTCGATGGACATGTTTTTATGGATAATTCCGATTCCTCCCTGGCGCGCCATAGCTATGGCCATTCTATGCTCCGTCACCGTATCCATTCCAGCGCTCATCATCGGAATATTGAGCTTGATCGCTTTTGTCAGATTGGTAGACAGATCTACCTGATTAGGAATCACCTCTGAATAAGCCGGAACCAGCAGCACATCGTCAAAAGTAATTCCCTCTCCGATAATCTTTCCCATGATATTCCCTCTCTTTCTCTGTTCGTACTATAAATGCTATAATAACGAATTCCATCTTAGTCTGTCAACCACTTCTTTATCCACGGACCACTTTCCTGGGCGCCAGAAGATAGAATCCCTCAATGATCGTATCGTTTGGCTCAAAAAGAATTTTCTTCGTCTGTCCGCGTTCCGTCACTACCAGAGCGTAGATCCGTCCCTGGCCGGAACCAGAAGTGTAATCATAGGTTTTGGCCCTCTGATACTGCCGAAGATCTCCGGAGTCCGCCGGAGCAAGAACCTCCAGATCGTTCACATTCATAGAGAAGATCCGTTTTCTTTTTGCCTTATGCATGATCTTGTCAATGTCCAAATCTCCATTCACATAGAGATATTCGTACTCCACATCCAATCTCCTAAACAGGAAAACCACTCCGGCAATTACCGCCACCGGAACAATGATCCCCAGCGGGAACAGGAATATCACCAGAACGGATACGATCGCCAATGATACCAGCAGCGCTTTGATACATATATCCTTCATGGTTGTCTGCTTTTTGATCAGCTGTTCTGTATAATAGTCACTCATTATTATTTCCTCCAAACCAAACTATTGATTTAGACCATTGTAGCACATTTTGGCAATCGAGTAGGAGGAAATTCCTCTGATTGAGGAATTTCCGTCCTCTCACACCACCGCTCATGCGGTTCCGCAAGCGGCGGTTCAATCAACCTAACATATGACACGCTTTTCGGCGTAATAGTTACTCATGGAGACTAGCCCAAATGCGGCTAGTCTTTCGTTGTTAATGGCTTTTTGTACCCAGCCATTATGGGCAAGCCTCGCATATCGATCTCCGCAGTAAGCGATGTTGTATGCCGCCCAACGTGGTACGCCCAGTTTCTTCAGGTTCCTTGCCCTATTCTGCGGTGTTTTCCAGTGTTTCCAAATACACATCCGCAGACGGTAGCGTATGTTACTGTCCAGACGCTCACATAATCCCTTCATGCTCCCGATTTTGAAATAGTTTATCCATCCTCGGATAAGCTGGTTCAGTTTCTCCACTTTGTAGCTGTTGCTCACTCCCCAGCTTCTGCATGTCAGTTTCTTCATCTGTACTTTGAATTTCGCTACTGCTTTCGGGTGCGGTCTGGCTTTATATCCCTTGGCAAATGCGTCAAAGTAAAATCCAAATCCGAGATACTTGATACCTTTGGGCTTGTCCACCTTGCTCTTTTCAGCGTTTACTTTCAGTCCCAGCTTTTCCTCAATAAATCGGGTAACACTTTTCATTACCCGCTCCGCCGCCTGCTTACTTCCTACCATGATAATTAGGTCGTCTGCATAGCGCACGAAATCCAGCCCTCTTGCCTCAAGCTCTTTATCCAACTCGTTCAGCATAACATTTGCCAACAGCGGCGAAATATTCCCTCCCTGCGGCGTGCCTACAACTGTATCTTCATACTCGTCATCAATCATCACTCCGCTGACCAGAAATTTCCTTACCACTGAGATAACGTCTCCGTCTTTTATTGTCCGACCGAATATCGTCATCAGCTTGTCATGGTCTACCGTGTCGAAGAACTTTGCCAGGTCGATGTCCACTATCCAGCTATGCCCATCATTCATCATCTCTAATGCTTTCAGCACTGCCTGTTGTGCACACCGATTCGGTCTGAATCCATAACTATGGTCGTGAAACTGCTCCTCAAAGATTGGCGTGAGTACTTGCGCAACTGCCTGTTGCACAAAGCGGTCCACTACCGTTGGTACTCCAAGGTTTCTTGTCCCTCCTTCTGGTTTGGGTATCTCCACCCGTCTGACTGGCTGCGGTTTATACTTCCTTGTCCGCAGCTGTTCCCTGATGTTTTCGCCGTTTTCCGAAAGGTATGCGCCAAGCTCCTCTACGGTCATCCCGTCTACGCCTGCCGCTCCTTTGTTCCTGACGACTTGCAGATACGCCGCATTGAGGTTATCATTGCTCACTATCTGCTCCATGAGACTACTTGTGTCCATGCGTTGTTTCCTTTCTGCCCCTTTTGCCTTTGCCGCCTTTGAGGTCATCGACAGACGTTTGCTCCGGCTACGAAGTGGAACGTACTTCAACTGATTGATTGTTCGGTCCTTCGCTCCGTTCCCATTACAGGAATTTCCTCACTACTACGACCTCTGCTGACTTCTCACAGTTCGTTGTTACTACGGCTAATGAAACCGTCTGTGAGACCTCCCCGCTTAAGGTGCGGACTCTTTCCCTCCATGTACCTGCCACATTTACTAGTACTTCCAGCAACTTTTGGACTTCAGCGTTTCTGGCCGCCTTATCCGTATTTCCCAGCCTTATATGTGGTTTCTGTCCGTCAGGTCAGAGGTTTGCCTACAGCTTCCTCCAGATTCCACCTCACGATGGACACCCTTGCTGTTCAACTATGTGCTTCGTCGTTGCCTACGCGCACTCGGGACTTTCACCCGTTAGAGCCTGCCCATGGCGGGCGAACCAGAAAGGGGCTGGAGCGCCAGCCGCTCCAGCCCCTTTGAAACACTTTCTCAGATCAACCTCTCCCCATCGGCATCGCCGCCAAGCTTCCGTCTTTATGGTACAATATCCCATTTTCACTATAGTATGAAGGATTTCCTTCCGCCGCCTGGATAAACAGCAGATTTGGCATCGCTGAAAACGCGTCCGCTTCAATCTCTGTAATATTGGCTGGAATATACACTTCAAATATTTCTTCCTCGATTCCCGCATATGCTCCTTCTCTCAGTCCTACACAACTTTCATGGGCAGGGAGCGCTACTAAGCCATCTGTCAATACCAGCGCCCTATCCGAATAACCGCTCACGTACCCCGTACCGTCACAAAAATATCCGGGGAATTCCTTCCACCCCGCATACAATTCCACAGCCTTTTCCTCTTGCACAGCCCCCGAAAACGGCATCTCGCACTCCGGATCCAAATACCATCCGTCAAACGCTTTTCCCAAACGCTTGGGCTCCTCTAACGCTTCCAGGCTGAATGTGCCAATTTCAAAAATCTGTTCCGTTCGCTCCGGCTGGCCTCCGTTTCCATGGAGAATCACCTGGATATCCGTGACAGCCGCCGGCTCCTCTGACACTTTTTCCATTGTTCTATCTGAAAGCGCGGACACAGAAGCTGGAACCTTCCGGCCGCCGGCTCGTTCCCTGGCCTCTTCCCGCGCTGTTGGAACAGCCGTTTCCGCCAAAGGCAAATTGACCGCCTTCTCAATCCACTCCTTATTTCTTCCAAAACTCTCCTTTTCAGGGAGCTTTGACAGCACATTTATTTGATCGGTCTTTGTCTCCCACTGGTCATATACAGGAAGCGGAAGCTCCAGGGCAAACGTCTGAAATCCTGTCATACAATGAGCCAAAAGACAGAACAGCCCTATTTCCAGCCACAAGACCAGCCGGTTCCAATACGTTTCTGCTCTTTTCGATTCCCGCAGCACTTTCCAACGTTCCAGTACCATTTCCATATCCATCCCTGCCTCTCACTCAATATAACACATATTCCGTTTTTTCCGAAACTTCCTTCTCCCGCTCGTCTTATCTCCCCGGCGGTATGGCTTCCAAACTTCCATCTTTCCGATACAAAATCCCATCCTCGCTGTAATAAGCAGGATTCCCTTCCGCCACCTGGATAAACAGTAGATTTGGCATGGAAGAAAAGGCGCCCTTTTCAATCTCTGTGATATTGGCCGGCACATACACCTCGAAAATTTCTTCCTCAACCCCGGCGTACGCTCCTGCCCTGAGCCCCACACAGCTTTCATGAGTAGGAAGCGCCACCAAGCCATCCGTTAATACGAATCCTATATCGGAACAGCCGATCACATATCCCATCTCATCACAGATATACCCCGGAAATTCCTTCCATCCAGCGTACAATTCTATCGCCGTCCCCTCCTCCATCCTTCCGGAAAAGGGCATTGTACACTCTGGATCCAGATACCATCCGTCAAAGATTTTGCCCAGGCGCTTTGGCCCCTCTACCTCTTCCAAATTGAAAGTTCCCGGTTCAAACATATAATCCGCACGTTCTGGCAATCCGCCGTTTCCGTATAGAATCAATGCTATTTCCGCCGGAACCGGAGGGGACTCTTCTTTCTCTTCTGCTGTGGATTCCACCAGCGAAGAACCCCTGTTTATGGTCTGGCCTTCTGTGCGCCCTTCCGGCTCCATATTTGCCCTTCCAGTCCCTGGAACACCCTTTCCTTCCTCTTCTGCACTCCCAAGCGCCGCAAAGAACACGCTCCTATCTACTGCCGCCTTTTCCACAATGCTTTTCCCGTCAGGTACGGCCGTTCCAATAACTGTCAGGCAATCGGTTTCCAACTGCGTCTGTTTTCCTCCTGTCCTTCCCATATCCAAAGGTATCAGCTGCTCCGTCTGTCGTATCATGCCATAACTGACTGTCAGTAAGAACAAGACAGCTCCAAAACCCAGAAACGCCAGATTCCAGTCTTTCTTTCTGTTCTGCCGACCACTGGTTCTTTCCGCCCAAATTTCTCCTCTTTCTGCCGCGATCTCCATTTCATCACCTGCCTTATACTTTCATTATATCTTTTGACTAACAAGAAAAAAAGTGGCATTTTGACACATCAAAACACCACTTTCTTGAAATTTTACAATTCTAGTCGACCTGCAGCAACTGATACAGTGCCTGCGCATATAGTCTTGCGCACTGCATCAGTTCATTCAAATCAATAAATTCATCTGCCTGGTGAGCCAATTCCGGTTCGCCCGGAAATACCGGCCCAAAAGAAACAAAATTCTCCACATCACGGCAGTAGGTTCCGCCGCCGATAGTGATCGCCTCTTCTCTCGTCCCGGTCACATCTTCGTAAACATCCAGAAGAATCTGTACAAGCTGAGCATCTTTTGGCACATAAAGCGGCGGCCGTTTCTGCCAGTATTCCGGGCGAAATCCATACTTCTCGCAGGTCAAACAGATAGTCTTCCAGACTGTATCCAAATCAACATGGACAGGACAACGGATATCTACCTTCAGTTCACTGTGCTTTTCTTCCACATTCAGGATTCCCAGATTCATACTAAGTTTTCCTGAAAGCTGATCCTCACAGGCAATTCCCAGATTTCTTCCCTCCCAGCCGTCTCCAAACAGGGCATCTAGATTTTTGAAATACTCCCTAGTCTTATCATCCGCAAACGGCAGATCCTTTAGAAACCGGAGCATGGACAGAATTGCGTTTTCTCCTAGCCATGGCTGCATAGCATGGGCACTGACACCAGGAAACGCAAGATAAAGATTTCCCTCGCCTATCTTCGCAGTCCCTCCGGGAATCTTTTCCTGGAACTTCTTATGAATCTCTTCCAGCTGCTCCCTGGGACCGCCAATCCATACCTCCGCAATATTGGGTACTGCGTTTACAACTGTTCCGCCTGTGATTCGAGTCACGCAAAGTTCCTTCGGATTTGGCAACTCACGTTCCGTCTCGATCTGGAATCGCAAGATCCCTTTCTCCGCATGGATGACAGAAAACATCCCATCTGGGGAGAACCCAAGATCCGGGCCTTTTTCCTTTGTCAGATAATACTTGATACAACGGTGGCCTGTCTCCTCATCACAGCCAATGATGTGTCGTACATGATTCTTAATAGGCAGGCCGCTTTCCTTCACAGCTTTCATTGCATAGAGTGCGGCAACCAACGGGCCCTTGTCATCAATCGTGCCCCTTCCGTACATTTTCCCGTTCTCAATTTCTGGAACAAAAGGCTGCTTTGACCAGCCGTTCCCCGGCGGGACCACATCGATGTGAGATAAAATTCCTATCTCCTTTCCCTTTATTCCAAAATCTACAACAGTAGCGTAACCATCATAGTCCCTGACTTCAAAACCTAGTTTCTCAGCTAATTTTATAAGTTCGTTTAGCGCGTTCCTAATCTCCTGTCCAAATGGAGCCCCCTCTTCCGCATTCTCTGGACTGAGCACACTTGGAATTTTAACTAGTGATTCCAATGACTCAATCATATCGTTCTGATAAGACTTTATAAGCGCATCAATTCTTTCCTCCATTTTTAACTTCTTTCTCCTTCTCTATAAAGCAGCCCTTCCAGATCACACACCTGTTCCAAATTCCAAGCTTTCATTTCTTCTTCCGGAGGCCGTTCATACAGTCCGATTCGGCTGAATGTCCATCCTGTCTTTTCTTTCATCTCGACAAGATACTCCGCTTGCTTCACCGCCGCTACCATCGAATCTATAACTGGAATATGAAACTTTTCTTGCATCTCTTGGTAAAATCCAAACTGCATAGTACAACCAAGAATAATCACCTCTGCTCGGTCTTCCTCTACCGCTCTACAGATCTCCTCCTCCATCCGACTTCGAGTTTCAGCTTCTTTTTCATGAAACTCCAGCACTCCAAGATCAAGACTTCGAAAAGAAGCAAGCTTCCGCCCCAGGCCATATTTATGTATATTTTCTTCCATCTGAGGAATCCATTTCTTCCTTCCTACAATCACAGAAAATTTATCCCCTAAAACAGCTGCCAGATACGCGCTTGCTTCTCCCGGTGCTGTCACAATGATATCTTTTGAGATTTCCCTGGCTTCATAAAGACTAGGGTCATCAAAGCAGCTAATGATACAGGCATCAAACCCATCCTTTTCTGCCTGAAGAATTTCCTTCAATATCTCTCTTTGATTAACGGCCTGATAAAAATGGTATTCCATATGGCTAGTTCCTTTGATAATACTCTTTACCTCAAGGTCGGTCTTCTCATCAAGAAATGGCCGTAGATAATCTAAAATCTCCTGATTCATAGAGTCATAAGCCACTGATTTCAAATACAGCAGTCTTCGTCTTTTCATCAGTCATTCCTCCACTAATTTATTAATATCCCGCAATTCCCAGTTCTGAACAGATTTTCCTCACTTCTGGATCTTTGTAAACTCCATCTTCCTCCAATACTTCTCCGTCTAAAATGATAGTCGGATTCAGGACAATGCCATCCGTATGAGAAGCAGCACTCCAATGTTTGCCGCCAATAGTGATCCCCTGGCTCCCAATTCCAAATTCCATACATCCAAACACTCTTTCATCCTCTACAATCCGGCCCGTTACCGCACGTACCCCCGGATTAAACCCCTGAGAATAATGTGCCAGCCGCAGCATGTTTGGATCATCAAAAGAATACAGCCAATCTTTATAAATTCGAGCCTCTTCTCCTCCAGTCACATCTACAATTCGCCCTTCTTTAAATTCAATATTAATCTGTTCTTTCAGAATGCCCAAAGTATCTGGCGGAAATACTGCTCCGTCAAATACAAGTATTCCTTCAATAGTTTCTTCCACCGGACAAAAACTCGTTTGTCCACTAAGCATAACCGGATATCCCTTCTGCGTGGCCTTAATTCCAGAATGCCGAATCTTTCGTCCTCCCAATCGTCCTTTGAGATCCATTCCCTTTTTGGTCATCACATGAATTTCATCAGCTGCTTCCAAACGTTTTTTAAAATATTCTCCAAGGTCGATTACTTTATCTACATCTACTTTGGCGATACAATTTACCAACATCTGAGTATCAAGTCCTGTCGCACAAATGTACCTGGCTCCGTTTTGGTCTACCGCTTTTCGATAGGCTGGCCCATGCATGATAGAAGCATACGCCAGTTCAATCCACACATCAGCACAGGCAATGGCCTCTGCCACTGGCTGCGGCGGATCTGCATAGAATCCGTCAGCCGTCGGGTAGTAGAGAACCGTAGGTATAACATCTGTTGCATATGCCGCTTCTGTCAATGCATGAACAACCCTCTCATCCACACAAGTATCGTAAGTAATTACCAAGTTCTCCCCTGGTCTGCATAACATAATATCATGTACCAGTTTCATCGCTCCTTTCGCTAATTCCAGCCGACGATACTCATCTCTCATTTCTACGCCAATATTCCATTCCATAAAAATATCTCCTTATTCAATTCAAATTTTTTCTGTAACTTTTTATTTATTTTGCATTTCTAAATCTGTATTGCTCGTACTTTTCATAAATATCAGGAAGCTTTAAACTTTCCCATTCTAATTTTTCTCTTGTCTCCCGAATCTTATCTTTCCGTATCACAGCTCTTATGTATGTTTCTCCATCTCCTATAGCTCCCTGGACAATATTCCCATATGGGTCTACAACAGAAGTCGCACCACAATAATCAACATCTCCAGAAGCGCGGTTTAAGGCCACTACATAAACCTGATTTTCGGCAGCACGCATTCTGGCACATAATAGAAAAAGTTCTTTCCATCCTTTGATCCACGCACTTGGATACAGAATTACATCTGCGCCCATATTAACCAAAGGTGTCGATACTTCAAAAAATCGCATATCTTGACAAATCAGCAATCCAATATTCCATCCTTTAAACGGAATTACTGCAAGCTCGGTCCCTTTATTAAAAAAATCACACTCTTTATCCCACAAATGGATTTTTTTAAATTCACCTAAAAGTTTTCCCGTCTCATCCCAAAGGCATGCGGCATCATAGAATTTTCCCTCTCGATAAATATTAATTCCCGCCATTATCGCAATACCGTATTCCTTTGCTAACGCCTCAAAAAACTTTTCTTCTTCTTTTGACCTACTAGCACTGTCAAATTCATATCCACTGATACATAATTCCGGAAAGCACAAAAGATCAATGTCATCTTTTGCATATGCTTCCGTTAATTTTCTTAAATGTGCGCAATTCCTTTTTATATCTCCTTCTATTACAGAAAGCTGAACAAGCCCAATCTTTAACATTCTGCTCCCTCCTGTCTGCTATACATCTAGCCATTCGCTAATAACCCGCGCCAGTATGGTTCTGCATAAAATTACAGGCTTTCCGGAAATCTTTTTCACCATCTTTTTTGCCTCTTCTGTATATCCAATACAATCCATCACAATTAAGTCAGAATCAATTTCTTTTGCCTTCTGCGCAGCCTTGACCAATTCTTCCTGATCACCATAAGGATTCGCGGCTATTGGAGTAACCTGCTCCATAATGGTTCCCCATTGATCATATGCCTGCTGTATCTGTTCTGCCTCAGGTGTAATCAATATCATATTCGAGCGTTCGCTGACCGCTTTTGCTATTCCGTTCAAAATCTTAGACGGATAGATCAATGGTACCTGTGCTTTAAATATATCTGGAAAAGATCCGGCGCATAAAAAGACTATCAATTCTGCTCCAGCGTTCTCTAACTGAGTAATACATTCCTGTAACCGCTCTAGGATAAACCGTTCACCAAATTTTGCAAATCCGCCGTCTCGCAAACGGGACACAAGCACATAATCATCCTTTTGGGGCTCCATTTCTTTAATTTCTTCCATTGAAAGTCCATCTAAAGCTCCTGCTTCCAAAACTTCGACTTCTTCTCCCAAAATTCTCTTCATATCGCCCATAACGTCAGTTCTCGGAGATTGTCCTATTGTTACTGCTCCTATTTTCATAATCACACCTGCTTTCTCGTATCAAATTCTAAATACATCCAAAAATCTTTTCTCTGACCTCAGAACACTTTACAAATATCGCTGTAAAGCTCTGGCAGCCTATATTTAAGATAAGGTATCTCTTCTCTTCTTTGTTCTACAACGCATGTGGAAAGTTCTATTTCTTTTATCCCTTCTTCATCGCTATCAAGACAACTTATTATCTGCCCAGATGGGTCTGCAACTGTGGAGAATCCACAGCGATCGCTTTCGTATTTTGCCCTGTTTACACCCGCCACATATAATTGATTTTCTGCTGCCCTTGATGCAAGCATCGTTGACCAAAATTTCTGATATGGATGCGGCCATGCGCTTGAATAAATAAGAAGCTGTGCACCTTTTGCCGCAAGTATCCTGCTCAATTCTGGGAATCCCAGATCTCCGCACACCAGCAGACCAATCTTCCATCCTTTATATGTAAAAATTTCTACTGTGGAACCCGGCTCAAAAAATTCCCGTTCCTCTCCCCAAAGATGTATTTTGTCAAAACAGTGCAGCATTTGCCCGTTCTCATCCCAAAAGCAGACCGTATCAAAATGCTTTCCTTTTCTTTCATCTGCAATTCCCGCAACAATCGCCACTTTGTTTTCTATCGCTAATTCACTAAAAAAAGCTTTCTCATCTATTGAAGTAGCCGCTGTTTTTTCAAAGTCATATCCTCTTACACAAAGTTCGGGAAAACAAATAATGTCCGCGCCTTTTCCTTTTTGAGTCTGCATAATAGAACGGATTTTTTCCATATTATACTCTGCGTTTCCTTCTGCTACTCCCATTTGTACCATGACCAATTTGATTTTTTTATTTTCCACAGTAATCACTCTCCCGCTTCATGACTCTTTTTTGTTAAAACATAATATCCATAATAAGTTACTCCCGCTACAATAAGACCGTTCACCGCGGATACTCCTATCACAATGACAAATGAAGTTATATAACACGTAACTGCTCCAATTAGAAAGCAGATAACCCCTGCTGTATTAAAATTTCTTTCAACCACATATTTCTTCTTATGTATAAGATAGTACTCAACCCAAAGTACACCCGCAATCGGACCGTAAATCACACTGATCAAATTAAGAAAACTCTGGAAATACTGGATTACATTGAACATAGCAAGAACTGTTCCAATCATGCCTGCTACAAAAGTCAATGTACTCCTCTTTTGATTTGGAAAAATATTATTCAATGCTAATCCGCCAGAATACGCCCCACTTAGATTCGTTGACCATGCGGCACCTATTAGGATAACAAATGCTATCCAATTAAACCCGAGCTCATATAGAACATCGACAATATTATATGACGGCGCAGTCATTGCTATAATTGCCGTTCCAATCTCCTGAATTGCCGCAATCCCTCCGATGCCAATCAAACTGATAATTGCAATGTGACTTTTCTTTTTCTTACAAAATCTGGTATAATCACAGGAAATTATCGACCCACACATAATCAACCCCACAACCATATTTAATCCACTCATGATCCCCATATTCTCTTTAGGAACATAACTCCATATATCCGCAAGGCCATATGTGTCGGATGTCTTTATTAATCCCCATACAATAAGAATCAGTATTGGCGGTATCAAAATGTAATTGGCCCACGCAACTGAATTAAACCCTTTTGCCGCAAAAATCGTCATAATAATTCCAGCGATAACTACAATCAATTTATAGTTGTCCATCTGAGGAAAAATTTTCTGAACAGACAAAGCAGCCAAACTTGTCTGAATACCAAACCACCCAAACAATGAAATACACATAACACCTGATACAAGAAACTTATTTGCATATTTCCCAAATGCCATCTCTGTTAGTTTGTAAGTGGTCAACCCCTCTCTCATTCCAATAATTCCTTGAATGTAAAAAATAGCCACTAGTATCAAATTTCCTACAATGATCACAAATATTGATTCCTGTAGAGTCAGTTTCTCGATTAACCCTCCGCCTACCATAAGTGTAGAAACTGCTACATTCATACCCAACATCGCAAAAAGCGGTCCTGATAACCCTTGCCGTTCTTCATCCGGAATCCGTTCTTTATCAATGTTTTCCTTTTGAATAGCTTTCTCCATTTTCGCAACTCCTTTCTTTTCCGTTTGATTTTCTTTTTTTGTATTATATCATGAACAAATCCACAATCATGGTGTATATGTTTACACAAATATCGAATATAAATATACAAATCATACACCATTCCAAATTGCAATTTGAATTATTCGTATATTTTTGGTAAAATTTATTAAATACCATAATATTTAAAGGAGTTACAGAAAGTATGACGGTACGAGATTTATTTAGTTTAAACGCCGAAGTCTTTAAAGAATTTCGACTTTTAGCCGGCGCCAAAGGACTGGATAATGAAATAAAGGATGTCGTCATTATGGAAGTTCCTGACGGTATCTATTGGATTAATCCGGATAATTTTGTTATTACAACCGGATATTCCCTAATGACAAAAGAAATATCTATCGAAAACATGATTCAAATCATGATATCACGCAAAGCCGCTGCATTGGGCATTAAAATTGGGAAATATATTGAGAAACTTCCCGAGAAAATAATAGATTATGCAAATGAGCACAATTTCCCAATCATCAGTATTCCTCTCGCCTTTACCTATAACAGTATGGTATTTCCCATTCTTAACAAATTAAAAGGCGAGGACAGTTATCAATATTATATTGTCAAAAAACTCCGCGAAGAATTAAATTTATTAAAAAGGACAAATTTCAACATCACCTCTCTAATCCGATTAATTGAAGACTATACAAACCAAAAAATCTTCTTATACTGGGCAAGTAATTTAAGTCTTATTAATAATACTGATAACGTAGATAATACTGCACTTAAAAAGAATATCCTTGATAACATATCTCAAATATATGTAGCAGAGCGTCCTTTTGAGATTTCATCAGATACGGTCTCTTATGCAGTATTTAAAGTAGAAAGTCTGGCAGAAGTTCTGGCTTTTCTCTGTATACGCATGGAATACGGGCAATTATTAACTCCTGTTAATGAAATCCTTATTAATGAGGTCCTCCCAACTGTTTGCATCTATTTGCTGACAAATTTGCACACATCTGCAAAATACTATAAGTCTGCAGATGATTTTTTCCTAAATATCTTAGACGGAACATATACCGGAAATGAACTCAGACTAAAGGAAGATGCTTCTTATTTGAACATAGATTTTCGAGCTTCTCGCTTTGTTTGTGTAATAGATACAACGATAAAAACAGATGATGAATTTCATACTTTTAGAGAAAAAATCACATCTGCTCTAGCAGCATATACTTACCACTTCATTGGTCAAAAGCATGGAAATCAAACCACTTTAATTTTTGAGCTAAAAAATTCTCAGAATATCCAAAAAACATATGAATCTTGTTTTCAAAGTATCTTGGGGAATCTCAAAAAAAGATTCCCAGCAGAACATTTTTCAATTGGAATTGGAAAAGCCTGTCAATCTTTAAAATATTTGAATTACGCGCATGAGGAGGCTTTATTCGCAATAAAAATAGGCAAAAAACTCTACGCACAACAGGACGGTATCTATTTCTATGATAATTTTATGATTTACCACTTGTTATATGAAATTTCAGACCATCCTACTTTGTCTAAAATTCATAAAAATACAATAGAACGGATTCAAAAATATGATCTCGAAAACAACACAGCGCTTCTTAAAACTTTAGAAATGTTAGTTGACTGTGACTTCAGTATTTCACAAACTTCTGACCGGCTTTATATTCATCGCAATACTTTATACAAACGGATAAACAAACTGAATTTACTGCTAGATTTCGATATTGACAACTCTGAAAACCGACTTATTTTGCAAATTGCCCTAAAACTTCACAAGATATTAGAATAAGAGCCTCTCACAAGTTGCAATATCCTTTGAAAAGCCAAAAATGGACTAAGTATTTCAGAAAATAAAAAAGAGGTGCCGCTGATCCGCGACACCAACTTCTCTTTTGTATAGCCCAAAATGCCGGTTCCTGTATTTTGACTCCTAGCCGCAGCCAGGTGGGTGTCCGCATCTGCTTTTTTGTCTTCCTCTGCCTTTGGAGGCTTGACATATTACAGAGATATAAGAGTCCCGTTTAAAGTTTTGTAGGTTCAAAATTACAGGAGTTGTCGTACATCCCAGGTTTCCATCTGAAAGTATTATAACGCATTTACATAGATTTTACAACTCATTTGCAGGAAATTCAGATTTTGGGAAATTTCTTTCCTAAACCTGCGGGCCTGCAGGAACCAAAGCTTTTCCAGCTTCATTTCCTTCATATTTCTTAAAGTTCTTGATAAATCTTCCAGCCAGGTCTTTTGCCTTTTCTTCCCACTGAGACGCATCTTCGTAAGTATCGCGAGGATCCAGGATATTAGCGTCAACGCCGGGAAGCTCTGTCGGGACTTCGATGTTGAAATATGGAATCTTCTTTGTAGGCGCCTTCAGGATATCTCCGTTCAGGATCGCATCGATGATTCCACGAGTATCCTTAATAGAGATACGCTTGCCGGTTCCGTTCCATCCCGTATTTACCAGATAAGCTTTCGCTCCGCTTTCCTCCATTCTCTTCACAAGTTCTTCCGCATATTTGGTCGGATGCAGCTCCAGGAACGCCTGTCCGAAACATGCGGAGAAGGTAGGTGTAGGTTCTGTGATCCCACGCTCTGTTCCCGCGAGTTTTGCGGTAAATCCTGACAAGAAGTAGTACTGTGTCTGCTCTGGAGTCAGGATGGAAACCGGAGGCAGCACGCCAAACGCGTCCGCGGACAGGAAGATGACCTCTTTCGCTGCCGGAGCGGCGGAAACCGGACGCACGATCTTCTCAATATGATCGATCGGATAAGACACACGAGTATTCTCTGTCACACTCTTATCATTGAAATCAATCTTTCCGTTTTCATCTACCGTTACATTTTCAAGAAGCGCGTTGCGCTTGATGGCGTTATAAATATCTGGCTCAGACTCTTTGTCCAGGTTGATGACCTTAGCGTAGCAGCCGCCTTCAAAATTGAAGATGCCATTGTCATCCCAGCCGTGCTCATCATCGCCGATCAGGAGTCGCTTTGGATCTGTAGACAACGTTGTTTTGCCAGTTCCGGAAAGTCCGAAGAAGATTGCGGTGTTCTCTCCGTTCATATCTGTATTTGCAGAGCAGTGCATAGATGCGATGCCTTTCAGCGGCAGGTAGTAGTTCATCATAGAGAACATACCCTTTTTCATCTCTCCGCCATACCAGGTGTTCACGATTACCTGCTCTCGGCTCGTGATATTGAACATTGCTGCCGTCTCAGAATTCAGTCCAAGCTCTTTGTAGTTCTCTACTTTTGCCTTGGAAGCATTATAAACTACGAAATCCGGCTCGAAGTTTTCCAGTTCTTCCGCGCTGGGACGGATAAACATATTCGTTACAAAGTGTGCCTGCCAGGCCACTTCCATGATGAACCGGATTGCCATACGGGTATCTTTATTGGTGCCGCAGAATGCGTCCACTACAAAAAGTCTCTTATTGGAAAGCTCTTTGATCGCAATATCTTTTACTGTATCCCATGCTTCCTGGGAAGCCGGATGATTGTCATTCTTGTATTCATCGGAAGTCCACCAAACAGTATCTTTGGAATTCTCATCCATGACAATGAACTTATCTTTTGGAGAACGTCCCGTGTAAATACCTGTCATGACATTGACTGCGCCAAGCTCTGTCACCTGACCTTTTTCATAACCTTCCAATTCCGGCTTTGTTTCTTCCTCAAACAACAGTTCATAAGAAGGATTGTGCACAATTTCTGTAGTTCCGGTAATACCATACTTGCTCAAATCAATGTTCGCCATCTTACACTCAACCTCTTTTCTTTTATTTTTCATTCCCCTGCACTTTGTATGCGGGCAACATTCTTTATTATTATCGCATTGCTTCGCAAAAAAGTCAATACTTTAACAATCTTTTTTCGAAAGTTTTTCTTTTCCATTATTCATTTATATTTTATTCCCTCGAAAAATAGCCGCAAAAAATCTATTAAAATGCAAGTCCGTTCCAAAAAACTTGCATTTTAGATCCCAAAATACTTCTGGTTGATTTTACGGATCATGATCACATAGATCACCAGGGCAGCGAAAAGAAGTATCATCATGATCAAAAACAGCTGATCTGCTCCTCCAATATACACGTTATACAGGTCTACCGCTCCGTAAAGTGTGGCGATGATCCCGAGGATCAGAAGAGGCCACTGGACCTCTTTGCAATATCCCTTAAAATCTTTGCACTTTTTCGGATTCACATCTTTTGGGAGCAGGATCGACGTACTGATCTCTCCCTTAAATTTCAGAAGATAATATCCATATAAACAGTACAGTCCACATCCAACACCAACAATGCCAAACAAACCTTCCATCTTATGTTTACTCCTTTTTTTGAAATAATTCTTACAATCTTTTTAGCCCAATTTCTGCAGTCCCAGGATCTGCTTTACTGTTTCCTTCATCTCTTTTGGCCCGCACTCTGTTTTATGCCGGATCTTCGCGCCTAAGATTTCCCGGACAGCCTTTGGCACAGGAATTCCCGACACCTTCTCTAATTCAGGCAAAAGCTCTATCTCATCCTCATCTTTGTATTGCTCAGCAACTGCCGTCAGTACTGTCTTTGCGAACTTATAGGGACTTGCGGTGGAAATGACTACATATTTCCCAACCGTTCTATCCTGCGCCTTCACTTCTTCGCATACTTTTGCCGCCACGGCCGTATGAGGATCTATGAGATATCCTGTTTTTTTATAGACCTGACGGATCCAGGAGGCTGTCTCCTTCTCTGTGGCGTATCCAGCCAGAAAATCTCCCAGTTTTCCGCGCATTTCTTCTGGAATCTCATAATGTCCGCATACTTTTAACTCTTCCATCCATCTCCGGGTCTTCTCGCTGTCTCTTCCAGAAATCTCATAGATCAGCCTCTCCAAGTTGCTGGAAATCAAAATATCCATAGATGGCGATATGGTCACCTGAAACTTCCGATTCTTATCGTAGACTCCGGTCTGAAAAAAATCAAACAGGACCTTATTGTCATTGGAAGCGCAGACAAGCTTATCAATGGGCAGCCCCATCTGTTTCGCGTACCAGGCCGCCAGAATATTCCCAAAGTTTCCTGTCGGCACCACCACGTTTATTTTTTCTCCCGAAGCAATTTCCTCATTTTCCAGAAGTTTTGCGTAAGCATAGACATAATATACGATCTGAGGCACCAGCCGGCCGATATTGATCGAGTTGGCAGAAGAAAACTGATAGCCTCTTTCTGCCAGTTCTTTGGCCAGATCTCTATCTTCAAACAAAGCCTTTACTCCACTCTGGGCATCATCAAAATTACCTGTCACCGCGGCCACATCCACATTTTTTCCCTTCTGGGTGATCATCTGCAGCTTCTGGACCTGGCTGACGCCATCCCTTGGATAAAAGACGATGATCCGAGTTCCTTCTACATCCGCGAATCCCGCCATGGCAGCCTTCCCCGTGTCACCGGAAGTAGCCGCCAGAATTACGATCTCCTTGTCCACCTGATTTTTCCTCGCCGCCGCCGTCATCAAATGGGGCAGGATTGAAAGAGCCATATCTTTAAAGGCGATCGTCGCCCCATGGAAGAGTTCCAGATAATACACATCTCCCGCCTTGGCAAGGGGAGCGATCACCTCTGTATCAAACTTTTCGTCATAAGCTTTCTGAATACAGTCTTTTAACTCCTCTTCTGTAAAGTCCGTCAGGAACCGCTTCAAGACTTCCAGGGCTGTCTCCTGGTAGTCCATACCCTTCAGGCGTTCCAAGCTCACATCCAGCTTTGGAATCTCTTCCGGCACAAACAATCCTCCATCCGCCGCAAGGCCGGTAAGGATCGCCTCCGATGCTGTTACTTTGACCTTAGAATTTCTTGTACTTTGATAATACAGACTCATGCTTTCTCCTTTTCTTTGCCTGTCCTTCGAAACACAATAAATAGGGCCGCGCTCACTGCCATCAATATGGGGTAATACAGATGCGGCAGGATTTCAAAAGGCGTAAGCCCGGTAAGGCTGGCCGCCGATAACAATTGGGCTCCATAAGGGATCAGTCCCTGCCCTACAGAGGTAAAAATATCCAGCAGGGAAGCGGAACGCCTTGACGATACTCCAAATTCTTCGCTGATCTCTTTCGCGATAGGCCCTGACATAACAATAGCCACTGTATTGTTAGCCGTGCAAAGATCCACCAAAAGGGCAAGTCCCGCGATTCCGGCCTCCGCTCCTTTGGTCCCTTTGATCCGCTTTCGGATCAGATTCAGGATAAAATGGATGCCTCCCGCTTCTTTCACCAGGGATACAATGCAGGCCACTACGATAGAAATTACCGTAATGTCATACATTCCCGTTACTCCCTCTCCCACCGCTGAAAACATCGTAGCCGGGCTTAAGCTTCCCGTGGCAACGCCGACTGCCAGGGACACCACAGTGCCTCCCAGCAACACTACAAACACATTGATCCCGATCAGCGCTCCTACCAGCACCAGGATGTATGGAACGACTCTCCAGATATTGTAGGTCAATTCCTCTGTCAGTTCAAAATCCCCATGCATGGTAGTGACAAAAAACAAGACGATCGTGATCAGAGCCGCCGGAAGAACGATCAGAAAGTTCTCCCTGAATTTATCCTTCATCTCACATCCCTGAGTTTTTACCGCCGCAATGGTGGTATCCGAGATCATAGACAAATTATCGCCAAACATAGCGCCGCATACCACCGCTCCGATACAAATGGCCAGGTCAAATCCCGTCTTCTCACTGATCCCCGCGGCGATCGGCGCAAGAGCCGCGATCGTCCCCATAGATGTTCCCATAGAAACGGAGATAAAGCACCCGATCACAAAAAGGCCTGCTACCGCAACCTTTGCCGGAAGTATGGACAGTCCCAGATTAACCGTACTGTCCACGCCGCCTGCCGCGGTCACCGCGCCGGAAAAAGCGCCGGCGCACAGAAAGATCAGACACATTGTAATAATATTCTCATCCCCTACGCCTTTCGAGATAATCGTGATCTTCTGGGCAAAGTCCAGATTCCTGTTCTGCAGAAACGCTACCGCCAGAGCGATCAAAAACGCTACGATCGCGGGCATTGCGTAGAAATCCCCTGTCAGGATCCCAGATCCCAGAAATATTATCAGAAATACACCTATGGGCAGCAATGCTGCTCCATTCCCTCTCTCATTCCCCACGTCTTTTCTCCTTTATTTCTTACTGTTGGTATATTTGACCAGGCCTCCGGCC
>OGXS01000282.1_pt1 | contig 51685 bp, 43 predicted proteins | sample 1576371 | NCBI WGS metagenome assembly OGXS01 (sample SAMEA3541475, study PRJEB24748) | human gut metagenome | biome: human gut; feature: human-associated habitat; material: faeces | place: China | collected 2012
CCGCTTCCATAATGAGTGCCCGCATGGTTCGATACGGTCAGCCTCAGCGCACCTGCGCGCTCAGCCTCTCGAATTAATGCTCGTTACCGCAATATGGGTATATCTGTTCCACGGGATGGTTGAAGATTGGGGTAGATGATGCCAGCAGGATTTCTATTCACGCTCAACAATGGTTCAAGCGAGGAAGACGTATTCGCCGCAATTCACTCATGCGTTGAACATGGGTACTACTCCACCCTCGTAAACCCAAAATGGAACGGATTTACCGCTGCCCCTCTCACTTCGACTCTAGGCGACTATATCAATATGAAACCCGGCGACAACGTCTACTTCTTTGGCAAGCGCAGGGTTTACGGAATCGGGGAAATCGTTGACGCCTTCGGGACCGGAGAAGGCGCATTCGAGGTGTCTAAGGGCTCTTCTTCGCCTGAATTTGTCCCCGCCGAGCACTCCATCACCACCATTAACAAAACTGAAAGAACGGAACGTTGGGCAATTATCTTCAAGCCCTCTCCCCTCTTCTTTTTCGACGGAATCGACATGGATGACCTACTCCAATCAAATCCAGGAGCTTTCCGTTCCCTTAGAACTTTCCAGAAAAAGTCATTCATCCAATTTGATGATGAGGAGAACCTCGCCTTCAAATCTGCACTCATTCGAATGAACGAGTACTATCTCCATAACGCAGAAGCGGGCGAGACTGGTTCGATGCAATGCGACTGGCAGTCAACCGTCAAGAAGCTCTCCCACTGCTTCAATTCCGGCCCAGGCAATCCGGCCCCAATCGACCTCACTAAACTAATTGCTTCTAGTTCATCAAGAGGCTCAGTTAATCGAGAGATGATAGTGGAAATCGCACTCCTCGATTCACTCAAGCACCAAAAACCCGATGCCGTCAGCTCCTTCGGTTCCTGGGATTACCTGGCACACCAAGTTGCAGCCTCACCCTTCAAGCCCATCGATTATATGGACCGAATAGATGTGTTTGGATATCGTTGGATTCCGGGATACGAAGGCAGCATCATCTCAAAATACCTCGTTGTAGAAATCAAAAAAGATGCTGCTCGTCTAAACGATTCTTCTGTTGTCAAAGATTACGACCAGGTTATGAAGTATGTAGACTGGGTTTGCGCTAACTATGCACATGGGGATTACTCGATGATTGAAGCCTACCTCGTCGCCAATTCGTTCGATTTCTCCAACACGAGCCTCATGAAGCAATCGATTACACGCAGCTATGTAACAGGCCATCTAGCACAGTCACATACTTGGACGAACCTCCACTTCATCGAATACCGAGCTCACGATAACGGCACGATTACCTTTGAAAGGATGTAACTCCTAGAGCTTGCGGCGCTCAGCCATCGCCTTCCCAATCCGATGCGGAATGCCCGTCACCAGAGCGTTGCCCATGCAGAAGGCGCGCTGACCATCCGTCATGCCGGTATTGGTCCAGCCTTTCGGGAAACACTGAAGCTGATCGAGCTCATTTGGCACCAAGCGACGAAGCCTACCATCAGATGTCTTGATAACATGCTTGAACCGCGAAGGCGTCACGCCGCCCTCGCCCGTCAAAATGGTCCGAGAAGGTTTGTCAGTCGAATCAGGGAAAGCCATTTTGCCTTCCGAATAGTGATATCTGTGACCGGATTTGCTTACACGCTCGATGCTCTTTGCGCCCTTCAGCGTCTCCCAAGCTTCCACCTGTTCTGCAGGAACAAAGAACTCCGCAGGCACCTCTCCGTCGGGAATCAAAACATCGCCCAGATTGCTCATAACCCCATCATACGCAGCAACGGTTTGAGCCGTTACGACATGGAATCCCTGCATAACGCCTGCATTCATAAACTGAGAGGCCTTTTTGCCGATACCAAACTTCTCGGAATTATCCGCAGGATCCTCGAAGATATCGAAACCACTCAGCTTCTCGATAGGAGCTATTGGGAAAGCGGTCGCCATCACGCCATCCGCAATCCTCTTTTCTAGATTCCATGCGTCATTCGTCTTTTCGGCGTAGATATACACACGCTTGCGACGCTGAGGAAATCCGTATTCGGCGCTATTGATAACACGCCATTCAACCGCGTATCCCAATGAGGCGAGGCAGGACAAAATAATCGCGAAGTCCCTGCCACGCTGGCTTGCCGGACTCTTGAGCAGACGATCCACGTTCTCAAACAAGCCATATGTCGGTTTTTTGAGCTGAAGGAACCGGTAGATATCCCACCAAAGAACGCCCTTCTTACCCTCGATACCACTCGCTTGAGAAAGCGTCTTGGCGACAGAGTAATCCTGACAGGGAAAGCCGCCGACCACCATATCAACGTCTGGAATATCGATTTCGCCGGCCTCAAATTTGTCCAGCACTACATGAATATCTTCATTTACAACGGAATCCTCGCCAAAATGAGATTGGTAGCATCGAGCAGCAAACTGGCGCCGGTCCGTACCCGGCTCCCACTGATTAGCCCAAATTGTTTTAAACGGGCCCGCTGAAGGCATTTCCCACTCAGGGTGCTCAGGGTCTACATATCCATCGAGGCCCAAACGAAATCCACCAACGCCCGCGAAGAGCTCGGCAACCTTAATCTCTGATGACACGTTTTTCCTCCGCTGCTGTGCCATGTTTGTATTTGAATTGATTGTACGTGATCGTGTGGACAAAATCCAGATCCGCACTCGATCTCCGCACCATCAAGCTGAATATCCCGCACCTCATTTGGTTAGAATCATGGCAATACGCGCTCTTCAGAAAGGGGAGCCATGAACAGTCGAGTCGAGCTCAAGAAGCTGCTTGAAAAGGTCGATCTATCAGACGGCTCGAGCATCGAACAGTATGCGCTCAACCTTGTTGGCATGACCTTTCGTGAAGTTCTCGACCTCGGAATCACCCCCATTGGATACGAGCCAAAAGACTATGGCAATAAAAGGTACAAGGGCGGCATGGGAAACCTGCTTGAGGAGCGCTTTTTTGGTTACAAGTCCAACAGCGATGACAGAGCAGACTTTCCTGAAGCCGGTGTAGAACTCAAGGCGACATGTTTCGACATCAGGAAGAAAGACCACCAACCAGTAGCGGGTGAGCGTCTTGTCCTTTCAATGATTCCCTTTGACGAGCCCATCGATGATGACTTTTACTCCTCTCACGTCTGGGAAAAATGTCGCAGCATGCTCCTCGTTTACTACCAGCGAGACCGCGCGATCGATAAGTACGACCAGCACATCGAATACGTAAAGCTGTTTACTCCGTCTGAAGAAGACCTGAAGATTATTGCGGATGACTACAGGAAAATCGTCTCGTACATTCAAGCCGGAAGAGCCCATGAGCTGAGCGAAGGCATGACTACATACCTGGGCGCGGCAACAAAAGGCGCGACCGAAGCATCAAGCTGGACCAACCAGTACTACCCCACCGTCAACCCCGACGGAACGAAGAGCACTCATCAGGCAAAGAAACGCGCTTTCTCGTTAAAACGGCAGTATATGGACTATGTCCTTCATCACTACCTCATGGGAGAAGCCAGCGAAGCCGAGCCTGTGGTCACCGTGTCCGACCTGTCTCACGAGACATTCGAGCAGCATATCCAACGTCTCATCAAGGCGCATGTGGGCAAGAGCGACAGGGAAATCGCCTCAGAATATGAGCTTGCCTACACGGGCAACAAGGCACAGTGGAGCACACTTGTAAGCCGTATGCTCGGCGTCTCCGGCACTCGACCTGAAGAATTTGCCAAAGCAGGGATTGCCGTTCACACCGTGCGCATAGAAAACAACGGCAAAAACAAAGAGAACCTCCCGATTGTCCCTATAGACTTCAAGAAGCTCCTTGATGAAACATGGGAAGAATCCGAACTCAGAAGTTTCCTCGACGAAAACCGCTTCTTCTTTGTCGTTTTCAAAAAAGAAGCAGGTGAGTATCGCCTGAAAGGTTGCACCTTCTGGAACATCCCCGTCTCCGACCTTGATGGTGAGGTGAGACGTTGTTGGAAGGAAGCTCAGGAAACGATCAAGAGAGGCGTCAAGCTTGTAGAAGAAAAGCGGAAGAACGGGAAGATAATCTATCGCAATGACCTACCGGGCATGGCGGACAACCAAATCGCACACGTCCGGCATAAAGCAGACAAAACCGCTTATCTTCTCGAAGACGGCACTGTTGTTGGCGATGTCAAAAAAGATGCCCTCCCCTTACCTGATGGTCGCTGGATGACCAAGCAGAGTTTCTGGCTCAACAACAGCTATATCCTATCCATCCTTCATTCGCGTGGATTGGAGCAATACTACGCGTACGAGCCATCTACCTGCCCATTTACACTTTTATGAGCGAATTTTCGGCATATCACTACACTTTTATGAGGGAATTGCAGCGCCCATTTCACACTTTTATGAGGGAATCGTCTCTAGATGAAGAGATTGGTGCAAGCTACAAGCACAATGCCTAGCGCTACCGCCGCCCCCAGGAGAAGCACACACCCAAATGCAACGTTTCCACAGCCAGATGAGCGACGGGGCGGCTAACGGCTCAGGCGCTGGCGCTCCTCCGCGTGCCATGCATCCGCCTCCGCGCCTTCCCAAGGACTCACCTTGCCGTTGTTGTCGAAATCGGGAATCATCGCCGCCCATTCGCCGCACTGCAACTAACGCAAGTATAGAGCGAAGCGTCCTCAGCCCGCACCGTAATCGCCAGAGCCTCAATCCATCCGAGTTCTCCGCATCAAACTTACTGTGGAGGTCATGCGTACTTTTGAGAATCAATCTCAATATGAAGCAATCCAAGCAACATTTTGTATAATCGAGATGTACCGCACACCGCCCCACAGAGGGGAAACTTGGGTCGGCGTGCATAGCCTGCAAAAGAAGGAGTACACCATGAAGTTTGTTTGCCCCGTTTGCGGTTACGTTGAGGAGTTCGACGGCGAGGAGCTGCCCGCTGATTTCAAGTGCCCGCAGTGCGGCGTCTCTGGCGACCGTTTCATCAAGCAGTCCGAGACCGAGATGACCTGGGCCGCCGAGCACATCGTGGGCGTTGGCAAGCTCCCCGAGGTCTCCGAGGACATCGTGAACGACCTTCGCGCTAACTTCGAGGGCGAGTGCTCCGAGGTGGGCATGTACCTGGCCATGGCCCGCGTTGCTCACCGCGAGGGCTATCCGGAGATCGGCCTGTACTGGGAGAAGGCCGCGTACGAGGAGGCCGAGCACGCCGCCAAGTTCGCCGAGCTCCTGGGCGAGGTCGTGACCGACTCCACCAAGAAGAACCTCGAGATGCGCGTTGAGGCCGAGAACGGCGCCACCGCCGGCAAGTTCGACCTGGCCAAGCGCGCCAAGGCCGCCGGCCTGGATGCCATCCACGACACCGTGCACGAGATGGCTCGTGACGAGGCCCGTCACGGCAAGGCCTTCGCCGGCCTGCTGAAGCGCTACTTTGGCTAAACCGTACGAAAACAGCTTAGTTGTTTTGAGGGGTCGCTCGAAAGAACGGCCCCTCATTTTGGTTCAAAGACCCTTGTAACGCCATTCGCAACGGATATCAACGGTTATATTTGGACACACCGAGTAGACACGAGAAATGTCATATAAAAGATGCAGGTCAAGAGCTTGCGGAGTTATCGTCCACTCAACGAATCGAGAAATAACCGTTGATAACCGTCACGAGTGATCTATCACTGCGAAATCTATGCAATCGAGCGAGCAATCCCCCAGTTGTCCATAGCATCTTCCCTGAGAGCATCGAAGCCTAGCGCGCACCGTGTACGAAAAAGGGAGGCATCCAGTTGGATGCCTCCCTTTCGCGCTGCACAAGCTTGGATACCGTGCAGAACTTACCCGCGATATCCACCACGGCCGCCGAAGCCACCGCGACCGCCGCGGTCGTCACGGCCACCAAAGCCGCCACGGCCGCCGCGGTCGCCGCCGCGCGAACCACCGCGCTCGTCGCGACCACCATGCGTGCGATCGTTCTCGCAACCCATCTCCACGAGCGGATTGATCACCTCGTCGAGCAGAGAAAGCAGCTCGCGCGCACTCTCAGCGGAAAGCTGCGGAACGAGCTTCTTGCGCTTGTTGCCGCGCGCCTCGGCCATCGCCACGGCATCCTCGCCTGCGAAGACCACGATATGGCGCATGTCGCCATCCTCGGGCTCGATGCGACCCACGATATCCTGCTTTTCCGCCTCAATCAGCAGCTCATTGAGGGCGCGAAGGCGCATGCCAAGAAGGTCGGCCATCTCCTTCTCTTCCATCTTGGGCTTGAGCTCGAGAAGGTGCAGCGCACGAACCAGGTCCTTGGTGCGCTCAGCCTCCGCCTCGGCCTCCTCGGCCAGCGCGGACTTGCGGTTACGCAGCAGGCGAGCAGCGCGGTTCACCTTATCAAACAGCAGATCGTCGAGGTCCTCGTTTGCAGGCTCCGCCGGCTTCTCCTCCGCAGGCTTCTCAACCTGGGGCTCCTCGGCAGCCTCGGCTACGACCTCTTCAGACTCCCCAGCCGCTTCGTTTGCCTCGATGCTCTCCGCAGCCTCGGCGGTATCAGCCTCAAGTTTCTCCGCCCCAACGGCAGCGGCGGCCTCGACCTCTTCGATAATTTCGTTCTCTACCATGTTCTCGTTTTCGCTGTACTCAGACATGCGTTCCTCCTACGCCCTTCCGGGCTCTCTTGGGCGCCATTGCATCTCGCCCATCACTCAAAGCAGCCTTTCGGCTGGGCAGCGTCGTTGCTGCGCACCCAAGTGTAGAGGTCGCCACGGTCATATTCGCAGGAAAATCTTCGTGTACACGAAAGCCGGACAATCGAGAAGGACAGACAACGGAAAGACGATCTTCCGCGCCTAGACATCAGCTCGCAAAGATAGGCTGCTTCTATGCCGCTCCCCTAAGTGAAATCCTAGCGTGCACTGACAAGTTCGAGAAAAGCGCAGCCCTCTAGAACGGAGCAATCGCAAGCATCGCTACGAATACGATGCCAAAGCCCCCGATCCCAGCCAGATAGATAGCCTGGCACATGCGGTACGTGCGGTCGCGGCCAAAGCGCGCAATCACCGCACTGGCACCCTCCTCGCGCATCGCAGCAACAAGCTCCGCTCTTTCGAGTATAGACCCCCGCTCCGCCTCGGCACGCGCAGCGCCCTCACGGCCATAGAGCGCGAGGATGACCCCCGCCAGCTCAAAAGCGCCTCCCGCATGATAGGCATGCGACATGCGCGCGAGGTGCGACCAGCATGTGCATACTGGGTATAGCGAGATCGCGCACGCAAAGAACAGGTCGGAAAGAGGCTCGGTCGCCACCGCGATCACGTGGTGCCGCTCACCCGCCGCAACAAGAAGCAGGCCGAACACCGTAAAGAAGAACGCGGTGCCCAGATAGCGTAGGAGCTGACCCTTGAGTCCGGTAAACTCGCTGTCGCGCTTCCCGATTACAGCCTGCAGCGTCTCCATGGTGCCTCACCTTTCCCATGCGACGCGCCTTGCAGGCACGCCGCCCATTCATATGACTACCCTACCCACCAAGGCACGCATGCGCGTAAATGCCGTATTAGGATTCTGTAAAGAAAGACGAGCGGCCATTAGGCCAGCTCGTCTTGTTTTTCACAACTTGTCTTGCGTCACATTCAGCAAGCGCCTATCGCGACTCGATAGGCGTGCGACCGGCAAGCTCAACAATAGTCGGCAACAGCCCTTTGATCGTCTCCGCGCTAATCAAAATGGTCTCGGCATGAATAAGCAGCAGACCGCAACCGAGCACCCCCTGCGCCTCCATCTGAAGCGCCTCATGATGCGCTTCAGATGCGGCACGAAACGCCTCATCGCCCTGGGCAATTAACTCGCTCGGATCAATGCCCTGCTTTGCAAGCTCAATCGCCTCGAGATAGCTGCTTTTTGCCGCTCCAGCAAATGAAATGATCTGGAAGCTCACCGCCTCGTACGGCGGATTTGCCAGCTCTTCACAATTAGTTTCCTTACTCACTTACATCATCCCCTTAATTTGCTGGAGGACCTTTGAACCGTCCATCATGCCGTACGCCATCATGTCGATGGCCTCGACTGGCTTATCTCCGGCGGCAGCACGCACTTTATCCAACATAAATCGAATCTGGGGGCCGACCAACACCACATCGGCCCAGCCAATCTTGTCGTTCATCATCGCCATCGCGACAGCGGTTGCCGTAAGATCGATGCCCTCCTGAGCTGCGGCTTCCTCAATCTTCTTGCACATATTCGCTGTCGACGCTCCCATCGAGCAAATAAGCAGTACGTTCATGATTCACGTTCCTCTCGTAATTCCCTAACTCGTATCATCAGGTCTTCGACCAACGTCAGACAGTTGATGACAAAGAAGTTCTCTTCTTTATCTGCACGGCATCCCTTGCGTTCGACAAGAATGCAGTGAGCCGAACCGGATCCCAGCGTGCTCGACCCATCGGCGGTGAACACGTAATCCACCACGCCCCGCGGACGACATCGGTCCTGAACAAAGGTAAGGTCTTTGGTTTCCCCGCTTTCGCTGACAAACAGCATCAAGTACGAACGGTCATCGCGAAAATCGAGCGGGCTCTTCGTGGATGCAAAGAACCCATGCTCCAAGAGCCGGTTGCATAGATAGCATGCCGTCAGGTCTGAATAGCCCACGCCCATGATGTTGATTCGCTCGTACGAACCGAGGGCAAGCTCCTCGGCCAGCGACTCGAGTTGCGAGCGCGACTCCTCGGAAGCGACCATGCGCTCGCAAAAGCCGGGCATGTTGGGAGCAAGCGAACTCGCTCGCTCGTGCTTCAGAGAATATAACAGCTCGCTAAACCCCTCGAATCCCAGCTTTTTTGCCAGCCGAACAATGCTCGTCGTCGAGACGAACGAAGCCTGTGCCACCGCGCGAATGGGAACACGATCGTCACCCCGCTCGATGCGCGCAACGATCTCTCGGAGAATGCGCATCTCAGATACCGAGAGGCTATTCCATCGCTCCATCAGCTGAACATCCATGTGCTCAACCTCCCGACATTAATCGCCAGCCGGCTCCTGTGCACCGTCCGCACGGGAGCAAGCGACGCTGTTCGAAACCAATGGCTTCGTTGTACCCCGTTTGATGGCGCCTTCGTCAGACTCCTTCCCCATCACGATTTCAACCCACGTCCCGCCAATCATGTCGTGAAGCATGCGGTGCTGCCGGGTAAACACCATGACGGCGATAGAGATCGCGCCCAAAGCCCAACTGAACCAGATGGCGTACTGGAGAGCATCGTGAGACACAAAGAGCATGAGGTAGTTTCGTATGTAATTACTGAGCGGCGAGAAACACCCCTCAATCAGCACGATGCCGACAAGATCGCGTAGCATCAGCCGCGGCAAATTCAGCCGTCCACCATCCACGGCAACCATACGCAGGTGCATCAGCCGCTTGCCCACCGTTTGCCCCGGCCACACGAATCGCGGAACGATGGAGTAAAAAAGGACCTCGAAACCTGCAAGCATCACCAAGAGCGACAGCTGCGCCCCGGGCTCGAAGGCGGTGAGGGGCAACGATCCGGCGTACATCGTTCCCGTCAGCAGGTATGCCGCGGCAACTAGCATGGTATTCATAACAACAAACGCCAGATACCAGTCGATGAAATATGCGATCAGCCTGCGGAGCATAACCCATCAGCCGCCTTTCGAAATCCATTGCCCGCATTCATAGATCAGCTCATGCAGCGGGCGCCGGGACGAACGAACCATTCGCCCCGGCACCAATAACCTACACTTCGTCGGCATCATCACCTTGTGCTCGAGCGGCGAGCTCCTGCTCCTCTTTCACGTACTGGCGGTCGAGAACCTTGATGAAAGGCCAGTAGAACAGTCCTTGGAGGACCAGGATGCCGATCTGCAGCGCGCCACCGCGCCAGTCGCCGCACATCATCCAGCCACCAAAGGGCGCAGGCAGCGTCCAGGGAACCGGGACACCCGTTGGCCGGGGAACAATGCCGATCTCCATCACGATGTAGGAGATCGCCACGCAGACAAGCGGGCCGATCACATAGGGGATGAGCAGCATGGGATTAAGCACGATAGGCAGGCCGAAGGTCACGGGCTCGTTGACGTTAAAGATGCCAGGAATAATGGCGCCCTTACCCACAGCGCGCAGGCGGTCGGACTTGCACATGAAAACCATCTCGATGCAGAGCGGCAGGGTCAGGCCTGTGCCCGTTAAGAAGATGATCATATCGGTAAAAGCCGTAGTCGCCACAAAGGGTCGAAGCGCCAACGGATCTGCAGAATACACCTCGAGATTCGCAGCACGCGCGGCCTCCCAAAGCGGCCCCATGACAGACTGGACAACATTCGTGCCGTGGATACCAAAGAACCACAGGAAGTCATTGAAGAACGACGCGATGAGCGTACCGGGCAGCGTAGTGCCAAGCGAGGTAAGCGGCATCTGTAGAATACCGTAGATAAGCTCCGATGCCGTGACATACGGAGTCATCTGGACCACGAAGCGCACGATGATGTACGCAATCGCACAGATCGCCGCCGGAATGAGCGCTGCAAACTGCTGAGAAATGAACTCCGGTACGGCAGCGGGCATTTTGATAGTCAGCTTGTGCCTGATGCACGCTGCATAGATCTGGCCGGTCGTAATTGCGACGATGAGGCCCAGGAAGAGCGTAGTCGCCGTGAAGTTACTCAGTGCGATCATGCCGTTCTCATCCGCGTGAATGAGTACGAAGAAGCACATGAACGAGATGACGACCGCGGGCATAGGCGCTACCTCGTTGCGGCGGGCGAGCTCATACGAGGTGCCGCTCATTGCCACCAAGCTCAAAAGACCAATCGTCGCCGGATTGAGAATGCTCCAGTTCCAATCGGCCCAAGCCTGCTCTCCGACCAAGCCGGACATAAAGGTCTGAAAAGCCTCAATCGGAAAATCGCTGATGATGCAGGCGAAAGCACCAACCAGCAAGAGCGGCGTCGACAGCATCATGCCGTACTGGATGGCCATGAGAAACTTGTTTTCCTGGAATTTCGCGGCGATGGGGTAAATATAACGCTCCAGCATACTGGTGAGTTTATCCATGATAGAATCCCCCTCTCTGAGCCGTTAACAGAACTCCGGCCACTCATTGCCGTTGGCCGCCTTGAAGTCCGCGATGATCTTCTTGGCCACATCGGCATCGCCTATAAGGCGGTTTTCGGTAAAGGCTTGCAACAGCTTGAGGTCGCTGTGCTCCAAAATAGCATCGACAAGCAGTTTTTCGCAGGCATACTGGTTTTCAAGCAAGCCCTTCTCAAACGCGGGCACCTCGCCCACTGCAAGCGGCATAAGCTCTTGCGCGCCAGCAAGGCAGGTTGCCTCAAGCATCATGCCCGGATCGAGATTGGGGCAAATGCCGTTGTTCTCGGTCATGACCAATGTAGGTTCATAAGCATTGTTCACGATTGAAAGCACGAGTTCTACCAGGTACGCCGCGTGCACATCGTTGTCGGCATAGACCGTCTCGACGCCGAGGTCCCGAATGCTTGATCGCTTGGCAGCAATCTTGTCAGTCAAATCGTACTTCGTACCCTTCATGTGGCCGAGCGCGCTAATCTCGTTGCACCACGTAAACACATCGTGCTCGCGTCCCGCGATGACTTCGTCATAACGCGTGTGCTCCGGCGTGTAATGCGCGTACGTTCGGTCGGGATAAAGATAGTAGAGGTTGTAGCTATTGGGCAGCGAATACGGAAAATCCCGAATCATCTCGAGATGGTCCAAGAACGTGATCGCCCAATGATCCTCGGGCCCACGGATACGGCTCTTAAACTCGGCATGGATGCTCTTGTAGTTGTCAACGATATACGAGAGCAGCTCGGGGAGAACGTCTTCGCCAGTCTTCCGATCAAGCAATCGCGTAAACCACCCGTAATGATTGAGACCAAAGTAGACCGGACGAAACTCAGACCGCTTACGGCCGATGAGCGGCAGATAATGATTCAGCACATCGGGTGGCATATCGCAGATGTTGACTAGGCGCTTATCGCCCGGGAACATGCGCTTCGTCGCCTCGGCAACGATCGCCGCCGGATTTGCGTAATTGATAATCCATGCGTCGGGTGCATACTGGCGTATGTCCTTGACAAGCTGAATCATGGCGGGCACGCTGCGAACCCCATAAGCGAGTCCACCCGCGCCGCATGTCTCCTGGCCAATACGGCCATACCGGTAAGGAATCTTTTCGTCAAAGTTGCGCAGGCCCATACCGCCCGCACGAATTTGCACCAAGGCGAAGTCGATGTCCTCGAAAGCCTCGGCTTTATCGGTGGTATACGAAAATTCGAGGCCTTCGTAGTACTCGCGGAACATGACTTCGCCAAAGCGTCCAACGATGGCTTGTCGATCCGCATCGATGTCGTAGAGCGTCACCTTCCTGAGCGGGAAAGAATCCTGCAACAGGCACAACAGCTCGATCATATCGGGCGTGTATGTGCTCCCGCCGCCGCAGATGACAACCGAATAACGTTTCATTGCCCCTCCTTAACCAAGGCGCCGAAGCTATCCTTGGAAGCGAGTCCATTTGCAATGCCGGCATGGCCTTACTGTAGCCAAACCGTTTTGCCCAAAGGGGGCTCGAGGGCGAAACAGAACTCCGTTCCAAAAGATGGAACCTGTTACATATCTCGGCTTCGCGCCGGCGTCCTGATTATCCGATGTGCAGCCAGTATGCAACGGAACATCCCTATAAACCCGCTTTCCTCCGCATAACGAAGGAGGCGCAGGCATCGAAGCGGCTGGGAGCGTGACATGTTACAAATGGAGCAGCAAAAGGCATGCGCAAAGAGGAACTGGGCGCTCCGTTGACGATACAAGCCGCAGTCTCAGGGACCAGATGAACGCTCATGCCAGCGTTGAGAACATCTTTTTGTACGCGCCTTGACACGCCCGAGGCGCTCATCGAATCCTGCAGTTTTCCGCTCGTCCGCACAGCTGAGCACACAGCCCAAGAAGAGATATTCTGAGAACTCGAAACGAATTGACACGCGGGCGCACGCATGCGCGAAACCGCTCAGCCGAACGGCACGTCGCGCTTCGCTACTCGTCCAAGCTCATCCCGCGATACGAGATGCCGCAGGAATCTAAGATCCGCTTTGAAATCTGGTTGCTTTCGGTGCCGTCGTACTTATCGCTCAGGTACACGACCTCGCCGATGCCCACCTGTGCGAGGATCTTCGCGCACTCATGGCACGGGAACAACGTGACGTAGATGGTCGCGTGGTTGAGGTCTTTGAGCGACCCGCGGTAGTTGAGCACAGCGTTTGCCTCGGCATGCACCACATAGCTGTGCTTGTCCAGCAACGGATCGTCGCTCACGCCCCATGGGAAGTCGTCGTCGTTCAACGCGGACGGAGTTCCGTTGTACCCCACCGAAAGGATACGGTGGTTCGTGTCGGCGATGCACGCCCCGACCTGCGTGTTTGGATCCTTGCTCCGCAGCTGCGCAGCCACCGCCACGCGCATGAAGAACTCGTCCCAGGTAATGACATCGTTGCGCTTGTCAGGCATGGTCACTCCTCATAACACATACGACACAATGACTGGCTCGGTCCGAAGCGCCCCGGGAGCACGCCCTTCGGCCAAGCCGAAGAGCCCGATCTCGCCCAGCTGCGAAGCCAAGACCGCCGAGCCTCCCGGCAGGCGCACGGGCGCCGGCCAAGCTTGCGCGAACGGGCACCGGCCCCGGCTAACGCGCACGGGCACCGGCCTCCCTCACGGCAAGCACGGACAGGCGCCGGACCTCCGCCCTATTGTGCCCCATTCTCGTCTAGTGCTGGCGGTAATGCTCGAAGAAGTCGGCAAGGTCCGTCATCGCCTCGCGCAGCACCTCCATACGCGGCAGGTACACGATGCGGAAATGGTCGGGCTTGTCCCAATTAAAGCCGCCGCCGCGCGTAATAAGGATGCGCTTCTGGTGCAGCAGGTCGAGTGCGAACTGCTCGTCGTCGGCAATATTGAACTTCTTGACATCCATCTTAGGGAAGATGTAGAACGCGGCCTTGGGCTTCACCGCGGTGATGCCGTCGATGGCGTTCAACGCCTCGTACACGTAGTTGCGCTGCTCGTACACGCGGCCGCCCGGCACGATGTAGCTCGTCACGCTCTGGTGGCCTCCGAGCGCCGTCTGCACGATGGACTGCGCGGGCACGTTTGAGCACAGACGCATGTTGGACAGCATGTTGATGCCATAGATGAAGTCGCGCATGCAGCGCTTGTCGCCCGAGAGCACCATCCATCCAATGCGATAACCTGCGATCATATGACTTTTCGACAAACCGGAGAAGGTCACGCACGGAAGGTCGGGCGCAAGCGATGCGACGGAAATGTGCTCGTAGCCATCCATGCAAAGACGGTCGTAAATCTCGTCGGAGAGAATCATGAGCTGGTGGCGGCGGGCGATCTCGACAATCTGCTCCAAAATCTCGCGCGGGTAGACGGCGCCCGTGGGGTTGTTGGGATTGATGATGACGATGGCTTTGGTACGCTCGGTAACCTTCGCCTCCATATCTGCAATGTCGGGGCACCACTCGGCCTGCTCGTCGCACACATAATGCACCGGCACGCCACCGGCGAGCGTGGCGCACGCGGTCCAAAGCGGATAGTCGGGGCTGGGAATGAGGATCTCGTCACCGTTGTCGAGCAGCGCATTCATGGTGAGCTGGATGAGTTCGGAGACGCCATTGCCGGTATAGATGTCCTCCATGCCCACGTTGGGCAGGTTCTTAATCTGCGCGTACTGCATGATGGCCTTGCGCGCAGAGAAAAGCCCGCGCGAATCCGAGTAGCCCTCGCAGTCGGGCAGCTGCTGGCGCATGTCGGTTACGACCTCGTCCGGCGTGCGGAAACCAAAGGGGGCCGGATTGCCGATGTTGAGCTTCAAGATACGCAGGCCTTCCGACTCCATTCGGGCGGCCTCGTCGGCCACGGGGCCGCGAACATCGTAGAGAACGTTATCGAGCTTGGTAGACTTTTTGAACTCACGCATGGATGCGCTCCTTTTCGGGTTGGATGTGAAGGAGTTGCTGGCGGCCGCAGGCCGCGCGGAAGCTCGCGCCACATCATCCGCAGACGCGGGGGCCTCGTTATCGTCGCCCATCTTTGCCGGACCTGAAGCGGATGCCCGACAAGCCCCGCGCGTTACCGAATTGGCATCGTTCGCCGAATGGCTTTCGTCAACCATGGGGCCCATGCCATCTGCCAGCCACACTTCACGGACGCCGAGAACCTGCGCAAGCAGCGCCATGACATTGCGACGCGGCACGGTCTTCCCACTTACATATTGGCTGACCTGGCTTTTTCCGAGCCTGCCGCCGTACTTGGGAGCAGCATGAATTACATCTGTCTGCTTCATTCCGGTACGGGCCATCGCCTCAATCAACCGTGCGGAAAACGCCTCTTGGCGTGCCATCTGCCCTCCTTTAGTTCAATTTAGATTGAACTCTTTCGGTAAGTATGCCACAACATTAGGTATCGAGTTCAATTTATATTGAACTTGTTGCCCAGGGCACGCAGACTCCATGTCTTTTTGAACAATTCCCGGCCTGAGACGCATCAACCCGCAGCCGAAGCAATGCCGCTGGATTTAAAACGAGTCATTCCGCTGAGCGATTCGTAAAACAGTGCGCAAAACTGGATAACTTTGTCGATTTTCGGCGCTAGCAAAGGCGAACGGACATGCAATTTGGATCCAAAAGCCGCTACAGAGACCCTTCGCAGGAGTTTTCACAGCAATTAATCTCGATAAAGCCCCATGCACAGAGCATCAATCGCCAGAAATCGACATTTTTAGCCAATTCTTCTTCCGAATCAAACGGAAACAGTGTGAGGCTACCGCGATACGGTAAAGTCATCGCAATCAAACTCCGCCAATCGCCACAGCCGGCTCCCGGCGGCGAGTGCATGCGGCGCTGCAACGGGCAGCGCCCCAATAGCGGCGGGCACGCCCTGCGACGCATCGGGCACACTCTCTCATAACGGCCCACACGGCCCGCGGCGCACCGGACGCTCTCTCATAACGGTGGTACGTGCGGCAGCGCAACGACCAAGCTCGTACGCAACGGCGAGCACGCCCGTAGCACAACGGTCGAGCGCCGCCATGGCGAAACCTGCCCAGCAAGGCGATCCGCTATCCCAAATCGATGTGATATAGCTCTTTATACGAAGCGCCCTCTTGGCTCAACTCGCTCTTAAAAAGCGCTACCCGATGGGCACGCTCCGGATCCGGAAACACTAACTCCGGCAAGTCACCTTGAGGCAGCCGGGCGCGACGTGCCAGCGTAATATGCGGTCGAAACGCCTTGCGGTCGTAGGCGATGCCCCGCTCTTCGAGTCCAGAGCGAACCGCCTCGGCTAAAGCGCGAAGCTCCTCGGTTAGCGCAATGCCCAGCCAGAGCGTCGCGTCATGCGGACGACCGAAGGCGCCCAAACCATCCGCGGAAAGCCGCACCGCCCCGCAGCGCTCGCATACCTCGTCAAGCGCGTCAACAGCACGAGACGCTTCCGGCTCACCAATCTCTCCCAAAAACGCCAAGGTCACATGGTAGGTCTCTGGCCTCATGAACCGCCCGGCAACAGCAGGCCGGAGCTGCCGGGCCAATGCGGACACCTCGCCCGCAAACGGCTCCGGCAGCTCCAATGCAACAAACGCCCTCAAAGGTGAATTACCCCTTGCACTCTAAACCCGCACGGGCCAATTCCAGCGGCAGAAGCGCTGTTCGCGACCGCCCCGGTGGCAGGCGCACCGCCCGCTGCAATCCCGGCGGCGGATACGTTACTCGCATCAACCCGGCGGCAAGCGAACTACTCGCGGCCGTCCCAACAGTAGGTGCAAACCTGCGCGGGGTCGATGCCGATGGCCTCGAGCATGCCGGGCAGACTCTGGTAGCCCAGAGAATCGAAGCCGAGCTGCTCGCAGATGCGCTTAAGCATGCACTTGCCGCGCTCGGTCGAGCTGTCGGCGTATTCGTCGAGGTGCTCATCGCCCTCCGGCCCCTCAAGCTCGCGCACCACGCGGCGGGCGATAAGATCTTGGTCGCTCTTGCCGCGCGAGAAGCTCAGATATTTGCAGCTAAACATGATTGGCGGACACGCGGAGCGCATGTGCACCTCTGCGGCACCGGCCTCGTACAGGAAGTCGACGGTCTTTCCCAGCTGCGTTCCGCGCACGATGGAATCGTCGACAAGCAGCAAGCGCTTGTCGCGGATAAGCTCCGGTACGGGAATCTGCTTCATCTCGGCGATGCGGTCGCGCACCTCCTGGTTGGTGGGCATGAACGACCGCGACCAGGTGGGCGTGTACTTGATGAACGGCCGCGCGAAGGTGGCACCGCACTCGTTAGCGTAACCGATGGCATGCGGCAAACCGGAATCCGGCACGCCCGCCACATAGTCAACCTCGGGCAGCGTTCCCGCCATAGCCTCGTCGCGCGCCATGATGTGGCCGTTTCGATAGCGCATGACCTCGACGTTCATGCCCTCGTAGTTCGAATTGGGGTATCCGTAGTACACCCACAGGAACGCACAGATCTTCATCTGGTCGCCAGGCGCCACGAGGCTCTCGTAGCCATCGCTCGCCACGCGCATGATTTCGCCGGGACCGAGCTCGCACTCGTCCTCATACCCGAGCTTGTGGTAGACGAAGGACTCGAACGAGATGCAGTAACCCTGACCCTCGATATCGCGGCCGATCAGCACCGGCAAGCGGCCCATGCGGTCGCGCGCAGCGTACACGACGCCATCCTCCGTCATGACGAGCAGCGTGAGCGATCCCTGAATGGCCTTCTGCGCAAAAACGATGCCCTCGACCAGGTCGTCTTTCTGGTTGATGAGCGCCGCGACGAGCTCGGTGTGATTGACTGCACCGGAGCTCATGGCCATAAACTGCGCGCCACCCTGCTCGAAATACCGCTCGATGAGCTCGTCGGCATTGGTGATGGCACCGACCGTCGTGATGGCAAAGGTGCCGTGGCGGCCGCGAACGAGCAAGGGCTGGGGGTCGGTATCGGAAATGCAGCCGATGCCGCTCGTACCGTGGAAGCGCTCTAGGTCCTTATCGAAGCGAGAGCGGAACGGCGTATTTTCGATAGAGTGAATCTCCTTCTGGAAGCCGCCCGTGCCCTCGCAAAAGACCATGCCCGCACGGCGCGTGCCCAGGTGAGAGTGGTAGTCCACGCCGAAAAAGACGTCCAGCACCACATCGCGCTTCGAAACCGCGCCAAAGAATCCGCCCATCGCTCCCCCTCATATATGGCTGATGATGCTGCCATTATACGTGAGCCATTCCTTTGCAGCGCGAAGGATATGAATAGCGCGGAAAGACGCATGGTAGATACGCGCGCTTCCCGGCAACCGGGAGCAAGCCACGCCGCTCACCCCCCACCGGCTCTCCACCGCGTGCCCTTTGCGCACTTTCCGCCGAGCCCCGCTCCTTCCGCCGCACCCCCTCGCCCCTTCCGCCGCGCGCGACGCTCGCCCGGTGGGCCCCCGCTCCTTCCGCCGCGCCCCACGCCGGAAGACAGCGCGAGGCCCCTGTCGATGCGAACCTCGCCCCCCCGCGCCCACATGCCCTGGCGTTAAAAAACAGGTGTATAATCGCGCGCGAATCGCGGCACAATGCCGTTATTCCATAGTGGAGGAGGCCAACATGGACGAGTCTCTGATCGGAACCATCGTTGCAGCAGGGTGCGGGCTGCTTTGCGCTGGGCTCGGCGCGTATATGGTCGTAACAGGCAACCCCTCACTTCTGCACAGCTATCATTATGCGACCACCCCGCTCGCGGACCGCCCGGCGCTTGCGCGCGAATCGGGCGCCGGACTTATCGTGACCGGCGTGGGCTGCGCACTCATGGGGCTTTCGGATTTCTTTGGAGTCTGGGCAGGCGTAGCGGGCATCGTGCTGCTCGTCGCCGGCATCGCAATCAACCTTATTTCCATCATCAGGCATAACGGCTCGCTCTTCTCGTTCCCTTCAAGCGAGGAAAAGGCGCATGGAGGGCGCGGGCTTCACATCGGCCTCAATACTGGAGGCGGCGTCGTCTTAGGCGCAATCATCGGCCTCGTTTGCATCGTGCCCGGCGTCTACATGATCGCGACCGGCGACGTGAGCCTGCTTCACAGCTACCACTACGAGCATATCGCCGCTGCGGACCTGCCCGCGTTCTCGCTCATCGAGGGCTTCTCGATGATTGGCCTCGGCATCGGCCTTGCCATCTGCTTTGCCGCGGGCGGGCGCATGACGATGCGCCCCATCCCGCTCTGGGCAAAGGTGCTCATGGCTGTAGGCGGAGTCATCTGGGGTGCGAGCCTCATCACCCTGATCGTCGCGATCCCCACCTTCGGAGGCTCGCTGTCATAGGATCCGCCCGAGAGGCGGGCCACAGGCCGAACGCCCGACGCTCCGCCTCGCGCGGCATCGACATTCTTCGTCCTCTGCGCCAGCATCGCACCCGTAGCGAGACAGTTGTGCCGGGTTAAACTGTCTCATAATCGTCACGCCTGAGTGAGACAGTTTAACCCGGCACAACTGTCTCACGGCTACGCCTCTGCGTCGTCCCGCTCGGCAGCTTCGGCGATGCGCGCTTCCTCGAACGCCTTCTTCATGGTGGGGTTTCCGCGCGTGAGCTTCTTGATGGTGAGACCCTGCGCCTTGTCGTTCGCTAGGCGCAGGTTGCGGTCGCTCGAGAGCAGCGCCTCCTTGGTCTTCTGCAGATGGCTGATGGTCTTGTCAATCTCCTCGATCGCCGACAGGAACTTGCGGTTCGCCAGCTCGTAGTTGCGCGAGAACCCCTCCTGGAACGCCTCCAGCTTGGACTCGAAGTTCGTGACGTCCACGTTCTGCTGCCGCATGATGGCGAGCTCCTGCTTGTAGGCAAGCGCGTTCATGGCAGCGTTACGCAGAAGTGTGATGAGCGGGATGAAGAACTGCGGGCGAATCACGTACATCTTTTCGTAGCGGTAGCTCACATCCACGATGCCCGTGTTGTAGAGCTCGCTCTCCGGTTCCAGCAGGCTCACCAGCACCGCGTACTCGCACTTCTTCTTCGTGCGGTCCGCATCGAGCTTCTTGAAGAAGTCCTCGTTCTTATGTTTGGTGGCCGTGGCATCGTTTTCGTTCTTCATCTCGAACATGATGGAGATGATCTCGTTGCCGTTATCGTCGCATTCACGGAAGATGAAATCGCCCTTGGAGCGGCGCGAGCCATCCTCGCCCTCAACAGCATCGTTGTCTTTCTCGAAGTACGCGTGCGGGAAGGCCGTCATGCGCAGGCGGTTGAACTCGGTCTCGCAGTGCTGCTCGAGCGTCTCGCCCACCATCTTGGTGGACAGGCGCACCTTCATGTCGCGCAGGCGCTCGATTTCCTCGTCCTTGTAGCGAATGAGCGCATCGCTCGCCTTTTTGGATTGCTCGAGCTCAAGCGCGTGCGAGGCCTCGAGCTGCTGGCGCTCGCTATCGTGAAGCGCGCGCTCGCTCGCAAGTGCTGAGCGTGCCTCGTCGCGCTCGCGCTCCGCCGCCGTAACCGCCTGCGCTACGGCAAGCTCCTGCCTCGCCGCATCGGCGGCAATCTGCTGCCTGAGCTTGGAAATCTCGGCATCCTTGGCGGCAATGCCCCGGGAAAGCTCCTCGCGTGTCGCAGCGCGCGCGTTCTCAAGCGCAACCGCGTGCTGCTGGGAAGAAGCCTCGGCCTGAGCCTTGAGCCGAGCGATCTCGGCGTCGCGAGCGGCGATATCCTCCTGAAGACGCCGAGCTGCCTGCGCTTGGGAGAGCTCCGCCTCCGTCTCTTGCTGAGCCAACTTCGCCCGCAGCTCGTCGCACGTGCGCTCGAGCTCCGACAGCTGCTGCTGAGCGTCTCGCTGCGCCTGCGCCGCGGCGCGCTCCTCAGCGAGCCCGCGCTCGTTCGCCGCAGAAGCAAGCTGCGCCTCGAGCTCGGCGATGCGCGCATCGCGCCCCGAAACGGTTTCCTGAAGCTGGCGCTCGGCCTTCTGTTCGGCAAGCTCCACCGCTGCCGCACGCTCGCGCTCCATAATGCGCTCGCGCTCGGCGAGCTGACGCGAGAACTCCTGGTCGCGCACCTGGCGCGCGATATCCGCATACCCCCGTTCGTCTACCTGGAACACCGTACCGCACTGGGGGCACTTTATCTCGTTCATAAACGGACCTTTCTTCCAAAGACGCCTGCGCCCATGGTTCCTTTTACTGGAATCAGTCTACCCCGGCATGCGGACAGAAAAATCCGGCGCTTGCCCGGAGAGCCAACGAAGCTGATGTAGACGAGTAGACGAACCGTACCTGTCCGTCACAAACGCCGCACGTCGCGGGCGGTTAAGGTCGCTGGGCGGCTAAGGTCGCCCAGTGCGTTCGGGCGGGATTCGGACGAGCCCGGCGCGTGTCTGCCGTTCCCGGGCCGGACTGGGACATCGCCCGTGTTCTCGGGCGGGATTCGGACGGAACAGGGCCCTCGAATGTCCAAATGTCGCCCGAAGGCGGCCAACATGTCCAAATGTCGCCCGAAAACAGTTGGAGTGTCCGAATGTCGCCCGGCAAAGGAGAACGGCGACAGAGCGTCGCCCGGCAACGCCGTCAGGGTGAGACAGTTTAACCCGGCACAACTGTCTCCCTGTTCATCCCGAGGTACGAGCGCAGCGCGTCGAGCGTAGCCTTGCCGTCGCGGCGGCCGACCTGGTACACGTGGTCGAGAATCGCCGGATCCTTCACCGAGAGCGGCGTCTTGACCGATTCGCTCGGCCGAATCACAAACACCTTGCCCTCACGCTCCAGCCGCGCGAGCTCGTCGAGCTGCGCGTTGTAGCGCTCATGACGGTTGGCCAGAAGCTCGACCAGCTTGGGATACCGGTGCAGCAGCACGCGCAGCGCGGGCATGAGGCCGTTGGGCCCCTTCCGATACCCCTCGGGCTGCGTACACACCACCACGCAGCGGTCGTAGCCCTGATCGAGCATCCAGCGGAAAGGAATGGAATCGGCCGTTCCGCCATCGAGCAGCAACCGCCCTTCCAGCTCAACGGGACGAGAGAGCGCCGGAATAGCCGACGAGGCGCGCATCCACTCCACGTCCTCCACGTCGCCGCGGTTCACGTCGTGGTACACCGGCTCGCCGGTTTGGATATCGGTCGCCACCACGGTGAATCGCATGGGGTTAGCAGCATAGGTTCCCACGTCGAACACGTCGAGCTCCCAAGGGAGGCGTCCGAAGGCGAACTCTCGATTGAAGAGGTTCCCCGTGGTGAGCAAGCTTCTCATGCCTGCATAGCGGGGATCATTGCAGAACCTCTTGTTATAGCGAACCGCGCGCCCCAGCTGGCACGACTTGAAATTGCACCCGAAAGTCGCGCCCGCGGAAACTCCCACCGTATGCGTGGCCTCTATGCCCTCCTCGAGCCACACGTCAAACACGCCCTCGGTATAGTGGCCGCGAAAACCGCCACCCTCGAACACCACGCCTACCGCATGCGGCAACGCGCCAAACTTGGGACGCTCGCTCGGCTCCCGCACATCGGAAAGCCTGTAGTCTGCACCCGAGCCAACAATGTTAGGTTCTTTCGCCTGTACCATGCCATACCTCACTTAACCATGGCATTTGAGTATAGCGCGGCGCATGGAAAAGGTAGTCGGCTTCCTCGGCGCCTTCGCCACCCCATGGCCGTATCACCGGGCGAGTCCTCGCCCGCTCCAGCCCCGTCGCCCAACGGGACGGGCGGGCCCTCGCTCCATCGCAGGACGAGCCAGCGACCCCCAGCGCAGTCGCCCGTCGCCGGGCAGGGCCGGCAAGCCGCCCCGTCCCGTCGCCCCATGGATTCTTCACGGCCGCTTAAGCCAGACTTCACTGCTGTGGAAAGCCCATGCAGGGCAGCGGTTCACCGTAGAATCGAGAGAGTGCCGATAAACGGAAGGGGGCTAAACCATGGCAGAAACAGTCTTGATCGTAGAGGACGACCGGGATATCGTCGAGCTGCTGTCGCTCTATCTAACCGGCAGCGGGTACGACGTCGTCACTGCTGGAAATGGGGAAGATGCTCTCGAGCAACTTCAGCAGCACCCTGCCGATATCGCGCTTGTCGACATCATGATGCCGCGCATGAACGGCTACGACTTCATCAAGGCCCTCCGCGCCACGGACAACATCCCCGTCATCATCATCTCGGCTCGCACGCAGGCTGCCGACAAGATCGTGGGGCTTGACGCCGGAGCGGATGGATTCATCGCGAAGCCCTTCAACCCGCTTGAGGTCACAGCGCAGATTCGCGCCCTCCTGCGCCGCCGGGCCACCGACGTTGCCGACGCCCTCGCCGCAGCCGGCCGTACCGCCCCCACCGCAGATGAGGCGCGCGCTACCGCACCATCGGAAGGCGAGGCGTCCCTTCCAGGACCAGACGCCTCTGGCCCCAGTGATCGCGCGGCTGCAGAGAGCACCCCCGCGCCTTCAACCCCCTCGCAAGACGGCGCGCATGTGCTGCGCGTGGGCGACCTCGCCTTTGACACTGAACGGCTCGAGCTCTTCAAAGGCGGCACGCCGATTCCGCTCACCGCCGCCGAGCTCAAGATCATGGCAACCTTCATGGCCGCCCCTGGTCGCGTTTTCAGCAAAGCTCAGCTCTATGCCTGCATCAACGGGGAGAGCTTCGCTGGCAGCGAGGCAAGCGTGATGGTTCATGTCTCCAACATCCGTGCCAAGCTGGAAGACGACCCGCTGCGGCCGGAATACATCAAGACCATCCGCGGTATGGGATACAAGATCGATGGCTAGCGAATTCGAACACACACCCTCTTCCCGCAGCCCCTTGCATCGCCTGCGCAAGAGCATCGCCGTGCGCTGCCTCGCCGGCCTTATCGTCTACGCAGCGCTCCTAGCACTCGTGCTCTGGGGCATCAACCGCGCGAGCGAGAATCTGTTCGACAGCGCCTTTCCCTCCATGGAAACCGTGCTGACGTATGCCGACGATCTAGAGCATGACCGCTTCGATGCGCTGCAGACGCAAGCGCTCGAGCACTGCAAGATCGTCATCTTCGACGGCGACGGCACACGGCTCTACGCATCGAGCGCACGGGCAGCGGAGAAGATCCATGCCTCCGACCTCGACCTCATCAGCGAATACGATGAGCAGAGCTTCTACGAGGTGTTCCAGGAAAGCACCGTCGACGGCCTGCACTACCGCATCGTGCAGTGCACCTACAGCCTCGAAGATGGGTTCACCAAACGCATCACGGCGTGGTGCGAGCTCGACGAAAACCTAACCGTGGTGGCCGGCGATCTATTCGCCGACCGCGGCGCGCTCACACAGCGCGAGTTCGACTTCCTGCAGGGCGTCTACAGCGCGCAGATGTCTGTAGAGCGCGTGAGCTACCAGACCGTAGACGGCGAAGAGCGCATTCTCGTGCTGGCCGCCCCGCTCGTAAGCGGCATTCGCTACCAGCAAGTCATAGACGAAGCCAACCGCTTGCCGCTCCTTGCCGCCCCCGTGGCGCTCGTCATCACCATTGGCTGCGCATGGTACCTGGTGGGCGTCGCGAAACGTGCGACGCGCCCGCTGGACCGCGCGATCAACGCCTACCGCCGAGGAGACGAGCAAGTGGACGCGGCGACCGACGTTCCCACCGAACTCGTGCCCATCTACGACAACTTCACTGACCTCATGGACGAGCTGCGCGAGGCGCGCGAGGACAGCCAGCGCATCATCGCCAACATCTCGCACGACCTCAAGACGCCGCTCACCGTGATCTACGGGTACGCACAGGCCTTCCGCGACGGGCGCGTTCCACCGGAAAAGGAGCAAGACTACCACCGCATCATCGGAGAGAAGGCGCTTGCCGCAAGCGAGCTCATCGACACGCTCTTCGCCTATGCGAAGATGGAGCACCCCGAATACGCCCCGAACCTCGAGCCATGGCGCGTAGACGAGTTGGCGCGCTCGGTGGCACGCGAGGCGGAAGCCCAGGTAGAGCAGGCAGGCTGTTCGCTCTTCGTGGTTCCCGAAGGCGCATCGCTCGCGCAGGCCGCGCGGGGCGACGAGAGCCCTGGCACGGCGACGAGCAGCGCCGAGCCCATCGCCCGCATAGACCGGCAGCTCTTCCATCGGCTGCTCATGAACCTCATCAGCAATGCTTGCGCCCACAACCCTTCGGGCACAAGCATCTATCTCGCCTGCGAGGTCGACACCGGGCGCGGCCTCGTGCGCGTGCGGGTGGCCGACACCGGCACGGGAATCCCCGACCACATTGCCTCGCACGCCTTCGACCCCTTTGTGACCGAAAACGCCGCACGCTCCACCAACGGGGGAACCGGCCTGGGCCTCACCATCGCGCGGCGCGCTGCCGAGCTCATGGGCGGCACGCTCACGCTTTCCCCGAACCCTCCCCACCCGTGCGCTACGGAGTTCGTGATCGAACTGCCCCGCTGCACGGAGGAGTGAACGCTGCGCGACCAGCTTCCGTGCGATGCTCGGCTTCATCGTCGCGGCGGTCGTGGTGAACGCTGCGCGCGGCCGGCTTCCGTAAACCGGTGCGCACCCACCGCGCGCGAACCCAAAGGCTGCCCAACCGCGCGCGGGGTCGCCGTGCGCGCGAACCTAAAGAAACCTTTAGCAAGCGTTCAGGTGCGCTAAAGCTTCCCTTCCCATACTGGAATCCATCGAACCGACCAGTTGGAGGAAGCAATGCACACGACGGCGCACACACCGATCGAATATCTTGAGCGATCTGCCCGGCTGTTCCCAAGCAAGACCGCAGCGATCGACGAGTTTGGCACCTGCACCTATGCCGAGCTGCTCGAGCGCAGCCGAGCCATCGCCCAAGGCCTTCTTGCCGCAGACGCGCGATCAAACGCCTCCGGCAACCCGGAGATCCGCGCTGCGGGCTCCATTAACGCGCCCGCGCCGCAGCCCGTCGTCGTCTTCATGGAGAAGCGCATCGATATGCTCGCCTCCTTCCTCGGTGCCCTCATGGCGGGCCGCTTCTACGTGCCGGTCGACCCCAGCGTGCCTGCAGAGCGAGCGCGAAACGTCTATGCCACCCTAGCGAATGGCAAGCCGAGCGAAAACGGCCCGCTCGTGATCGCGAACGCCGATACCATAACCGCCGCGCGGGCAATCTTTCCGGAAGGCCGCGTAGCGCTCGTGGATGACCTGCTGCAGCACACGGTCGATAGCGCGGCGCTCGAGAACGTCGCGCGTTCCTTGGTGAGCAGCAACCCCGCCTATGTGCTCTTCACGTCTGGGTCGACCGGCATGCCGAAGGGCGTGGCCGTGAGTCACCGCTCCATCTGCGGGTTCATCGATGCATTCGTGGAAGCCTTCGGCATCCGCGACGATGACGTCATCGGCAACCAGGCGCCGTTCGACTTCGATGTCTCGGTCAAAGACATCTACGGCGCACTCGCGACAGGCGCCACGATCGTCTTGCTGCCGCGCAGGCTGTTCAGCGCCCCCGCGCAGCTGGTAGATGCCCTTCGCGAGCACGAGGTCACGGTCATGACCTGGGCGGTGGCCGCGCTCTGCCTCGTGAGCAGCCTGCACGGCCTCGACCACGCCCCGCTGCCGAGCGTGCGCCTCGTCCTGTTCTCGGGCGAGGTCATGCCGCGCAAGCATCTCGCACGCTGGCTAGAGCACCTGCCCGAGGCAACCTTCGCGAACCTCTACGGGCCTACCGAGATCACCTGCAACTGCCTCTACCACATCGTGGATCGCAGCCGCGCCTACCTTGACGGCCTGCCCCTGGGCGAGCCGCTCGGCGACCGCCGCATCCTGGTGCTGGACGAAGGCATGCGGCCCGTTAGCGAGCCCGGACAGGTGGGCGAGCTCTATGTGGGCGGCCCGAACATCGCGCTCGGCTACTACGCCGACCCCGCTCGCACGGAGGGCGCCTTCATGCCGAACCCCATCCCCGGAGCGTTACCGGAAACTGTATACCGCACCGGAGACCTCGTGCGCATAGGCGAGAGCGGGGAGCTCTTCTTCAGCGGGCGGGCGGACAACCAGATCAAGCATCAGGGCCACCGCATCGAGCTGGAAGAGATCGACGCCGCCTTCGAGCGATGCCCCGGTGTCGAGCGCTGCCGTTGCGCCTATAACGAGCGCTTCAAACGCATCCATGCGTTCTTCGAGGGTTCGGCCGAAATCGATGAGCTCCGCCGCGCCGTGAGCTCGATGCTCCCCGGCCCCATGGTGCCCGCAAGCATCGAGCGCGTGGAGTGCATGCCGCTCACCAAGAACGGCAAGGTCGACCGCCGCGCGCTGCTCAACGCGTGACACTTTCCCCCGGTACAACTGTCTCAGAGACAGTTTAACCCGGCACAACTGTCTCACCACCTAAGGAGGAAACCATGCTGACCGATTCCGCACTGCGCGCACTCGCCGACCGCTTCGGCACGCCGCTCTACGTATTCGATGACCGCGCGCTCGTGCAGCGCGTCCGCTACCTGCGCGAGGCCCTGCCGGCTCGCGTGGGCGTCTGCTTCGCCATCAAGGCAAACCCCTTCGTTCTCCCCGCGCTCGAGCCCCTCATCGACCGGCTCGAGGTGTGCTCGCCCGGCGAGTACCGCATCTGCCGCGCCCTCGGCCTGCCCCACAACAAGATCGTGGTCTCGGGCGTGCACAAGGACATCCAGACCGTATCGAGCGCCGTGAGCGAACGGCAGGCGCCCGCAGCCGTCACCATCGAGTCGGTCTCCCAGCTTGACCTGGTCCTGCACCAAGCCGCCACGCACTCGGCACGCGTGCCGGTGCTCCTGCGACTCACCAGCGGCAACCAGTTTGGCATGGGACGCGACGACGTAAAGGCCGCGGTCACGCGCCTGCGCCACAACGGACGCGTGCGCCTTGCAGGGCTCCAGTTCTTCTCCGGTACGCAGAAGAACTCCCTCAAGCGGCTTGCCCGCGAGCTCCGCGGCCTGGATGCGTTCATTCGGGAGCTTGAGCAGGATTGCGGTTGGCGCGTGCCCGAGCTGGAGTTTGGCCCCGGGTTCCCTGTCTCGTACTTCGCCCACGACGACTTCGATGAGAAGGAGTTTCTGGCGGAATTCAGCGCGCTTATCGAGGGCATGTCCTTCCAGGGCCACATCATGCTTGAGCTCGGCCGGAGCCTTACCGCCTCATGCGGTACCTACCTCACGCGCGTGGTAGACGCCAAGGTGAACGCGGGGCAGCGATATGCCATCGTGGACGGCGGCATGCACCAGCTCGTGTACTTCGGCCAATCCATGGCCATGAAGCAACCGTGCTGCCACCTGCTTGGCGCCGATGACGAGAACGCCGCCCCAGCAGACGAAGAGCTCTGGAACATCTGCGGCTCGCTCTGCACGGTAAACGACATCCTTGCCAAGCAGCTCCCCCTCTCCGGGCTCGAGCAGGGCAGCATCCTTGCTTTCGAGAACGCCGGCGCCTACTGCATGACCGAGGGCATCTCGCTCTTTTTGAGCCGTGACCTTCCGCGCGTGATCATGGTCGACGAGCATGGCGCCCCCACGCTCGTGCGCGACGGGCTGCGCACCGACATCCTCAACACCCCGCTCTTCCCCATCAGGTAACACCCCGACGCAACAAGCGCGCTGGGCCACATCTATGAAAGGACCATCATGGACGCAATTCTCGACATCTTGAACGAACTCAAGCCCGGTATCGATTACCGCACGCGCCACGACCTCGTCGATACGCGCGAGCTCGATTCGCTCACCATCATCACGCTCGTCTCGGAGCTCGAGGATGCCTTCGACATCACCATCCCCGCCGTGGAGATCGTGCCCGCTAACTTCAACTCCCTCGAGGGCATGTGGAACATGGTGCAGCGCCTGCGCGAAGCTGGCTTTTAGCGAGGTGCCGGGGCTCTCATGACTTCGTACTTCTCTTTGACGATGCTCGGGCTCATCCTGCCCGGCACGGCGGTCGCCTACCAGGTCATGCCGCGCCGGGCGCGCTGGGCCGTGCTTCTCGCCGCTAGCTATGTCACCTTCTGGGCCATCAGCGGAAAGCTGCTCGCCTTCCTTTTGGCGTCGACCGTGACCATCTGGCTCTGCGGCCTTGCGCTCGATCGCGAGATCAAGCAGCGCGGCGAGGCCCTGCGGGCTCCGGGCGCCAACCGCAAGGCGGTCAAGCAAAGCTATGCGAGGCGCATGCGCCTCATCATGGCGGCGGGCGCGGCGGTCAACCTTGGAATGCTCTTCGCCTTCAAATACGTGGTGTTCGCGCACCGCCTGCTCGCTCCGCTCGCCGCCCCGCTCCTCACCCACCTGGGGATCGACTGGGCAGCACCGGCGGCAATCGCGGCGCCCATCGGCATCTCCTTCTACACGCTGCAGGCCGTCTCCTACCTCGTGGACGTGTATCGCCAGAGCGTCACCGCCGATCGCAACCTGTGCCGCCTGGCGCTCTTCATGGCATTCTTCCCCCAAATCATGGAGGGACCCATCTGCCGCTACGGCCAGACGGCGCAAGCGCTCTGGGCGGGCCACGGCATCACCTGGGAGAACCTCGTATCGGGAAGCCAGCGCATCCTTTGGGGCGCGGCGAAGAAGCTTATCGTTGCCGATCGGGTGAATCTGCTGGTGAAGACCGTCTTTGCCTCATATGAGTCCTACGACGGCGGCATCATCGCCCTCGCCGCGGTGCTCTACACCATCCAGCTGTACTGCGACTTCTCGGGCACGATGGATTTCGTGGTGGGCACGGGGCGCATCTTCGGCGTGCGCTTGCCCGAGAACTTCCGTCAGCCCTTCTTCTCGCGCACCGCATCCGAATTCTGGCAGCGCTGGCACATCACCCTGGGCACGTGGTTTCGCGACTACGTGTTCTACCCCGTATCGCTCAGCAAGCCGGTGAAGCGCCTGACCACCTCGGCGCGGCATCTCCTGGGCAATCGCATGGGGCCGGTGGCCGCGAGCGGCGTGGCGCTCCTCGCCGTGTGGCTCGGCAACGGCCTCTGGCACGGCGCAGGCGGGCAGTACGTGCTGTTCGGACTGTTCTGGTTCACGATCATTTGGCTCGGCGGCTTCGCTGAGCCGATCGCGCAGTCCATCTGCGAGCGCCTGGGGATCGATCGCTCGGCGCTCCCGTATCGCGCCTTCCAGCACGCGCGCACCCTGGTGATCGTCTTTTGCGGAGAGCTCATCTTCCGCGCCGATGGCGGATGGGCGGCGCTCGGCATGCTGAAGCGGCTCTTCAGCCAGTTCTCGCTTGCATCCTTCGCCGACGGCACCGCATTCAAGCTCGGCATGGACGGCGCCGATTTTGCCTGCGTTGGCATCGCTATCGCAGTGCTCTTCGTCGTTGGGCTGCTGAGGGAGCGTGCACAGCACGACCCTGCCGCCTCCGCCACCCCGGCAGGACACGCGGGCACGCCGGCGGCAGCCATCGCGAACACCGCAGCCACCCGCTTCGCCCTCGCTTGGTGGCAGAACTTCAACGTGCGCTGGGTACTTGGCTGCGTTCTCATCCTTGCCATCGTGGTGTTCGGCGCCTATGGAACGGGCTACGTTCCCGTCGACCCCATGTACGCATCGTTCTAGCAAGCATCAGCACCGGCAGGCAACAGCTCCTGCCGGGCACGACAGCGGCTGATAGGAGGTCCCATGCTTCATGACGTGACAACGCCCGCCACGGGGCGCACCCAACAGCGGGTGGCACGGTACATGCGCATCGCGCTGCGCCTCGTCGTTACCGGCATCGTGCTCTGCGGCCTCCTCGCCGCGGTGTCACGCATCGTGCAGCCGAAGAACAACCAGGCCGAATTCGGTCAGAGTGATTCCGAGGCCCACGGCGTGCTCGGCGAGCCGCGCGATAGCATCGACGTCCTCGTTCTGGGAGACTCCGAGTCGTTTTGCTCCATCTCGCCCCTGCAGCTTTGGAGCGAGCAGGGCATCACCTCCTACGTATGCGGCACAAGCGGACAGATACTCCCGCTCACCCGCTCCCTGCTGTTGAGCGCGCTGAGCAAGCAGCATCCTAAGGTCGTGATCCTCGAAACCAACTGCCTCTTCCGCCCGTTCCGACCGGGGTTCGCGCTCAACCGCGCCCTCCAAGACAAGTTTCCGGTGTTCGAATACCACAACCGCTGGAAGAAGCTGCGCGCGGAAGACCTCGTCTATGCGCCCCAGACCACCTGGACGCACGAGCTCAAGGGCTTTCGCATCAAGAAGGACACGGTTGCCGCAGACCCTTCCGGTTACATGGCCCCTACCGACGAGCTGGCGCCGATGCCACGCCTGAGCGAGCTGTACCTGCGCAGCATTGCGAAAATCTGCCGTGACAACGGCACCAAACTCGTGCTCGTGAGCACGCCGAGCACGGTGAACTGGAACACGGCGCGCCATAACCGCACCCAGCTCTTAGCGAGCGAGCTGGGCATCGATTACATCGACTTCAACATGGGCAGCCAGCGCGTCGAGATTGACTGGGCTACCGATACCTGCGACAAAGGCGACCATCTCAATATCTACGGCGCTCAAAAGGTCACGAGCAAGCTTGGCGAGATCCTGCGCGCCACGTACCAGGTGCCGAGCCATGCGAACGAGAAGGCATATGCCTCTTGGAACGACGCGTACGCGCGCTACACCAAGCAGCTCGCCGGAACGTGATGCCGCGCGGAGCCGATGCACGCTGGCACCCTCGCCCGTCCTCGGCGCCCACGCTCCTCGGCGCCCTGACGCCTCCTAGCGCGCCGCCCGCCATGGCGCTTCACCCTCCCTCCTGGTACCTGCCCTCCTAGCGCGCCGCCTGCCGCGGTGCCTCGCCCGCCTCATCGCGTCCCCAAGCCCCGCCCTATCCATACCGAAAGGAACCCATGCCACTCAGCAAACCTTCACCCGAGCTCAGGCACATTGCCCTGCGCCTCGCTGTCACCGCCGCCGTGCTCGTCATCGCACTCGCCGGCATATCGCGCATCGTGCTACCCAAACATAACCAAGATGCGCACGGCCCCAATAACTACGAAGCCGCCCACGGCATCTTCGCCGAGCCGGAAAACTCCGTCGACCTGCTTTTTCTTGGCGATTCCGAAACCTACTGCGCCGTCACGCCCCTCGAGCTCTGGCGCGACCACGGCATCGCCTCGTACATCAGCGCCACGGGCGCCCAGCGCTTGCCGCTCACGCTCTCCATGCTCAACCGCGTCCTCGGCTGCCAGCGCCCCAAGATCGTAATCCTCGAGACCAACTGCCTGTTCCGCGCGGTCACGCCGGGCACGGTGGCGCACCAGGCCGCAAACGACGCCCTCCCCGTGCTTGAATACCACAACCGGTGGAAGACGCTACGGCCCGACGACCTCATGGCCGCTCCCTTCTCCATCGGCACCGCCGACTTCAAGGGCTATCGTCTCAAGACGGGCGTCAGCGCTGCCGACGACTCGTCCTACATGACGCCCACGATGGACAGCGAGTCCATTCGACCGCTCAACCGCTGGTACCTGGAGCAAATCGCAGACGTCTGCCGCAGCCACGACATCAAGCTCGTGCTCATGAGCACGCCGAGCACCGTGAACTGGAATATGAAGCGCCACAACTGCGTGCAGCAGCTTGCAGGCGAGCTCGACGTCGATTACATCGATCTCAACACGGGCAAGAACCGCGCTCAGATCGACTGGTCGGCCGATACCTTCGACGGCGGCGATCACCTGAACCTCAACGGCGCCAAGAAGGCAACGGCTAAGCTCGGCGAGATATTGCGGAACCGCTACCAGTTGCCCGACCATTCCGGCGAGAGCGCCTACCGCTCCTGGGACGAGGCCTACGCGCGCTACGAGCGCGTCGTGAACGAGGGCGCGGCATCGTAGCGCCGGCCTGTACCCCACGGGCGCCGATTCCCGCTGGCTGCCCGCCAAGACCCGGCTCGCGACAATCCCCGCCATCTGCCCGCCAAGCCCCGGCTCGCGCCGATTGCCCGCCGGCTCCTTCGGGTAGAACAAGGTGGATATCCCACGAGCAAGGAGGCACCATGAACACGCTTGAAGCACTCGAAACACGCCGGAGCTGCCGAGCCTACACCAGCGAGCCCGTCGCACCGGAACTCATCGACCAGATCATCAAGGCGGGAACCTACGCCCCTACCGGCATGGGACGCCAATCCCCCATCATCGTCGCCATCACGAACAAAGAGGTGCGCGACCGGCTTTCGCGCATCAACGCGCGCGTCATGGGCAGTGAAGAGGACCCGTTCTACGGGGCGCCGGCCGTGCTCGTCGTGCTCGCACGCAAGGATGTGGGCACGCACGTGTACGACGGCAGCCTGGTGATGGGAAACATGCTGAGCGCCGCCCATGAGCTGGGCCTTGGCAGCTGCTGGATCCATCGCGCGAAGGAAGAGTTCGAAGCGCCCGAGGGCCGCGCCATCTTGGAGGGCCTGGGCATCGACGCCGACGCATACGAGGGCATCGGCAACTGCATCGTGGGCCATGCCGCCGAGCCCGCAGCAGAGCCCGCCCCGCGCAAGACAGACTACGCTTACCATATCGACTAGCTGCGCATGTAATGAGCCCGCGCGACCGAATCCGCAGGGCGCGCTGCAAACTATCTGAGGAGGCCCCATGCCTTATGCCATCCATGAGAACGACGTTCAGTACCTCGCAGATGATGGCACCGTACTCGGCGAGGTTACCTTTCCAAGCTGCGGCGATGGCATCGTGGGCATCAACCACACCTTTGTAGACGGATCGCTGCGCGGGCAGGGCATCGCGGGCGAGCTGCTCTCCCGTGCAGCAGCCGAGCTCGAGAGGAGCGGGCGGCGCGCCCGCCCCTCATGCTCGTACGCCGTTCGGTGGTTCGAGAAGCACACGGAGTACGCGCACCTGCTTGCTGAATGAGGAAAGCCTCCCCACCATATCCGAAATGAGCGCGCCGTATGCGCAATCCGCCCCGTGCCACGGCTTCGGCCAAGGCGCGGGGCTCACTTTTGCAACTTTTGGGCACTTGCTTCCCGAACGTCTAAGTACAAAGCGATTCCTCGTTACCATAATCGCAGGTCAGAAGCTTGGCCAATATGTCGCTACTCAGCAGATCCCCGTTTAAGTGCCCAAAAGTTGAAAACGCTTCTAAACCTAGCTCCCTCGCCGCCCCAATCACGGTAACAACTGCGTTACGCCGGCGTTTCGCACGCGTTTCCCGCGCATCGGCTTCATAATAGACCCCACCTGAATATCAACGGGCCCGCCACCGCCGAGGCGCGGCCGGCCCATGCAAGGATAGGGGTCGATATGTCCATGAAGTTCAAGCGCCTGCTGCCCATCCCCAAGGAGATCCGCGAGGAGATGCCGCTTTCCGCCGGGACCGCGGCGAAGAAGCCGGCGTTCGACGCGCAGGTGGCCGACATTCTCACGGGCAAGGACGACCGCAAGCTCGTCATCATCGGCCCGTGCTCCGCCGACCGCGAGGACTCCGTGCTCGAATACGCCGGCCGCCTGGCGAAGCTTGCCGAGCGCGTGAGCGAGCGCCTCTTCATCGTGCCGCGCGTCTACACCAACAAGCCGCGCACCAAGGGCACGGGCTACAAGGGGCTCCTGCACAACCCCGACCCCGAGGGCCCGAGCGATCTTTTGGGCGGCGTCAAGGCCATCCGCCGCATGCACCTGCGCGTGGCGGAGGAAACTGGCATGTTCACCGCCGACGAAATGCTCTACCCCACCAACTACCAGTACCTCATCGATGTGCTTGGCTACATCGCCGTGGGCGCGCGCTCGGTAGAGAACCAGGAGCACCGCCTCGTGGCTTCGGGCGTTCCCATGCCCATCGGCATGAAGAACCCCACCGGAGGGTCCACGAGCGTCATGCTCAACTCCATCTATGCGGCGCAGCAGCCGCAGACCTTCGTCTTCCGCAACTGGGAGGTCGAGACTACGGGCAACCCGCTCGCGCACGCGGTGCTGCGCGGCTACATCGGCGAGGACGGGCTCAACTACCCCAACTACCATTACGAGTACCTGGAGCGCCTGGCAGAAAAGTACACCGAGGCAGATTTCGTCAACCCGGCGGTTATCGTGGACTGCAACCACGACAATTCGGGCAAGCGCCCCTTCGAACAGATCCGCATCAGCCACGAGGTTGCAGATTCCATGCGCCGCTCGGAGCAAATCCGTCATCTCATCAAGGGCTTCATGGTGGAAAGCTACCTGGAAGACGGCAACCAGCCCATCGACGGCGGCGTGTACGGCAAGTCCATCACCGACCCATGCCTCGGCTGGGAGAAAACGGAGCGCCTGGTACTCGATCTCGCAGAGCGCGTGTAGCCGGAGCCAGAAACTGCACGTTTGGGCCGGTTTTGAGGGTTGCCATCGGGTAGCAGCAGGCTAACCGATGGCACCCGCCTGCAGCAGATCGCGCACCTCGTAGAGGTCCCGGCAGATGCGCGTCGCCAGGGAGCGCATCTCGTCATCCGGCTGCACCAAGTCGGGCACCATGATGGTAATGAAGCCGCCTGCGGCGCCGGCGCGCACGCCGTTGAAAGAATCCTCGAGCACGAGCGCCTCGTGCGCATCGCACCCCAAGAGCTCTGCCGCGCGAAGGAAGACATCGGGCTCCGGCTTGGCGTGCTCGACCTCAAGCCCGGACACCGTGGCAGAAAAGCACGCAGAAACGCCCGCGCTCTCAAGGTTCTGCGCGATTTGGCTTGCCGGCGAAGAAGACGCCACCGCCGCGGGTATGCCTTGCTCTCCCAGATACGCGAGGAGCTCATCGAGGCCGGGCTTCTTCTCCACCCCGGCGCGCAGGTGCTCCTCCACGATCGCATGCCAAACATCCCAGAGCTCATCCGCGTCGACGCTCTCGTCGTACCACGCGTGAACAACCTTCGCGAACTCACCTCCCGCGGTACCGCGCACCGCGTCCGAGAGTCCGGGCTTATAGGCGAGGCCCAGAGCATCGGTCGCCGGCTTTAGGTTTTCTCCCCATACAGGCTCGGTGTCGAACATGAGCCCGTCCATGTCGAAGATGACGCCTTTGACCATTACGCACTCCCTATCCATTGGCCTGCCCTGTAGAGCGCTAAACACAGAAGGCGATGGGGCGCCTCGCCCCATGCGCGAACCATTATCGTATACTTCGAGGCGTCCTCGCGGGAGGCATGAAAATGTTTCCAAGCGCGAAGCCGCACGACCAAGGAGCCCTATGAGCGAGCAAGCAACCCGCATCCTGTTCGTCTGCCACGGCAATATCTGCCGATCGCCCATGGCCGAGTTCGTCATGAAAGACCTCGTGCGGAAACACGGGCTCGAAAACCGGTTCCTGATCGCCTCGGCTGCCACCAGCACCGAGGAGATCGGCAACGATATTCACCGGGGCACGCGCCGCGTGCTCACCGAGCACGGCGTACCCTTCGCGCCACGGAGCGCGCGGCGGCTTCGCGCAGACGATGCGGTTGCCTGGGACTATATCGTGGGGATGGATGAGGCCAACGTGCGCAACATCGGCCGCATGCTGGGGCCAGGCGCGCTGGAGCGCACGTTCAAACTGCTCGCCTTCGCCGGGCGCGCGGACGATGTCGCCGATCCGTGGTACACGGGCGACTTCGAGACCACCTATCGCGACGTGCTCGAGGGGTGCGCGGCGCTACTCGAGCGCATCGAGAGCGAGGTATGACGCACAGCCCCGGCTAGATTCATCACGGCACGCGCTCGATATGCCTGATGCTCGGAATCAACCAGGTGATCACAGCGAGCACCAACATGGACGAACCGGCGAGCACGAACCAGATGGGCGCGCCCACCGTATCGGCGAGAAGCGTCGACACCGCGAGCCCCGCCGGCAAGGCCCAGGCCATGATGCTCCCGTAGAGGCCAAAAACGCGCCCCAGGTACTCGGGCGGAATGCGTTCTTGCATGAGCGCGGTCTGCGGGCCCGAATAGAAGGGAGAACTGAGCCCCATCACCGCGCTTGCAGCGAGGAAGCCCATGAAACCGTCTGGTCCCAAGAGCCCCGCAGCCAGCGTTGCCACCCCATACACCGCGCACGAAGCCACCACACTCAGCGCGCGATTCGCAAAGCCACCGGTGGCTGCCAGAAGCATGCTGCCCGCGATCATGCCCACCGAGAACACCACCTCTGCGAGGGCGGCATCGGCCGTCGTGCCCGCAAAGTGGCCGAGCGTCATAATGGGAAAGAGCGCCGATATGGGCGAGAACACGAGCGTGAAGGCAAACCCGCACCACAGCAGGGCGAAAAGCCCTCGATACCTGCGGAGCACACGGTAGCCCTCCGCGGTCTCACGAGCGAGCTGGCGCACCTGCGTCGCAAGGCCCTCGCGAACCACAGGAGCCGCGGGCCGTCCGCTTAACCGCGCGGCGAGAACGGCCACGCTCGCGAACAGCGCACCGGCAACGTCAAGCGCGACCATCGCGGTAAGTCCCCACACCGGGTACATCGCCGCAGCCGCAGCCGTTCCCAAGATGTACCCGCCCGATTGCACAAGCTGCGTTACGCCCGCAAGACGGGTAAGGTGCTCAGGCGGAGCCACGAGCGGGGTCAGCGCCTGGAAAGCGGGAGTGTGAAACGCGCTTCCGATGGCCCTGAAGAACAAGGCAACGATTACCATCCACACCGGCAAGGAGCCGGCCATCGACGCAAGCGCCACGAGCGCGCTCACCGCAGCGATGAAGAGGTCGGCCCCGATAAGCACGCGTTTGAGCGGAAGGCGGTCGACGATCGCACCCGCGACAGAACCCAGCAACGCGAGCGGCAGGAAGCCCATGAGCGATGCCAGCGACAGCATGCTCGCAGAATTCGTGGTGAGCGTAATGTGCCAGATGAACCCCATCTGCAAGATAGAGCTGGTGAGCACCGAGACGAGCTCTCCGCCCCACACGCAGGCAAGCTTTAGCTTCCAAGAGCCGTCCGGCCCGGGTATCGTGCCCGGCGCCGCTCCGTCTACCTCATGAGGCGTGGCTTCCGGCGCATCGGATGTTCGCGACATGATGGCCCCTCCCCTCGCCCACTGGCCCCGCGAGCGCAAACAGCGCATATGCGCGGAACAGCATAGCAGACGCGACCAAGGAGCGCAGAAACAAGGCTGATGCCCAAAGTGAATCAGGCCTTGACAAACGCACCGCCTGCTGAGCTCACATCCCAGCAACCTTTCCGCTATGCCTTACTTGCGTTCGCTCGGTTTATGTTGCTGCTACATATACCGACTGAACCTTTTTCTTTAATGCAACAATCCCCCGTTCGAACTAGAAATGAATAAGATGTAAGCTATTACCATGTTCAAAACGATACGTGGGAGACGCTGTGAACATCGACCAGGAAACTTGCTCGATCATTAAGAAAGACTGCTCCAAGCCGATTTATATGCAGGTGGCAGAGTACCTGAGTGACAACATCAACTCTGGCCGCTGGAAAGATTCGGAGCGCATTCCGTCCGAAGCCGAGCTCACGGAATCGCTTGGTGTAAGTCGTGGCAGCGTAAAAAAGGCCATCTCTAAACTCGTCGATGAGGGCGTCCTCGAGCAAATTCAAGGTAAGGGCACATACGTGAAGCCCCATGACATATCCTTCCCGTTGGCCGAAGGGCTTATCTCCTTCTCTGAAAGCTTGGCAGAACAGGGCATTGAGTTTGAAACGCGCATCATCGAAATCGAAGAGCGCGATGCCGACGCAGAACTCGCTGCGCACCTCAACATTCCCGTTGGAAGCCCTTATCTCCATCTGGAACGAGTTCGCCAGGTACATGGCGAGCCCATTATGTATATCGAAAACAACATCAACAGTTCGCTTGCAAAGGGCATCCTCGATGCCGACTTTGTCAACGACAGCCTCTTCTCGATCATCGAGCACTTCACGGGACGCCAAGTTGCCTATTCAAAAACCTCGTTCGTCGCAAATGCCGCCGACGCTAAGCGCTCCGAGTACTTGAAGGTCAAAGCTGAGTCTCCATTGTTGCAGCAAATCCAGACGGTTCATCTTGATGATGACCGTGTTATCGAATACGCGCGTGTTTGGCTTAAATCAAGCCGATTCTATCTTGGAACCATTTTCCAACGACGCCGCTAGGATGCGACTGTCCACTTGCACCGTGTAGCAGCTACCAGCTGCAGCGCAATCCATATATCGAGTGCCAAGAACGGTAGCAGCTCTCCATATGGCCACATAAAAAGCCCCTTTCACCAGTGGGCTTTCCCTAGAAAGCCAGCCAATGAAAGAGGCCGTTAGCCTTAACGTAAACTAACTGAATTACGGCACAGAGCGTTAATCGAGAGCGTCAAAGAGCTCTTCAAGCAAAGCTCGACGATCGTCCGCAATGGCCAATGCACTTGAAATGCCTGTTCCCTGAGCTCCAAGGGAAACGAGTCTGCGAACATCATCGCCGCAGCGGATTCCCGCTCCCTCCATTATCACGATGTCTGGATTCACTTCCCTCACAGCCGCAATCGTCTCTGCGATATAGGCATCGTCACTCGTGTGGCCAGTGCCTACGAGAGAGCTCGGCTCGCAAAGAATAACGTCTGGATCCATCGCCGCTACCGCGCGAGACTCGGTAACGGAATCTGCAGCCACGATCGTCAGTATCTCAAGCTCTCGCGCCCTATCGATTGTTGAAGCCAGCTTGTCGACCGCCATCGGATGAGCGGTATGGTTCAAAAAGACTGCCTCAACGCCTGCATACTTTAGCGACTCTAGAGGAACGAGCCCCATTCCTTTGCCATCGCCGACCAGATCAGCATGCTGAGCTGTCGGGATTGCATGCTGCAGCATGCCGGCAACGCGTCCGAGCTCCAGATAGGGGGCGGTCCAAAAGATTGAATGCTCCCTTCCAGCTGCCACCTCGTCGGTCAGCTTGGCGGCAGCGACGGATTCATCGCCAAGAAGATAGGTCTTCGGGCTCACCGTAAATAATGGCAGTTTCAAATCTGATCGTTTCAACGAACATGTCCTTCCTAGAACGTAGCGCCTTCCACCGTTGCCAGCTTTAGGCGAACGTTATGACATCACCTGCGGAAATCTGTGGAATCGATTCAGGCTTCACCCGGACCGAGCCGGGAAGGACATCCCCCTCGCCGCCAAATACAATGGTAAGGTGACCAAGTCCGCCCATGTTAACATTGGCGGCGTCACCAAATTCAACTATTGAGTATTGCTGGGCTCCGATCGTGATAGTTCCCCCATCCGTGAGAATCGCCTCATTCACGGGAGCGCCATCGTGTACGGCGCAAATATCCTTCAATTCGCCGGGTACAGTCGGCCCAAAGAGCACCAACATGTTCTCTTCAAGCAATGCGGGAACGCTCTCGCCAACCTCGGTAATAGTTACTGAATACATGCCAGCACTCCAAACAGTTCGACTCGCAAGTTTATCAATCTGTAGCTTCCATATCCGTCGTATCAGCGCCGTCGTCTTCCGCGTGAGCGGCGTCTTTGCTCATGCACGTCATTATCACGTGAATTGCCTGAGCAAACGCGTCGTGATATTTCTCATCGGCCAGGTTATCCACCGCAACCTCTACGGGAAGCCCAATCATTTCAGGCATCTCGCTAAACTTTGGCCGCAGTGAAAGGCTCTTGAGCTCATAGCAGCCGTTAATCACGCCGCTCGGATCGGCCAGAACCAGGACGAACGCTTTTCTACTGAAGCGAATCTTGCACATTCCCGTTCCCAGATACCCTTCGTGGTCCTTAGCGTACCCGTGAATGAGCTTGCGAACCCGCTGCCAGTATAGATACTGGGAAAACGTACCGGCAGCCCATACCAAGATGAAGAAGCCAACCGTAGCCAGTGCACTTAGCATAAGCTGCCTTTCCTAATCCTTAGAACCTTACAGGCCAAAAGACATAGCGTACGCGAAGATAATCTGAACGGGGCTCGTGATGAGCTTGCCGAACAGGAAGGCGGGATAGCCAATCTCGATCGTCTCGGGCTTGGCCTCCATCAGCGTCATGCCTACGGGAGCAAAGTCAGAACCGACCTGGCAGTTCACCGCAAAAAAGCCGGGAAGTGCAAAGTTCGCCGGAATGGTACCCGCCGCAATCTGGTCGCCGACAAGCACGGACAGCACCGATGCGATGATAGCACCCGGGCAAATGAGCGGCGAGAGGAACGGAATCGAGCAGAACATACCGATGGCAAGCATTCCGGGAAGCGATCCGGCAAGCGGCGTCAGGATATTTGCGAGGATGTTGCCGAAACCCGTGTAGTTGATGATACCGATTAGCACCGACACGAAGCCCATGAACGGGAGAATGTTGCGAATAACATCCTGAACGGTATCACGAGAGGCCTGGTAGATGATGCTGATGAAGCGGCCTACGCCCGTTCCGATGCGGGTGACGAGATCCATGAAGCCGTTGCCCTTCTGAGCAGCATCGGCATTCTTGGCGCGCTCTTCGCGAATCTTGTCATGAACATTTTCCTTGGTGGTCTCGTCACTCGCCTGGGCAGGCTCTGGAGCCGCCGCGGCAACAACCTCGGAGCCATCGGCCATGACAACACAATCCGGATTAACATCCGAGCAGAAGAGGTCCTCGGTGATATACGAGGCCAACGGGCCAGACGGGGAGCCCGGCTTGATGTTGAGCGTCTTGATCCCCATCTTGGGGTACGTGCCGCAGCGAGCAACGCCAGCGCAGTCGATGACCACAACGCACGCCTGATCCGTGTCGATAGGATCCTTGAACTGGTCATGGGCCTCAGAACCCGTAAGCTCAGCGATGCGCTGCGCAACAGGGTGAATACCGCCGAGCGTTACGCTCAGCACATACGGCTTCTCATCCGTCGGGGTGATGACCAAAGGACCGCCCCAGCCGTTGCTGCCGTGGGAGACCTTTACACTTTTGAAATCACTCATAACCTAGTTTCCTTCCCCGTCTTAAGCTGCAATCTGCTTTTTGGTCTCATTGCGCTTTGCCATATACAGATAGAGCTTTTCCGTCACCAGGCCCTTAAAGAGGCAGATAACCAAACCGCAGAACAGGAATCGAAGCGCCAAGGGGGCCGTGCTCTTGCCCAGGGCCTCGTAACCAGCAGAAATGCCCAACCAAACAAAAAGCTCGGAAGAGTTCGCATGCGGGAAGAGCCCGACGATGGGGTGCATCATCGAAACGACCGCATCATAGAACGCAGGCTTATACTTCTCTTCAACGAACACGCCAAACGTATAGGCCATGGGGTTGCACAGGAAGAACGTCGCAAGGAAGGGGATGATCGTATAACGGAGCACCGAGTACTTGGTGCACTTTTTCATGAATCCGTATACACGGTCCTCGCCGATGATCTGAATGAGTGCCTTGATGGTGAGCATCAAGCAAATCAGCAGAGGAATCATTGAGGTCACAAACGAGGTAAACTGGGTGGCCGCCGCCTGGAACAAACCGTTGAAACCCTCTGCAAGGAAGATTAAGAAGTTGCTTACTGCATCCATTCGTTACTCCTTAATTCGTTACCAGCAAACTAAACAACGAGCGCTGACTCCCCCTCCTCCTTTCAATATCAGCCATAAACGCTCATAGTTGTCTATAGTTGTCTATATTACTAGAGAGCCGCTGTATTTTGCCTCGCCCTCTCCATCATTCCGTGAACGGTTGAGAATCAACCGTGAGTTGCAGGGTGCAATCGCATTGTGAAAAGGCCCTATTACAATCGCACCGCATCGGTCTCGACGCGTTCCCTGCCTAGACATGCCCCATCCCCCAGCTCACTCATGCATAGATCTCACGCAGCGCGCCATAGATGCGCTGATAGACCTCATAACGCTCGTCATAACGAGCAGATATGCTCTGCTCCGGGAACACCTCGTCGATGCGCTGGATAGATCGCTCCACGATTACGGCAAGCTTTTCTCCGGTAACGGCAGATAGCGCGAGCATGGCGGCACCTTGTCCCGCACCCGAGGTTCTCAGACGCACGACCGGTACATTGAGAACGCAACTGATTATTTGTGTCCAGAGGTCGCTTTTTGACCCGCCGCCTACTAAGCTGACGACGCCCCAGTCTTCATGCTTCTCAACAACATCGCGAAGGCTTCGCAGGGCAAACGCGATACCTTCCATAAGAGCGCGGCATAGTTCCGACCGCGTCGTATCTAGATCGAGTCCCAGGAAGGCGCCCCTCATATAGGGGTCAGCGTGCAGAACCTTCTCTCCATTGAGATGTGGGTAGAAAAAGAGATTTCTCATGTCATGGTCCAATTGGGCAACGCGCCGATCTTCAAGCTCAAATTCCTTGCATCGCAGGATAGACTTATTCCACCACTGTCGGTTGCTCCCACATGAACGAACGCTGAGCTGAACAAGCGTGGAAAGTTCATCTTGCGCGCGAAACAAGACGGGCTTGCCGTAGGCTGGATCCACGACCCCGCGCTCGGCATACATGAGCACACCCGATGTGCCGAGGGAGATCGTTGGGGTTCCATGCACCAAGCAACCAGTCGGAATAGCCGACGCAGGATTGTCGCCCGTACCGCGAACAATAGCTATGCCAACAGGCAATCCAGTTGCCTCGGCAGCCTCAGCGCTCAGCGAACCGGCGACGCAATCGGCATCCTCGATCATGGGGAGAATGCGTTCGGGGATGCCGAGCGCCTCGCATGCCTGGTATGACCAGGCGTTCCGGGATATATCGAATAGCGACGTAACGGAAGCCCCACACCAATCAGTGGCGGCGGGAGCACCCAGCTGCAGCGCAATCCAATCAGGCACGCCAATAAACGTCTTTGTTGAAGCAAAGGCCTGAGATGCATGCTTTTTCATCCAGGCAAGGTTGATAGCTGGGGAGCCCGTTGAGATACGGCGAGCAAGTGCATGTTCTCCAATGCGTTCGAGCTCGTTTCTAGCGGATGCGACCTCGTCGATAGTACGTTGATCATTCCACATGATGGAGGGGCCTACCGGCCTATTCGCACCATCCAGACAAACCACCGTGTGCATCTGGCCCGTTACGCCCACGCCCTCAACCGAACCAAGCGGAATGCGCGTTTGGAGCGCGCGGCAACCCGCGCACACCGCGTCCCACCACGCATATGGATCAATCTCCCGCCAGCCCGGATGAGGCTCTTGAATGACGTAGTCCTTGCTTACCGAGGCAATAACGCACCCCGCCTCATCGACTACCGACAACTTGACTGACGACGTTCCAACGTCAATACCCAAATATGCCGCCATTGCTACCGCCCCTCAACGAAGCGCATCCGCGCTACTTCCTTAGCCCTCCCCCTTAGTCATCAGTCGCTATGCCTCGATGCCGTTGATTGCGCGCGTTGTGTGATACGCGACATCGGCAACGGCACTGCGTACGTCAATGAGCACACGAGCAAGGTTATGTTCGTTGTTATTGGCGTCGTACGCCTTTCCGACCGTCGAGATGAATGCGCGCCGCAGGTCGCTCGCAATGTTTATTTTCGCCATCTTATAGGGCTGCATCGCATGAATCGTTTCGTAGGGAATACCCGAGCCTCCATGGAGCACAAGCGGGCACGGCGTTACCTCGGCAAGCTTCTTGAGCAGCTCGAGATCGATGCGCGGAGTATCCTCTAGACCGTGAACATTTCCGATGGAAACCGCCAAAAGGTCGCAACCAGTGCGGTCCACGAATTCAGCAACCTGATCGGGATCAGTCTTGAGATCGGCTTCAGATACGTGATCATCTTCCTTACCGCGAATAGCGCCCAGCTCCGCTTCGACAGGGATGCCATAGCAGTGGCAATAATCAACCGCCTGGCGCGAAAAGCGAATGTTCTCCTCGAACGGAAGGGCAGCACCATCAATCATGACCGATGTGAACCCCGCCTGGACCGCCTGACGCACGTCTTCGAGGGTCTTACCGTGATCGAGGTGCAAGCAGGTCGGCACGATATAATCCTCCGCCGCCCGTTTTACGATAGAGGCAATCATGTTGTAGTCGGACAGCTTGACATTAGTAGGTGCAATCTGCAGAATGCCCGGCATGCCGGCGCGCTGGAGACCGTCCAGGATACCCAGCGTCATCTCCATATTGGTTGTGTTGTACGCAGGAAGGAGCCAACCGTTTTTCCGTGCAATCTGAGCGAGCTCGGTCGAAGTTACCACTGCCATGTTTCCTCCAACAAAAAACGAGATAAGCGGGAACAGGCATGTGCCCATGGCCTTCGGCGGTAGCGCGCATTCCATAACCGATATATGGACGACTATGTACCTGTTTATAGACGACTATATACCTTTAAAGAAAAAAGGCAATACTCTTCTGAGACCAACTCCCCTTTTGGCATGAACAACTTGGGCGCTCCGTAGAGCGCCCAAACAAGCAATGTCTCTTGGAAAAGTCGAGCGTTTAGCCTAGGCTGCCCTTTCGAAGCAGATCGCGAACCTCCAGCAAATCGGAGCAGATTCTCGTTGCAATCGAACGCATCTCATCGTCAGGCTGTGCCATATCGGGAACCATGACCGTGATGAATCCCCCGGCTGATCCCGCCCTCACGCCATTATAAGAATCCTCGAGGACGAGCGCTTTCTCAGGCTCAACGCCCATGAGTTCCGCCGCACGTAGAAATACATCGGGATGGGGCTTGGCTCGCTCAACCTCGAGGCTCGAAACCGTCAAGGCGAAATACTCGCCAACTCCAGAAAGAGCAAGGTTGCGCTTAATCTGATCAGATGGAGATGAAGATGCTACGGCAGCGGGAATGCCACTCGCCTTGAGATAGGCCAGCAGCTCATCGAGGCCCGGCTTTTTGATAACGCCTTGACGCAGGCGCTCCTCAACAAGCCCATGCCACACATCCCAGACTTTATAGGCATCGACCGCTTCTCCGTACCATTCGTGGATGACCCGAGCGAACTCCTCGCCTGCCGTGCCACGCGTCGCATCAGGAAGCCCGGGCTTGTACTCAAGACCGAGCTCTTCTAGCGCGGGCCGCAGCTCTTCGGCCCATACGGGCTCAGTATCAAACATGAGCCCGTCCATATCAAAGATAACCCCATCAATCATGCGGCACTCCCGCCTTTCGACTAATCGTCTATATACGTCTATAAGTGTACCAGGGGTTTTGGATCGAAGCGAGAGAAATCATCATTGATTCGGACGACGGGGATGGTGCCTTGGGGCGCCCCTTCGCTCGCCATCCCGGATTGCCGGCGTGGTAATAAGGCCTGCCAGCACCACAGCCCCGCCGACAGCATATGCCATGCGCACCGCATCGAGGCGTGCCGTGGCCTCGATCGAGACAAGCTCCTTGCGCTCGTCGTCGGTCATGGGAATTCCCGAAATCTCGTCCTCGAAGGTCCGGTTGCTGCCCAGGTCGATGTTCACGCCCGACAAGGCGCTCGATACTCGAGGCGAGATGAAGGCATCCGTCGCCGCACGGCTTCGAACCGTACCGGTAATCCCAAAGATCAGCACCGCGCCCAGCAACGCCACGCCGAGGGCCTGGCCCACATTGCGCATCGTGCTCTGGATACCGCCCGACTGCGATGCTTCGCGCTCGGGAAGCGCCATCGCCACCACGTTGCTCGCGTGGGCCGAGACCGTACCCGCGCCCACGCCCGCCATGAAGGCGCCCAGGTACACGAGGGGCGCGCTTGCGCCGTTCTCGGTCACAGAGAACGCCATGATGCCGAGTGCAACAGCCATTGCCACGTAACCGGCTTGGATTACGCGGCGCGGGCTAGCCTGCGGCATGAACTTGGGGATGCCAAGTGCCAGCGCGAAGGTGGGAACGCCGGTGACGATCGAGATGGTCCCCACCGCCACGGGCGACCAACCGGCCACAAGCTGCAGGTAGGGCGCCATGAGAATGGACTGGGCTCCCATAAAGAAGAAGGTGAGGGCACAGGCCACAAGGCCGGCGCGCACCTGGGGAGTTGTGAGGAACGCGCTCGGCAGCACCGCGATGCCGCCCCGCGCCTCGACGCGGCGCTCATAGGCAACGAGGATGCCGAGAACCACGATACCTGCCACAGCCATGGGAAGCGCAGGCGAGATGCCCAGGATGGTAAAGGGCGCCGTAGAGAGAGGCGTCACGAGGCCCCACGATGAGATGCTCGAGAGGCCAATGAGCAGGAGGAACAGGCCCGACGCAGCCAGAGCGACGCCCACGCCGTCGAAGCCCGCCCGCTCGCGCGGCTGCTCGATGGCGGGAAGGGTGAACGACGCAGCGAGCACAATTGCGAAGTAGCCCGCGAGAGCGAGGAAGGTAACGTGCATGCCAGCCACCTGCATGACCACGCCGAGCGCAAGGGGAAGCAGCGCAGAAAGACCCGAAGCCGCACCGATGGCACCGAACGCGATCACGCGATCGTGGCCCTGGTAAATAAGCGGGATGAGCCCCAGCACCGAAGGGATCATGAAGCTCGCGCCAAGGCCCACCAGCACGCGGCCGCCCCAGATGAAGACGGCCATGCTGGGCGCTAGGGCAAGCACGACCTCACCGAGGGCGCAAAGTAGGATGCCGCCGCGGAAGGTCTTCTTCCAGCCGACCATGGTGCCGGCAAGACCGCCCGCGATCATGAATGCACCGCCTACGAGCGGATAGATCATGTTGGCGAGCTGAATCTGGGCCGTGGTGGCGCCGAGCTCGCTCGTGAGCGACGCCGTCGCCAGCGAGAGCGCCCCGTTATCGCCGGTTGCACCCATCTGCGCGAGGATGAGGACGATGATGGGCAAGATCAAGAAGCGAGCCGCTGCGTTCGCGGAGGCAGCTGCGGGGGCAGACGCCGTAGTCGCGGGGGCCTCTGCGGCTCCCGGAGTGGCAACGGAGGCAGCGCCCGAGTTACCCGCAGGCCGCGCATTCACCGCCGAAGCGGTCGTTTTGGCCTGAGAGGCCCGGGCGGGCTGCGCAGCCCGCGCCTGGTGGTTGTTATTCACGTGTACGCCTTTCGAACATGGTTAGTAGGTGCCGTGCAAACCACACATGGCCCGCACGGCGGTACCGCGCGCCCCGCATGCGCCGGGGCACGCTGGGCCATGCCGCATAGCACGCTGCCATGCGGCGGCCCCGGGCAAAGCATAGGAGCTCGAAGAGGGGACCTACGCCGCCGGTGCGAAGAAGGGCTCGCTTCCGCTTACATCGCATGCGGAGAGCGGGTACGCGCGGATGCCCGGCTCGTCATAGGTGGCATGGTAATACGTGAGCGTCTCTGCCGAGAAACAGCTCGTATACAGGGTGATTTCCGACGACCCGTCGGCCATGCGCGCCGCCCCCATGGGCACGGCAACCGAGCCGAGCGTGCGGAACAGACGGCTCACATTGGCGGCCTCGGACTCCTGAACAGGATAATGGCTGTTCACAAATGCCGCCTTCACGAAGCGGGCAGGGCCACTGTAGTCCCCCGGAATCCCCTGCATGCCCATGCCCGACCCGAAGGGGGCAAGCTGCGCCTTATCCCACGTGGCGGTGGCGGGCTCGGCATCGGTGAGAACCAGATAGTTGCGGAGGTTCGTGCGCTGCCAGCCGAAATCGGGCTCGTTGGTGAGCACGTCGACATCGTTCTCCCACACCTTAAGGCCGTCTTCGAGGCACTCGACCACGATGCTGCCCGTGGCGTCGGCAACGATCCAGTGCAGGTTTGCAACGGGAAGGTCGGACGAGACGGGTTTGGCCACAACGGTAGTCTTGGAGAGCGCGCGACGCACCTCGTCGAGCGAGGAGAAGTTGCGAGCAATCCAGAAGGGAAACTCATAGGCGGCGACGTTCACCGCATCCGGCTGGCTGCATGCATGGGCGGCATAGCGCGCGCTCTGCGGGAAGTTGAGCCCCGCGACGGCAAGACCGGCATCGTTACCGCAATCGAAGTAGAGTGGGACGCCGCCCGCCACGATTCCCATGCCGATCACCGTATGGGCGTGCGCGCTATCGAGGTCGCTGGGGCGCTCGAAGGCAGCGGGCACCTCGGCAGCAGGGGGCGTCACCACCACGCGCTCGCCATAGCCTTGAGTCCAATCGAGGTTCCGGCCGAAATACATGGAACCTGAGGTGCTGGTAAAGCGGATGCCCGTGCACATGGGCCCGCCCCCTTTCTTGCCCGAGGCAACACCTCGGGTCGAAGCGATAGATACTTCTCTTCTGCCCGTAACCCTCTATTAGTTACGACCGATATACTTAGGAATGACTGAAGAGGGGTAACATTTTTGGCTAAAGCGTCAACAGAGCTGCAAGAGCGTCGTCTTTCAACGCATCACCGCAGGTAAACTACCCATCCAAGCTTTCTTTTCGATAGTCGAGCAGGTGAGAGCCGGCGCTTTCCGAACACCACGCCGACGGCCCCCCGACACATGATGCAGAACCTATGGATTCGGCCCCCGGAGACTTCCGCTCGTAATGTTACCCGGGGTATACAAGTTCCGCACCTAGACAGACTCTGCCTCCGCGCTCAAACGATTCCCCAGCGCGGCTACGCCCCTCACGGGGCGCAAGATGCGAAAGGATTTGGACATCATGCCCAACAGCAGAATAGCCCCTACAACCCTGCGCGCCCTCCTTGCCGCGAGCCTTGTGCTCTCGGGCCCCGGCGCGGGCGCTGCACTCACCTCGCCCGCGCTCGCCTTTGCAGACGAAAAGAGCGCCCCAGAGCACAGCGAAAGCGAAGCCAGCGCCACCGCACCCGCGGAAAACGAGCCTGCCGATTCAACCGAGCCGGCTCCTGCGGAAGACGCGTCCGCCGAGACCGCTACCGTTCCCGCAGAAGACGCCTCCGCCGGCACCGCCGCGCCCGCCCCCGCAGCAAGCGCGCCCGCCGAAGACGCCGAACCTACCTCCGAAGCAGACGCATCCGCCGGCACGGTCGCCATCGTTCGCGGCGGCGACCGAACGGAATACGGCTCGCTCACCGAGGCGGCCCGGGCCGCGCAGGATGGTGACGCCATCGAGGTCTCCGGCGCGCTCAGCATCAGCGAACCCGTAACGGTTGACGCAAGCCGCTCCATCACGCTGCGCGCCACCGCAGACACCACCATCAAGCGCACGGAGCAATTCCCGCAAGAGGGCGGGAAGGCTGCGGGCATGTTCCGCTTGTCGGATGGTGCCTCGCTCACACTCGAAGCAGCCGACCCCGCCACGGGCGAGCTCGTCATCGACAGCGAGCGGACCGATTCGAACGACGCCGTCGTCACCCTGCGCGGGCAGTCCACCTTCACCATGCGCGCAGGCACGGCCATCGAAGGCGCCCAGTGCTCCTGGAAGCCGTGGGGCGCCGTCTATGTGCGCGAGGGCACGTTCGTACTAGACGGCGGCGAGATCCGCAACGGGTTCGCCATGCGCAACGCCGCTGTTGCGGTGGAGCGCGGGAGCACCTTCGAGATGCGCGCGGGCGCCATCACCGGAAACCGCACGAGCTATTCCGAGTCCATCGTATGGACCAAGGGCACCGTGCGCATGAGCGGCGGCAGCATCGCGGGGAATTCGTCCAACGTGTCGAGCGACGGCGTGGTGCACGTGCTCGAGGGCGGCGCGCTCAGCTTCACGGGCGGCACCATCGGCAACAACAACCCCAACAACACGTTCGGCGTGCGCGTAGACGCCCGCGGATCGCTTGAGCTGGGCGGACAGGCCCGCTTCGAGGGCACCGACCGCGTGAGCCTAGCGCAGGGAGCGGCGCTCTCGTTCGCAAGCGCGCCGGAGGCACACACCACGGACGACCCGGTCGAGGTCGTGCTCGCAGGCGAGTGGCCGGCGGGCGGCGTGGTGGCAACCGCCTCCTCACCCGAGGTGGCGCGCGCCGCGCTCGAGCGCCTCTCGGTGCGCCGTGCGGGAACGCCCGAAATAACGGCCTCCGTGGGCCTCGACGCCGCCGACCAGCGTCGCATCACCCTTGCCTCGGCCGACGTAGCTGCGCTTTTCGACCTGCTCGACAACCTCTTCGCCGACAACCTCGGCCTCGAGCTGCGCGACGAGCTCACAGGGCCCGATGCTCTCGATAGCCTGCGCACGGCGGTAGAGGAGCACTTCGCTGGCGTGAACACCCCCGAGAAGCGCGTGCGCCTGCAGCAGATCGAGGACATAGAGCGCCATGCGGCCTATCTCGACGCGCATCGCGACGAGCTCGCGGACACGGTGCGCGAGCTCTCGCAGCTGGGAGACCCGTGGGCCGAGGCGCAGCGCACCCAGCAGGGCTATCAGTTCGACAACCTCGATGCCACGGGGCTCTACCTCAAACCCGGCCAGGTGAACGAGATCGTGGTCTACGTCGATGCCGACGACCCTTCGAAGCTCTCGGTTGCCTGGCGCCAGGTGGGCGTGACCGACACGAACAACTACCCGTCGCTCAACCTCGGCCAGAAAAGCGGGTTGGTGAACGGCGTCAATCGCATTACCGTGGACCTCACGGGGAAGACCTATGGCTCCATGCTCTACCTGCGCAACGACTCCACCGAGAACGCGGCGCGGGTGCGCATCGAGGCGGCGGATGCGGCCGCGGTCGACCAGGTGGTCGAGGATCACGAGGCCCTCCATGAGGATGCACCAGCGCTGCACGAACGAGATGTCCTCCCAACGGCCGTGAGGCACGTTCCACTTTATGCGGCGGATCACCTGCTCGCCGGTCAGGCCCGGGCCGGCGGCCACGATGCCCGCGGCCTCCTCCAGGCGCTCGCGGTGATGGGCGTCCAGCCAGTCGATGCGCTCGGCGAAGTCGTCGCGCGGCTCGCCGTGCGACACGAACAGGCGCGAGCAGCCGAGCGCACGCACCTTCGCCAGGCTGTCGAGGTAGGCCTGCAGCCCGTCGGCGCCGTCCGGGAACAGCGCGATGCTCGGCGAGATGACGAACAGCACGTGATCGCCGCTGAACAGGATGCGCGACTGCGGCTCGTACAAAGACAGGT
>OGXS01000283.1_pt1 | contig 51655 bp, 52 predicted proteins | sample 1576371 | NCBI WGS metagenome assembly OGXS01 (sample SAMEA3541475, study PRJEB24748) | human gut metagenome | biome: human gut; feature: human-associated habitat; material: faeces | place: China | collected 2012
CCCAGACCGGCCCCTCCAGTCTTTGAAGCGCGGGATTCGTCCAGGCGGAAGAATTTGTCGAAAATAGTTTCCAGACGATGGGCCGGTATGGTTTTCCCCTTATTTTGAAACAGGATTTGGATGGCTGCTGAATCTTCTTGTGTCAAGATCCTGATCGGCGTGCCAGGATAACTGTAAGTGACCGCGTTTTTCAGTATGTTATTGAACACGCGGGCCAGTTTCATAGAATCCCCATAGACTCTGGCGTTTTCATCGACTTCCAGACAGATAGTATTTCCATGATTTTTGAGAAGCGGATAGAATTCATCACTCATCTGGACCAGCATATAATAGAGATCGATTTCTTCTTTCTCCAGCCAGATTTCCTGCAGATTGTACCGTGTTATCTCGAAGAACTCATTGACTAAAGACTCCAGGCGTTTGGCTTTCCCCAGAGAAATGTGGATATATTTGAGCTGCTGCGCGGGCGGCATATCCGGTACTTCATCTAAAAAGCTAAGATATCCGATCACAGAAGTAAGAGGTGTTTTCAGATCATGAGCCAGATAAGTGATCAGATCATTTTTTCTTTCTTGTTCCTCCTTAAGTCTTTGCTGATTCTTCTGGATTTCAGTTTTTATCCTGGAAATTTTCTTTTTGGTGTAAACAGATACTGTAAGCAGGAGGGCAGTAAACCAAAGTGTCAGGCCGTAGAGAAAAACCTGGAACAACAGTTGTTTGATCTGCGGCCACAAGAGTTCCTGCTGGATGAAAGGCTGCCCGCCTTCTGTTATGTATCTTTCAACCATATAATTCCTTTCAAACCAGTCCACAAAAACCCCGTTGAAGGCATCGTCAACCAGGCGGAAAAGGAAGAAAGAGAAGAGAAGAATGGAAAGAAGTCCAATAAAAAATAGCATCGGTTTTGCGAATTTATCCTTCAATTTTATATCCACACCCCCAGACTGTTTTGATATATTTAGGCTGCTCAAAAGAATCGCCCATCTTTTCCCGCAGATGCCGGATGTGGACGGTAATGGTATTATTGCTTTTGCTGAAATATTCATCCTGCCAGATTTGATGGAACAATTCCTCGGCGCTTACCACATTCCCTTTATTCTGACATAGGATCTTTAAAATAGAGAATTCTGTGGGCGTTAAGGAAAGCGGTGTCTCATTCAGGATGCACTCGTGTGTTTTGACTTTTAAGACGAGTCCGGAATGGACGAAAATGTCTTTTTCATTTTCTGGTCCGGCGTTATAGCGTTTGTATCTGCGAAGCTGGGCTTTTACACGGGCTACCATTTCTAATGGAAGAAAAGGCTTGGTAATATAGTCGTCCGCGCCAAGGGTAAGCCCGTTGATCTTATCGACTTCTTCTCCTTTAGCAGTCAGCATGATCACCGGATATTGATGGGATTCCCGTATCTTCTGGCAGAGCCGGAATCCGTTCATGCCAGGCATCATAACATCTAGAACAGCCAAATCTAAAGACTCCTGCCGGATACATTCCAGAGCCGCCAGCGGATGATAGAATTTGAAAATCTGAAAATTTTCATTTTGCAGGTAGAGTTCGATGAGATCGGCGATCTCCGGTTCATCGTCTACGATCAATATTTTATCCTGCATACATATTCCCCTTTCTGAAGCGATATCGGGTATAGTATAGCAGGACAAAGTGAATTCTTTCATAGCTTTTCCATGAGAAAATATTAAGATTTTATTGAAAAAAGCGTTCTGTGGGAAAATTCCCACAGAACGCTTTTAAACAATTTTAGAAGAATCGAAAGACTCCGATTACTTTCCCCATAATAGAAACATCTGTTACGATAATGGGATCCATAGTATCATTCTCCGGCTGGAGGCGGAAGACGCCTTCTTCTTTATAGAAAGTTTTAACGGTGGCTCCATCCTCAATCAAAGCTACGACCATATCGCCGTTCCTGGCTGTCTGAGCCTGTTCGACCAGCACATAGTCTCCGTCCAGGATTCCTGCGTTGATCATACTTTCTCCCCGGACTTTCAGCAGAAAAGTCTGATTATTTGGAAGAAATTCAGTTGGGATAGGAAAGTAGTTCTCAATATTTTGCTCCGCTAAGATGGGTTCGCCGGCAGCAACCCTTCCGATGATCGGAACGTTTGCTGTTTCCCGTCTCAGCAGCTGGAAGGAATCATCCAAAATCTCAATTGCGCGGGGCTTTGTCGGATCTCTTCTGATGTAGCCGTTTTTCTCCAGGGTCTCAAGGTGAGAGTGGACAGAAGAGGTGGATTTCAAATGGACCGCCTCACAGATGTCACGTACAGAAGGCGGGAATCCCCGCTCCAAGATCTGTGATTTGATATATTCCAGGATTTCCTGCTGTTTTGCGCTGATCTTACCCTGTCCCATAAGAACCTCCTTAAAACAAACATATAGGTTTTATTACTGAACTTATTTTAACACAGCCAATTTTAAAAAGCAAACAAATGTTTAGAAAATATGTTCGGTTTTTTGATGAAACCTATTGACAAACATCTGTTCGGGAAGTATAATCAAAGCATACATACAGAACAAAAGTTCGGAACATTCATTCGAACAAATGGGGAGACAGGGAGTATCAAGGAAAAGGGGGAACTGAAGATGAAAGAGCGTACAAGAAACTACCAGGTAAACGGAGCCAGAAGAAGCAGCAGCAAAAGAAGACGTAAGGTGTATCTGAATAAACTGTTTCTTTGCGCTGCCGCGGTTCTTCTTGCGTTTGGAATTGGAATTTTTGGAATCGGACAGCTTGCGGATGCCCATGAGGAACCTGCAAGAAACAGTGATTCCTGCTATAAAAGTATTGAAATCAAAACTGGAGATACGCTCTGGGAAATTGCTGAGGAATACCGTACGGCGGATTATGATTCTGTATACGATTACATCAATGAATTGAAAGCCATCAACGGCCTTATGTCAAATGATATCCAGGCCGGACAATATTTGACGGTAGTCTACAACGGATTGTAATACGGATTGTAATGATGTGTAGATGTAATGGAATGATCTCAGCAGAGGGATGAAAAATCCTCTTTGAGATAGATAAACTCACCCCAGGCAGTGTGGCCAGAAAGATTTCCCTTTCGTCCATGCTGCCATTTTTAAAGAAGACGCAGTTGGGGATGGGGGATTATTGCTGGGTGTATATGGTTTCCTTCTTCTTGCAATAAGTAGATACATGCAGATCTATACGACAAATCTCGATTTTTCCAAAAGATATAGACAAAAAAAACGGTACATGGTATACTTATTCCAGTTGAGGGAGTTTTTCTGCAGATCATGCAGAAGGTTTATTGTTTTATAAGGGGTGTTTTAGAAATGACTGATACAAAAAGTTATCATGAACAGCTTCAGATCGATCAAACTTTGCGGCTTCGGGAGGTTTTAAAGACATTGCCTTCTTTCGCGAAGGACTATTTCCGCGCAATCGAGCCAAGATCATCTGTCAGAACACGGATCAACTATGCGTATGATATACGGATCTTCTTTCATTTTCTGATGGAAAACAATCCGATCTATAAAAATTATACGATAGATCAGTTCCAGGTCCAGGATTTGGAGCGTTTGGAACCGATAGATATTGAAGAATATATGGAATATCTGAAGGTTTATCAGCATAACCAGGAACTTTTGACCAATGGTGAAAAAGGACTGTCCCGCAAGATGTCGGCTCTCAGGAGCTTTTATAATTACTATTTTAAGCGTCAGGCCATCTCTAAGAATCCTACGCTGCTTGTAAATATGCCCAAACTCCATGACAAGGCCATTATCCGTCTGGATGCGGATGAGGTGGCCATGCTGCTGGATTTTGTAGAGTCTGCCGGGAGTACGCTTACAGGACAGGCGCTGACCTATTACCGGAAGACCAAGGAACGGGATCTGGCGATCTTAACCCTGCTTCTGGGAACGGGAATCCGTGTGTCAGAGTGCGTGGGTCTGGATCTTACAGATGTAGACTTCAAAAACAATGGGATCACCGTCACCAGAAAAGGCGGAAATCAGATGGTGGTTTATTTTGGGGACGAGGTTGCAGAGGCCCTCTCCAATTATATCGAGGGAAGCCGCAAGGCTGCTGCTCCTCTGCCCGGCCATGAAAACGCGCTTTTCCTCTCTACCCAGAGAAAACGCATGGGCGTCCAGGCAGTTGAGAATATGGTGAAAAAATATGCCCGCCAGGTAACGCCGGGTAAAAAGATCACCCCTCATAAACTGCGGAGCACCTATGGCACTGCTCTTTATAAAGAAACCGGAGACATTTATCTGGTGGCGGATGTCCTGGGACATAAGGATGTAAATACGACGAAAAAGCACTATGCGGCTATCGATGAAGACAGACGCCGGCAAGCGGCGTCTGCTGTACACTTAAGAAATTAGAAAGGAATTTTTGACAGCCAATGAAATTACAAAAGCTATTGAGTTATACACGAAAGGCAGTAGACGAATACGGGATGATCCAGGAAGGAGATCATATTGCGGTTGGGATTTCCGGAGGGAAAGACAGTCTAACGCTTCTGTATGCCCTTCACGGACTTCGGAGATTTTACCCCAAAAAGTTTGAACTCAGCGCGGTCACCGTGGATTTGGGCTATGAAAAATGCGATTTCACGCCGGTAGCTCGGCTCTGTGAGGAATTGGAAGTTCCATATGAAATCGTAAAAACAGATATTGCCCATATCCTTTTTGAAGAGCGCAAGGAACCGAATCCTTGTTCTCTCTGCGCTAAGATGCGTAAGGGGGCGCTGAATCAGGCAGTTAAACAGATGGGGTGCAACAAAGTTGCCTATGCCCATCACAAAGATGATATCATAGAGACTATGCTGCTCTCTCTTCTGTTTGAGGGCCGTTTTTACTCCTTTTCTCCCAGGACTTATCTGGATCGTATGGATCTTACAGTGATCCGTCCGATCATGTTTGCAGACGAGGCGGATGTGATCGGTTTCCGCAACAAATACGACCTTCCGGTTGTAAAGAGCCGCTGTCCCATTGACGGCCTTACCAAACGGCAGTACGCCAAAGATCTGGTACGCCAATTGAATCAGGAACATCCGGGAGCGAAACAGCGGATGTTCACAGCTATATTAAACGGAAATATCAAAGGCTGGCCCCCGCGAAATGATTAGGGCCAGCCTTTGGCTGCTGCTATAGCTTTTTATCAGTATCCTTTTCTTTGATCTCCACCAGACGTTCGATGGCTTCCGCAGTACCGTCAATACCAAGGATTGAACTATCTAGGCAGACGTTATAGCTGTCCGCGTCGCTCCACTTTTTATTGCTGTAATAATTATAATAACTGGAACGCTCCTTGTCCGTTTTTAAGATCCGTTCTTTTGCCTTCGCATCGGTCAGATCATAAATCCTTGCGATCCGTCGGATCCTTGCGTTTAAATCCGCATGGATGAACACACTCAAAACATTATCAAAATCTTCCAGGGCATAATCAGCGCATCGCCCCACCAGGATGCAGGGTCCTTCACTGGCGATCTTCTTGATCGTATCAAACTGAGCCAGGAAAACCTTGTGGTTGATTGGCATGTCTGCGTAGCTTCCAGCAGAGTATCCAAGAGAATAGGTGTCCATTACGAGAGAATATAAAAAACTGCTGGTAGGTTTTTCATCGTGAGTCTCAAACAGCTCCTGACAGATACCGCTCTCCTTTGCCGCGCGGGAAAGCATTTCTTTATCATAAAGTTTGATCCCAAAATAATCGGCTACCTTATATCCGATCTCCCGTCCTGCGCTTCCATATTCCCTTCCAATTGTTATGATAGTATTTGTGTTTGCCATATAGATCACTCTCCTCTTTATCTATACGAACCATTATACAACAATTCTGACTAAATGTGTACTTTTTTTAACAAAGTTTTTGTTAATTATTCATAAAACAAAAATCAGATCAGCTCCTTAGCTTTTTTAAAAGGGCTTCAAAATAGGAAGGCAGAGGCGCTTCCACTTCCAGATACTCTCCTGTGCGGGGATGGATGATCCCAATGGTCCTTGCATGGAGAGTCTGGCCCTGCAGGCCTGGGAAAGGACATTTTCTGGGGCCATACACCCCGTCTCCAAGTATAGGATGTCCGATACTCGCCATATGGACCCGGATCTGATGGGTCCGACCGGTTTCCAGACGGCATTGGATATAAGTAAACTGGCCAAAACGTTCCAATACTTTATAATGTGTGACGGCAGGGCGGCCGTTTCTGGAGCGGACGCTCATTTTCTTCCGGTCTTTGCTGTCCCGTCCAATGGGAGCGTTAATAGTTCCTGTATCGTTTTTCAGGTTCCCGTGGACGATAGCTTCATAAACCCTGGTAATGGAATGTTCTTTTAGCTGTTCCGCAATTTTTTGATGAGCCAGATCGCTTTTGCACACGATCAAAGAGCCGGTGGTATCCATATCGATCCGGTGAACGATTCCCGGACGGATCACTCCATTGATGCCAGAAAGTTCCGCGCCGCAGTGATACATCAGCGCATTGACAAGTGTTCCGGAGGGATGGCCGGGCGCCGGATGAACGACCATCTGTTTTGGCTTGTTTAAGATCAAAAGATCGGAATCCTCATAGAGAATATCCAGAGGAATGTTTTCCGGGCATATATCTAACACTTCTGGTTCTCTGAAATCTACCTGGATAGAATCACCGGAAATAAGCCTGTAATTAGGTTTTACAGGCTTATCTGAGACTTTTATCAAATTTTCCTGAATCATTTTCTGAATTTGAGAGCGGGAAACATCTTCCATCCGACGGGAAAGATATTGGTCAATCCTCTGCCCGCTGTCTTTCTCTTCTATGAAAAATTTGGTCAAAATCTTCCTCCTTATAATAAAAGAATATAAAGATCAATAAGGCGAATGTAGAGACGGTAACATAGATATCCGCCACGTTAAAAATTGGGAAATCTATCAGCTTGAAATAAAAAAAATCCACCACATATCCCAGACGGAGACGGTCAATAAAGTTTCCCAGAGCGCCGGCGGCGATAAGAACCGCAAGGATCCGAAGGGGCAGATAACGTTTGGAAAGCGGGACTCTTAGATAAAACCAGACTACAACAGCGCATATAACGGCCACGCTCAGAAAAAAGAACATTTTCTGCCCTTGAAACAGGCCAAAGGCTGCGCCTCTGTTTTCCAGATATTCCAGTTGAAATACTCCGTCGATCAAAATGATCGGAGGCTGATCTTTCAAATATACGATCGCCCAGAATTTGGTGATCTGATCCAGGAATACACCTGCCAGGACACCCGCCAGCGCGATCAAGCAGTGCAACCCTCTTCTCTCTCTCATATCGAGTCTCCTTTATATATATTTTCTAAGGGATATCAGACAGCGTTTCTTTTTCGTCTCAGACAACATTCCATCATAGCGGATACGGCCAAGACCTCTTACCGATATAATATCCCCCTCTTTTAGATGATATCCATTGCTGGTGATCAATTTCCCATTGACAAATACTCTTCCCGCTTCAATATAGGAAGTTACTTTGCTCCGGGAAAGGGGATAGGCCGTGGCAAGGACCGTGTCCAAGCGGATAGAAGGAACGGTCCCCTTGATCTCTTCAAAGCGCGGTTCATAAGAGATTTCATCCAGTTCTGTGATCTGGGCGGTCACCACCGTATGCCGGATCCTGGTCAATTGTTCTGTGATATATTTCCCGATCCTGGGGCAGACAAATACTTCCGCATATCCATCCATGAGCAGGATATCCCCCATTTTACCGCGTTCGATGCCCAAGTTCATCAGCGCGCCCAGATAATCTCTATGGGTGAGCTCTTCGGCAAAACGCGGATTGACCGGCTGTATGCGAACCACCTTCATGGGATAATGATATTCATAATAAAGAGCATCAGGTAGAAATGCAACCATCTGACGCTCTGCCATGTCATAGCCTCCATAGGTCTCATACCTTGCGGGAAAGAGCTCTTTTGGAGTAGTATGAAGGATATTTAGTTCATTCAGATTCAAAAAATCCGAAAAAGTTACGATATCTTTTGTATAGGCAACCTCAGAAAGCTCCACCAGGCGCTTTCTGAGTAAAGTTTCTTCTTTATTCATTCATATGTATCCCCCAAGGCATACCGGCATCTAAAACCTTGACCGCATAGAAGAAGCATCAAAAGATGTGTTCAGAAGATCTTGAAGGTCTCCAGAGATATCTACATTTGTCGGCGTTACCAGGAATATATAATTGGAAATCTTCTGAAGATTGCCGCTGATGGCATAAGTCGCGCCGGAAGTAAAGTCAATGATGCGCTGTGCCACTTCCAGATCCAATCCCTCCAGATTCAGGATCACAGTACGTCCGCTTAAAAGAGTCTCTGTGATTTCTCTGGCATCATCCACAGAATTCGGTTTGATCACACAGACTTCCATGTTTGCGCTGCTTCTTCTGGCAGGCTGACGCATAGGGGTTACTTTATTACTGCTGGAATGAGAAGCCCTGGACGACCTTGCCGGAAGTTCTTCGAAATCATCATCTTCATCATCCTCATAGCTCTTTCTCTTGCTGCCGAAAAAGCTTCTCCGCGGTTTCTTCTCTTCAAAATCATCTTCATAGTCATCATCATCGAAGAAATCATCATCATCGTAATCGTCGTCATCACTTAATTTCATGATATCCAGGAACTTATCTAATACTCCCATATTATAAATTCTCCTATCTCGCGTTTATACTTGAGCGTAATTTCTCGCGCCAAAAATCCCTGTTCCGACGCGGACCATTGTCGCTCCCTCTTCTATGGCCACCTGGTAATCATTCGTCATACCCATAGAAAGAACGCTCATAGTAACATTATCAACTTTTTTCTTAGTAATGTCAACAGATAATTTGCGTAATTCCCGGAAAACCGGGCGATTTTCCTCTGGATCTGCTACAAATGGAGCGATAGTCATCAAACCGTCCACCTGAATATGAGGTAATTTTGCGATTTGATCTACCAATTCTTCCAAATCTTCTGGAAATACGCCAAATTTGCTCTCTTCTTTGGCTACATTGACTTCGAGCAGAATATGGGCCGTGATATCACGTTTTTGTGCTTCTTTCTCAATGGTTTCGGCCAGACGGAGAGAATCTACGGAATGGATCAAAACAGCCTTATCAATAATATATTTGACTTTGTTCCGCTGCAGATGGCCGATCAGATGCCATTGGATATCATCTGGCAGGGCTTCATATTTATCCGCCATTTCCTGTACTTTGTTTTCGCCAAAGACGCGCACCCCAAGATCATAGGCCTCCTGGAGAGTCTCCACAGGCTTTGTCTTGCTTACGGCGATCAAAGTCACTTCGCTCCTGTCCCTTTTGCTCCGTCTGCATGCCTCTTGGATCTCATGTTCTACTTTCTCCAGATTTTCTTTTAACATATCTATTCAGCTCCTTTTTTAGAATACTACGTCATTTTCCTGTACGTCCTTTCCATTTAAGGCAATATGGTCGTAATTAGAAAGCCCATAATCGCTTCCAGAAGCAACGATATAATATTCATCGCTTTCACACAGAATCTGGATTTGTTTAAAAACAGCGTATCCTTTGTTTATATTGTAGACGCCGTTCAGCTCTTTTGTTTCTTTTAGGGCATAGGTCTCGCTGGAATCCGGTTTGATCAAAACGGTATCTTCCTCAAAATCCGCGGGATCTAAGTAGACCATGCCAGTCTCCCTGTCCCTGTAGAAAACTTGTGCTTCCTGGAATTTGGCGCTTCCGCCGCCGGTCTGGACCAGAACGCCGTCACTTTGGCTGTTGCCTCCCTGGGTCAGATAATCTTCCGGTACGGTGTAGAAATCCTTCTGCACCACTGAGGATCGGGGAATCTTAAGCCCTGATTCGTCATCCAGGATCAATTCGATATCCAGATAGCGTTCCTTGGCGTAACGGACCATTCCGGTATCGAAGGAAAGAAATCCCAGATTCGCGTTTTCTGTATTATAGATAGAAAAATCTGCGGTCTCTGTTTGATTATCCTTGGAGAAACGGACACGGACCTGTTTTGTCTCCGCAAGCTCTTGGGCCATGGCATCACTTAATTCGATTACCACAGTCCATTGATCAGAGGTGATCAGTTTGTAGACAGGATCCCCGGCTTTTACTTTCGTGTTGTTCTCCATACTGACCGTTTCGTGGTCGTTTTGGGAGATCATTTCTTCTGTCACATCGCTGATCGTGGTTCCCTCGTATCCGTCCACAGAGTAGATGATCAGCCCGTCTCCGCTGGCATTATATACTTTCAGGCTGTCTCCCTGGGTCTTAAGCATCTCGTCTAGCTGGGCTTTCCGATTTGCGCTGGAACGGCTGTCCAGAACGCCGGTAATACTGTCCTTGACCGAATACACATCCTGAAAATCTTCTTCCTTGAAATTATCACTGAAGGATTGGATATCCGTCAAAAGAGAAGCCTCCTCTTCTGCCGTAAGATCCTCCGCGGATTCAGAGTCAACGGATTGGAAATCCAGTTTTTCGGAAGAAGAAGTGTAAACGCTGGTCTTGGCGCCCACCTTGTCCCCCTCTGTGACAAAATAGTTGACATAACCATCCTCCTGGGCTGCGATGACGGATTCACTGCGCACCACAAAGCCTGTATAAGCGGTATCATTGACTATGGACCCTTCCCGCACCTCATAGACAGAGACCGGACCGGAAGTCAGATACATCAGTACGCTGACCGCCAGATAGATAAAGATGATTCCAAAAACAAGGATACCGATATTAAAATGTCCTTTTTTACGATAAACGGTAATATTTGTCAGTTTCTTTTTCTCACCCATATATCATGCCCCTTATCAGAATTTCAAAGCCGCCCCTCCAAGATAATGAAAACAGCGCCCCTGGAACTGCCCCTGGGAACGCATCTGCTCCTCCAATTCTTCCCGCAGCTTCCACCAGCTTGTCCCCCAGTTGCAGAACACGATCTCGTCTTTCGGCGCCCTGCCAAAAAGGCGTTCCACCGCGATAGACGGATCAAGATGTTCTAAAAAAGCGGCTGCGCGCCTAAAATATTCCTCCTTTGAGCACACTGTTATTGTACCATTTTCATAGGCGTCACACAACCGGGTGTTCCTGGCAATATAAAGGGAATGGACCTTTACCACCTGAACTCCAAGAGAAGACAGGATTTTGGCGGTTTCCACCGCATCCAAAATGTCGTCTCCCGGAAGATTTAAGATCACATGGGCGCAGACTTCAAACCCGTATCTGCGGATCACAAGGACACTGTCAATGAATTCTGCCAGTGTATGTCCCCGGTTTATGGATATAAGCGTATGATAATTTGCTGTCTGAAGCCCAAGTTCGACTGTGATCTGGATATCCCTTCCGCGCCGGATACGCTCCAGGACGTCCAGGTATTTCCCAGAGATACAGTCCGGTCTTGTGGACACCGCAATCTCCACGATATCCGGCGCTTTCGCCGCTTCCTCCATGTAAGAGCGAAATTGAGGCACAGGGAGAAAGGTATTTGTATAATTCTGGAAATACGCGATGAATTTATGGGCGTTATATTTATTTTCAATACGTTTTCGGTTCTCCGAGAGCTGCTGAGAAACTAAGAAACGGCTGTCCATAGCTTCAAATCCTGTGCCGCAGGGAGCGCAGAAAGAACAGCCGCCTCCCGCGTGTTCCCGGTTGGGACAGGAAACCGGAAGATTGACCGGAAGTTTATAAACCTTTTCGCCGTATTTTTTTTTCAAATATTCAGAATAGCTGTAATAAAGCTTCTGTCCATTCTCCATCGATCAGTTTCCTCTCTATGACATGTATAAAACCTTTTCTTTGTGACATACTAGGACTAGCATGAAGGAAAAGGAGGAAGTTTCATGAAATGGTTTGACAACACGGCGCTGACACTCGTGATCATCGGCGCGGTCAACTGGCTCTTGGTCGGGATCTTCCGTTTTGATCTGGTTGCTTTCCTATTTGGCAATCTATCCTGGCTGTCCCGCGTCATATATGCGCTGGTAGGACTGTGCGGACTCTATCTGATCAGCCTTTACGGACGGATCCGGAACACCTCGGAGGTCCGCTCATAAATAAGAGGGGTAAGCCGGCTTTTTGCCCGCCTGCCCCTCTATTTTTATTCTTCCGCCGTATTTTCGTCCTGCGTTTCAGAATTTCCGTCTTGTGATCCAGAGTCTTCAGTCTGCGTATCTGTCTGGGCAACGCCTCCGTCGATCAAAGCGGTCATGTCTGTATACAGGAGATCTTTTGTCTCCGCTCCCATGATCACAGAAACATATTGATCTCCCTTTTCATCCTCCGCCAGAAGGATCAGGCAGTTGCCGGCTTTCTGCGTGGTTCCGGTCTTCCCGCCGATCACGGTCGCGGCCGTTGGCAGCGCTGCCTCGCCTCTGGCATAGAAGTTGCTGGCCTCCCAGGCCGTATCTTCTTCTGTGCCATCAGCATGGGTGATATGTGCATTGTAGGAATCCATCTGGATGATCTCCAGGAATTTGTCCTGCTTGATAGCCTCGTTAAAAATCAGATAAAGATCATAAGCAGTTGTATAATGATCATCGTCCTGCAGGCCGTGGGGGCTGACAAAATGGGTGTTGGTAGCCATCAGCCGGGCCGCTTCCTCATTCATCATCTCCACAAAAGCTTCTTCGCTGCCGGCAATATGTTCGGCGATCGCGACCGCGTTGTCATTGCCGGACTGGAGCAGCAGTCCGATCAGCAGATCTTCTAAAGTAAGCTGATCTCCTTCTTTTAAGCCGCAGACGGATTCATCAGAAGCCCGGTTTGCCGCATTGGCGCTGACTGTGACCACGTCTTCCAGGTTTCCGTTCTGAAGCGCAACCAAAGCGGTCATAACCTTAGTCGTGCTGGCTGGATACACTCGCTCATGCACATTCTTCGCGTAAATCGTCTGCAGATCTTTCAGATCAAACAATGCCGCGGCCTTAAAGGCAGAAGCATCTGGAGCTGATGGAAGATCGATATCCGAAGCCGCGACGCACAGATCCGCTGAAGTAAACGGAACGGTATCATAAGCTTGATTATAATGTTCTAATTCAAATTCAGCCGCCCGGTGTTCCTCGCGGAAGAAAAACTGAAAGGCCAAAACTCCTATCAGAATGACGCACAAAGCTAAAAACAGGAGGGTCATTCCCGCAATCAGCCGGCGTCTCGCCCTCCGGGCTCTCTTCATTTTCCTAGATTTATCGGTACATTTCACGCCAGTCAAGATCTCCTCTATCAATTGCTAGAACGATCAGTTCCGCAGTGGCCAGATTCGTAGCCATAGGGATATTATAGGTGTCGCAAAGACGGATGACATCATTTAAATCCGGCTCATTTGGTTTTGGCGCCGTAGGATCCCGAAGAAAGATCAGCGCGTCAATATCATTCTGGGCGATCTGCGCTCCAAGCTGCTGGCTTCCGCCCAGCGGTCCGGCCAGATATTTGTGGATATTTAAATTCGTCACCTCTTCGATCAGGCGGCCCGTGGTTCCTGTCGCGTAAAGCTGATGCTTATTTAAGATACCCCGGTAGGCAATGCAGAAATTCTGCATCAGGGCCTTCTTTGAATCATGTGCGATCAGACCGATATTCATGGATTTATTCACTCCTTATTGATATTTTTTGGGCTGCAGCCCAACATTTAGGACAAATCCTATGCCAATATACAGACTGACCAAAGAGGTCAGGCCATAACTTACAAAGGGAAGGGGAACTCCCGTATTGGGGATCAATTTGGTGGCCACGGCAATATTGATAAAACTCTGTATGCCGATCAGGCCCCCCACCCCGCAGCAGATGATCCTCCCTGCCAGGTTCTGGGCCCGTATCCCTATTAATATACATTGTATCACAATCAACAGCAATAAAGCAATAACCAGACAGCTTCCAACGAATCCGAGTTCTTCGCCGACAATGGCGAAAATAAAGTCTGTCTGAGGTTCAGAAATGAAATTTCCGTTTTTTACAGAGGTAGTCGTGTTGTTATTTAGCCCTTTCCCGGTCAGCTGACCAGAACCGATCGCCATAACGGAGTTGTTCTGCTGATAAGCCTCATCGCTGGCATATTCTTCTGGATTCAGGAACGCCAGGATCCGTTTTTGCTGATACTCTTCCAAGAATGGCTGATTGGGCTGGACTACGATGGAGAGAAAGATCACCGCGACCGGGATCAGCACAAGAAAGACTTTAGCGATAAACTTATAGCTTAAGCCTCCCGCATAGATCATCAGACATAGTACTAAGGCGGTACAGATGGTGGTCGACAAATTCGGTTCCATAATGATAAGAGCCAGCGGGATCGCGCACAGCACAGCATATTTCAGAATCGTCCATTTATCATTTAAGTCGTCCTCGTGACGCATGATAAATTTTGCAAAAAACAAGATCAATAGAATTTTTGCAAGTTCTGATGGCTGGAATGTAGTAAATCCCAGATCGATCCACCGGGTGGCTCCATTGACTTCCTGGCCGATGACCAGCACAAGGCCCAGAGAGAGCACGGAAAATCCATACAAGAGCCAGTAAAAATTCAGGACCCATTCATAATCCATCAAAGAAACAACAGCCATAGCGATCAGGCCGATGATCACTCCGATGATCTGTCTTCCCTGATAGATCTCTCTTGCGCTTCCCACGACCAGGACTCCCAGTATGGAAAGGGCAAGGACCAGAACGATCAGAGTAAATTTATAATCTTTTAATCGATAAGGTTTTGTAAATCTAGGTAATCTCACGTTTTTTCTCCTGAAAAGTCTATTTTTATGTAGGTACGTGTAATCTCCACATGAAAGTTATCTTCTGTAAGTTCCATGTATTTTGAGAGGGTTTTATACAACTCCTGGCATAGTTCCCCGCCCGCGTCGGGAGAGCACTGGACACGATCGGAAATAACCAGGGTGCGCAGCCGGTCTCTGGCGATAGAAACAGAAGATTTCTTAAGCATCCTTAGACCTCCTTAATCTTTTTTAAAAAGGTGTGAAAGCTTTGAAAACAGTCCGGCTTCCCGGCTTATATCCAGGAACGGCACGTCTACTCCCATAATCCGTTTGCAGATATTCTGATAGGCCCGTCCGGCTTTTGAATCACTGCCGACTATCGGTTCTCCCTGATTGGTCCCGATCACGACCCTCTCATCATCGGGAATTGCTCCGATCAATGGGATAGACAAGATTTCCGTTACATCATCCACAGACATCATGTCGCCTTTTCTCACCATATCCATTCGTATCCGATTGATGATCAATGAAATTTTCTTCAAATGATTGCTCTCAAGAAGACCAATAATACGGTCTGCGTCTCGAATCGCTGAAACTTCCGGCGTTGTGACTACGACAGCCCGGTCCGCGCCTGCGATGGCGTTCTGGAATCCCTGCTCGATACCGGCCGGACAGTCTAGCAGCACATAATCAAACTCTTCTTTCAACTGTGAGGTCAGCTTTTTCATCTGACCGGGAGAGATGGCTGATTTGTCTTTGGTCTGGGCTGACGGCAGCAGATAGAGATTCTCATACCGCTTGTCCCGGATCAGGGCCTGCTTTAAACGGCAGGTACCCTCGATCACATCTACCAGATTATAGACGATCAGATTCTCAAGTCCCATTACCACATCCAGATTACGCAGTCCCAGGTCTGTGTCCACGACCACGACTTTTTTATCAAATCCGGACAGCCCGGCTCCCAGATTCGCGGTGGTGGTGGTCTTCCCTACACCGCCTTTTCCCGATGTGATCACAATAACTTCGCCCATGAATAACTTCCTCCTATCACTGGTTTTACTTCCCTGTACCCGATGCGAAGCCGCTTCGGTCTCATATCCAGCGCCGCGATAATAGCGCTGCTGTCACCGGCCGCTCCGGCAGTTACCGACCCATAAATGGATCCGGTAACCACTACGCTGCCTTTAGAGATAACGGCAGCTCCGCTTTCAATGTCGCCGATGATTATAATACTTTTTTCAGATTCAAGAATCTGTTTTCCTCTCAGGGTACCTCGATAGAACTGGCCGTCTCTGTCAGAGAGAGGGGCCAGGGTTTCCTCCAGCAGTTTTTTGTGAAAGCGCTCTGTGGGAGTATTTTCTTCCACAAGACACATGATTTCTATTTGCGCCGCATCTTCGATGGCTTCTGCCATCAACTGCTCTTCTTCCTTGGTAAAAGTACGGCCTTCAAACTGGACCGCCATCTTGGCGTGGTCAAAAAACGCCGCAGAGGCGCCAAACTTTTCCGCGGCCGCCGTAAGCAGATTTGCGAACGGCAGGTCGGGATCAAAGCAGATAGTGAGGCCGTAACGGTTACTCTTGATCAGAACAGGATCCTTCACAAACTGTCATCCCCCCTAGTCTCCGCTGGTTGAAGTACTGATATCTGCTGCTTCGCCAGTGATGATCTCCTCCACTGGATCTGTCTCATAATAGTATTTCATGATATCCCTTCCAACCTCTGCGGCATAGGTCGAACTATAGCCGTTGGCGATCCGGATTGCGAAAGCGACTTCTGGGTCGCTGCTGCTTGCGAATCCGACGAAAAGCCCGTGGTCCGGATGGGTCTTACTCTGCTGTGCGGTACCGGTCTTACCGGATATTTCCACTCCTCCCCGGTTCAGCTCTGTGAAAATTCTGCTCTGCGCGACCAATACCACGTTGCGCATACCATTGTGGACCGCGGTCCAGGTGGAAGACGGAACGTCCGACAGCGTATTGGTGACTTCCGGTTCATATTCCTTCAGGACTTCTCCGTCTACAGAAGTTACTTTATCCAGAAGTGTCAGGTCATACACAGTTCCTTTATTTGCAATGGCTGTAATATACCGGGCCAGTTGAGTGGTCGTATAGTTATTTGTACCCTGGCCAATGGCGGAAGGTACGGAAGACTCGTCCGAAATCTGAGGCTCAGCCTCTGGGATCTCCACACCGGATGTGGTGTTGAGGCCGAATAATGCGGCGTATTTCGCCAATGTGTCGGTGCCCAGATTACTGGAATAATAACTGGAGGTGGCTTCTCCTTTCAAATCGCCGGATTTCACCTGGTCGAGGCCGTTGTCTTTTAAACTCAGCCGATACCCCACTTCGTAGAAGAAACAGTTGCAGGAGTTCTGAATCCCGCCTTCCACGTCCAAAGTTCCGTGAGCCTGCGGATAGATCCAGCATCTGGGATTCGGCTCTACTTTTTCATAAATACCCCGGCAGGTGATCTGGGAACTTAAGTCGATCACTCCTTCTGAAAGACCAGCCACCGCTACCAAAGGTTTATAAGTGGAACCGGGCGCCGTCTTCTCCTGAGTCGCGTTATTATAAAACGGACGGGACTGATCGGTCACCAGTTTGTTGTAATATTCAGAGTCCATGGTATTGGCCAGCCGGTTATTGTCGTATCCTGGATAAGATACGCAGGCCAGCACATCTCCATTGTTAGGATCTGTCATAACAAGAGAGCCGGTGCAGGGTTCCAGTCCCAGCTGTCCGGGCGTGATTTCCAGCGTCTGGATCTTGCCGCGAAGGAAATCATAGGCTCCTATACTTCCGGATGCGAGACGGTTGTACTGATCTTCATCATATTCCAGTACGCCCTGTTCGTAGATCATCATGCAGATCTGTCTGCCTGTGACAGATCCGGCTTTGATCATATACTCATAGATCAGCTTGTCAAAGCTGCTGTTCTCCTGCAAAGCTTCCAGGATATAAGTCTTCAGCGCCGCGTAAGTTTCATCGGCGTTGGAATACTCTTCCGACCCTTCCATATAATCTGTCAGGGCGGAAGTGTCCACCCAGTTCTGAGAGATGGCGTAATTTAAAAATGTATAGATATTGATGGATTCTTCTGTCCGCCATGCCTGGTAAGTGTCATCCTCTGTGTCGATAACGTCTGACATCAGGACTCCGGTGCCGCTCATCAGCAGGTCATTGACGATATATGACAAATATGCCTGCGTTTCTTTGGACATATCCTGATACGGGGAAGCTTCTGAATCATCCAGAATACTGCTGATTTCCTGGAGCACCTCTTCTTTTCTGGCTGTAAAAGAAGCGTAGACTTCTTTTTCTGTAGTCCCTGCATCTTCCTGGGCAAAATGTTCCATATCCAGGATCTCATTAGAGATAAACGCGTTGTAGACATCTCCGATCGGAATCAGGATGTCGCTTGCATCCTCTACACTGGTACGATCAAAATCCAATTGATTGGTCAGCTTTGACAAAAGGATTCCAGCAAGCTCCTGTTCCAGAATATCATACGCGGCTTTCTGCAGATCCGCATCGATAGTCAGATATACGTCATTGCCGGCTTCTGGTTCTGTCTCCTGGACGGTTTCAATAACTTTTCCTACATTGTTGACATAGAGTTTGACCTCACCTTTCTTTCCTTTCAAAGTGGAATCAAGGGTCTGTTCCAGTCCGGATTTTCCCACGGTATCCGTCTGGTCATACTCTTGTTGCTCTTCTTCACTGAGAGAGTTGTACTCTTCTGTGGAAATCTGGCCCGTATAGCCGATGATATTAGCAAAATATTTGCTGTCCGTATAACGGCGAAGGGACTCTTCTTCAATGCTGACCCCCTGCAGAGTATCCAAATTTTCTGATACCGCGGCCATCGTCTCTTCGCTGACGTCCTCCGCGATCGTAGTCGGAATATATTTTTGATAACTATTTAATGAAATAGCGTAACGGACATTGACCAGTTTTAAGACCTCCGCTTTGCTGAGTTCCTCCTGATCGATACCATATCCGTATGTTTCATCGGTACAGAGATAATGGATGATCTCATCGGCCGTCTGTTCTTTCTGTTTGTCTGTCAGTTTATCAATGGTAGCCTGTCCATATACATCGGCGATAAAGCGCAGGCGCTGTGTGTCCGATTCTGCCACAAACATATAATTATTATTTTGATCCAGAATAATCCCGAAATCATTAATGATGGAATCGCCGTTTGCCTCTACCATATCAATGACAGTGGAGATTACCTGGTTGAGCTCTTTATTCTTTTCTTTCTGAGAATCATACTCTCCGTTATCCTCGATCGTCACAGAATAGGCCAGCTCATTATAAGCCAGGAGTTTGCCGTTGCGGTCGTAGATATTTCCGCGGGTTCCCTCCACCTCTCTCGTCTTCTGGATCTGCAGCTCATAATTGTCCGCGTATTCTTCTCCCTTAACGATCTGAAGGTAAAATACTCTCTGTACTAAAATAGCGGAAGTAATACAGAAAATAATTATGACTACAAAATTTCTTGATTTAACGATCTCATAGATACCGGATTTGATTCGTTCCCATAAACTATACAAATTTGCTTGCACTCCTTTGTTCTTCTGCTTCCAGCCGTTTGTTGATGTGTAAGATGATTTGATAGAGCACTAAGGTGACCAGGATCGTATAGACAAGTTCGGGAAGTATGATCTGGATCAAATGAGTTCCAAACGCGAAATTTCCCCGAAGCATATACATGCCGATATACGTAACGACCCCGTAAAACAATTCACTGGCGCCGATCAGGCCAATAGGCAGTTTGATATCGTCTTCATAAAACAGACGCTCAAACATACCGTTTAGGTAACCGACGATGGCAAATAACAAGATATTAAATCCCAGGGCATAGCCCCAGAACAGATCCACCAAGAGTCCGGAAAGAAATCCCACAAACAATCCTTCCTTTTGGCCTCTCATAAATCCAAAAGAAGCAGTGACAACGATCATTAGATTTGGCCGGATCGAGGCAAATGTCAACCGCTGAAACAGGCTCCCCTGCAGGAAAAAACAGATCAAGACGATCAGGATCGTAATGATTCTCCGCTTCATGATATCCTACTCTCCTTCCCCGCCTGCATCTTCGGATGCGGCATCTTCAGACGAGGTGTCTTCGGATGCGGCGCCGTCTGTCTGCGCGTTTACCAGGTCGTCCTTGGTAGTGGTGATCACCAGCACCTCCTGGAGTTTGCTGAAATCCACAGCCGGTGTGATATAACCTGACCGGGTCAGATTATTGGAATCCACCTCGATCTCGCTGACATATCCGATAAACAGCCCCTGCACAAACCGGTCGCTGACATGGGAGGTAACTACCTGCTCGCCCACCTCGATCTCATTGTCATTATTAGGCAGACGCTCAAAACGGAGCCTGCCGTCTGAGATCAGTTCTAAGTCTCCTTCCACGATACACAGATCAGATGTAGAAAGCATCATAGCGCTGATATTGCTGGAATCATCGATAATGGAGCGGACCCTTGCGTAATCAGGCCCTACTTCCGTTACGATCCCTACAAGACCGCTTCCGGCAAGCACATTGCAGTTAACCTTGATTCCGTCATTAGACCCTTTATCGATGGTAAAATCGCTGAACCAGTTCGTGCCGTTATTCGAAATGACCCTGGCGCCGATCTTCTCATAATCCGAATAATTTTCATCCAGTTTATAAAGTTCTCGCAAACGCTCAAGCTCATACTGCTCTTGTCTCAATCTGGTGTTGTCGATGGTAAGTTCGTCTACTTTGCTTTGCAGGCTTTCGTTTTCTGCTTTCATATCTTCCATTGTCTGGAAGTTTTCAGAGACGTCGCTCATCCATTGTCCCGCGTAGCTTATGCCCTTTTGAAACGGGATTACCGTATAATTAGCGATAAATCGCAAAGGACCGCTGCTGTCTACCACGCTTCCAATGCCAAGCAGGATCACACAGACGGCGATCAGGATAAAAAGCCAGTATTTACTTTGAAATGACGATTGGTTTTTGATCTTCATATTACCTCATCCACCTGTAGTTCTCATCTAACATTGAATAGGCAAGCTGCCTTAATTCCTTCGACATAATGATTTTTTTCAGTCCTGTCACCGCGCAGATGTCCGGGTCTTTTGCCACTCTTGTAGTGATACCGGTCCCCTTCTCAATATAAGTGTCCAGTCCAGGCATATTGGCGATTCCTCCGGTAAGATAGATTCCGTTGGAATAGATGGCTGTTCGTACTTCCGGCGGCGTCCGGTCCAAAAGGGACAGGATGGAGCGCACACACTCCAAAAGCGGATCCCTAAGAGAAGCTCTTACTATGCCCAGAGAGATGGATTTCTGCATGGGAACGCCTGTGATCAGATCCCGGCCGGCAACCGTCATAGACGCCTCCGATTCGCCTGTAAAAACGCCGAAACGTTTGCGGAGGACCTCTGCCGTCAGTCTTCCGATCAGGAAATCATGACTGTGGCGGATCAGGTTCACCAGGGATTGATCAAAGGTAACGCCGCCAATCTTCACCAGACGGTTTAAAACCATACCGCCTCCTGCAAGAACTGAAAGTTCAGTGGTTTCTCCGCCAAAATTCGCGATAAAGATACCCTTTGTATTCTCCACGTCCAGATCCAGTCCCACCGCGTCGGCGATAGAACGCTCCACGATATTGACTTCTCTTGCTTTGGCTGTAGAATGGATGACCAGATCAAAGAAAGCCTTTTTCTCTACTTCCGTCACATCTGTCGGAACGGCGATCACATACTCGGAACCTCTGGCAAACTGCCGGTCCTTCTTCAAGAGATTCTGCAGCAGAAACTGCATATCATTGAAGCGGGAGATCACGCCTTCTTTCATTGGAAAGACCACTTCGATATTGCCGGGCGCTTTTTCAAACATTTCATAGGCATCGTCTCCTACAGCAAAGATTTCTTTTTTATTGCGTATGGCGATGACATCTTTTTCTTTCCAGATCGTATCTTTCTTTTTATCATAAACTTTGATCTCGTAGGAGCCAAGATCCAGTCCATAAGTGTTTCTAGCCATTGATTTTATCCTTTCTTAAATAAAAGCTCCGACTCCCGGAAGCTGATATAACAATTATTGCCAATAATGATATGATCTAACAGTTCAATTCCGATCAGTTCTCCTGCCTTTAAGATCCGTTCAGTGACCAAAATATCTTCGCCGCTGGGAGAAGGATCTCCGCTTGGGTGATTGTGCAGCAGGATAATGGATACGGCTTCTTTGCGAAGCGCTTCCAGGAACAATTCTCTGGGTGTGATCAAAGACGCGTTGACGGTACCTTTTGAAATATCCGTCTCTCCGATCAATCTAGCCTTCCCGTTCAAAAGCAGAAGTTTAGCGACCTCCTGTTTCTGATGCCGCAGATCTTCCATATAATAGCTGGCGATCGCCCCAGGTGTGGCGAAACAGAGATTCTCCTGCGCGCGGGCCTTGGCAAGCCGTTTGGAAAACTCTGACAAACATAGAATCTGTACCGCTTTGACTTGTCCTACTCCCTTGATCTTAAGAAGCTGTTCCATGGTGAGCTGATGAATTCCAAGAATCCCCTTCTCTCCTGTATGGTACAGGATTCGCCTGGCTAATTCAAGGGCGTTTTCACCGCGGGTGCCAGTCCTTAGAAGAACCGCCAGCAGTTCGGAATCACTTAAGAGCGCCGCCCCTCTTTCCCTACATTTCTCGTAAGGACGCTCTGTGCTCGGAATCTCTTTTATGGTATTTGAATGACTCATTTCTCTTTAGATTCATAACGACACTCCGGATGGAGATTACAAGAAGCGGTAAATAAATACCGCAATGATGACACCAATGATACTTGCGACGGTAATCTTTACCTGAAGGCCGAAGGTAAGCACTAGAAGCCCAAGATTCAGGACAACAGGCTCGTCCAGCCCAAAGGACTGTCCATAGGAAAGCCAGCTTAAAGCTGATGTTCCTTGCGCAAGCACACTGATAAAACCGCCCAGGACAATTCCCGCCAGGATCAGCAGAAATAACGCCCAGGAGTTCTTCCCTTTTGTTCCCTTCATATGTACTCCTCCTCGTCTCATGCCTCTTAAAAAACTCAATACATTCTATCATATTTCAGAAAAAGTGTATAGCCTTATCCCATTAAAAATTTCTTAAACCTGCCTGTCTTTGTCGAACGGACGGTACATTTGGCTGATGGCGCGGGCCACTTTCAGTCCGTCCATTGCCGCGGATGTGATCCCGCCCGCGTAACCGGCGCCTTCCCCGCAGGGATAGACTCCGCCCACAGCAGATTCCAGAGATTCCGAATCCCGCAGAATACGTACCGGTGAGGAAGTGCGGCTCTCCACTCCAGACATCAGGGCATCCCCTCTTGCGAATCCTGGGATCTTCCGGTCAAAAGCCAGTACGCCTTCTTCCAGCGCTTTTGCCAGAAAGGAAGGGAAAATGGAACGAACATTGGTCCAGGTGTAAGAGCCTTTGATCTGAGGAAGAATCTCCCCTGGTCCCTGGGAGGGCTGATCCTGACAGAAATCCTGGAATAACTGGACCGGAATACTGCCCGCGCCCGCGCGGTAGGCCGCTTCCTCCAGGCGGCGCTGAAATTCCACCCCTGCTAAAACGCCGTCCCCCGGGTAATCTTCAGGACTTACGGTAACGATCACCGCGCTGTTGGCATTTTGACCGTCCCGTCCGCTGTAACTCATTCCGTTGACCGCGCAGCGTCCAGGCTCTGAGGAGGCGTTGACCACATATCCGCCTGGGCACATGCAGAAAGTATAGACACCCCGGCCGTTCTCTAAATTCGCCGTCAGCTTGTAGGAGGCTGCCGGAAGTTTTCCCCGTTCCCGTCCGTACTGCCGTCTGTCGATCTGCTCCTGGGGATGCTCCATGCGCACTCCAACCGCAAAGGCTTTTGGTTCCATAGGAAGCTCCTCTTGTTCCAGAAGCGTAAAGGTGTCTCTGGCGCTGTGGCCGATGGCCAGGACCAGCACATCCGTATCCAGGCTTTCCATATCCCGCCTGTTCTTTCCGATATGTTCCAGACCGACAGACCGAACCTGTCTTCGCCCGTCTTCCGGCTTTGTGATCTGGATTTTTGTTAATTTGGTGCGGAACCGGAACTCGCCTCCCATCTGCAGGATAGATTCCCGCAGGGCCCGGACCACCTGGATCAGTTTATCCGTGCCAATGTGAGGCTTACTGTCATAAAGAATCTCTTCCGGCGCTCCGTGGGACGCAAACAGACGCAGCACTTCCCGCCCTCTTCCATCAGGGTCGTGGACCAGCGTGTTTAACTTGCCGTCAGAAAAAGTGCCCGCCCCGCCTTCTCCGAATTGCACATTGGATTCTGGATTTAGATTTCCTGTCTTCCAGAATTCTTCCACATCTTTCTGTCGTTCTTCTACGCTTGCCCCTCTTTCCAGCAAGATGGGACGATAACCCATGCGCGCCAGGGCGTAGCCGCAGAACAGCCCGGCGGGACCTGTGCCTGTGATCACAGGCCGGTGGGAAAGAGTCCTGGTGCCGGAAGGATGATAGGAATATGCGGGAAGCGGCGGGCGGAACAAGATATTTGCCTGTTTTATCAACCGCTTCTTTAACGCCGGCTCATCTTCTGCTTCTGCTTCTACTGTATAGACATAAAAAAGATCTGGCCGCCGCCTGGCATCCAAGGAGCGTTTCAAGATCCGCCAGGAGCGGATCTGTCTTCCCGAAACACGAAGAAGCCTGCAGAATTTCTTCTCCAGGTCCGCTTCCGTATGCGGGATTTTCAGTTTGATCTGCTGTATCTGTATCATCCGTTCTCTCCTGTCGTCCGCCCCTGTAATCCAGAAGCCGTTTTTTACCGCCGCCGCAAGAGGGACCTAAGCGCCGCCCGCCCCGCCAGGAATCCGGTTGCCCAGGCCCACTGCAGATTATACCCTCCGCAGATGCCGTCCGCATCCAGCAGTTCCCCGGTCAGATAAAGGCCCTTTGTATAGTTGGATTCCATGGTATGGCTGTTGATCTCACACAGCGGAATCCCTCCGGCGCAGACCTGCGCGTGCTCAAATCCTGTAGTATCCGACACCGTGAGGCGGACTGATTTACAGCACCGCGCCAGTCTTTGCAGGTTTTCCCGGGACAAGTCCCCCACCGCCGCAGTCATACGGATTTTGGCAAGATCCAGGATCCGGGGAATCAACTTTTGATGGAACAGACCGATGAGAAAATCTCCCGCAGATGTCGACTCGTTTCCGGTCCTTCGCGCTTCCAAAAATTGATATAAGGCTTCCTGTGATTCCATCCAGGGAGCGAGGTCTACGAAAAGCTCTGCCCGTTCTCTTTTTTGGAGCGCCATGGATAGATGGCGGCTCACTTGAAAAACAGGGATCCCTGAGATCCCATAGTCGGTAATCTGCAGTTCCCCTCGGTCTTTCGCCGCTTCTTTTCCGCTGCAGACCGCCGTTACGCTTCCTTCCACCCGTACTCCCGAGGCTTTGGCAAAGGGATTAGACTTGATCTTCAGCTGCACCAGCGCCGGGACCACTGGAAGACAGGAATGGCCCAGGGAAGCCGCAAGCTGATAACCGCTTCCATCGGATCCCAATACAGAAGACGCCTTTCCGCCGGCAGACAGGATCACTCGGTCCGCATAAAAATGTTTTCCAGAACAATTCAGACGGAAGCCTTCTTTTTCTCTGCGGATCTTATCCACATGGACGCCGGTATGGACTGGGATTTTCCACCGTTTTAATTCCGATTCTAAAAGAGAGCGGACCGCAGAGGCCTGGTCGGACTGAGGATAAATGTATCCATTCCTGGATTTTGTCAAAAGTCCGAGGCTGGCAAAAAAGTCTTGTGTTTCCTGAAATCCGAACTGCCTCAGGACATCTGAAACAATTTCTGGATTCTGGCTGTGGAAACAGGAAACATCCAGGAATTGATTGGTCAGATTACATCTGCCGTTGCCGGTAGAAAGGATTTTCTTACCTGGCAGATCCTTATGTTCCAGCAGGAAAATCTGGCAGAAGGTTTCCTGTCTGGACGCTTCTCTGGCGGCCTCTATAGCCGCCGTCATCCCGGATGCGCCCGCTCCTACGACTGCGATTTTTTTCATATGCTTCTCCTGTCTTTCTTCTGTGTATGGCACAAGAAATAGCTATAAGTCAACAAGCCTTTCTCTTGTCAGATATTCCAGAGACATTAAGATCCCAAGCTTAGCGTGAGGCCAGGTAAGCCCTCCTTGGAAATACACGGCGTAAGGCGGCTTGATCGGTCCGTCAGCGGAAAGCTCGATGGAGGATCCCTGCACAAAAGCGCCTGCCGCCATGATCACGTCACTGTCATATCCAGGCATAGCCCACGGCTCCGGCGTTACATAAGAATCTACCGGCGCCGCCGCCTGGATGCCCCGGCAGAAGGCGATAACTGCTTCCGGACTTCCAAGCTCCACTGCCTGGATGATATCATGCCGGCTTTCCTTTCCATCGGGGATTACCGGGAATCCCAGGCGTTCATAGATATTCGCGGCAAAGACAGCCCCTTTCAAGGCGCTTGCCGTCCCCACCGGGGCCAGGAACAATCCCTGGTAGAAGGACTGCATCACGCCAAGAGAAGCCCCCACTTCCCGGCCAAGTCCGGGGGAGGTCAAGCGATAGGCGCAGGCTTCGATCAGTTCTTCTTTTCCGGCAATATAACCGCCAATGGGGGCCAGGCCTCCTCCCGGGTTCTTGATCAGCGATCCAACCACCAGATCCGCTCCCACATCGCTGGGTTCCAATTCTTCCACAAATTCTCCGTAGCAATTATCTACCATACAGATCACGTCGGGTTTGATTTTTTTTACGAACGAGATCAATTCACCGATCTGGGCAACGGAGAAGCTGGGCCGGGTCTGATATCCTTTGGATCGCTGGATCGTTATCAGTTTTGTGCCGTCATGGATTTCTTTGCGGATGGTTTCATAGTCGAAAGTTCCGTCTGGAAGAAGGTCTGTCTGCCGATAAGTGACTCCATATTCGGCTAAAGACCCGGTGGACGGGCGTATGCCGATCACTTCTTCCAGCGTGTCATAAGGCTTCCCGGCTGGGGAGTAAAGTTCGTCTCCCGGCCTTAAATTAGCCGCCAGAGCAATCGACAAGGCATGCGTCCCGCAGGTGATCTGAGGACGCACAAGAGCGCTTTCCGTATGGAAAACGGAGGCATATACTTTCTCCAAAATATCTCTACCCTGGTCACTGTATCCATAGCCGCTGGCATAGTTAAAACAGGCTTCGTTCACCCGGTTTTCCTGCATGGCGCGGATCACCTTTATCTGGTTATATTCCGCCATCTCATCGATGGCCTTGAAACGTTCCTGCAGTGTTTTCTCTATTTCTTCGGCAAACAGAAGGACCTTTTTACTGATTCCGATCTGTTTATATAAATCTATTGTATCTGGCATGTTCTTTTATTCCTTTCTTACATCGCTTCCATAACCTTTGTTTTCATCTGGGCGCATCTGGAATCAAATTCCGGATTTAAAGGCGGGATATCCAGAAGAATATCCGCCGCTTCTTTAAACCGCCGCATATCATAGAGGAGCGAGGCCCGATTCAGATTGAAAAGCGCCCGCTCTCCCTCTGTGCGGATCAAAGGCTCCAGAGCCAGGAGTTCCTGGTATGTAGTCTTGGCGTTCTGACTGTAGGAATATAACTCCAGCAGTGTATTCATTTTTTTCAAAAACTGATTTCTCCGAAAGATTTTTTGCAGCATTATACTCCCTCCCACTCGTTTAATATTTTCTGTAAGATCAAATCTTCATCGTAATTGAAATCTTTCTGATTGATCCAGATCACATCCCGCTCCCGTTTAAACCATGTGATCTGGCGTTTGGCAAAATGCCTGGTATCCCGTTTGATCCGGTAGACCGCTTCCTCCAAAGAACAATCGTCTTCCAGATAGGCGAGGATCTCTTTGTATCCAAGGCCCTGCATCGAGACCATATTTTTTGTATACCCCTTATTTCTCAGACTGCGGACTTCTTCCACCAGTCCGTCTTCTATCATCTGATCCACCCGTCTGTCGATCCGGCTGTAGAGATGAGAGCGCTCATCTGTCAGGACAAAGTAAGCAAACCGGTAGGGGGAAGATTTCTTTCGTTCTTCCTCGTTGTGCCGGGAGATCGGAATCCCCGTCTCTTCGTAGAATTCCAGCGCCCGGATGACCCGCTTGACATTATTGGGATGAATCTTCTTGGCAGACTCCGGGTCTGCCTGAGAAAGTCTTTGGTGAAGAGCCTCTTTCCCTTCTGTTTCCGCCAGATGAGCGAGACTGCGGCGCAGTCCGCTTTCTTCTTTGTGTTCGTGAAAATCAACATCATAGAGAAGAGCCTGGATATAGAATCCTGTCCCCCCGGTCACGATGGGAATATGGCCGGCCTCATAGATCTGATCCATGGCCTGGCGGGCCATATCCTGGAATCTTACCACATTGAATTCTTCCGAAGGTTCCAGCACATCGATCAGATGATGGGGAATTCCATCCATTTCCTCTCGGGAAATCTTTGCCGTTCCGATATCCATGTGCCTGTAGACCTGCATGGAATCTGCGGAAATGATCTCTCCGCCCAAAGCTTTCGCCAGCCGGAGAGAAAGTCTGGTCTTTCCGGCGGCGGTAGGACCAGTAAGCACGATCAGTGGTTTTTTCATCATCATACAATCCTCTTGAATTTCTTTTCCAGTTCCCGCTTGGACATGGAGATGATCGTGGGCCTTCCATGGGGGCAGTGATAAGGATTTTCCAAAGTAAGGAGTTCCCCTATGAGCGCATCCACTTCCTGAGCGGACAGACGCATGTTCCCTTTGACCGCCGCCTTACAGGACATGGAAGCGATCTTTTCGTCGATCAGATCTGTCCGGTGATGGCGCGCGAGCTCATCTGATAATCCGTCCAACATCTCCAAAAGCAGTTCTTTTTTAGCGATCCCAAAGAGATTCCCAGGCACTGCCCGGACGGCGTAAGACTCCTGGCCGAATTCTTCAAACTGGAATCCTATCCGGGTAAACTGGTCCATGTAAGTCTTTAACAGTTCGCTTTCCTGCATAGTCAGGTTCAAGATGATAGGCGGGCTGATCATCTGTGAAGTGAATTCCCGTGTCTGCATCCCTTTTAAAGTCCGCTCATACAGTACCCGCTCATGGGCCGCGTGCTGGTCGATAATGTACATCTTATCACCCAGCTGCACGATCCAGTAGGTTTCAAAAATCTGACCTACCAGACGATAACCCGGCCGTTCCTGCCCTTTTAGCAGATGATCCTCGAATAGTTCCATCTGCCGAGGCTCTCTCGTTGTTTCCTGGCCGACTGTTTTTGCGGTTTCGGCTTTTGGCGCCGGGTCATCTCCCGCCTCTTGTGTCTGTTTCGGCCGCGCGGCCGCATATGCGGCCGCTTCACGGATTCGGTCCATCTGACGGCCTGGTTTATAGAGGTCCCCCTGTTTTCGCACCTCAGCGGAAGAATTCTGCTGGTGATAGGAACGGACTCTTTTCTTCATTTCTTCCATAAAATAGTTCAGATCCCGCTCGCCGGAAGGCTGCTGCTTCTGAATGCTGCTTTGGAAGTCAACGCCGGATGCTGGTTGGGCAGCAGGAGCTGGTTGGACCGCTGGAGCTGGTTTGGGCTCTTCCGGCGCGTCCAGTCCCACTTCCGGGATCAGTTCTCTTCCGTGAAGCGTCTGGTCTACGGCCTCAAACACCGCGTTGTAGACTTCCTGCTGGCTGCCAAAGCGCAGTTCCATCTTGGCCGGATGGACGTTGACATCCACCGTCTCTGCGTCCAGTTCTATATGCAGTACTACAAAGGGATACTTGTGCTGCATGGTAAAGTCTTTATATCCATCTTCGATCGCCTTATAGACCACCTGGCTTTTGATGTATCTGCCGTTGATGAAATATGTTTCAAAATTGCGGTTCCCTCTGGAAATAAGAGGCGCTCCAAGGAAGCCGCTGATCCGGATGCCGTTTTTTTCATACTCTACTTTCAAGAGATTTGCCGTGATCTCTCGGCCGTATACATGGTAGATCACGTCCTTTAGATTTCCATTCCCGGAGGTGTGGAGTTTGGACTGCCCATTGTTGATAAACTGGAAGGAAATCTCCGGGCGGGATAAGGCGAGGCGGGTCATCAGATCTGCCACGTGCCCTGCTTCTGTCATGGCTGTCTTTAAAAACTTGCGCCTTGCGGGCGTATTGTAGAAAAGCTGGCGGACAACAAAGGTTGTGCCGTCTTTAGCGCCTGTATCCTCAAGGCTTTCTTCTTTTCCTCCCGCGATCCGGTACCTGGTTCCAAAGGTTTCCTCTTCCGTCTTGGTGATCAATTCCACCTGGGAAACGGCGGCGATACTGGAAAGAGCCTCGCCTCGGAAGCCTAAAGACCCGATATGGGACAAATCTTCCGCTGTACGGATCTTACTGGTGGAATGACGCAGGAAGGCGGATGGGACCTGAGATTTGTCGATCCCGCTCCCGTTGTCAGCGATGCGGATATAAGCTATCCCGCCTTCTCTGATCTCTGCCGTAACGGCGGTAGCTCCGGCATCAATGGAATTTTCCACCAGTTCTTTTACAATAGAGGCCGGCCGCTCAATTACTTCCCCAGCCGCGATCTTATCTATAGTTATCGGATCCAGTATTTGAATCTTGTTCATCTTTTACCACCTGTTTTTTAATTTGTTCTGAAGCTGATATAAGGTGTTCAGAGCATCGATGGGAGTCAGGTTGCCAAGGTCCAGATCCTTGATCTCCTGGATGATGTCATCGTCTCTGACTGTGTCAAAAAGAGACATCTGCGCCAGATCCACCTCGTCATACTTTTTCGTTTTGATCTTCGGCTCATGGCCGTGAGCGGCAATATCCTTGATCCGCGTAGTAATATCGGCGTGGACCAATTCTTCCACGATCTCTTTGGCGCGGTTGATCACACAGTCTGGCACACCGGCCAGCCTGGCCACTTGGATGCCGTAGCTTTTATCCGCTCCGCCTTTGACGATCTTTCGGAGGAAGATGATATCGTCCCCTTTTTCTTTAACCGCGATGCAGTAATTGTTCACATTGTCGATCTTGCCCTCCAGCTCGGTCAATTCGTGGTAGTGGGTGGCGAATAACGTCTTTGCCCCCAGAAGCCTGCTGTCGCTGATATGCTCGATCACGGCCCAGGCGATGCTCAGCCCATCAAAAGTACTGGTCCCGCGGCCGATCTCATCCAGGATCAAGAGACTTTTGCTGGTAGCGTTCCGAAGGATATTGGCCACTTCTGTCATTTCTACCATAAAGGTACTCTGCCCGGAGGCCAGGTCATCGGATGCGCCCACCCGGGTAAAAATCCGGTCTACCAGACCGATGTTGGCGTGGGAAGCCGGTACAAAAGACCCGATCTGGGCCATCAGCACGATCAAGGCTGTCTGCCTCATGTATGTAGATTTTCCCGCCATATTGGGTCCTGTGATAATGGAAATCCGCTTCTTCTTGTCATCCAGATAGGTGTCGTTGGCGATGAACATATCCTCAGGGATCATTTTCTCCACTACCGGATGACGGCCATCCTTGATATCGATCACACCTTTTTCGTTGATCTTTGGCCGGACATAGCCGCCCCGCTCGGCGACCAGCGCAAGAGAAGCAAATACATCTGTCTTGGCCACCGCTTTGGCAGAAGCCTGTATCCGGAGCACCTCCGCGGCGATACGGTCCCGCACTTCACAGTAGAGCTGGTATTCCAAGGCGTAAAGCTTGTCCTCCGCGCCAAGGATTGTATCCTCCAGCTCTTTTAGTTCCGGGATGATATATCGTTCCGCGTTGGCCAGGGTCTGTTTCCGGGTATAATAGTCCGGCACCAGATTTTTAAAAGAATTGGTCACTTCCAGATAGTATCCAAATACTTTATTATAGCGGATGCGCAGATTTTTGATCCCTGTTTTCTCCCGTTCCTGCTCTTCCAGCTGAGCCAGCCACTCTTTGCCGTCTGATTTGGCGCTGCGCAGACGATCCACTTCTTCATCATATCCGTCTCGGATGATCCCGCCCTCCTTCATGGCGATGGGAGGGTCTTCTTTGATCGCCGACTGGATCAGACCGCACAGGTCCTCCAGAGTGTCCATTTCCTCGAAGATCTCCCGCAAAAAAGGACTCTTCATCTCGCTAAGGAGGTATTTGATATGGGGAAGCATGGAAAGAGAAGTCTCAAAAGCTTTCAGATCCCTGGGATTCGCCGACTGATATGTAATCTTTCCTACCAGCCGTTCCAGATCATACACCGGAGACAGATATTCCCGGATCTCTTCTCTGGAAATGGCGTTTTCTTTTAATTCTTCTACCGCGTTTAGCCTTTGTTCGATAGCTTCCCGGTCGATCAAAGGCTGCTCTATGTACTTGCGCAGAAGCCTTGCGCCCATAGCCGTTTTGGTTTTATCCAGCACCCAAAGAAGAGAACCTTTTTTCTGCTTCTCCCGAAGGGTTTCGCAAAGCTCCAGATTCCGTCTGGTAGAACTATCCAGGATCATGTATTTCCCTGTGGTATAGAAGGATAGTCTGGACATATGGGAAAGAGACGTCTTCTGAGTCTCCTTGAGATATTCCAGAAGAGCGCCGGCGGCAATGATGCCGCAGTCATACCCAGCGATACCCAGCGCCTCCATACTGCTGACTTGAAAGTGTTCTTTCAAGGCTTTCTGGCAGCCGTCATCATCAAAATACCAAGGGTCCAGAGAATAGACCGCGATCCCCAGCCGGTCTTTTAAGTCGTCCAGATCCATGCCGCTCATATAAAAAGCCTCATTGCAGATCAGCTCTGAGGGCATGAATTTATAGATCTCGTCAAACAGCTTTTCACCGGTATCCAGCTCGGTCATGAAGTAATCCCCCGTCGTCACATCCGCCACAGAGACGCCGTACCGGTCGGCAATGTAAGCTACACACAGGATATAATTATTCCGGGTCTCATCCAGCGCCTGGGTGTCAAGATTCGTCCCCGGCGTCACGATACGGACCACTTCTCGTTTGACCAGGCCTTTTGCTGTCGCCGGGTCTTCCATCTGTTCGCAGATCGCCACTTTATAGCCCTTGGAGACCAGACGGTTGAGGTACCCGTCTACAGCGTGATAAGGGACGCCGCACATGGGCGCCCGCTCTTTGAGGCCGCAGCTTTTTCCGGTCAGGGTCAGCTCCAGTTCCTTTGAGACGGTCACCGCATCCTGGAAAAACATTTCGTAGAAATCCCCCAGGCGATAGAACAGGATACAGTCTTTGTATTCTTCTTTCGTTTTCATATACTGCTGCATCATCGGCGTCAGTTCTTCTATATTTGGTGTCAGTTCAGCCACATTCGATCTCCTCTTCTGTAGAAAATTCCATTGCGATTTTACATTCCATTATAGCATTTTTCCTCAAAATAAGAAAGCATTAATTCTCAGGCGCCGCTTTGCCGTCTCTCCTTAAAATACATGGAGGTCTGGTTTCGGCTCTCCATAGATCCAATGAGAAAGATATCCGCTCAGGATGATTCCAATGGCGCTCAGCCCGGAGAAAATGATCATAAACGGCAGACAGATCTGTCCCAGGATCTGAAACGGCATCCCTGTATAATCCCATACATTCAGATGGAGCCATTTGTTGACGATGATCCCCGTGATAAATTCCAGAGAAGTTACAAATACTACACATCGCAGGACCTGCCTCCAGAGAGGATCCTGCCAGCGCAGCATTTTTCCCTGGACATAAAAAAAGACAAAGCAGATCCCGCCGAGCACAAACATGCTCCAGTGGGAAAATCCGCGGAAAAACAATTCGAAATTATAGTAGAGGCAGCCGCCAGCCGCCCATAGGAATAAATATTCACTGATTTTCTTTCCTTTACAGTATTCTTTCATGTAAAAACGCCCTCACTATATATGTTTTACTACATAGTTTGAGCGTTTTGCGTTTAGAATATAGGTGGAATTTACTTCTTTTCTCCCAGATAATAGAAGCCTTTGCATTCTTTTAAGTCAACGTCCACATACTGGCCGATCAGGTTTTGATCCCCCCGGAAATGGACCAGAAGATTGTTGCTGAGTCTTCCCGTCACCATCTCTGGGTCATGGTCGCTGACTGCTTCTACCAGTACTTCCTGGGTCGTCCCTTCGTGGACAGCGCAGGTTTGGGCCGCAATGGTCTGGACTTCATCAAGGAGCCGGCTGAAACGTTCCTTCGCCGCCTCTTCCGGAACCTGATCCTCCATTACGGCGGCAGGCGTTCCGGTCCGCTTGGAATAAAGGAAGGTAAACGCGCTGTCATAACGGACCAGGCGCACTACATCCAAGGTTTCCTGAAAGTCTTCTTCCGTCTCTCCCGGAAATCCTACGATAATATCCGTGGTAAGAGAGATATCCGGCACGGCCTTTCTGATCTTATCAACAAGCGTCAGATACTGCTCCTTGGTATATCTGCGGTTCATCTTCTCCAGAATCCTGGAACTTCCCGACTGGATGGGCAGATGCAGGTGCTTGCAGATCTTTTTTGAATTGCCCATGACCTCGATCAGTTCGTCCGAAAGGTCTTTTGGATGGGAGGTCATAAAGCGGATCCGCTCAAGGCCTTCGATCTTCTCAATCTCCGTTAGCAGCCTGGCAAATGACATTGGCTCTTTCAGGTTCTTGCCGTAAGAATTGACATTCTGGCCCAGAAGCATGACCTCCACCACGCCATCTGCTACCAGCCGCTCGATCTCCCGGATGATGGCCTTTGGATCCCTGCTTCTCTCCCGCCCTCTTACATAAGGCACGATACAGTAGCTGCAGAAATTGTTGCAGCCAAACATGATGTTTACGCCTGACTTGAAGAAATATTTCCGTTCATTGGGCAGATCCTCTACGATCTTGTCCGTATCTTTCCAGATATCGATAACCATCTCCTGAGATTCCAGCCTCTGCACGATCAATTCCGCAAACTTGAAGATATTATGCGTGCCGAAGATGATGTCAACGAAGCGATAGCTTTTCTTTAGCTTCTCTACCACTTCCGGCTCCTGCATCATGCAGCCGCAAAGGCCGATCATCATATGGGGATTCTTTTTCTTCAGGGGCTTTAACTGGCCAAGACGTCCGTAGACCCTTGTATTGGCGTTTTCCCTGACCGTGCAGGTATTATAGATGACAAAGTCTGCCACATCCTCCGGTGCCTCCTCATAGCCAATCTTTTCCAGGATTCCCCGCAGTTTTTCAGAATCCCTGGCATTCATCTGGCAGCCGAAGGTGGTCACGCAGAAGGTCAGCGGACGGCCGATTTCCTTGGACTTCTTCTGAATATAGGTTCTGGCCTTTTCTATGTAATAATACTGGCGCTGCGGTTCCTCGCATGGCGCCGCGCTAGACAAACTGATGTCTGGATTCGTCGTATTCATAATCAATTCCTTTCAGTATATTAGTAATCTCTTCTCTCTCTACTTGCATATCCTCGCATAGTGCATCCAGCGAATGATAGTAATCTCTGATTTTCGTATTTACTACGCTTAATAGTAGCATAGGATCTTTGGGAAGCCCTATCTGCATAAGCCTCATCCTTTCTATATTGCCTTTCTATTTGCCGTTCTCGTATACGCTGGTCTCCGTCACCAGGATCTGCGGCCTGATATCGTGTTCATCATAGGGCACTTCATCCAGCACCTGACAGTCAAATGCGATTGCCATGGTGGGAAGGCAAGGATGCGCGGCAAGATATCTGTCATAATAGCCGCCGCCATAGCCGATCCTGCGCCTGTCACGGTCAAAAGCCACGCCCGGCATAATGACAAGCGCGTCTGTTCCGTCAGCCAAAGTGCCTTCCTCGGGTTCCAGAATCCCCATCGTGCCGGGGTGCAGCTGGCCGAAATTCTCTATATGGAAAAATTCCATCCCGCGTCCCAATACCCTGGGCACCCAGACGTCTTTTCCCAGCCGCCAGGCTTCTTCTATGATCAGCCTGGTGCCTGCTTCTCCTTGATGGTCTACATAGCAGTAGATATCCGTGGCCTCCCGGAAACGCATATGGGAGGTCACCGCAGCGGTTATCCCTTCCGTGGCCTTCTGCCATTCCAAGGGGCTGATTTCTTTTCGAGTTTCCAGAACCCGATTCCTAATGTCCTTCTTGCTTTCCAAACTTCTCACCCAAATCTGTAATGCTTCCATCCTTCTCCTGAATGGAAATATTGTTTAACTGGCTGCGCAGATTTCTCTTAAATGAGTCGATATACTCCCTGCGCAGAATCTGCTGTTCCTTTGACTCTTCGGCCGTCAGGCCCTCTGCTTTGGATTTATGATATAATTCATTGATTCTTGCAATCTTCTGTTCTTCCATAGTTTTGTCCTTCCTTCTTGATTCATTCGGAAATTACGTACTTATATTACACTATCTTACTTTGGAAGTCCACTTCTAGCTTGAATAATTTTCTAAAAAGCCATAAAGTTCCTCCGTGCTTTCCATGTATTTACCGTTACGGATCTCCTCCCGGATGGTTGCCGGAAGTTCGTCATACAGGATATCCGTATATTCGTAGGCAGTCTTCTTATCGCTCAGATATACGACCACGTAGCCGTTGACTTCCATCAGATAGTAGCAGTCTTCTTTTAGCGCCTGGCCATCCGCAGAGACTGTCGGTTCCGACTTGGACGTAGCAGGCTCTTCCTGTTCTTTTGTCACTTGCGTCTGCGCGCGTTCCTTTGCCTTCTGATAACTTAGCTGATATGCGCTGGAAACCGCCAGCACCGCAATAATCGCAGCCGCAAAAAAACCAATACCATACTTATTTTTCATAAGGACAACTCCTTTTTTAGTACAGTATCGGTTTGTTTTGCCGGATTTATACAGTTTGCGGACAATTTTTACACGATCTTTACCTATATTGGCCGCGGATCAGATGCAGTTTCCTGCATAAAGATACCATGGAGGCTCCCTTTGGCATATCCAGAAGTTCCTCTTCCGTCACGCCGCCAAGCAGCACCAGTACGGCGCCATATACGATTACTGCCACCAGCACTGCCACAACCGTTGCAATCCTTGCGCCTGCAAACAGTTCAAACAGCAGATGCACCACAACGGCCACGACTCCCATTATGGTAGCGGCAATCGTCGGAATCACGCACGTCTTTTTACGCTCCTGGACATAGCCGATGCGTTCCCGCAGAGAATGGGCATTCAAGATGCAGCTGGCGCCGGAAAATACGATCTTGCTTAGGACTACCGCATAGATGTTCCACTTGAATACCACCATCATAAGGAACAGGGCAATCACGTGGATCACCAGGGAAATGGCGGCATTGCGCACCGGGGTCATCATATCGTCCAGTCCCTGCAGCACGGAGTTTGTAACCGTCGACAGGCAGAAGAATACGACGGACAGCGCTCCAAGCTGGAGCATCAGTGCCGGTTTCGTATTATCCTGGGTAAAATACAAAAGATCCAGAAGCGGCTTGGCCAGAATCACGAAGCCTACCGCGCATGGAATCGCGATCAGCATGTTGAATCTGGATACCATATTGATCTTGTTATGTATCTGCTTGCGGTTGCCGGTCTGCACGGTCGCTACCAGGCTTGGAATCAGCGAGGCAGCCAAGGCGCTTGATATGGACAGGGGCACATTGATCATCGTGGTATACTGGCCCCCGAACATCCCGAGGAGTTCCGCGTATTCCACCTTTTTAAATCCCTGGGCAGCCATAATGTTATTAAACATTGCCGTATCAATAAAATCACTGATATTGTAGACCGTCGCGCTTAAGATGACCGGCGCGATGGTGATAAACAGAACCTTGTATATCTTCTTGTAGCCTTCCCTCCGGCGGGTCCTGTCCCGCTTCATCTGGCGCTTGAAGATCCGCTTGTAGGCATAGAATATCAGCGCAACGAACAGCAGCGCCGCCAGGGCTCCCAAAACGGTTCCCACCGTGCCTCCTGCCGCCGCGTATGCCGGTCCATAGGACTTCTTCCCTCTGGTCTCGGCAATGCTCTTTCCTGCCTGCAAAAGGAAGTATGCTCCGGCTATGGATGCTACCGCATTCACCACCTGCTCTACCACCTGGGAGATGGCGGTGGGAACCATGGAGCCATTTCCCTGGAAGAATCCCCTCAGAACGCCCAAAAGAGCGACGATCAGGATACAGGGAGCCAGAACCCGAAGCGCATAAGCGCTCATATCCATATGCATGATATGGGAAGCGATAAAGTCCGCCCCCAGGAAGATCAGAAGGGATACAAATCCGCCTGCCAGCAGGGCAAACGTCATCGCCCCCTTAAATACCTTATAGGCATTCCGGTATTCCCCCACCGCCACTCTGGCGGAAACCAACTTGGACACAGCCAGGGGAAGGCTGTAAGAAGTCAGCATCAATGCCACAGAATAAATAGAGAAGGCCACGCTGTAATATCCGATTCCTTCCGCGCCTGCTATATTGGTAAGAGGAATCCGGTACACAGCCCCGATAATCTTTGTAATCACCCCCGCAATCGCGAGGATCGAGCCCTGGACCAGGAAATTCTTCTCTTTCTTTCTACGTTGTTCAGCCATACACTACTCCATCTTATCGTAATATATTTAATCTTTCCATAATTTCTTTCTGCTTACGTTCCATAATCTGACGCTCCTCGTCCTGCATATGGTCGTATCCAATTAAGTGTAACACAGAATGAACAATTAAAAAAGCATATTCTCTCAAAGCAGAGTGACCGAATTCTTCGGCCTGGGATAATACCTTCTCTTTGGAAATCACGATATCGCCCAGCATCAGTTCTCCCGATTCCGGATGGAAGCAGTCATCGCAGTTTTCTAAAAACTCAAACTGCCCGGGCAAGGGATAGTCCGTCATCGGGAAGGACAGCACATCCGTTGGCCTGTCAATGCCGCGGAAGTCCTGGTTCATCACGCGGATCTCTTCGTTCTGCGTCAGCAGAAGGCTGACTTCCCACTCATACGGACATCCGGCATAATCAAGGGTTGTCTCTATCACCTGTCTTGCTATCTTTTCGCATTCTATGGGAAGCCTTGCCTCCCCTTCTTCTTCAAAGTATAGTGTCATGATCTTCTCCTTTTATCCCTGCCTTTATTCTTGCCTCTGCTCTCATAATCTTCATAAGCCTTTACGATCTTCTGCACCAGAGGATGGCGGACAACATCCTTGCTGGTAAGCGTACAGATGCCAATATCCTCGATGTTCTTTACCACCGAGATCGCCACGTCAAGGCCGGATACCTGGCCGGAAGGCAGGTCCTTCTGGGTGGCGTCTCCTGTAATGACGACTTTGGAGCCGAATCCGATCCTGGTAAGAAACATCTTCATCTGGGCAGGAGTCGTATTCTGGGCTTCATCCAATATGATAAATGCGTTGTCCAGCGTCCGTCCTCTCATATAAGCCAGAGGCGCCACTTCAATCAGGCCTTTTTCAGAATTCTTTAAGAAACTGTCCGCCCCCATGATCTGGTAAAGCGCATCATACAGCGGGCGCAGATAGGGATCGATCTTGCTCTGCAGGTCTCCGGGCAGGAATCCCAGTTTCTCTCCTGCCTCTATGGCAGGCCTGGTAAGGATGATCCTGCCTACCTCGTTGTTCTTAAATGCCGTGATCGCCATAGCCATGGCAAGATAGGTCTTGCCCGTTCCGGCAGGTCCAAGGCCGAACACGATCATTTTCTTGCGGATCGCATCCACATACTTCTTCTGTCCCATAGTCTTAGGCTTGATCGGCTTGCCCTGCAGCGTATGGCATATCACATCCTTGTCAATCTCCAGAACGCTGTCCGGGCTGTCCTCCATCACGAGGGCAAGGGTATAGTCCACGTTCTGCTCTTCCACATTATTCCCTCTGCGCGACAGTTCCGCCAGCTGGCTTAAGACCTTCCTGGCCTGCTCCACTCTGGAAGCCTCTCCCATGATCTTTACGCTCTCTCCTCTGGCGATCAGAGTCACATGGAGCGTCCTCTCTATTTTCTTTGCATAAGCATCAAACTGTCCGAACACATTGCTCTGCTGCTCGGCCGGTATATCCATGATCGCTTCAATTAATCCCATTCATTATTCTCCTGTCTCTTCTTGTTCTTCTTTTACCGGAATCTCCAGCAATTGAGACGGGGCTTGCGTGCCTATCGGCGTGATGACCGTAAGCGTGCCCTTTGCCTCGGCTTTTTCAGGCCCTGTGTATATTTTAACACTATTCTCGATAATTTCTACCCCCTTTTTCTCCAAGTCCGCAAGATAACGCTTGAAACGAAGGCTTAAGATCTGCTGGAGTTCCTTCTTGGTATGCTTCTTCTCTTCGGAACGGTAAGGATTGGCAGTCCGAATGCCATAGGATACCGGCAGGTAAAAGTTCTTGCCTATCCGCAGCTGGCGCTCCCTGGAATGCATCTCCCACTCCTCATACTGGTTCTTGATCGTAGCCAGCCTGAGAAAACGGTCGCCGATTCTAATATAGTATTCTTCCTTCTGTACGTCCAAATATTCCTTTTCCTGATACGTGACTTCCTGGCTGTCCTCGTAGGAAATGGCCGTCTGTCCCCGGATATCCGCGTCGGATTCGTGGTACTGGTATGCGATCGTCTCCCCGGCATCGTCATTGACGGGAACCTGCCCGGATATCAGAATATCTCCTTTCTTCACCTGGTCTCCTTCTTTAACCATTGCAATCCCTTTTCTGGGTACGATGTCTGTTATGACGCAGTCCTGGTCTGCAACAATGTCCGTTGCGTTCTCCTTGGCTTCCTGCTCTTTTTCCTCTTCCGTCTTATTGACGACTGGCAGGGAATCCTCATTTTCTTTTACCTGGATGATCAGGCGGGTGCCTCTTATGGACGCAGATACCCATATGATATCATCATACTCCTTGCGGATATCCTTTACAATGCGGGCGCAATCTACATCCGACTTTGGCATCCCATCCTCTACATTTTTTGAGCCCAGGAATTCCAGAATGGATTCATCGGTCCGCGACTGGTTGCCTGTAATGTCTATATTCCATATAAACCGGGACATCGCTATAATCATGACAATGAAAAGAAAGGCTCCGCCGAAGAACAGTTTCCGCTTTCGATATTTGTGTAAAAAAAAAGGAAGACCGAACCGTCTCACAATTACAACTTTTGTTCCTGTCTTCCTGATAATCGGCTTTAACTGCCGGAATCCCTTTATCGTAATATTCATTTCGTAAGCTCCGTCCACCGGCTTCAAGCCCCAGAGAAAGATGCCTTTGTGGCTGCATGCATTCAAAAATCTTTCTGCGGAATATCCTATGACCCGGATGCGGATATACCCTTTTATATAACGGATGATTTTTAACAGCAATATTGTCTCCTCCTCTAATGCTGGTATTCAATGGACTCGATATGTCCATTCACTTTCATCTCATCATTGGTATAATATGCCACCTGGAGCCTCTTTCCCGTCACCTTGATCTGTCCATTTTTTGTCTGGATTCTTACCAGCGTATCGGTATATTCGATGATCCCCCTGTAATTTTCAAGGCTTAATTCCATCTGCCCTAAGACCGTCAGAACCGGCATTCCAAGCGCCACATCTTTGGGAAGTTCGGATAATTCCGCCATTTTATTTTTGAAAGAATGGCCATCAGGTTCTGGCCTTGGTCCCTTTTTTTTCGTCTTCATAAAAACGCCATTCATAGAATTTATAGTAATCTATGAGAGATGGACGGCGATTATGCATGGACGGCCCTGGATTTTATAAAGGCGGCCTCTTACTTTAACAGGCAAGGCGTGCTCGTCTTAAAAACGGCCGACAAGGCGGTCAGCACCCACAGCAGGCCTCTTTCCTGCCTCTTATCCCTGCACAGGCTATGTATATTCTCGAAGCTTTTCCGAAGCCGGGATCTTCCCTTTGCCAGGTCGGCAGCTATCTTAAACGCGCCAAAGGCCTGGCAGCAGGCAAAAAGAATCAGGCCGCCACTCCTTGCCGCCGGCCGCTTCTTTCCTGCGGCAATATGATACAGGCTGGAAAACAGCCCGATAAATGTTGCTATATGATGAATCCAGATACAGATCGTCCACTCTTTTTCTCGCATTTTCTATACTTCCCTTCCTAACAATATCAAGTATATTGTACCTGATTTTCCTGTCAGAATGTAGGAAAATATATCGCAAGTTTCTACAAACCTCGCCTCTAATATCCCTTCTGCTTTAAATCGCTGACCAGCGACACATAGAATTCCCGGGCATCGAACCCTCTTATGTCCTCCCTGTTCAGATCAATCATATCCCCGTGAGATATCCCCCTTCTCTCGTCTGTGGTAAGAAAGACATAGGACTCCCCCCAAGGGAAGGAAGTCTCGGATACCAGGCCATCATTAGGGCCGTCAAAATGCCGCACCAGCTTATGGGAGAAGTTTAGCGGGAATCTGCCCCCGGATGCCACATTCAGCTTAGATCCTATACTTTGATAATAAACACCCTGCGCATCCGGAATCTTTTCATTCAGATTCTTGCAGGCTGTTGCGGTCAGGTCAGTGACCGCTGATATGAAATCGGGATTCTCATCCCCCAGTTTCCGAAGCGCCGCATTATATCCCTCTGCCACCTTATCCCTTGCCCCTCCTGGAATCTTATCCAGAAGATAATCCGCAAATTCGCACCCTCTGTGGGGCGTATTAACAGTGGTCAGCGTTGCCACATACCGATCCATTCCCAGGCGGCTGATTGCATATCTGCAATCCAGCCCGCCTTTCGAGTGGGCGATAATATTGACCTTCTCACAGCCACTCTCTCTGACAATCTCTTCAATCCTCATGGCAATTTCCTTAGCGCTGTCGGCAACAGATGCCGCAGACTGATGATTCCCATAGTAGATGGTCGCTCCATTTTCTTCCAGTTCCTTTGGAATCCTCCCCCAGTAGTTAAAATATTTAAAGTCCCTGAAGAAGACTCCATGTACCATGAGAATTGGATATCTTGTCTTGCAGACTGCCTCGTCCTTACGGTTTTGATTCTTTAAAATCTTCTCATTCTCAAAGGTGCATTCATAAGATGCCACCCGTATGATCTTGCACAGGACAGCCAAATGCACTACTGGCATCCACCCGCAGACCACCCCGATAATCCGCCATTTCAGACCAATCTGCAAGGAAGTGCAGTATACGCGCAGGATGCCGTTCCAGAAGGTGATCGCTTCCACAAGGATTATACACCCAAGATTCGCAAGCCATAATCCTTTCTGAGCCGGAAAGCAAACTGGTATTGCAGCGAGCATAAGAACTGTGGATGCCACGGCTACGGCCAGAAAATATATTAGAAGTTCGCAGCCGTCCGCGCAGATACGGTAACGCAAGCGCGCCATCCGCCTGTTTCTAATGGTTGGCATTATGTTAACCGCAATAAAGGCCGGCACGCACAGTACACGCCAGAATAATCCGATTCCTCCGGCCTTTAAGAAAGGAATATTCGCTGTCAGAAATATGATTCCGATCCAGCATATCCGTCTAAACATTATCATTAGTAATCTCCCGCCATATGGCTAAGTACGTTTAAATCCGCTTCCCCAGTCTCCATGAGGATCCTTAGTTAAAAGTCTTTCAAATTCATCACAGGGCATGGGACGCTCAAATACGTATCCTTGAATGATGTCACATCCGCATTCCTTCAGGAATTCTACCTGCTCTGGCTCTTCCACGCCTTCCGCCACTACGCGGATATGCAGCTGCTTGGCCATGCGGACGATATTTGCGATGATAATCTTGGCCTTCTCGTCATTGTCGCTTCGCTTAAAGAACAGCATGTCCAGTTTCAACACTTGGATCGCAAGGTCTTTCAAGGTATTAAGAGAGGAGTATCCCGCGCCGAAGTCGTCCAGCGAGCAGATGAATCCCCTGGCCGTCAGTTCATCGATCCTCTGGCGCAATAAAGAATTGTCTTCAATAGCCAGGCTTTCTGTAAATTCCAGTTCCAGCAGGCCATCCGGTATCTGGTACTGGTTCTTCATATTGGTGTAATAATCTACAAAATCCTCCTGAAATATGCCAAGCCTTGAAACGTTCACTGCCAGCCTTATCGGCCTCCCGCCAGCAGCCATATACCCATGCAGCCACTGGCACACGCTTTCCATCATATACCGGTCCAACGGCACGATGAAGCCGTTCTTCTCGAAGAGAGGGATAAATTCTCCCGGACTGATCATGCCTTTTTCCGGATCTGCCCAGCGTACCAGCGCCTCGCCGCCAGATATCCGGTTGTCATCTGCCAACGCTGCCTTAGGCTGGACATAGACCTTGAATCGATGTTCGCAAAGCGCCTGGTTCATATTGGCCTCGATCTCATTTTCGCGCAGCAGCTGGCTGTGAAGGCTGTCCGAATAAAATGCGTATTTAATGTTCTTCTTCTCTTTGACGGTCTTCTGGGCAATTCTTGCTCTATTGTACATCTCATTGACCGTAAGCAGATGCTCCGGCATATCCGCACAATAGAATCCCATGCTGAGTACCAGGCGGAAGGATTGCTGCTTGAAGATATGATAATGTTCCAGCCTCTCCGTCAGTTCCTCATACCAGGCTTTCAGTTCCGAGGGTTCTTTATAATAGCGGATGCCTACATAATGATCTGATGTCTCGCGGCAGAATAACTCATCTTTCCTGGCGCACTCATCGAACAGCTGCGCAAGGCTTTTTAACAGCTGGTCTCCCGCCTCATAGCCAAAGGACTCGTTAAAGAGCTTGAAATTATCGATATCGCAATACCAGAAAGCGATCTTTCGGAATCCTTCTTTCGCCAGCGTCTCCGACAAGTCTTTATTAAACTTGATATAATTATTAATTCCTAACAGCGGGTCTTGATAAGCCAGCTTTTCCAGTTCTCTTTCATTCTTGACCTGCACCCGGGTGATGCAGTAGACCAGGAAGATAAAGATGGCCATTGCTGACGTTACGATGATGATCATGCCGGCAAACAGGTGATAGGCGCTGCCTGTCGCATCTTTAGAAACAATGCCCAGAAGATACCAGTCATTGATCCCCAGAGGCATGTACGCGGCCCAGGTTTTCTTTCCTTCTTTGTTGAATCGAATGAAATCCTCCTCGCCTTCTTTCAGTTCCCTGTGGATACTCTTTAATTCTTCTTCTGTAAAATCACCGATGTCCTCAATGTGTTCTATCGCAGGAGAATTTATGGAACGGACTACATAGGCTCCCTGATCATCTATAACATTCGCATATCCGCCTTTGCTGAATATCGGAACATCCAGAACTTCTCTCAGCCTGTCCGTTTTATCTGCCGCGGCCAGTATGCCTACCGTCTCTCCCTGTATCACCACAGGCACTCCATAATAATTCAGATATCCATTGGTGTATTCATCTTTGAAGGTATTGGATATGGCCGTCTCTCCTCCCATTGCCTTTTGAAAGAAACTCTCATCGGAAAAGTCCACATCTCTATGGATCGTCCCATCCAGATCCACCATATCCCCTGTTCCATCCGCATCTACGAATCCCATCTGAAGGAAGGCATTCCTGTCATTGACCTTCTTAATGATCGGCTGCAGATGCTCGATATCCGTTATCTCCATCTGTCCAATAGTCAAAGCCATACCATCCAGAATCTCGATGTTGCCTTTTATCATATTGGAGACGCTATTACGCATGCTTTCTACATTTTCTTTGAAATGGCTGATATCCTTCTTTTCATATTCCTCCATAGAATAAAAGGTAAAGCCTACGCTTGCCGTCAGGAAGCAGAGACAGACCATTCCTATGATCAGATAGTAAGTTTTTAATTTTTCGGTTTTCATAATCTATATCCTTGATGCTATTTTTTTATTTCTATTGTCCATCTTTAAGGCAGATGGCTTCCATACGCACCGGCTGATGGTCGGTGTACTCGAAATCCGTATCAATGTTCCCTACTTTATTCACTTTGATATTATTGGAAACGATAAATCCATCCAATACATATACCTGGGATTCATCATAGTTCCCGCTGTAAGGCCCGTCAAGCAGCCTGCAGGTCGGTACATTGTCGGATACGGCAAAGGAAAATCCTTCTGGTATGTCATCAGCGCCTACGATGCCAGGCACCCACTTATCCTTATTATGGATCGGGTATTTTTCCATTCCTTCAAAAGTCTGATTGAAGTCACCGCCTGCAATCACATAATTTCCCTGCTGGTATTCTGACTCCAGCTTCTCTGCCAGCATCTTGCTCTGGGCGATCTTTCCCTCCCCGCTGTCATAAGCTTCCAGATGGAAGTTGATCAGCACCAGTTCTTTGTCTGTACCTTCCAAAGGCACCCTGGCCTCCAGCATGCACCGCTTCAAGTTGCAAGTCTTGACTGGCCATGAGAAGGATTCGGGAAGCGAGATTCTGGATGCCTCTTTGACATTCAGATCCGTCATCGTCACCAGGCCGCTGGTTACTTTGCCAATCGGCGGCAGCGGATATGGGACGAAGTCACATTTGAAATTACATGCAAACATCCCCTTAAGTCCAAGTTCTTCCTCATAATAGGCCTGTTCATCAATATGATAGGATCGCTTGGAATCCCGGTCCACCTCCTGCAGAAAATAAATATCCGCTTCCTGCTTCTTCAGGATGGAAGTGATTCCCTTCAGATTATCCTCCACAAGTTTCTTGCTTTCCGGCTCGACCTTGGAGCCCCCGTCCATAAAGAAGTCCTCGTCCTTGCTAAGTCCCGCATATCCGGTGTTATACGTAAGAATCGTAAATGCATCCCCGGCATTCAGCCTGGCGTTTCCCTTCCCCGGCGCTATATCCTCAATCGGATCCGGCCTGTATTCCCGAATTGTCAGATAGGCGACAGCGGCCGCCAGCAGAAGAACGATCGCCAGAAGCACGCCTCCGATAATCTTCCATACTTTTCTCTTTTTCTTCATACTTTCCCTTCCCTGCTTCCTTTTTTCTCTCATTTATATCTGTTCCGAGAGGATCACTCTTGCCCCGTCGATTCTTGCCAGTCCATTCATAGGTATCGTAAGCGGGTCCTTGATATGTCCGGCCCGCACATTTAGAACGACTGGAATCTGCAAATCTTTCAAAACTTCCCTTACCATTGCCTCCGCGCTCCCTGGCCGCCCCTCGATATCGCAGTCCGTCAGGCTGCCTATGATGACTCCGGCCGCCTCGTCAAGCTTGCCCGCAAGTTTCAGCTGGTATAGCATCCCATGCAGCCGGTAAGGCTTCTCTCCTACTTCCTCCAGAAAAAGGATTTTTTCCCTGGCATCGATCTCATAAGGCGTTCCCATCAGACGGCTGACCAGAGTCATATTGCCTCCTGCAATCCGTCCTTCGCAGACGCCTTCCTTCAAAACCGCAAAGGCTTCTCCATTAAAATTCTTAAGTTCCCGCTCTTTCCCGGGCGAGGCCAGCACATCCAGGAAATTACACAGTGCGGTTTCCGTTGGCGGCCGGCTCGTGCTAAAAAAGGATGGGCCATGGTAGGTCACCAGTCCTGTCTTTTGGCCGATCGCCAGATGCATAGCCGTAATGTCGCTGAATCCGGTGAATATGGGCCTGTTCTTGCTTAACGCGTCATAATTGATCTTATCCAGCAAAGGTATGGTGCCATATCCTCCCCATATGCAGAAAATCCCACGATTCCTGGGATCTTCGATCACCCTGTTAAACTTCTCTGCACGCTCCTTTGGCGTCCCTCTGCGAAATGCCATATCTTCTGACACGGTAACCTTTAACCCCCGCGCCTCAAGATGAGATGCGGCCGCATCCAATGCCTCCTCGGTAAATGCGTTGGCTGGATCAATAATGCACACCTGGTCTCCTGTCTTGAGACCTTCCGGGTATATCGGATTTGACTTTTCTTCTTTGGATTTCATAGATTGCAGACCTCTCCTTATGACTCTCTTAAGCAACAGTATAGCACATTTAACAAATAATTTCTGCCTATTCTTTTTTCATTATAGTCCATAGTTTTTCATATGTACAGAAAAAGCACAGCGGTAAAACCGCCATGCTTTCGATTGCTCACTCTATTTCGAAAGGATTTTCCAACATCCCGTTTTAATAAGTAAAGAGCTGGGTCCAATAATTTCTACCCTCTGCATTCTGATAGAATCCTACTCCGATTTTCTTGAACTTCGGATTCAAGATATTGGCTCTGTGTCCTTCGCTGTTCATCCATCCATTCATAACTTCTTCCGGCGTGCGCTGTCCCCATGCTATATTCTCGCCTGATCCTCTGAATGTAATGCCATTCTCTGTTAAGACGGTACTGAAAGAACTGCCATTTGGCCTAGTGTGGGAAAATGAAGTCTCGATTTCCTTCGCCCTTACAAGAGCCGCGGATTCAATCCCTTTATCAATTGTAAGAGCATCCAGCCCGGCCTTAGCCCTTTCGGCATTTACAAGGTCTGCCACTTTTTCCGCAAAACTGCGCTCTTCCGTTCCTGGCTTTTCGGTATCCGTCCCTGGCTGATCCGTGTCCGTTCCTGGCTGATTGCCGCCATCCCCAGGCTGATCAATATCTGGAGTACCGGTATTCCCACCGTCAGAATCTGGCTGATCCGTGTCAGGAGTATTTTCTCCCGGCGGCGTGATAACCGGACAGTCTCCCCAGTTAATATTCAAACCAGGATACTTGTCATTTAAACTGGATATCATGTTTTTCAGATCTTCCGGACTGTTTACCTGTCCGCCGATCACTGCATATCCATTCGTTTTTAATTGATCGTAAACCTGGTTCATATCTGCCGCCTGAGCCGGAAGCGCTGCGCTGCCTGCAATCCCCATGGCTGTAATCATTGCTAATACTGATAATTTCTTCATGTTACCTCCTTGCTCTCGATAAATGTTACATTTTCATTATCGATTTATTACACATTTGTTACAAGCAAGATAGTAACACAAGAACTTTAATAATAATACAAGTAATAATTGGTAATTAAAGATTACTTATGATAGGGCTCTCCGGTAATGATCCGGTAGCTCCTGTACACCTGCTCCAGCAGTATCACCCGCATCAGCTGATGGGGAAACGTCATCTTAGAGAAGCTAAGCTGATAGTCGGCGCGGCTTAGCACCTCCTGGCTTAAGCCTATGGAGCCTCCGATGATAAACGCGATATGGCTGGTTCCCTGTATTCCCAGTAGATTGATCTTCTCCGCCAGTTTCTCGGAGGAAAGCATCTGGCCGTCGATTGCCAGAGCGACGACATAGGCGTCTTCTTTTATGTACTTAAGGATCCTCTCTCCTTCCTTTTGCCGGATCATATCTTCCACCGTGGCGCTTGCATTCTCAGGGGTCTTCTCATCCGCAACTTCAATAATCTCCAGCTTGCAATACTTGCCCAGCCTTTTACTGTATTCCGCAATCGCATCTTTCAGGTATTTCTCTTTGATCTTTCCTACCGTTACCAATGTAATCTTCATATCTTTGTTCCTCTCTTACTTAAGTACTCCGAAACTTTGCAGCAGTATCAGCACGAAGATAATAATGAATATCCAGTTTAAGATCGATGGAGTCTTGTTAAAATCCTTTAAATACACATTGGAATTCTCCAAAGGGATGTCGGGCTCGCTTCGGCTGTTCTTTAACTGGAATCCATCGATGACATGCTTCCAGCCGGTACGGTCCGTGTATACTTGCACATAGGGAGACCCCAGATACTTATAGACAGGAATCCGGTAAGGCTCGCTTTTTATCGTATTGGCAATGCCTGTCTCCGGATCCACGGTTTCAACAATCAGGAAATAATAGGTTCTGCGGTATCTGCGGCTTTCCTGATAATCATCATAATATTCTCTGGTAATGTTCACGATTCTCCCCTGCTGGGGACGGCTTTCATTCACGCATTGCCTGTGAAAATTACGAAAATACATTGCTTTCTGGATCATGCGGAATACCTGTATGAGCGGTATAAGCCCCGCAGCCAGGAATATCAGCAAGGTAGTATGAAAGCCGTCTCTGGCAATCGAGGATAGGATCTGCGAATACCAGAGTATGGAAAACAGGATGAGGTATCCAACATTCCTCATCTCTTCATCTGCAGTACGGATCTTCTTTCGCATAACGCCTCCTTATCCCAACGCCACATCCAGTATCATCATCAATGCGAATCCCACGGCAAACCCGATCGTTCCGATATTGCTATGCTCTCCTTCCGCTGACTCTGGAATGAGTTCCTCCACTACTACATAGATCATGGCTCCGGCGGCAAACGCCAGAAGATATGGCAGAATAGGCGTGATGTATGCTGCCAGCAATATGGTAATCCCTCCGGCAATCGGCTCCACGATGCCTGACAGGGAGCCATACAGGAAGGCCTTGCCCCTGCCATGGCCCTCGCTGCGGATCGGAAGAGACACGATGAAGCCTTCCGGCAAGTTCTGGATGGCAATGCCGATAGACAGAGCGAAGGCGCCAGCTACGGTCACATTGGCATTATTCGTAAGAAGTCCGGCAAAAACAGCCCCTCCGGAGATTCCTTCCGGAATATTGTGGATGGTAACGGCAAGCACCAGCATGGTGGACTTTTTCAACGTACTTCTCGGCCCTTCGGATTCATCGCTCCCAATATGAAGATGCGGAATGATGCGGTCCAGAAGAAGCAGGAATGCGATTCCGATTATAAATCCAATGGCAGCTGGTGCAAATGCAAATTTGCCCATATGCTCGGACATGTCCATGGCCGGTATCAGTAAAGACCACACGGAAGCAGCCACCATGACCCCTGCCGCAAACCCAAGAAGCGCCTTCTGGATTACCGGCTTCAGTTCATTTTTCATAAAAAGGACGCATGCCGCGCCTGCGGTAGTTCCTATAAAAGGGATGATCAAGCCCCAAAATATTGTCATATTTATAACCTCTTTTCTTATAACATTCCTCCTCATCATACCATATCTGTCCTTACGGGTACAGGGGGGAAATTCAATTTTAGGGATCCATAAAACGCAGAATAGAGGCCCCGGCGCTTTTTAAGGCGCCTGACCCCTATTCGATACAGCCTGATCCCGGCTTTATTTATCTTTTAAAAGTTCATGGATTCCTTTTGCGCCAGCCTTTCCTGCGCCCATAGCCAGGATTACGGTAGCCGCTCCTGTAACGGCATCTCCGCCGGCATATACGCAGGCTTTGGAGGTCTGGCCGTTTTCTTCTTCAGCCACGATGCACTTGCGCTTATTGGTCTCAAGCCCCTTGGTCGTAGAAGCGATCAGAGGATTTGGCGAGGTTCCAAGAGACATGATCACCGTATCGACCTCTATCTCATACTCAGAGCCTGGAATCTCTACCGGACGCCTTCTGCCGGATGCATCCGGCTCGCCCAGTTCCATCTTGATGACTCTCATGCCTTTTACCCATCCATTGTCATCCACAAGGATTTCTTTCGGATTCGTCAGAAGGTTGAAGATAACCCCTTCTTGCATAGCATGATGCACCTCTTCCACTCTGGCAGGAAGTTCTGCCTCGCTTCGGCGGTATACGATATGTACTTCCGCTCCAAGGCGCAGCGCAGTCCTGGCTGCATCCATGGCAACGTTTCCGCCGCCTACTACCGCAACCTTCTTGCCTGCCACGATCGGTGTATCATAGGAATCATCGAAGGCCTTCATCAGATTGCTCCTGGTCAGGTATTCATTGGCAGAAAATACGCCGTTGGCTGTCTCGCCCGGGATTCCCATAAACATCGGAAGGCCTGCGCCGGAGCCGATAAATACGGCTTCGAAGTCTTCCTCCTCCATCAGCTGGTCGATGGTAGTGGATTTTCCGATCACTACATTCGTCTCAAACTTAACGCCCAATTCTTTTACTTTCTCGATCTCTTTTTTGACAACCTTTTCCTTTGGAAGACGGAACTCCGGAATTCCGTATACTAGAACGCCGCCAAGTTCATGAAGCGCTTCAAATACGGTCACTTCATAGCCCAGTTTTGCCAGGTCTCCGGCGCAGGTAAGGCCGGATGGGCCAGAACCGATGACTGCCACTTTATGTCCGTTCTTCGTCTCGGGACACTCCGGTTTGATGTCATGTTCCAGCGCATAATCCGCTACAAATCTCTCAAGTTTACCGATCGAAACAGGCTCTCCCTTGAT
>OGXS01000285.1_pt1 | contig 51497 bp, 42 predicted proteins | sample 1576371 | NCBI WGS metagenome assembly OGXS01 (sample SAMEA3541475, study PRJEB24748) | human gut metagenome | biome: human gut; feature: human-associated habitat; material: faeces | place: China | collected 2012
TCTTTTGTTGGCAAGGTGGACTTGCCCGAATAACCGCCCGACCTATCCGACACAAGAGCTAAGTGCCGGATAGGAACGGCAAAATTTTTTGCACTTCTATTGCTTCTTTATCACACATAAGCAAAAAGCCAGGGAATCAAACAGCTGATGAGCGGCGGCGGGGTAATCCTGATCGGAACCCAGCTGATCCCGCTTCTCAGCAGCTTATTTTAGAGGAAGGAGTAATTATCCATGTTCGATCAGATCTTTGATGCGATTGAAGAGTGGATGAGGGGACTCCTCACAGGGATCATTCATTCCAACCTGGACCGGATGTTTACCGATGTCAATGACAAGACCAGTGAGATCGCCGTTCAGGTTGGACAGACCCCGCAGGGCTGGAACAGCAACATATTCAGTATGATCGAAAACTTGTCGGAAACGGTGATCCTGCCGATTGCAGGGATCATCATCACATTTGTGCTCTGCTATGAGCTGATCAGTATGATCACAGAGAAAAACAACATGCATGACGTCGATACATGGATGTTCTTCAAGTACTTTGTAAAGATGTGGATCGCGGTCTATCTGGTCAGTAATACATTTACCATTACGATGGCCGTATTTGATGTAGGGCAAAGTGTGGTCAATTCTGCGGCAGGTGTGATCACCGGAAGTACAGAGATTGATATCAGTTCTGTGCTGACAGACCTGGACACAGCACTGGAAGCTATGGAGATCGGGGAACTGGTCGTTCTGGTGCTGGAAACGCTGATCGTCAGCTTTGGCATGAAGATCATGAGTGTTCTGATCACAGTGATCCTGTATGGTCGAATGATCGAGATTTATCTGTATACTTCAATCGCCCCGATTCCATTTGCTACTATGACCAACCGCGAATGGGGACAGATCGGGACCAATTATTTCCGGGGGCTTTTTGCCCTGGCGTTCCAGGCATTCCTGATGATGGTATGCGTGGCAATCTATTCCATACTGGTGGCGGGCATCCAGTATTCGGATAACTTAAGTTCCTCTCTCTTCGGAGTGATGGCTTACACGGTTGTGCTGTGTTTCAGCCTGTTTAAGACGGGGGCACTCAGCAAATCGATCTTTAATGCCCATTAAATTTCAGGAAGGAGGATTTGGACGATGGCTTATGTCAGTGTTCCAAAAGATTTAACAAAAGTAAAGAATAAGGTGGCGTTTAACCTGACTAAGCGGCAGCTGATCTGTATCGCGGCGGGAGCTGCGGCGGGAATTCCTTTTTATTTCCTTACAAGAGGGGTTCTGGGAAACAGCAATGCTGCCACAATTATGGTCCTGCTGATGCTGCCGGCCTTTCTTTTCGCTATGTACGAAAAGGACGGCATGCATCTGGAAGAGGTGCTGATCCATATGATCCGTGTCAAATGGCTGCGTCCGGCAGTCAGGAAATATGAAACGGAAAATTATTTTGAGACAGATCCGGAAAAGTCCGTGTCTGTGACAGTAAAAAAATCGGAGAAGGGAGGAAAGAACCTTGGCAGAAAGAAGCGGTAAGAAGCGGCGTCTGGAAAAGCGCCGGGCTAAAGAAGAGAAGAAAGCTGCGAAACAGCAGGCGGCTTTGAAAGCCGCGAAAAAAGGCAGCCGTAAAGCTCCACGCGGCAAGGCAGATCAGAAGAAGAAGGAGAAAGAAGAGAAAAGGATATCCGCACAGAGGACGATTGCCTATAAGGAAATGGCAAAGGACGGGATCTGCAGGGTGCATGATAAATGTTATTCCAAAACAATCCGGTTTTCGGATATCAATTATCAGCTGGCTCAGAACGATGACAAAAATGCGATCTTTGAGAACTGGTGCGATTTTCTGAACTATTTTGACAGCAGTATCCATTTTCAGCTTAGCTTTATCAATCAGAAGAGCAGCATGAAGGAATTTGAAAAGGTGATCCGGATTCGCCGGAGGCATGATGAATTTGATGAGATCCGGAGAGAATATGCCCGGATGCTGCATCGGCAGCTTGCTAAAGGGAATAACGGCCTGGTGAAATCCAAGTATATCACTTTTTCCATAGAGGCGGATAATATCCGGGAGGCAAAGCCAAAACTGGAGCGTATAGAGACTGATATCCTGAATAATTTTAAAATCCTGGGTGTTCCCGCAGAACCGTTAAATGGAGCTGAACGATTGAAGATCCTGCGCCAGATACTGAATCCGGACGAGCTGGGGGATATCCCGTTCGATTATGGGTCTATGATCCATAGCGGGCTCTCTACAAAAGATTATGTGGCGCCTACCAGTTTTGTGTTCAAGGACGGAAAGACGTTCCAGATGGGAAATACCATCGGCGCAGTTTCGTACCTGCAGATCCTGGCGCCGGAACTTACCGATAAGATGTTGGCGGAGTTTTTGGATATGGATAAAAATCTGATCGTCAATCTGCATGTGCAGTCTGTGGATCAGGTAAAGGCAATTAAGCTGGTGAAAGGCAAAATGACGGATATCAACCGGATGAAGATCGAAGAGCAGAAAAAGGCGGTCCGTTCCGGCTACGATATGGATATCATCCCGTCGGATCTGAATACTTACGGCGGTGAGGCAAAACGACTGCTGGAAGATCTGCAGAGCAGAAACGAAAGGATGTTTCTTGTAACGGTACTGTTCCTGAACACTGCGAAGACAAAGCAGGCACTGGATAATGCCATCCTGCAGACGGCAGGAATCGCACAAAAATATAACTGTATCTTAAGACGTCTGGATTATCAACAGGAAGAAGGGCTGATGAGCAGCCTTCCTCTGGGAGTGGGGCATGTGCCGATCAAGCGGGCTCTGACAACTACGAGTACAGCAATTTTCGTTCCTTTTACAAGTCAGGAGCTTTTTATGGAAGGGGAGTCGTTATACTACGGTTTAAATGCCTTGTCCAACAACATGATCATGGTGGACAGGAAAAAATTAAAGAATCCTAACGGGCTGATCCTTGGCACGCCCGGATCCGGAAAATCATTTGCTGCGAAGCGTGAGATCACTAATGCATTCTGCATTACCCAGGACGATATCATAATCGGAGATCCGGAGGGGGAGTATTATCCTCTTGTTCATGCCTTAGGAGGGCAGGTAATCCATATTTCACCTACCAGTAAAGACTACATTAATCCTATGGATATCAACATGGATTATTCTGATGACGATAACCCGCTGGGGGTAAAATCAGATTTCGTCCTGTCACTGTGTGAATTGATCATGGGAAGCAGAAATGGCATCGAGGCAGAGGAAAAATCGGTAATCGACCGTTGTCTCCCGCTTGTATATCAGAAGTATTTTTCTGATCCAAGGCCGGAGAATATGCCTGTGCTGGGAGACCTTTACGATTGTCTCCGGAAGCAGAAAGAACCCCAGGCGCAGAGAATCGCCACAGCGCTTGAGATCTATGTGAATGGATCATTGAATGTCTTTAATCACAGGACCAATGTGGAACTTAATAACCGGATCGTATGCTATGACGTGAAAGATCTGGGAAAACAGCTGAAGAAGCTGGGGATGCTGATCGTCCAGGATCAGGTTTGGAACCGGGTGACAGTCAACCGGGCCACCCATAAAGCGACACGGTATTACATCGATGAGTTCCATCTTCTCTTAAAAGAGGAGCAGACGGCCGCCTATAGTGTGGAAATCTGGAAAAGGTTCAGGAAATGGGGAGGTATCCCGACCGGAATCACCCAGAATATTAAAGACCTGCTGGCAAGCCGTGAGATTGAGAATATTTTTGAGAACAGTGATTTCATTCTGATGCTCAATCAGGCCGCCGGCGACCGGCAGATCCTGGCGAAACAGCTGAATATTTCCCCGTATCAGCTGTCCTATGTGACTAATTCAGGAGAAGGCGAAGGGCTTTTGTTTTATGGCAGTACGATCATCCCGTTTAAGGATAAGTTTGATAAGAGCCTGAAACTGTATTCCCTGATGACGACAAAACCAGAAGAAGTGAAAGATTAACCGACCATTTACCGTTTCCAGTAAATGGTCTTTCTTTTTGCAAAGGGAGGTGGAAAGTCTGGCAGGAGTGAAATATACCGCCAAAGAAAAAACGGTACAGAAGATGACCAGGGATGGTCTGACGGAAGAACATATCGGAGATGGCCAGAAAAAAGATGTGCCGGATAAAAGCAGGGGACGCCCGGCCGCCAGATTTGAAAAACAGATCCGGGAGGCGTCTCTTCGACAGGAGGAGGTGTCTGCAGAAGAAAGCGTTGATGGCTCCAAATTGGAGCGGCGCATATCAGTGGATGGAGATCCGCAAAGCAGACAGCGGATAACTGCAGACAGTGAAAAGGTAAGGAACCGGTCAGAAAAAATCCGGGATCATGAGACGGTTCCGGACACAGACGGACTGGATGGTCAGAAATCCCAGATCAAAACCAGACAGAAAAAGGCCCGTCTGAAAGAAGAACAGGCAAAATCCGGGCGTCTGGCTTTTGGTGATGAAGGAAGCCAGATGGTCCGGGTAGCCGGAATGGGAGTAGGACGCAAGGCCGCAGGAACAGCGGCATCTGCCGCTTCGGTATATGTTCATGTGAAAGCATCGGAGGAAGCGGATGATAACGCTGCTGTAGATGCTGCTTCGGCTGGGGAGTTGATGACAGAACGGGCTGCGGTGAGCCTGAAACGTACTCAGGACCGGAGTAAAAGAGCGGACGTCCGCGCCAGCCGGCGTGGGATCCATATGGAAGGTGCTTCGGAAAGCAGATTGAAATTTACGCAGGCAGGACAGGAAGGGAGCGGAAGTACCTCTTCTAATAAGAAGAAGCAGGAAGACAGTCAGACTGTTATGAACCGTTTTTTTCAGCGGAAACGCTATAAAGAGGCTTATCAGTCTGCGAGAAGCGGGGCGGCCTCAGGAAAAGCAGGAGCCTCAAAAGCAGCTGCCGCAGCCGAGACTATGACCACTAAGGCAAAGAACGCCTTAAAAGAAGTGGCAAGAAGGAACCATGCAGTATTTGCCGTTCTGGGAATCTTTGGACTTCTCTTCCTTTTGATCGCCGTGGCCTTTTCCAGCTGCAGCGCTTCGGTACAGGGGAGCGGATCTGTCATCGGGATTACTACATATCCAAGCTCAGACGAAGATATTTATGCGGCAGAGAACGCCTATGCTGCGTTGGAAGCGGCACTGAATGAACAGATTAACCAGATGGAGTCCATGCATCCCGATTATGACGAATACAACTATAACGTGAGTGAGATTTCTCATAATCCTTATCATCTGATCTCATACTTGACTGCGAAATACGGAGACTGGACCTATGCCGATGTAGAGGCGGAGATAGAAGCTTTGTTTTCGGAGCAGTATTCCCTTCATACAGAAGGAAGGACAGAGACCGTGACGGAGACCCGGACGGTGCGTGTAGGAGAGTCATTGGGACAGGTAGTCACGAGCGGCTACTGCAGCTGCTCCATCTGCTGCGGTCAATGGTCCGGCGGACCGACCGCCAGCGGAGTTTATCCCACAGCTAATCATACCCTGGCGGTGGATGCCTCTAATCCAATCGTCCCGATGGGAACAAAAGTTGTGATGAATGGTGTGGAATATACCGTAGAAGACACCGGGGCTTTTGACCGGTACGGTGTAGATTTTGATGTTTATTATGACGATCACGCATCTGCTTCCGCGCATGGGCACAAGACCTGGGAATGTTATCTGGCCGATGATAACGGGACTAATGAGGTAACTGTAACCGATACCAGGACAGTCAAAATCCTGTATGTGACGCTCACAAACCAGGGGCTTGACGCTATAGCGCGGGAAAACCTGGATGAGGAACAGCTGATTCTTTACAATGCGCTGAATACAACGCATGGAAACCGGGATTATCTCTGGGACAGCAGAGTAATTTCCGGAGGGTCCGGGGGCATGGACTACGATATCCCGCCGGAAGCACTGGAAGATGAAGAGTTCGCTCGGATGATCCACGAAGCGGAAAAATATCTGGGCGTTCCTTATGTATGGGGCGGATATTCCCCGTCAGGATTTGACTGTTCCGGATTTGTTTCCTATGTAGTAAACAACTGCGGAAACGGCTGGAACTACGGACGACTGACAGCAGAAGGGCTGCGGGGACAGTGTACTTACGTGGCACCGGGAGAAGCAAAACCTGGAGATCTGATTTTCTTTCAAGGAACGTACAATACGTCCGGAGCATCTCACATCGGCATCTATGTAGGTAATGGAATGATGATCCACTGCGGGGATCCGGTCCAGTATGCAAATATCAACAGCAGTTACTGGCAGCAGCATTTTATGTGTTACGGCAGGCTGCCATAGGATGGAGGTGAGGATTTGAATAAAAAGATCAGACGGTATCTGGAAGAGATTGAGAAGACGGAGAAGAAGATCGCAGATCTCCAACAGTATCTGAAAGGGATCAAAAGCGCCTTGAAAGAGGAAGAAAATAATGAAATGATCCGGGCGATCCGGGGCATGAAGCTGGAGGGGGAAGAGCTCCTCCAGTTCCTGGACGGGCTGAAAGGCGGAAATGTTCGCTTTGAAGTCGGAAAGAAGACGGATGGGAGCGGAAAAGGCTCTTTCGTCCGGCAGGATTCAAATACAGAAAGAGAGGATGAGAATGATGAGAAAGAAATGGAATAAGCGGGTACTGGCTGCAGTCATGGCTGCGGCCATGATCCTGGGAACGTCAACAACAGCATTTGCCAATGCTTCTCCTCCGGAAGGGCAGGAGGCAGCACAGGAACAGTCTGCTTCGGCCGGGGAAAACGGTCAGACGGAAAATGTCCCGGCAGATGCAGCAACTGAGACACCTCAGACAGAACCGGTGCTGGAGGAAGACGGGACCGGAGGCACGGCATTTACCACTCCCGGGAACGCACAGGTGCAGGATGATATTACAGAAGATGGAAGTAAGGAGTTCCTGACAATCACGACCAAAAATAATAATACATTTTATCTTGTGATCGACAGGAGCGCATCGACTGAAAATGTCTATCTGCTTTCTCAGATCGATGAAAACGATCTGCAGGAATTTCTGAAAGACGGTGCTGTATCGGTATCAGAAAAACAGGAACCGGCTGTTGTGCTGGAAGAAGAATCTCAGACAGGAGCATCTGCGGAAACCGGTCAGGAAAAAGAGCCGGCCGTTGAGGAGGAGCCAGAAGAGGAAGTCTCCGGCAATGCGGCAGGACTGATCGTGATTTTCCTTGCGGCGGGAGCCGGTATCGCGGCTTATTACTTCCTTAAGATCCGGAAAAAGAAAGCGATAGAGGAAGAAGAGGATGAGGAAGGGCTTGAGCTGGACGATGGCCTGGAAACTGTGGATGAACGGGAAGAAACCAGATAAAAGATTTTATGGAGAGGGATTGCACAAAGCTCTCTCTCTTTTTTCATTGAAGGAGGAATAGACGTATGTATCTTGTGATTGCAGAAAAACCAAGCGTATCAAGAGCGATCGCCCGTGTGATCGGGGCGGAGAACAGGGAGGAAGGATTTCTTTCCGGAAAGGGCTGTATCGTGAGCTGGTGTCTGGGGCATCTGGCGGAATATCTGCCGCCGGATGGCTATGATAAAAGATATGAAAGCTGGAAGTATGAAGATCTTCCTATCATTCCGGATGAGTGGAAACTGGCAGTTTCCCAGGAGAAAAAAGAACAGTTTTATACACTGAAACGGCTGCTGAACAGTCCGGATGTAGAGTATGTGGTAAATGCCTGTGATGCAGGAAGAGAAGGGGAACTGATCTTCCGGCGGGTGTATCAGCTTTCCGGAAGCAGAAAGCCGGTGAAACGTCTCTGGGTCAGCTCCATGGAAGACAGTGCGATCCGGGCGGGCATGGAACAGCTGAAAGATGCAGAAGAATACCGGAATCTGGCGGAGGCGGCTGTCTGCCGTGCAAAAGCGGACTGGCTGGTAGGAATGAACGCGACCAGGGCATTTACAACCAAGTATTATAAGAAACTTACAGTAGGAAGGGTTCAGACCCCGACGCTTGCCATGCTGGTAGAGCGGATGGAACAGATCAAAAAGTTCCGGAAGGAGAAGTATTTCAACGTGGAACTGGATTGTGACGGCATGAAAGCGGAACGGCAGAAGATCTTTGATCCGAAGGAAGCTGAAAAACTCCAGAACCTGTGCGACGGGAAAGATGCTCATGTGATGTGCTGTGAGAGTGTAGAGAAGAACGTGAAACCGCCCAGACTCTACGACTTAACTACCCTGCAAAGAGAGGCAAACCGCATTTATGGCTTTACGGCGCAGCAGACTCTTACGGCTGCCCAGAGCCTTTATGAAGAAAAATTGATCACCTATCCAAGGACAGACAGTAATTTCCTGACGGAAGATATGGAGACAACTGCCAGACAGGTGATCCGTGTGATCCATGAGAAATATCAGCTGATGGGGCCTTTTGAGAAACCGGAAAAACCGGATCTTAGCCGGGTCATGAACAATAAAAAAGTGTCCGATCACCATGCAATCATCCCCACTGTAGAGATTGCAGATGCTCATCTGGACGACCTGAAGGAAACGGAGCAGAAGATCCTGTTTCTGGTTGCCGTACACACGGTGGAGGCTGTCAGCAGGGATCATGTTTTCCGTGAGATTTCTGTGGAAGTTGAATGCGAGGGTGAGCATTTCCATGCGAAAGGGAAAGAGATTATGGAACAGGGCTGGAAGATTTACGAAGCTTGTTTCCGAAATCCTGACGGCATTGTTATAGAGGATCCGAAAGAGGCTGCAAAGGGGACGATTCCAAAGGTGAAAAAAGGGAAGACCTTCTATCATGTGGAAGCAAAGGTGACGGAACATTTCACTTCTCCGCCGAAACCCTATACGGAGGATACGCTGCTTGCAGCAATGGAGACGGCAGGAAATAAGGAATTTGATGCGGATACAGAGAAGAAAGGACTTGGGACTCCGGCAACCAGGGCATCGATCATTGAAAAACTGGTCCATTCCCAGTACGCCTGCAGGAAAGGGAAACAGATCGTGGCTACAGATGACGGACAGTCCCTGATCGAGATCCTTCCGGATTATCTGAAATCGGCATCTATGACGGCCGAATGGGAGAATCAGCTGCTGGAAATGGAACACGGAAAGATCCAGCCGGAACAGTTCCTGACTGGGATCCGGAATCTGATCACAATGATGCTGAACGGATGCGATCAGATCAGTGAAGAAGAGTCCGGCAGATTTCAGAGTCGGGAAAGCATCGGAACCTGTCCTGTATGTGGAAGCCTGGTTTATGAAGGGAAGAAAAATTTCTACTGCAGCAGCAGAGAGTGTAACTTTGCACTCTGGAAAGAAACCAGATATCTGCAGAGTATGAGAAAAACCATTGATAAGCGTATGGCGGCAGAACTTTTGAAGAATGGCAGCATTCATGTGAAAGATTTGTATTCCGCAAAGAAGGATCGCTATTTTGAGGCGGATCTTCTGATGAAAGCGCAGGATGATGGGAAGGTAGAGTTTTCCCTGTCCTTTCCAAAGAAGAATTACAACAGAAAAACTAAAAAAAGAGCATAGGAGGAAGTGCATATGAATTTTGAAACATTTATGGAATCAATTAAGAATCATATCAAAGAATATCTTCCTGAGTCATACCAGGATGCCCAGGTCACAATCCGGGAACAGCAGAAACTGAATAACCGGTATATGGGGCTTACCGTGATCAGGCCGGGAGACGATCGGATCCCCACGATTAATCTTACTGACTTGTACAGGCAGTACTATGAAAATCCAAAGTTTCGTATCACGGACGTACTTGAGCAGATATCGCAGATCATCCAGAAAGAACCGGAGCGCTTTGATGTGAGCCGCCTGACTCAGTATGAAGAAGCGAAAAAACACCTTTTCATGAGAGTATCTAATGCGGATAAAAATGTACAGGTGCTGGAAGGCGTACCTTTTGTTGAGCGGGAAGATCTGGCCATTACGTTTCACATTGCTGTTGAGGAAACGGAAGCGGGAAGAGCTTCTGCTATTGTAACCAACCGGATGATGGAGACCTATGGAGTGACCAGAAATCAGCTTTATAAGGATGCTCTGGCAAACAGTCCGGTTATTACGCCAGTAAAAATTAATAATCTGGGAGAGTTGCTTGGCAGAATGACTTTGGATGGGATGAAGGAGATGGGAGCATCCGAAGAAGAAATCCGGGATGCAAAAGAAAGGATGGACGAAGCAAATCAGGATAATCCTTTGATTGTAGTAACAAATGAAACTGGTATAGACGGGGCGGCTGCTGTGTTCTATCCGGGCGTTATGGATCAGCTTGGTGAAGAAATAAAAGGAGATTTCTTTATTCTCCCTTCATCTGTGCATGAAATTATTGTTGCTCCTGATGATGGAAGACTTTCCTACTCGGAATTAAAAGAGATGGTGACAGAAATTAATGAAACGCAGGTTGCCCCGGAAGACTGCCTGACAGATGAAGTGTATCATTACGATACCAGAGACCATGTATTTGAAAAAGCTGAGGCTTTTACAGAGAGAAAAAGGGCGAAGGAACAGGATATTGGAAAACAGGAACCTGTTAAGGAGACAGCGGCAGAAAAAGCTGTCCATCCGGAGCGGATCAAACATAAATCTACGGATATGGAACTGTAGGAACGATTTTAGATTTTCCCTGCCTGCTGTCCTAAGACAGCGGCGGGGACTTTTTATAAGGAGGACATGAGATGGAAGAAAATAGAAATACATCTTTTCAGCTGAAAGGAAGAGATATGGACAGTATTCTGCAGTCTCTGGAAGAAGGCGTTTCTGAAATATTTACCAGTGAAAGATACACGGAATACCTGCAGACAATGGCGAAGTTCCATAATTATTCTTTCAATAACACGATGTTGATCGCACTTCAGCGGCCGGATGCAACGCTTGTGACAGGATACCGGAACTGGCAGTCTATGGGACGTCAGGTCATGAAGGGAGAGAAAGGGATTACGATTATTGCCCCGACGCCGATCAAGAAAAAGCAGATGCAGGAAGTCTTGGACAAGGAAGGGCGTCCGGTTCTGAATGAAAATGGAGACTCGATCATGAAAGAGGTGGAAGTGAAGATCCCCCGGTTTAAGGCGATTACCGTCTTTGATATTGCTCAGACAGTTGGAGATCCCATCGACCTGATGGTGCCGGAAGAACTGAAAGAGGCAGTTAATGATTACGATCTGTTCATGGAAGCAATTACCGCAGTATCTCCAGTACCGATCCGATTTGATGAGATTTCAGGAAATGCGAAAGGGTACTATCACAATGAGGATAAAGAAATCGTGATCCGGAAAGGGATGAGCGAAAGCCAGACAATCAAGACCGCAATCCATGAGTCCGGGCACGCCAGACTCCATGACCGTGATGAAATGAAGGCAAAAGGAGAAAAGAAAGACCGGCTGACAGCAGAAGTAGAGGCAGAGTCTGTTGCTTACTGTGTGTGCAGTGCATTCGGAATAGATACCTCGGAGTATAGTTTCCCATACATTGCAAACTGGAGTTCCGGAAGGGATATGAAAGAACTGAAAACATCAATGGATACGATCCGGCACACGGCTGGGAAAATGATTGATGAGCTGAGCATAAAGATGAGGGAACTGTTGGCAGAGAGAAATGTGCAGAGACAGGAGGAAAAGAAAGAGAAATTCCTTCCTGCGATGGAAGCTGCCGGGTATTACTTTGATGAAAAGGGCAGTACAGATGACCATCTCCGGTTCGTGCCGGACGGCGTACATCAGTTATCAGGGGTTCTGTATGCAGACTCCTGGGATGATGTAGAGACCTGGTTTGGACAGGGCGGTATCGATGATCAGTTTACGGCAGAACGGATCCAGAGAGTTCTTTATCCGGAACGGTTTGAAAAGAGTTCAGAAGAGATGATGTATGAAGACAACGGGGAGCGATTTTCCATCTATCAGATTAAAGAAGGATCAAAAGCAGAGCAGTATAGATTCCTTGGCATGGATTATATCAATAAAGAAGGACTGGAAGTGGTCGCTGCGGATTATGAATGTGTTTATTCCGGAATTCTATTGAAATCGGATGATCTGGAAACACTTTACAGCATGTTCAATGATCTGCCGCCCGCTGACTTCAAAGCCCATTCTATGTCGGTCAGTGATGTGGTGGTCATGAACCGGAATCATGAACTGCGGGCTTATTATGTGGATCAATTTGGATTTACGGAACTTCCGGCTTTTGCACTGGAAAGAAAGGCAGAGCTGGGAATAGGTCAGCTGACAGAGAGGGTCAGTCACTTGGATGAAGACTCCAATATCCGATTTTATGTGGCTGAGTGTTCAGAATTTCCCGTTCTGGGAGAGTACCATCAGGATTTGTCACTGCAGGAAGCTTTTCGGATCTATGACAGCATTCCGCCGGAGCGGATGCATGGAATAAAGTGTATTGGATTCGATCTGAAGGATGGAAGCGATTATGAAGGTGAATTTGAGCTGGTCAGTGGAAACCGTATCCAGAAAGAAACAATTAATTCAATTCCTTATTTTCGGGAAAATGTTCATGTGCAGAAAGCGATAGCGGAGGCTGAAAAGGAACTGAAAGCCCGTGAAGCGGCAAGAACCGTACCAAAGAATGAAAATAAAGAAGTAAAGATCACGCTCAAGAGAAGGGAGGAATGTTTATGAGCCAGACACGATTTGATGAAGATGAATTAACGCTGGTGGCCGCTTATGCTGCCAGAACCAGGGAGGAAACAATTGATGTTCTGAAGGGTGCGCTTGATGTGATCGAAGAAACAAAAGAAGATCTCTCAGATGAAAAGATGATTCTGCTATTGTCATCTACGATTGAAAAGCTGCAGCAGACGGAGGACGAATTATTTTATTCCCTGGGCCTGGAGGAATATCTGAATAATATAGAGGAGGCTGACGATGAGAACTGATCAGTATGCTCTTTATCGGGTTGATCCCCATAAGGCAGGAAAAGAACTGTGGAGAAAATCCTATGACCAGGTCATGAGTGAAAACCGACAGATATGGATTGGCCTTTATCGGCAGATCCATATCTCGCATATCCAGATAGAAGAAACGATTATGGATATTTGGAGAAAAATAGCCGATATCAGAGAAGCCAGTGATGTGATTGTTTTGAATCGGAACGGGGAAATAGCCTGTTATTACGCAGATGAGGATCTGCCCAGACGGATCGCCGGATTTATCCGGATCAATACAGCAGGGGCGCTTGTAACACTGGATACGAAAGATTATCGGATTGACGGCATGGATGGAAACTGGATGGCTGCAGATGAGATCATTATAGACGGCCGGCAGTTTTTTCTTATGGAACATCAGAAATACCATCAGAATATCCCCAGTGTTATCCTGGACTGCTATGGAAAGAAGATTATGGAGGCATGTGAAAAAGGCTTCGATCAGAAGACAAAAGAGATCCTTCGTGGATATGTGCAAAAGGATCAGATAAAGGAAGCGGATCGTAATAAAATGCAGAACAGACAGGGACTGATGAATAGGCTGGAACTGTGGCAGAAAGCATATGAGAATGGTCATTATGAGAGAAGCTGGGAGTCCGGGATGGAGGTCAATTATGATGCGATCGATGGATGTGTCAATCTCCAGAAAGATCATCCGGGGAAGGCGCTTCCGGATGTAGAAAAGAAGCCTGAGAAACGTGTATCAGTTGTGAAAAAGCTGCGGGAAAAGCAGATCGCTATTGCCAAAAGGACAGGGAGGCCGGTTCCTAAGTATCTGGAAAAGCAGATGGTAAGGGAGAAGGCCTGATTGTATGTGGCTCAGACGCATTTGGTGATGAAAAAGCCTCATCGCGATGGCATTTTTTGAACGTAAAAATCGTGAGGCGATAGTTTATATACCTAGGCAGGTTAGTGTCCAGTTCACATGTCGGGAAGGAGGGAGTATTTGAAGCTTACAAAGTATGAAAAAGAAACAATCTCCTCTTTAATGAGGCAGAGGATCAGGTTGATGTCTTTACTTATAATGTCAACCTGAAACGACGGCTGGCTAATTTCAGCAGGAAATATCCGGAGCTTTGTAGAAAGAAAGCGGTAAATAAGGAGGGCGGTGTGACGTATCTTATTGACAAAGGTCGATTGTCAATTCATTTGGTGCCACCGTATGATGCGGAGAAGATTGAATTGGTGATTAAAAATTTACCTCTTCAGTGATTTTTATTAAAGGGTGTGACCGAATTATGTGGCCTGGGAGAAAATTCCCGGGCCTTTTTTAATGCTCAAATACAATATGTTGAATTTTAGTAAAAAAGTGTCCACAAAATAAGCTGGTGTTTTTATACCCCAGCTGTCAGCTTATTCTTAGCTCATAAGATGAGACAAATCATAACTCTTTATGTGGGATGCACTTAAAGAAAATGACGATTAGGAAGGAAGGTGGGAGTATGAGTAATCACTGCAGATGTATGGATGAGACTGATATTACCAGAAGGAGCTGTGCTGTAGAGATAACCGAATTAGAATTATCAGGATTGGATCCGGTTAAGCTGGAATTTATGTATGCTGAAGACAGAAGAAAGTTATTGTTAAGAGCCGGGCTGAATCCTGACAAATATGATTTCTAGGAGATGATGACGATGATAAAGAGAAGGTACTATGTGATTGTTGACCTTGAAATGTGTGTGGTTACCGGAAATGCGAGAAAGAAAATGAGAGGAAACAGGTCAGAAATTATACAGATAGGCGCAGTCATGGTAGACGGTGAGAACCGTATCGTAGATGAGTTTTCATCATATGTGCAGCCGGAATATGGCCGTATTGATAGCTTTATTCAAAATCTAACGGGAATTGCACAGGAGATGGTGGAAAATGCACCAAAACTGAGAAGTGCCCTTATGTCTTTTTCTAATTGGATTGGAGATCGCGATCCTGTGGTACTGTCATGGAGCGAGTCAGATTATCACCAACTGAAGGCGGAGATGGACGTAAAACGAATTAAGAATCCTAAAATACTACAAATTTTAGATGGATGGGTTGATTTCCAATATTCTTTTGATCAGATGTTGGGTGTAAGAAAGCAGTGTGCTTTGGGAGAAGCAATGGATATTGGTCGTATACAAAGAATGGGGAGAATCCATGATGGTTTATGCGATGCTTATAATACGGCCAGACTGTTTGTAAAAGTGCAGAGGCAGTCTGCTTTTCCACTAAAACTGGTTCCGATTTGTGAATATGTGAAGGAAGAAGCACCTCTTTGTTTTACATTGGGTGAATTATTTACACCAACATTGCTGGCACAGGTGCGGCAAGAAGAACCGGTTACAGTTATTGAAGAGAAGCCGTTGGACAATGATTGGAGTATCTGGAGGAAGCTATACGGATTATTCAGCAGAAAAGGCAGTGTAAGTGATGAGCAATGGAATAAATTGCTCTTTGAGATTGAGATGCGGAAACTTAATGTTAAAGATTTCTTTTGCAGAGGATTTTCTGTTAAAAATGGAACCACTTGGGGGATAAAGATGGAGGTGCTGTAATGGTTAAAAAGCTGTATATAGAACAGAGAAGAGTAAATAGAAATTTGCAAAGAATGACCAGTCTTCTTCTGATGCAGACTATGGTGGGAATTAGAAAACACGCCGAGGAACAAAACGATAAAAGAGCGGCAAGATTATCACAGTTGGGACTCCTGTTGATAGCATTCGTACAGGGAATGTTGTTGACTATGGACATTTTGGATCTGATAGAGATGAAACAAGGCACAGGATCAGATGATTATTAAAATAATGATAGGAGAGAAACGATTATGAAAAAAGTATATTTTACATTAACAGGGACAAAACATTATTTTGGAAACGATTTTCTAAAAAAGGGTATGAAGATATATTTGGAAAAAGAACCGGAGAATGAACATGATAAAGAGGCAATTCAGGTGAAAATGGATCCGTTCGGTAAGATAGGATATGTTGCCAATAGTCCATACACTGTATTGGGAGAGACCATGAGTGCCGGAAGGATTTATGACAGGATAGGAGACACAGCTGTTGCAAAGGTTATTCATGTTACAGAGCGGGGAACTATATGCAGAGTGTGTAAAAAAAGTCTGAATCAGTTCAAAGAGATGCCAATGACAACTGTTTTGGACGAGAATTAGTAAAATAGGTGTTCGATATGTCTCCCTCCTATGATATACTGGGAATGAATGATAACGGAGGGAGACAAGAGAAAATGCCAAAGGGAACGAATCAGAAGTTTAAGCTTTATCGTCTTGCACAAATTATGCTGGAAAAAACGGATGACGAGCATTTTCTTACAATGCCGGAAATCATGGAAGAACTGGCAAGGTACGAAGTAACAGCTGATCGGAAGAGTATTTATGCAGATCTGCGCAATCTGAGTGTTTTAGGCATAGAGGTGGAGGGTGAACCTATTGGCAATCGTTATCATTATCATGTGATAAACCGTAAATTTGAGCTCCCGGAGCTGAAATTGCTGGTAGATGCGATACAGTCTTCAAAATTTATTACGGAAAAGAAATCCAATGCTTTGATCAAGAAGCTGGAAACGCTGGTCAGCAAATATGATGCACAGAAACTGCAGAGGCAGGTCTTTGTATCCGGAAGGATAAAAACAATGAATGAAAGTATCTACTACAACGTAGATGCGATTCATCAGGCAATTTCAGAAAACAGGCAGATACAATTTCAGTATTACCAGTGGAATGTGAAAAAAGAGATGGAACTCCGGCATGATGACGCCTGGTATCATATCAGTCCGTGGGGATTGTCCTGGGACGATGAGAATTACTACATGATCGGATACGATGCAGATACTGAAAGTATCAAACATTACCGCGTTGATAAAATGCTCCACATCAGGATGTCCAAAGAGCAGAGAAAAGGAAAAGAACATTTTAAAAAGTTAAACATGGCAGACTATGCAAAGAAGAGCTTTGGAATGTTCGGTGGTAAAGAGCAGACAGTAAAGCTGCAGGTAAATAATAAACTTGCCGGTGTTATTATTGACCGGTTTGGGAAAGATGTGATAATGATCCCGACAGGGAATGAATGCTTTACCGTAAATGTGAATGTACATGTCAGCAGGCAATTTCTTGGATGGGTATTTTCATTGGGAAAAGATGTGAAGATCATTGGGCCGATTGAAGTAGTGGAACAGATGAAGGCAGAAGGAAGCCGTGTCATGAAGCAATATGGACAGTAAAAACTTTTTACTGAAGTATGTTATAAACAGGAGGGCAAAAGAAATGGCTGAAGTAGAAAACAGCAAAGATTTGATTAGTGTTTTGTGGAGCGGAGCAGATATTTTACGCTCAAAAATGGATGCAAACGAGTATAAAGATTATCTGTTAGGTATTGTGTTTTATAAATACCTTTCAGATTCTTTTTTGATTAAAGTATATGATCTGCTCTATGATGAAAAGCCAGGATCATTAAAAGAGGCCTTGGACGCCTATAAAGAAGCTCTGGAAGATGAGAGTGCAGAAGAATTAAAGGAACAGCTTACGGATGAGTGCCATTACGTAATGGATCCGGAACTGACATATACTTATTTTGCAGATGCAGCGCGAAATAATTCCTTCAATCGGGAGCAACTGCAAAAGGGATTTAATAATATTGAGCAAAGTGATCCGATATTTGCAGATTTGTTTACAGATATTGATTTGTATTCCAACCGACTGGGAACCGGAGATCAGAAGCAAAGTGATACGATAGCCAGTCTCATTAAGGAGATTGATAAGGCAGATTTATTAAACTCCGATGCGGAGATACTAGGGAATGCTTATGAATATCTGATTGGTCAATTCGCATCTGAAACAGGAAAAAAAGCCGGGGAATTCTATACGCCACAGGCAGTCTCAAAGATTTTGACCAAGATTGCAATTTCCGGACAGCAAGATAAGAAGGGGTTGTCTGTTTATGATCCATGTATGGGATCGGGATCTCTTTTGTTAAATGCAAAAAAATATGCTGCAGAACCAGGATATATTAAATATTATGGACAGGAATTAAATACATCGACGTATAACCTTGCAAGAATGAATATGTTTCTGCACGGTATTGTACCGGACAATCAGCATCTCCGCAACGGCGATACATTAGACGGGGATTGGCCGACAGAAGAGGAGACTGATTTTAATATGGTACTGATGAACCCGCCATATTCTGCAAAATGGAGTGCTGCCGCGGGATTTCTGCAGGATGAGAGATTTAGTGATTATGGGGTTTTGGCTCCAAAATCAAAAGCGGATTATGCATTTCTATTACACGGATTATATCATTTGAAGAATAACGGAACTATGGCTATTGTACTTCCACATGGAGTTCTCTTCCGAGGTGGAGCGGAAGGGAAGATTAGAGAAAAATTGCTTCGTTCTGGTAATATTTATGCAGTTATAGGACTCCCTGCGAACTTATTCTATAATACCTCTATTCCAACCTGTATTATTGTTTTGAAAAAACACAGAGAGGGGCGAGAGGTATTATTTATAGACGCATCCAAGAAGTTTAACAAAGGTAAAAAACAAAATGAAATGACGGACGAACATATTGAGGCTGTTCTTGAACTTTATAATAAAAGAGAAACGGTAGATAAAGAGTCCTATCTTGCAAGTTTTGAAGATATTGAAAAAAATGATTTCAATTTGAATATACCTCGTTATGTTGATAATTTTGAAAAAGAAGAGCCGGTGGATCTGAATGCATTATTATTGGACATTAAAACAACAGATGAAGAATTAGGACAAGTCCAAGGAGAATTTGTGGCACTTTTGAAAGAAATGACATCATCGGATGCAGCCGTTATGTCTTCGTTAAATGATCTGATAAGAAAAATGGAGGGATAATGGATATGGGAAAACCGATTATTAGATTTAAAGGATATGAAGATGATTGGGAACAGCGTAAGTTGGGAGATTTGACAGAACGTGTTACCAGAAAAAATCAAGATTTAGTATCTGAATTACCTTTGACAATATCTGCTCAATATGGATTGATTGATCAGAATGAGTTCTTTGAGAAAAGAGTAGCGAGCAAAGATGTGAGTGGATATTACCTGATAAAAAACGGAGAGTTTGCCTATAACAAAAGCACTTCTTCTGATGCACCATGGGGAGCAATTAAAAGATTGGATCGTTATGAAAATGGCGTGTTATCAACACTTTACATTGTATTTGCCATAAAGGACAATGTTCCTATAGATTCTGATTTTCTAGTGTCATATTACAGTACAAACCTTTGGCATAAGGGAATTCATGAAATAGCTGCAGAAGGTGCTAGAAATCATGGACTTTTAAACATTGCACCATCCGATTTTTTTGGGACGAAATTGATGGTACCACAAGATATAGAAGAACAACGGAAGATTGGAAAATATTTTGCACAATTAGATACCCTCATCACCCTTCACCAGCGGAAGTGCGAACAGACAAAAACTTTAAAAAAATATATGCTTCAAAATATGTTTCCGCAAAATGGGGAAAAAATTCCCAGAATACGTTTTGCAGGATTTACGGATGATTGGGAACAGCGTAAGTTGGGAGAGGTGATTGAGGATTATGTAGAAAAAACTACAGTGGAAAATCAGTATCCAGTTCTAACATCTTCTCAGCAGATGGGAATTGTTTTACAAGATGACTATTTTTCGGGAGATAGAGTGAGCCAATCTGGAAATATTGGATACTTTGTGATCCCAAGAGGATACTTTGCATATCGTAGCAGAAGTGACAACGATGTTTTTGTATTTAATAGGAATGACTGCATAGATAAAGGAAGTATTAGCTATTTTTATCCAGTATTTAAACCAAGTGGAGTTGATTCCGACTTTCTTTTGAGACGATTAAATTATGGATTAGAAACACAATTGAAAATCGCTTCAGAAGGAACAGGTCAACATGTTTTGTCGTTGAAGAAATTTAAAAATATGACAGCTCTTTTTCCTAGTATTAATGAGCAGAGGAAAATCGGGGAATATTTTACACGTTTAGACCACCTCATCACCCTTCACCAACGCAAGTGTGATGAATTGCAAAATATAAAGAAGTTTATGCTTCAAAAAATGTTTGTATAGCAAAAATTGATAAAAAATAGAGCCTGATTGGGAGGAGATTATTCTAATTATTAGCTTGTGCATATTTGGGAAAGATGCGTTTACTTACGATGAATTTCATCGGGTGGTTTTTTTCTTAAATGATGTAGGCATTTTTATAAAAATATAATCATGGAAGTATCTGGATTAACATTAATTCATTGGATTAGGTAGATATTCATAAAATTGCATTTGTGTTTGGGAACAGCGTAAGTTGGATGATTGGGGGACTTTTTATTACGGAAGAAGTTGTCCTAAATGGTCAGTAACAGAGGATGCAACTATTCCATGCATTAGATATGGAGAACTTTATACGAAATTTGGAGCAAAAATAGATAGAGTTTATTCTTACACAAATATACCACCGGAAAACCTTAGATTTAGTAAAGGAACTGAAGTCTTAATTCCACGAGTAGGGGAAGACCCTATGGATTATAACCACTGTACATGGCTATCTATGGCAGATGTAGCAATTGGAGAAATGATTTCTGTATTCAATACAGAAAATAATCCGTTGTTCACGGCAACAATGTTTAATGCCATATTGCAGAATGAATTTGCTATGAGAGTGGAAGGGGGAAGCGTCACAAATCTTTACTTTGAAAAATTGAAAAACATAGAAGTTTCGTTTCCGTCTATTGCTGAGCAAGAAAAGATTGCAGCATATTTTGAAAGACTTGATCACCTCATCACCCTTCACCAGCGTGTTTTGTGGAGTTTGAAAGAGAAATACGCTTCTGTTTGGGAACAGCGTAAGTTTGGTAAAATAGTAGAAAAATATGAGGATCCAGTAGAGACTCCAACAGACGGTTATATGCGACTTGGAATTAGAAGTCACGCAAAAGGAACATTTCACAATTATGTTGAAAAGGGCAAGGAACTTGAAACAGCGAAAATGTTTCGTGTTGCTGCTGATAAGTTCATTGTGAATATTACATTTGGATGGGAACATGCAGTTGCAATTACGGATGAGAATGATGCCGGAATGCTTGTCTCTCACAGGTTTCCGCAATATAGTTTCAATGAAGGAATGATTCCAAAGTTTTTCAAATATTTGATTCTAGATGAAAATTTCAAACATCATTTGGAATTATCTTCACCGGGTGGAGCAGGAAGGAATAGGGTTTTGAAATTAAGCGATATGCTTGAATATAAGATGAATTTTCCATCAGAAGCGGAGCAGAAAAAAATCGCAATTTATTTTGATGATTTGGACAACCTCATCACCCTTCACCATCGTAAGCCGTATAATATTATAGATAGCTCGCTTTTCGTTTGGGAACAGCGTAAGTTTCCTGAATTTGTTTCGTTTTTTAATGGCTTGACATATACTCCAGATGATGTTCAAGATACAGGAACATTAGTTCTAAGATCATCAAATGTAAAAAATGGAGAAATAGTAGATGCGGATAATGTATATGTGAGTGATAAAGTTGTTATATCTGAAAATGTGCAAAAAGGAGATATAATTGTTGTTGTAAGAAATGGTTCTCGTGCACTTGTTGGAAAACACGCACAAATTAAGGCGTTTATGCCTAATACAGTGATCGGTGCGTTTATGACTGGACTTCGATCTGAACAATCTTCTTTTGTAAATGCCTTACTTGATACATCGGCATTTGAAAAAGAGATTGCAAAGAATATGGGGGCAACTATTAATCAGATCACTGGTTATATGTTTTCAAAAATGGAGTTTATGATTCCATCGGAGAAAGAGCAACAGAAAATAGGAGACTATTTTACCAACCTTGATCACCTCATCACCCTTCACCAGCAGAAGTGTAATTACTTGAGAAATATCAAAATATATGTTGAAACGACAATAATAATCATAAAGGAGACAAATGTAATGCCGGAATTAGAGAAAATTATTGAAGAAAAACTTATTGATCAGTTGGTTTATGGAGACTCTCAGTGGACATATCGGGAAGATTTAAAGACTGAAGATGACCTTTGGAAGAATTTCAAGTACATTCTTGAACAGAATAATAAGGATCGGTTGAATGGAGAGCCTTTATCTGATGTAGAGTTTGAGCAGGTAAAAAACCAATTGCAGTTTTCTTCTTTCTATAAGGCTGGCGAGTGGCTGGTTGGCGAAAATGGAAAAGTAATGGTGCATGTGCAGCGCGATACTGAAAGATTACACCTTGTCGTGATGAATCATGAGCATATTGCCGGTGGCAGCAGCGTTTATGAAGTAATCAATCAATATAGTGCGTTGGAAACAGGGGATGACAGCGCGACAGTGTCACGGGATCGCAGATTTGATGTCACGCTGATGATCAATGGTCTGCCTATGATACATATTGAATTAAAGAACAGACAGCATTCTTATATGGATGCTTTCTGGCAGATAAAAAAATATATCAGTGAAGGGAAATTTACTGGTATATTTTCTGCGGTGCAGATGTTTGTTGTCAGCAATGGAGCAGATACGAAATATTTTGCCGCAACATCAGATACAGAACTGAACCCTAAGTTTATGAGCGGCTGGGTCGATAAGGAAAATAATCCGGTGTCAGACTATCTTGACTTTGCAAAGAGTGTTCTTCGTATTCCGGAAGCACATGAAATGATTGCAAGGTATACTGTTTTGGATGAAGATGCAAAGCGCCTGATCCTTCTTCGCCCTTATCAGATCCATGCTATAGAGTCTATACGAGAGGCTTCCAAGACTGGAAAATCAGGCTATGTGTGGCATACTACAGGATCGGGAAAGACATTGACGTCTTATAAAGCCACCAGAAATCTTCTTATGGATATTCCGGCAATTGATAAAACAATCTTTCTGATTGACCGGAAGGATCTGGATACACAGACAACCATGGCGTTTCAGGCATATGCGAATAATGATCTTGTAGATGTGGATGAAACGGACAATGTAAACGATCTGAAGAAAAAGTTGAAATCGGAGGATCGTCAGGTTATTGTTACGACCATTCAGAAATTACAGATCTTGATCAGCAAGAGATTAAAAGAGGAAACACCAGAATACATCAAGATTAGAAATCTAAAAATTGCGTTTGTGGTGGATGAATGTCATCGAGCGGTTACGCCAAAGACGAAGCGGGAACTGGAACAGTTTTTCGGACGTTCGCTTTGGTATGGATTTACCGGAACTCCAAGATTTGCAGAGAATCCATATCCACAAATGGGAGACCTTCCCCGCACAACAGAGGAGCTGTATGGAAAACGCCTGCATAGATATACTATTCAGAATGCGATCCATGATAATGCGGTGCTTGGTTTTCAGGTGGAACATAATGGGCCAAAGAATATAGAAGATGAGACAGATGCTAACGCCTATGACAATGAGACACATATGCTGAGGGTGCTGGATATCATCCTGAATAAATCTTATCATAAGCTGGGCTTTCAGAATGGAAAAGGACAGACATATGAAGGACTCTTAACAACAAGTTCTATCCAGCTGGCGCAGAAATATTATGAGCTTCTGACAAGGGTAAAAAACGGGGAAACGGAGTTAGAGATAGACGAAAAGATAAAACAGGTATTGCCTGATTTCCCTAAGTTTGCTATTACATATTCTGTGACGGAAAATGAAGAGGGATCTCATGTAAATCAGGAAAAGATGCAGAAATCCTTGGATGATTATAATAAAATGTTTGGAACCAAATATGAGATTTCGCAGATCCAGGGATATAATGCAAATCTTAACAAACGGCTGGCGCGAAAAGATCAAAAATACAAGAGCAGAAGTGAACAATTGGATTTGGTGATCGTCGTGGATCGTCTCCTGACCGGATTTGATGCGCCGTGTATGTCCACGATTTTCATAGACCGGCAGCCGATGGGACCGCATGATCTGATACAGGCATTTTCAAGGACGAACCGTATTTTTGACAAGAACAAAACATATGGGCAGATTGTGACGTTTCAGGCGCCAAATTTATTCAAAGAGAGTGTAGATAACGCAATAAGGTTGTATTCCGCAGGAAGCACGGAGATAGCTTTGCTTGCAGAATGGGAAGAGATTGAACCGGCTTTTCGGAAATCTCTGTCAGCTTTAAGAGCAGCGGCTGATACGCCGGAAGAAGTGGCGTCTATGTCGTTAAAAGAGAAAAAAGTATTTGTCAAAATGTTCCAGACATTTGACAGGCTGTTTTCACAACTCAAATCTTTTACAAAATATGAAGACAGCATGTTGGAAGAATACGGGATTACAGAGGATGAATATGACCGGTATGCGGGCGTTTACAACAATGCAGTGGAAGAGATAAAAATTGCGGAAGGCGGAGACGATCCGGGGAAGGAACCGCCGGAAGAAGAAACCGTTGATCTGGATTATGAATTGATGGCATATAGCAGCACAAAGATCGACTATGAATATATTATCAATCTAATTCAGAACATTGTGACGCCAAATGAAGATGCGGAAGACATTTCACCGGAAGAGCGTCAAAAAATGATGGATGAGGTGAAACAGTATATCGAAGAGATGAAGAAAGACAATCCAAAAGTAGCCGAGATTATGACAAATCTGGTCAGTGAGATTGAGGCGGATGAAGATAAGTATAAAGGGCAGTCCATCCTGAATATTGTAGAACATATGAAACACGACTGTATTGACAGGGTCATTTCTGACTTTTGTATTACATGGTATGCTTCCAAAGCGGATGTTATGTATGCGGCTCTTCATTATAGGAATGGAGAAATACCAAATGAAAGTGTGATTAAAGCGACCATTGATTATCAAAGTTATAAGTCGACCCAGGAAAAAGCATTGCCGAAATTTAAATATTATTCGCAGTGTATGGCTGAATTAAGAAAAATCCTGGATGAAGAAATAAAGCCACTGATCAGTGCTGCATAGGGGGAGTGACAGATTGTCATTTGTCTGTATCAGCGTAGGTGATCCGTGAAAGGAAGGTAACTTATGCAGCAGGATACAGGGAAAATGCAGCTTTTTTATGAATACTACAGACAATGGATTGATGTCTATAAAAAAGGAGCAATCCGGGAAGCTACAATGGCAAAGTATCTGATGACGCTGAAATGGGTTGAAAAACTCGCCCCTGAATTAAAAGTGTCAGAGCTTAACAGAACTGCCTATCAAAAATTATTGAATGATTACGCAAAAGACCACGAACGGCAGACTACGTTGGATTTCCATCACCAATTAAAAGGAGCGATCCTGGATGCATTGGATGAAGGATTGATAGAGAGAGATCCGACCAGAAAAGCGATCATTAAAGGTAAATCTCCAAGAGCAAAGAAGATAAAATATCTGAATCAATTTGAATTACATACGTTGATTGCACATCTGGATCTCAGGGCGGAAGTGAACTGGGATTGGTTTATCTTGTTGGTGGCCAAGACCGGTATGAGATTCTCAGAGGCACTTGCAATCACGCCAGCTGATTTCGACTTTGCCAGACAGACCTTGTCCGTAAGTAAAACATGGGATTACAAAGGAAGCGGCGGATTTCTACCAACGAAGAACCATTCCTCGGTACGGAAGATTCAAATTGACTGGCAGGTTGTTGTGAAGTTTTCTGAGTTAACCAGAAATCTTCCCGAAGCTGAACCGATCTTTGTCAGAGAAACAAAGATTTACAATTCTACAGTGAATGATGTGCTTACAAGACATTGTAAGGCATGTGGAATTTCAGAAATTTCCATTCACGGGTTAAGGCATACACATGCATCCCTTCTTTTATTTGCCGGAGTATCAATTGCCAGTGTAGCCAGACGGCTGGGACATGCCAGCATGACGACAACGCAGAAAACATATCTGCATATCATTCAGGAACTTGAAAACAAGGATGTAGATCTGGTAATGAGAACATTATCTGGATTATAATCATCACTTTATAGCAGGATCACTTACGCTGATCATAGAGAGAAGAAGGAGGAAAGAGAGTGTCATGGAACATCTGCGCTGTGTGGTAGAGCGAATTACATATCAGAATCCAGAGAACGGCTACACAGTTCTGAAATGTGCTGCGAAGAACTATAGTGACCTGGTCACTGTAGTCGGCAACATGCCGGATACCCATGTTGGCTCCGTTCTTTCTCTGGAAGGGTTCTGGAAGATGGCGCCAAAGTATGGCCGGCAGTTCTCCGTAGAAAAATTTGAGGAGACATTGCCGGCCACTATCTATGGGATTGAGAAGTATCTGGGCTCCGGACTTGTCAAAGGTGTCGGACCAAAGTTTGCGAAACGGATCGTGGAAACATTTGGAAAAGATACGCTGGATGTAATCGAAGAGTCGCCGGATGAGCTTTTGAAGGTGCAAGGTATCGGCAAAGTCCGTGTAGATCGGATTAAGACAAGCTGGCAGGAACAGAAAGAGATCAAGAACATCATGCTGTTTCTGCAGAGCCATGAGGTCAGCACGTCACATGCCACCAAGATTTTCAAGACCTACGGAAGTGAAAGTATCGCTATTGTGAAGGAAAATCCTTACCGCCTGGCGGATGATATCTGGGGTATCGGCTTTAAGACAGCAGACTCTATCGCACAGAAGATGGGGATTGAAAAGGGAAAATTCGTCCGTCTCCGCAGCGGTATTTTTTATACATTGAATAAACTGGCAGAAGAAGGTCACTGTTATGCAGTAAGGGATCAGCTGATTGAAAAGGCAAGAGAACTTCTGGAGGTGGAGGAACCGGAGCTGGAGATCACACTGGATGAAATGATCCGTACCGGGGATGTGATCCGGGATCAGGATGTGGAAGCCATCTATCTTCCGCCTTATTTCTTTTCGGAGAGCGGGTGTGCGAAGCGGCTGATCAGTCTATTACTTTGCGGACGGAAGATGAAGGCAGATACAGATCAGATTCTTCAAAAAGCAATTTCAAAGTCGGAGATTGCTTATGATGAGATCCAGATGGAAGCGATAGAGACAGCGCTGTCATCGAAGGTAATGGTACTGACCGGAGGTCCCGGAACAGGAAAAACCACCACCACGATGGGGATTATATCCGCATATCAGGGAGTAGGATGCAGGATCATTCTGGCAGCGCCAACCGGAAGAGCGGCCAAGCGGATGTCAGAAGCGACCGGGATGGAAGCAAAGACGATCCACAGACTTCTGGAATATAAACCGCCGGAAGGGTATCAGAAGAACGAAGAAAATCCGTTGGAAGGGGATGTCCTAATTCTGGATGAGTGTTCTATGATCGATGTGATGCTGATGTACAATCTTCTGAAAGCTATGCCGGAACAGATGACACTGATCCTGGTGGGCGATATCGATCAGTTGCCGAGTGTGGGTGCGGGGAATGTACTCCGCGATATCATTGACTCTGAACGGGTTCCGGTAGTACGGCTGACAAGGATCTTCCGGCAGGCGCAGGGAAGCAAAATTATTATGAACGCCCATCGGATCAACAAAGGAGAGGCGATTGACATGCGCGGTGGGAAAGATGCTGATTTCTTTTTCGCTTCTAAGGAAAACAACCAGGAAGTGGTGGAAACGGTTGTTCAGTACTGCAGGAGCAATCTGCCCAGATATTATCACGTAGATCCGCTTCAGAATATCCAGGTGCTGACACCTATGCAGAGAGGAGAGTGCGGTGCAGTCAATCTGAATCATGTGCTGCAGGAAGCGATGAACCCCTCGAAAATCTTTCTTCGGCGAGGCGGAACACAATACCGGCTGAATGATAAAGTCATGCAGATCCGTAATGACTATGATAAAGAAGTTTTCAACGGTGATATCGGCACGATCACAAAAGTCGATATGGAAGAGCGGGAACTAACGGTACGATTTGATGACAGGGATGTGGTCTACGATGTGACAGAACTGGACGAGCTGTCTCTTGCCTATGCTGTTACCATTCACAAATCCCAGGGAAGCGAGTATCCGATCGTGGTCATACCGTTTACCATGAGCCATTTTGTTATGCTCCAACGGAATCTGCTCTATACAGGCGTGACCAGAGCCAAGAAGATCCTGGTGCTTGTGGGAGAGAAGAAAGCGGTCTATTATGCGATCCGGAATGAGACGACGACCAAAAGAAACACCTGTCTGGCACAGAGACTGCGTTCAGAGAGCAGGGAATCCAGAGAAGTGGAAGCACAGCTGCGGGAAGAGGCGCAGAAGGAAAACTTTGCTGAAATGGTTTCAGAGGGAATACAGTCAGATGCACCGCCGAGGACACAAAAAGAGAAGAAGATTGTATACAAAGGAGACATACAGCCTTCTATGGTACACGAAACACCGGCAGTTTACGGCGGAAATTTGTGGAGTCGTCTTTCTCAGTCCAGATTTCGCAACAGTTTTACATTGAAAGCCAATGACAGATATTATGTATCAGAAAAGGGAATGGATACCGTGCGGAGTCATACGGTGGATTTTGTAAAAAAGAGACTTGCTCCGGCAGTCATTCCAAATGACGGGAAGCAGACGCCTATGAGAGGACATCCTGTCTTCGTGGCACAGCACGCAACAGCTACATGCTGCAGAGGCTGTCTGGAGAAGTGGCATCATATCCCGGCAGGAAGAGAATTGACGGAGGCAGAACAGGAATATATCGTGGATGTGATTATGGAGTGGATCCGGCGGCAGATGAGTTTGTAAAAAATGTTGATGATACATGAGAACTGGCTGCCCATGATCAATGGACAGCCAGTGATAGGATGGATTTGATTTACAGAGAGACGATCAAAGATAAATGCAACAAGTTGATTCTATACCCAGTTCCTGAACCCAGAATGCCTCGACAAGATATTCCCTTGGCTCGGATAATACTGGCACGATAAGGATTTCTAGAGGGACATCAAATTCTTTTGCCAGTTTTCGTAGAATGTCTTCGGTGAACATCCTTTCCCCGGATTCGTATTCAGCAACATGGATATCGGCACGGTCTTCGGAAAAGCCGAGTGCGAGACCAAGCTGTTTTTTTGTAAGATGATTTTTCTTTCTTAAGTGCTTCATTTTTTCTGCTATAGTAATCATTATAAAATTCTCCTTTCTTTGTACGTTGTGAATTATATTAGTATCAAGAGATACCGGAGTAAACGGTGACCTTATTTTGTAAAAGGTTATTTTCCGGTACTGCCAAAGGCTCCTGTACCCCGTCCTGCCCCAAAATCCAGTACAAAATCTGCAATAATAACTGGTGTGATAACAAGCTGGCCAACTCGGGTGTCCTTTCTGATCGTCTGCCGGATATTGCTCACATTGCTGACAATGGCATGGATCTCGCCCCGGTATCCGGAGTCAATCGGCGGCAGTTCGCATACCAGACCTTTTACTGCCAGGCTGCTCCTAGGAAATACATATCCGGCGTATCCGTCAGGGATTTCCAGTCCAAAGCCCAGAGGGATTTTTACGATATCTCCAGGCTTTAAGGTACAGTCAAAGGGGATGTAGACATCCGCTCCGGCATCATTTTCATGAGGCCGGAAGGGACAATGTTCTTTGGAGACACCATAATCAATTAGTTTAATTTTCATGAGTTGTCACCTTCCTTGAGAAGCGGATAATCCAGCAAAAGGATATCTGCCGGAGTCAGTGACTAGGTGACAGGACGATTACAGCTCATTTTACCTTCCATGCATTTCCCGCGCTGACAAAAAGGACCGGTTAGTTTCGGAAGAAAAAGTGAGGGACTCAAATCATACAAATCCTTCCAGATATTCAAGATCACAATCCGCATTTCGTCCGTATTGCGCCTGCAGGAGCGCTGTCCGATCATATGCTTCCACTGATAGGGAGTCGCACTGATGAGCAGAACATTTCTTAATCCCTGGGGCGTCAGATATCCTGCAGAATCGTGACTGATACCACCTTTGCAGAGATGCTCATAAGCAATCATATCGGACTGGCAGTTCTTTTCATATAGTTTCTGAATTGGTGCTGGCGCGGCAAGGATTTCATATGGTTTTGCAAAATCCGCTTCGCCGGAATAGTTGCTGTACTGTAGGGAAGCGCTCATAAATTTCACTTCATTCTGGTGTCGGGTAATCTGGGAAAGAAATCTCCGGCTGGCACCCACAACAGCTACTGTGATCACGGCAAATTTCTGGACGGCCGGATGTGGCAGTCGTCCCATGTTTCTTACTGTGTCATCGGTAAAGGACTGATTATACAGACAGAGCAGATCCTGCATGTTGTGGATCAGATGCCCTTGTTGTGTCAGTCTTGCAGCGAATACCATTGCTTTTTCTGCCTCGCTGACGGCGGAACAGTTCAGGATCTTCGTTTCAATTCTGTTCATAGGTGCCCTCCTCTCTGATAATTGCCGCCAACAGGAAGAGATAGTTCAGACTGTCGGTGATTTTCTCGTCCCATAATTCTTTTGTAAAAGACGTGTTTTTGGCATAGCACATGTCATATAAAGATACGATATGTTTGGCCATCATTCCGACAAGAGCTCTCTGCGGTGTGCAGTTCTGAAGAGAAGCTGCAATTTTGAAAGCGCTGAGTCGGTCTTCCCGGTCGCCGGTATATTCCTTTTTCTTCGTGCGTAATGTTTCTTCACATTTGTTTATCTGATCTGCAAAGATCAGTCTGAATTCTGATTGTGTCATAATGTTTTCTCTTTCCTTTCTTTCTGTGGTTTATGATGTGTTGCTGACTGAAAAGGAACGATTTCTGTCTCCATCGCTGTTCTGTCAAGAATGGCGTCTACGTTATAGGAAACCGTCTCCAGTTCGGTACAATAGTTTTTCAGATCCTGTAAGGACTTTTTTTGTGTGCTGATGCGATCCTGCAGTTCCTGCTTTCTGGAATTCAATGATTTCAGCGAAAGCATTTTCCCGTCAGGATAGAAGCGTTTCAGCCAATCTCGGGCCTGTTCGTATGCCTGCAATTCAGTAGGATGTTCGTTGCGGAATTGCTTTTTTCTTCTGGATTTTATAAATTCGGCATAGATACCTTTGGATGAAAAGTACTGGCCTGTATAGTGAAGCTGTGAATTTAAAGTCCGCAGTTCTGCAGAAAGTTCATCCAAAGACTGTTGAGCGTCTGCGGCCTTTTCCTTTGCTGCGGATGTAACTGTGGATAAATGTTCTCGGGTCTGATAATCGTGTTCCTGAATATAGATCAGGGTATTTGCCATCTGCTGCAGATTGGTGATCTTTACTTTGCGGGCATAGGCCTCGCTTTGCATGGCCTTCACATTTGTCTGCAGATCAACGACCAGACGGAGCTGTGTCCGATAATAAAAAATAGCAGTTGGATCCTTTCTATAATCTGCGTTTTGTGAACGCGGTTCAGGATTTCTTTTCTCCAGCCGGAGTCTCTTTTCATTCTGGGCGAATATCTCTTCCAGATGTTCCCTTCCGTAATCCATTCCCAGCGCTCTTTCTGTGATCCTTCTGTCACGGTCCGGATGCAGATAACTGAACCGGCCTCTTTTGAAAATCACACCAATGTTGTAATCCTCCAGAAGAAAAGATTGGAACTCTTTAAAATTCTTTGCGGATTTCGAACATTCTTCAACGGCCGTCCGGAGAAAATCCTTCTGCGTCCGGAATGTTGTGGCTGTCGGTTTGAGTCCCTTCTGCATGATTTCCTGATTGATTTGTTCAAGCTTTTTCTGACCTCTGGCCTTTGCCCGGAATTCAGCTTCCGTCACTTTTTCCGGAGCAGGAGAGAGCAGATCAATCTGGTGGAGCCCTTCCCGTTCGCACATGGCCATGACTTCTTTTTTCAAATGTTCCAGAAACCGGTTTGTGGACCGATGTTTATAGCCGGCTTTTTCTTCATTTGGCTTATCCATATAATCTTTGCGATCCACGGCATATTTGCGGACGCTGTTGATCACGATATGCGTATGGATGTTGCCGGAGTGATTGCCGCCGTCTGTGTGAGTGACGACTACCACCTGGTAGCCGGGAAAATTCTTTTTGACTAATTCGAGACAAAGCTCCTGTGCCTTTTTTCCCGTCAGCCCACATTCTGATACATCTGCAGGATCGAAACTGATGATGTAATGATGACTTTTCAATTCGCTTCGTCTGCGGTTTTTCTTAAATGCTTCATTTGTCATTCTGCATTCAATATCAAATGTATCAGGATTACAGTTGAGCCCGTCCAGATAGAATTCATCCCGGAGAATTTTCTGTCCCAGTTCATTTTGAAGCATCTTGCCGGTTTTCTCATCATGCTGAAACAGCAGATACTCCATTGTGTCAGAATAATTGGCGTTATGACTTTTTATGTGTTTGATAACTGCCAGAATAATCACCTGCCAATCGAAGCACTTCTTTCCGCAGCGCATAAAGTTCTGCAATTGCACGTTCAATCTCCTCCTGCATGGCAAGAGAGCGTTCCCCACCACTGTTAAAATGCCTGGCGATCTGGTTCAGGTTGGATCCGATTTTCCCATATTGTGCGAGAAGTGATTTGACCTCCTCGCTGTCAATTACAATCTGGTATTTCGGAGTCAGTTTCCTGTTTAAGATCACGTTCCGGATGAAGTCTGATCTTGTCATCCTGCATTTTTCAGCCCGGTCCTCTAATACAGATAGTTCTATATCCGTCAGCCTTAGGCAGATGATGTGTGTACGCTGCTGTTCGTTATTTTTCTTGATCTTCTTCATACTCCTCCTTCCACTGCGTGATAAATGGAGCCGCCAACAGCGGCACCATTCACTGAAATGCCGGCTGTCCCTTCCGGATAGATTTCAGTGCTGCGCCCAACATTCTGTTGGAAGCCAATATAATTCCGATACATTTTTGATCACTGCTGGATAAAGAAATGTATGGGAATTGCCGAGGGTATGGGGAAACGGAATCCCTATCAAGAGCCCGACCACGGAGAATGCAAAAGTCAGAAAATCTGCTTTTGTATTACGGGGTGGATCTTGCTCTTTGAAAATTCAAACCCTCTCACTTATCACAAACACGGTAAGGGAAAATACAAGATGTAAAATTAAAATGATAATTTGAAATTATGATCAGTTTAAGCTGGTGCTATTATTTACAAAAATATATAATTGAATTAACTATGTTGGATTGGATGTGGGGAAAATGAATGAATTTAGAGTGCCAGACAGTAAAAAAATAAGTATGGTTAAGTCCAAAATAAATAATGAGTTTAATAACCAGAGGACACAGACATGCTGTGTGCTATGTGGAAAATCTATAATCGATAATTCCAAGGCGTTTCATAAATCACATACAGTACCTTATTTTTGTTTGGAAAATATTAAAGCTCTTTACAATAAAAATTACGGAGTACTAAAGGCAGATTATCCAGGATTGCGAACAATTTTTTCTGACAAAGAATTCATTGGAACAAACAAAGCCGGGGTTTTTTATTCTATCTGCTCAGATTGTGATCAGGAAAAGTTTAATATCTATGAAAATGAAGAAGCTTTACTAAACAAAGATCCCCGAGATATGGTAAACTCTATGGCGCTAAAAATATATTTGAATGAGCTTTTTAATACCAGGTTAAGAAACTTTAAAAATACTATTGATTATTCCAGGTTGACAGATGATCAAATGATATCTTCATACTTTGAAAGCATTGCGGGGGTAGAATTACCAACAGTAGATTGCGATATAAGAGATTTTGAAACTGATTTGAAAATTGCAAAAACAGCATACGAAAATGGATATAGAAATTACAGAATAATCTTTTATAAAATTCTGGATTATACAGTTCCCATTGCAGCGCAAACTTCGATACCTATATCTCATAATATAGATTATTCGAAATTGCAAGAAGTTGCTCAAATTGGACATAAAAGAATAGAGGATTTGTTGATATGCATTTTCCCACTCAAAGAAAAATCGGTAATTATTGCATTTTATAAAATTGGTGATAATTTGATTAAAAAGTATTCTAAGCAATTTTTTAAATTATCTGAGGAAGAAAAATTAAAAGAGATTTTTTATTTATTGCTAAGACATAAAACTTCAAATTATTTTTATTCTCCGTTGTTAAAAGAAATCTTACAAGATGTTAACATCAGAGGTATTTGTAGCATAGAAGATACGGTAATCCAAACAGAAGTGTTTAGGTTGGATCTTTCAATGTTTGAAGAAAGGCAGTGGAAGATTAATTTACCCTCTATACTATCAGAACGATATTCAGTTCAAAATCTGTTGAAAAGTCAAAATTCTGCTTCATGTAAATGAAATAAATCATAGCAGATATTGTAAAAAAAGTCTCTTTCTTGTGGAGAAGTGAAGGGAATTATATTTTCCCTCATTAATCTATAGAAAGGGGCTTTTATTTATGGGTTTTGCGAGAAAAGATGTTGAAGCAACAAAGCGCTGCGAAAAGAAGTTTGTGAGATATCAGGAAGGCGCTGAAAAATACAGTCTTGGATTGACAAAATTCCAGGCATTAGCAAAAGAGGCTAAGGCGACATATAAAATTGATAAGGTTGTTTTAGTGAACTGTGAGATCTTTGAAAAGTATCTTGAAACATTTAGAGAATATTGATTATTTACAGTACGAAAAAGGACTCAGATATGATTGCTGCCTGTTGACATTTTGTCATACAAAAAGTATAATATGAATCATAGGAGGTATGAATGCAGCTATGACTAAGATGGGAAGACCAAAGTCTGAAAACACTAAGAAGAAAGTTTTAAGTATTCGAGTGTCTGACCAGTTATATTCTCAGCTGCTTGCATACGCCGAAAAACACAATATGACCACTACAGATGTTGTTTTACGTGGAGTGGAGGCTTTTATCTCTAAGCAGGAATAATCAATGAGTCCTTCTTTCATATCGGGAGGAGGAAAACAACATGGCGAAGACAAGAAAAGATCTGCGGGGAAGGTCGTTAAGAAAAGGAGAGGTGCAGAGAGCGTCGGATAAGCGGTATATGTACACTTATACAGATCCGCTTGGCAGACGGAAATTTATTTACGCAAATGATCTTACACAATTAAGAGAAAAGGAAGAAAAACTGTTAAAGGATCAGTTGGATGGTTTAGATATATATGTGGCCGGGAAGGCTACTTTGAATGAAACCTTTGATCGTTATATCTCTACTAAATACAATTTGAGAGAGTCTACAAGAAGTTCCTATATATATACTTATGATCACTATGTGAGGGAGACTTTTGGGCTGAAAAGAATTGCAGAGATAAAATATTCTGATGTTTTGCAGTTTTACTATCATCTTCTTAATCAGCAAGGCATTTCATTAGGAACGCTTGATTCAGTACATTGTCTGCTTCACCCTACATTTCAGTTGGCTGTAAGAGATGAGATCATCAGAAAAAATCCTACTGACGGTGTGATGAAAGAAATAAGCAGAGAATCAGGGAAAAACAGAGGCGTCAGGCATGCGTTGACCATTGAACAGCAGAGATGTTTTATGGAGTATATTGCTAACCATCCTATTTATTATCACTGGTGGCCTATGTTTACGATTTTATTGGGAACAGGCTGCAGGATTGGGGAAGCTCTTGGATTGCGCTGGCAAGACCTTGACTTTGAAAATCGGGTAATCAATATTAATCACAGCCTGGTATATTATCCGGTGAATGGAAGTAATAAATGTGTTTTAAGGGTTTCGCTTCCGAAAACAGATGCCGGCATCAGAACTATACCGATGTTGGATATCGTAAAAGACGCTTTTGAAATGCTCTATGAAGAACAAAAAGAAAACGGATTCAATGAGACAGAGATTGACGGAATGACGGGCTTTATTTTCTGTAACCGCTTTGGTTCGGTGCCAAATCCGCAGACAGTCAATCACACAATAAAACGCATTGCCAACAACTATAATGCTGATGAAGTGGTGCGGGCAAAAAAAGAACACAGGGATCCGATCATTCTACCTAATTTCTCATGCCATCATTTGCGGCACACTTTTTGCACCAGACTTTGCGAGAACGAAACAAATTTAAAAGTTATCCAGTCCATTATGGGTCACAAGAATATTGAGACTACATTGGACATCTACGCTGAAGCAACAGAAAAGAAGAAACAAGAATCATTCGAGAATTTGGCAGCCAAATTAGATATCTTTTGAGAAGGGCTTAAAAATTCGCAGAGTACAACAAAATTTAGAAAAGACAACAAATTGACAACAAAATGAATTGAATAATGAATGATAACGAAGGATTGTGAATAATATCCTTAATCAGTTGCAAGCCGGAATAAGGGATAATAAGTAGTCACGAAGAGATCATAAAATATTTCCCGACAATGAAGTCACAGGGTGCGGCGAAGAACGCTGCAAATAACGAAGCGCGAGTTGAAAAAACTGCTGTAGAAGAAAAGCCGGCTGGAAAAATTGATTTTTCTAATGTGAAGATCGAGCCGCTTTTTGAGGAAATGGTTGATTTTGAGACTTTCAGCAAATCAGACTTCCGGGCAGTCAAGATCAAAGAATGTGAGGCGGTACCAAAGAGTAAGAAACTCTTAAAGTTCGTTCTGGACGATGGTACAGGAACAGACCGAGTGATCTTAAGCGGAATCCATGATTATTATGAGCCGGAAGAACTGGTAGGAAAAACGGCCATCGCTATCGTCAATCTGCCGCCAAGGAAGATGATGGGAATTGATTCCTGCGGAATGTTGATTTCAGCGATCCATGAAGAAGACGGAAAAGAAGGACTGAACTTCTTGATGGTAGACGACCGGATTCCGGCGGGAGCAAAATTGTATTAGAAATAAAAAAGTTCATGTTTGATAATAATCTATTGATTCTCCGTTTTGGGTAAAAGATTATTTGGGGCACTTTCCAAAAGAAAAACTTTTGAAAGGTGCCCTTTTACGTGGCCAAAAGACAACAGTGGTAATTAAATTGTAAAGAATCATAGCTATGCTTTAATTATAGTATATGAAAAAATTTGTAAAGGGAAGGGCTCTGTATATAGAAATTTTTCGGGGTTCAGGTGTGAGCTTGAAAGAGCATAAAATAAACATAAAGGAATATGCTGGTCCTGTCATACTTATTAGTATGGCAGGATCAGAGCCTTATTAGATGATATTACAATACAATATTAGGCGAGATAGAAAAATGTAGAATAAGATAGTGCAGTAGCAAGTAGGGCTATTGGAGATTCAGACGCTGTGGTATAATTATAGTCAAAGTAAAGTGTTCGGAGGAATCGTATGAAAAAGGAATTGTTGGATAAAGAAGTTATGGTATTATATGACATCCGGGATATTCAAAAATATATTTTTAATACCAATAAAGTAAGGGATATTATCGGAGCTTCGTTATTGGTAGAGAATCTGCTGGAAAGAGGGATTACGGAGTGCCTGAAAAAACATCCAGAAATAGAAGATAGAATGGATGAGCAGTTTATCGGTGGAGGGAATGCCTGCTATTTATTCAATACCGGAAGAGATGCGGAAGTTATTAACCGTGAATTAGCTGGTTGGATTTTGAAAAAGACGCGGTCTCTTCAGCTTGCGATTGCTGCAGTTCCGGTAACGGAGCGATATGATCAAGATTATGAAAATCTGCAAAAGGAAATGACGCGGATAAAGATGAAAATGCCTAAGACATCGTTGATGGGAGCACTTCCGATAGCTGCTCATGAGGAAACCACCGGTCTTCCTGTAACGCGGGTGATACAGGGACCGGAAGGGAAAGAGCGTGTCAGCACAGAAGTGGCGCAAAAGCGGTGGATGTTGTATGAAAAGGCAGAAACAGCAGGAATAAAGTTTGATGATATGGTCGATCAGAAAGAAAAAGACAGTACGCTTGCAATTGTACATATAGATGGCAATAGTATGGGAAAAAGAATTAAAGCACTGATGGAACATGAGACCGATTATCGGCGGGCGATGGAAAAGATGAAAAAAGTCTCGGAATCCATCAATCTAAGCTTTCAAGAAGCATTTCAGCAGATGGAAGAAAAAATAACCAGATGGGCGGAGCGGACGCTGGGAGAAGATACCCAAAAACGTTACATCCGTAAGATAATCTGCGCTGGAGACGATATTACGTTTGTATGTACCGGGAAACTGGCGCTTACTCTAGTAGAAGCTTTTGTACATGCATTAAATGATAAGGAAATGTATTCAGATATAAGCAGTGAAAGAGGAGAACCGGAAGAAAAAAAGTTCAGCGTGTGTGCGGGAATTGCCTATATGCACAGCCATTTTCCGTTCAGTGATGCCTATCAAATCGCAGAGCAATGCTGTGAGAATGCAAAAAAGAAAGCAAAGCAAAAAGAACGCAGGGTAGGGGATATTGTTGGAAACTGGGTGGATTTTCAAGTCTGCAAAGATATTTATACGACGTATTTGGAGACAAGCCGCGAAAAGAATTATCTGCTGGCAGATGGAGAATATCTGATAAAGAGACCATATTATATTCCTTACGGAAACGAACAGTATCCATTGTTTCAGAAAATAAATGAAATCAATGAACAGTATTCTTTTGAACACCTAAAAAAGCAACTGGATTACATATGTGGTTCTGAGGAGTCAGAAAGTACACTGAAAAATTCTGATTGGAAAGAATTGAGAAACAGCTATGCATTAGGGGAAAACACGGTAGATGAATTTCTTACATTTCTGAGGTCGCGTGGAAAAACACTTTATTCGCAGGCATTCGATGAAAATGGGGTGGCGCAGTGGTATGATGCTATAGAAATGTATGAATTATACGTGGATATTGAAAAATAGGAAAGTGAGGATGTACAGATGAAGTATAAAATAAAAATAGAGCTCTTAAGTGACATGTGTCCGTCCTCCGGGGGAACATACGGCAGTGTTGTTGATAATGATATTGAATATGATTCGTATGGAATCCCCTATATTTCTGCAAAGAGAATCAAAGGCTGCCTCAGAGAAAGCGCTTTTCTGATGAGAGAATGGGGGATCGATATTCCTGTGGAGGAGATTTTTGGAAAAGAAGGAAACAGGAAAGGCAGTCTGAGACTGGGAAATGCAAAGGTGCCGCAACATGATCAATACTGTGCAGAAATTACAGAGCATGGACAGACAGGACTGGCGCACCCACAAAATGTTCTTCGCTTTTTTTCTTACATCAGGGTACAGACAGCGCTGGAAGAAGGTGTGGCAAGGGAAGGAAGCCTTCGTGTCCTCCGTGTGCTGAAAAAGGGGCTGGTTTTTGAAGCAGAAGCTTTCGTGGCAGATACTTACTGCCAGGCGATGATAAAGATTTGCAGCTGTACAAGAAATATAGGTCTACATCGAACAAGAGGGATGGGAGAAGTAAAAGTTTCTTTTGAAAAGGCGGAGCAAAACAAACAGCTTCCAGCAGGATTTGAAAGGGTAGAAGAGCAAATATCCAGAGCAGACGATGGGCATAAAATGTTCCGTCTGGACTATCGATTAAAACTTTTGGAACCTGCAATTTTGAAAAGCCCGGACAGGGGACAGGAGAAGACATTAGATTACATAGAAGGGAATAAAATGCTGGGAGCTTTAGCCGGACGAATGGGGAATTATGAATACCGGGAACTTACAGAAAAACGAAACATTATTTGTTCTAATTTATACATTGCAGACACAGAGGAACGATATTATCCGGCACCGGCATCGCTGAAAACGATAAAAGATGATGATAGTGGGAAAGTCTATGATCTGGTGTGTGGGCATGGAATCGATATGCAGACAAAAAATCTGGAAAATTCTTATGTAAAGATAACAGATGGAGAGATTCACATTCTGAAAGTGAATACCCAAATAAAAAACCATCATTCCAGGCCGGCAGATAAGTCAATTGGATATGCAAGAGGGCAGGGGGAAGGCGATTTCTACCAATTATCTGGAATCATGGCCGGACAAACGTTCATGGGATATATCCTGGCAGATAAAGGACAAATGCAGACCATATTAAAGACAATGAAAGGTATGAGAAATTTTGAGATAGGTTATGGAAGTGCAGCAGAGTACGGTAAAGTAGAATTGGTTCTGGATAAGGTAGAAGTAGATATAGAAAAGAAAAAGAAAGCAGATAAAGAATTTGCGGTACTCTTGTTGGCACCTGTGATTCTGTATAATGAGACGGGAATGTATACGCAGGATGTAAATGTTCTGGCAGCAGAAATTTCCGAAATCGTCGGCGAGGAGGTCGTGCCTGATATGGAAAAGCTATATTTAAAGTATACAATGATCGGCGGCTGGCAGTCCATGTGGGGGAAACCGAAACAGACAGCATGGGTACTGGATAAAGGAACGGTAATTCTTATGCGGACAGAGAAGGGAAATAAAGTTCATATACCGGAGAAATCATATTTTGTAGGAGAAAGAAACATGGAAGGGTATGGGGAGATTGTGCTGAGTGCAGTTTCAAAGCAGCAGGTGCTTCAGTCCGTGAAGGATAAAGGGGAAAAAGAAAAGATAGAAGCTACCAGTAGGGCAGACAGCGATTTGGTGAAATATTTAAGAGAAAAGGATGAGGAGAAGGTTTTAAAAAAGGCGGGACGGAGTGCGGCTCAGAAGGTTTTTTCAGGAAAAACATATTCTCGAAGCGAAAGTGCGGCAACGGTCAATAAACTAATCCTTACATTGAAAGAGCAGAAAACAGAAGAAAAATTTAACCAAGTCATTCAGACGATCAAGAGTAAACAAAAGAAAAAGATTGCGGCCAGGATTGCAGATACAATTGACCATAATATAGAAAATTGTTCTTATATAAAAAGACAGGAGGCATTTGAGGTTTATATGAGAGCATTTCTCACAGAAGCAAAATATCAATTGAGATCTACGGAGGAAATAAAGCAAAATGAGTAGCAAGCTGATAAAGCGTATTTATTATGGAGTACAGATGTCGCTGGATACGCCAGTCTGTGTTTCCAGCGGGGGAAACGATACGACCGATAAAGATGTGCTGAAAGACTGGGAAGGAAGACCATTTATTCCGGGTACCTCTCTTGCTGGAGCATTTCGTTCATTTTTGGAATCGGATGGGGAAAATGCGGATGTCTTGTTTGGAAGCGCCGATGAAACAGAAGGGAAAATGAGCCGCATATGGGTTTCCGACTTTCGATTTGATGAAGAGGTTACAACGGCGATCAGAGATGGTGTGAAGCTGAAAAATCGTATTGCCATTGACGAAAAAAAGTATGATTATGAAGTCATTGAGTATGGTTCGGGAATGCTGTATATCCAGGTTTGTATCTGGGATACAGGAAGGGTCGAAGAAATTACAGAAGAAAAGGCAGAGGAACAAGTCAAAAGGATTATCGGCGGGATTTATTCGGGAGATATCCGAATAGGCGCTCAGAAAAACAGGGGACTTGGGAAATTGAAGGTAGCGCATATTTATCGTCGTGAGTTTTCAAAAGAAAATGCAGAAGAATGGATTTCGTTTGACCGTAAAACACTGTCACAGGAAAAATATAGGAAAGACATTCAAGCCTGGTGTGTTCCGTCAGAACAATATGTCACGATCCAGGTACCCTTAAGGCTAACTGGAGGATTGAGTATCCGTAAATACTCTACAGAGAAGAATGGACCTGATTTTGTTTCATTAATGCGGAAATCGGAAAGTGATGAAGAAAAAGCAGTTATACCGGGCAGCAGCTGGAAGGGCGCGATCCGCAGCAGAATAGAAGAGATCCTGCAGGAGTTAGGCGTTGAAGGAAGCTTGAGGGATGAATGTAAACAGATTTTTGGATTTGTGGAAGAAAAGAGTGACAGAGAAGCTGACGCGAAACCGGCAGAATGGATGATATCGGAAAGTATTCTGAAGACCGATAAATATGTACAGAATGTGCGGAATTCTGTCAGCCGTTTTGAAAACGCAACCATCCAAACAGCACTTTTTACAGAACGTTTTGCGGTAGAGGGCACGACGGAACTGGAGATTAAAATCAGAAAGGACAGAGCCGGCCATGACTGGTTTATCGTACTTTTGCTGCTTGCGGTCAGAGATATCCAGAACGGATATTTATCTGTCGGAGGAGGGGCGGCAGTTGGCAGAGGGATTTTCGCACCGGACGGAGAAAAAAAGATTAAAGGTGGGCTTACCGAAAAGGAATATATGTTGGCGTTACACAGAAAGCTTGAGGGGAAGGTGTAAGGAATGAAGATGGAAATTCAGTACAGTTTAGAACCGCCTAAACAGGGGAAAGCATTAATTTACTTTTTGACAAAATTATATTATGGGACATACAGACTTGAGGGAAATGAGCTGGAATTAGATGGGGCTATATCAGATATACCAGAGCAGGGGGAAAGAGAGATTCTTGAGATTCACCTGTTTGATGAGGATACAGAATACCGAAAAGTACATTCCCAGGCAAGGCGGGGATATATTGAAGCATTGATCAATGACAGGATGACGAAATCGGATCTTAATATTACAGAAAATTGTTTCCTTCTCCAGGAATATTTGCCGGAAGAGAAGATCGGTGTCGTAAGTTACTTGCAATATGATGAAAATGATATGCTTGAATTGACCAATTATCGTTTATGTATGGCGAAAGGGGAAAGTAAGAATGAGTAAAAGAAGAAAAGATACGGAAAAATTTTTAAATCCCTATTACTTTATTCCTCTTCCAGAGAAAAAAACAGTTGTAAAGAAAGAAGAGCAAGGGACTTTAACTGGAAAAATCACATATGAAATTGTGACAAGAACTCCATTGTTTATACCTAATTCAAGTTGTGATTCTGCTTTTGGCAATATGGGAGAACATAAATCCTATGACTTTTATTCCTATAAAGAATTGAAAGAGGGGGAAGCATGTCAGAGTAAAGCGAAGCCAGTGATACCGGGGAGTGAGATACGGGGAATGATGCGGAGTGTATATGAGGCTGTCACAGGTTCCTGCATGTCCAGTGTAAATGCAGATATACCGGTGTTTTATCGCAGTAATATGAGAGAATACCTGTCTCCCGGTCTGCTAAAGCGAGAAGACGACAGAGTTGTTTTGGTTAAGGCGTCAGCTGTATACTGGAAGAAAGAGGAGTCAGATAATTCTTCTTATGTGGACGGAGAGAAGCTCTTTTACCGTGCGAAGGCAAGAGGGGACAGAGGTAGAAGATATGTGGTGAAAATATCATCACAAGACAGCGGTTTAGGAGAACATGGGTATTTGCTGCGAGGTGAGAAAGGGATAGGAAACAGGAAAAAAAATGTTGCTATCTTTAGGCCTGCCGGAGAAAGAATTCTTGCAGTATTTGATGAAGCATACCAGAGTGATTTCGAACAACTGTTGGAGAAATATGAAAAAGATTCCATTTCTTATGTTTCATATGCGGCTGAATATAAAAAATTTATGGAAGGCAGGAAGGAGCAGTATTTTCCTGTCTATTACAAAAAGAAATACATAAAAGGCAGAGAGATGATTCACATCGCACCTGCGGCAATCACGAAAATGAAATATGCGAACCGTGTAAAAGATCTATTGGGAGATATGGCTCCCTGCCATATCAGTGAGAGTTTATGCCCTGCGTGCAGTTTGTTTGGATTAGTCGACGCTAAAAGTGGGCAGAAAGGAATTGCGTCCAGACTGAGGTTTGCGGATGCCGCCTTTGAAAAAGGGAATGAAGAGGGGAAAACTTACTGTAAAAGAATAGATCTCCAGGAACTGGCAGGACCACATCTGTCTAACGCCCATATGTATCTGAAACAGCCGTGCGGAACGAATGCATGGGATTATGACGAGGCGGCAGAAATAAATGGAAGAAAATTCTACTGGCATCATGCGGAGTGGAGTCCTGAAGATGCAAAGGCCGAGAAGAAGACGAAAAGGAATGTGACAGTGCGTCCTGTGGCGGACGGTGTAACATTTACGGGAACGCTTTTTTTTGACCATATTACCCGGAGAGAATTAGAGCAAGTGCTGTATCTGCTCGACATCAGCAGAAATAATGAATTTGGATATAAACTGGGTATGGGAAAGCCCCTGGGATTGGGCAGTATCGAAATGAGAATAAGGTCTGTAAAAATTCGGAGTTTTTCCAGAGAAAAAGAGGATTTCTATTCGGAAGAAATCATCGATTTTTCAAAAAAGGAAGAAAGAGAAAAATATGTTCTATCATATGAAGAGGTCGGATTTTTGAAGGGGAATCATATTCGGGAATGGTTTGAGATGTTGATGAGATTTGATAGTACGAAGGGAAGTACCATATCTTACCCATATACGGATAAGCAGATAGATAAGATGGAAGTGGAGATAGAAGGAAAAAACGGGAAAAAGAGAAAGATAGGAGGTTTCCAGTGGTTTGTGGAGAATAAAAATTCGAAAACAGCGCCGCAGGTTCTTGTAAAGGAAGATCAGGAAGAAGTGAAGCTTCCATATTTGCGAGTGATTAAGATGAACAGATAAAAGAAGGTAGTAGCAGATTTCGCTATATACGGGGAAATAAGAATGAAATTTAGATTAACTTTTTTATGCGGCAGTCCTGTCAGCCTTCCGGGAACGTATAATAAGATATTGCAGGCAGCTATTTTGAACTGGCTGGGAGATGAGGAATACGGGACGTTTCTCCATGACAGAGGCTTTCAAAATGAAAAGAGATGCTTCAAACTTTATACGTTTTCGGAACTTGAAGGGAAACATGAGTATGATACAAAGAAACGAAAGCTGGTATTCCGAGATAAGATCCAGCTGTATCTGTCCTTTTATACGGATGAAAGTCTTCCATTGATCTTAAAAAATATTGAGCAAAGGAAACCATTGTGCCTGGGAGAAAATCTGTTAGAGCTGTACGATTGTGAGGTGGTAAATGAGATATATACAGATTGTGTGGTGAAAACGGTATCGCCAGTGACAATCCATTCCACGTTTGAACTGGTGGATGGAAGAAAAAAGACGTATTATTATTGCCCTTTGGAAAAAGATTTTTCAGAGATGATACGGGAAAATCTAGTCCGCAAATACGAAGCATTCTACGGCGTACTGCCGGAAGACAGTGAGTTCAAAATCATTCCAGAAAAAAGAGAAAAGATCAAGGAAACGTCATTCTATTACAACCGTTTTTTTATAAAAGGATGGCGTGGGATGTTTCAGTTATGTGGATCAGAAGAAATGATACGGATGGCATTGCTGGCAGGGATCGGAGCGAGAAATGGGATTGGAATGGGGTGTGTGGTGCAGGAGAAGATAGTGTAATTAAAAAAATCCGGTCAATCTAAGGCCGGTAAATATAAAGGATGGGAAGAGTTTATGGCTCAAAATGATGGAAAAGATGGCAAAAAGGAGCGAAAAATCCGGTCAATCAAGTTGTACCCAAAAAGGCAACAAGAAAAATGTCCTGGGAGGCCTGAATTTACGGGGAAAATGGAATGATTTCGAAAGAGGGACTGACCGGGTTTTAGGAGAAAAGGCATAGTAAAAAACCGGAGTAGAATGGTAAGAAGGAATGGAAAAGCGGTTGGTGGAAGATAACTAAGAGTAATTGACACGATTAGCTTTTTCTATTAAAAGCCTTAATTTCTTCATGTGGAAGATAACTAAGAGTAATTGACACTTGCGATAAGTTCACGTTCTTTTCTTGTAATCATGTGGAAGATAACTAAGAGTAATTGACACACATACATTTCATCAGAAATTTTTGCCATAATGTAAGGTGGAAGATAACTAAGAGTAATTGACACACAAAACTGCCACTTGAATTGCATCAACCTTTTCGTGGAAGATAACTAAGAGTAATTGACACATTTCTTCTAATTCTCTCTCAATTTCTTTTTGCTGTGGAAGATAACTAAGAGTAATTGACACTTAATAATTTTGTGAATTTCTTCTTTAAATGTTTTTGTAGGTGGAAGATAACTAAGAGTAATTGACACATTTTAATTTTTCTTCTCGTGACATAGAAAATCTCCTTTTGGTGGAAGATAACTAAGAGTAATTGACACTGTTACTTTACTCATAAAGCTCCTCTTTTAGATTGTTTATCGTGGAGAATAACTAAGAGTAATTGACACATCCTTTCTGCTTATATATAAGCTGAAACACGAGTATTGCAAGTGGAGGGTAACTAAGAGTAATTGACACCTATACATTTCTTTATCAGATGTTAAAAGTAACACATCATGTGGAGAATAACTAAGAGTAATTGACACGTTCCTCTGTTTCTGAATCTTGAATGAATAATCCGTCATGTGGAGAATAACTAGGAGTAATTGATATTTTGTATAGATCCTATTTTGATTATGCTGTCCAAAAGAAGAATAATGAAAGTAATTTGCAATAAATAGCAGGAAAACTAAATTTAATGTAAATAGGAAATAGTTATATACTTGTGAGCGGAGAAGAGCGTATGAAAGTGGACATTACTGTAGATGATCTGTTGGAAGAAGAGAATATTAGTACTGCAATAGAATTTTTAAAGACTAAGAAGAATACATGTGGGGATGATGGGGTATGGTTACATGAATTAGATGGATTTTGGAAAATAAACAGAGATCGTATAAGCAAAGAGATCAGGCAGGGAAATTATATTCCGCAGATTGTACATGAAAAAATACTTATAATGGCAAACGGAAAACATCGGAAGATAGCGTTGATGTCATCAGTGGACAGAATGTTGTTGAGAGCTATATTAAAAACGTTGCAGGAGGCATTGGAAAGTACCTTTTCTGAACATAGCTATGCATATCAATGCGGTAAAGGAATAGATAAGGCAGTAAAGTGTGTGGCAGAATATATTGAATCAGGATATGATTATGTTGTGGAGATTGATTTAAAAGATTTTTTTGAAAAGATCAATCATGGTATTTTATTAAAGATTTTAAAAGAGTATATTACGGATAATAGTTTCTATGCCCTGCTGGAGCGATACATAGTCTGTAGAATTGAAACGGATTATCAATTATTACAGAAAAGTGAAGGCCTTTTACAGGGATCCCCGATGAGTCCTCTTTTAAGTAATTTATATTTGACAGAATTTGATAAATGGATGGAAGAAAAAGAATATGTTTTTGCTCGGTTTGCAGACAACATTAATGTATACGTAAAAGATCTGCAGGAGGGATATCTCGTTTTATCACAGATAAAGGAGAAACTTCAAGAGTACTTTTTGGAAATTAATACAGAAAAATCGGGAGTGTTTTCTGTGTTTTCCAGAAAATATTTGGGATATATATTTGAAAAAGTTGGGTCATCTGTTATCGTAAAGAAATATAGAACAAAAGAATTGCATGTTTTTTCAAAATGGCATAAAGAAGCAATTGAGAAGATTGATTCAAATTACTATATCATAAATGATGGCATATTGACTAAAAAAGACTTTACGATTCTGTTTCAGAATGATGAGAAGAAAGCTTATATTCCAGTTGAAACAACAGATTCTATCAATATTTATTCTAATATTGAGTTGAATTCTGATTTTTTGCAGTTGCTTAATCAACGTAATCTTAACCTAAATATATATGACCGATATGGAGTATATATTGGGAGTTTTTATTCAAATAATCAAAAAAATAGAATGAAGTGTCTTATAAAACAAGTAGAAATTTATAAGGAAGATAAATTACGTTTTGAATATGCGAAAAAGATTGAGATTGCATCTGTTTATAATTTGAGATGCAATTTGAAATATTATAATAAACAGCGTCCGACAGAAATACTGAAAGAGAATATAGATAAATTGACTGAAGGGATTCGACAAATGAATGAGGCAAAAAATGTGGATGACCTTTTAATAATTGAGGCAAGATGTCGCCAAAATTACTATTTATGTTTTAATGAAATGATTCAAGATGAGGATTTTATTTTTGTCCGAAGAAGCAAGAGACCGCCTAAAGATGCAATTAATGCGATGATAAGTTTTGGAAATGTTTTTATGTATCAGAAAATAGCACAAATGATTTATAAATCCAATATTGACATTAGAATTTCGTTTGTCCATTCTGCGCTGAAAAGATATGAGAATTTGAACCTTGATTTGGCGGATATATTTAAACTAGTTATTGTCGATAGAGTTATTTGTACTTTGATTAATAAAAAAATGATTTCGGGTAAAAGGCATTTTCAAAAGGAAGAAGATATAGAAGGGACATTTTTGAACAAAGAGGGAAAAAATATTTTTATTCGAGAAATGGAGTGGAAATTAAAGCAGGTTTTGACTGTGAATGGCCAGCAATATACATATGAACGTTTGATCAATCGGGAAGTGCGGAATCTAGAGAGAAGCTTTTTGAACGGAGAAAAATACGTTCCATTTAAATATCAAATGTAAAGGAAAAGAAATGTTTATAATTTTGGTATATGACATCAATAAGAAAAGAGTTGCAAAGATACATAACATATGTAGAAAGTATATTTATCCGGTTCAAAGGTCTGTGTTTGAAGGTGAAATTACCCAAAAACAGTTGAAGAAATTAATGGAAGAACTGGAAAGGAATATGAATAAAAAGGAAGATGAGATAAGCGTATATGAGATGGACTCCAGCAAATATGCATATAAAGTTCAGATTGGCATGGTGGAAGATTATTCTAACATCCTGTAAAGACTATTTTTAAGATTAATAGTATCCAGAATTTGCGGTATTATCAAAAGAGTGAGCAGAGAGGGAGATTACACATTATGGGAAATGTCTTTATCAATTTTACAAATCATCCGTCAAAATTTTGGAAGGATTCACAAAAAGCAGAAGCTCTGAAACATGGAAGGATTGTGGATATCGAATTCCCGAATGTGGATCCTGAAGGAAATAGAGATTATATTATAAGACTGGCGGAAGAAAATGTTAAAAGGATTTTGGAATATCATCCGTCAGTTGTTTTATGTCAGGGTGAATTCTGCTTAGCCTATCATGTGATAACGAGATTAAAAGAAAAGGGTATTCCAGTTGTGGCGGCCTGCAGCGAGAGGAGGGTACGAGAAGAGGGGGATGTAAAAGAAGTGATATTTGAGTTCAGACAATTTCGAGAATATTAGAATGTAAAGAACGAAGGAGAAAAAGTTTATGGAAGAATATGGAAAGGGAAAACATTCCGTCACATTAGAAGAGGGAAGAAATGTCTTTGCGAACGCGATGAAGAAATATCGATTTGATGAAGCTTCTTTAGAAAAGCTGAAAGATTATTATGGATATTTTTGGAATAAAAAGAAGAGTAGTGATGTTCCGCGACTCTACAAAAATGTATTTATATTTTGCAATTCTGATACTGTTGGGCGAAGTATTTATGAAACATGTGTAGAGTGTCTGATGAGTCAGGGGTTGATAGAGAAGAAGGAAGAGGTCGGCTATAGTTTTCTTGGTACAGAGCAAGATATCAATGAGATAAAAGAAATGTATGCAGAGAACGCAATGCAGTCGCCACAGATTGCGTTAAAAAGGAAGAAATTTCAATCAGTAATTGTGGCGCTGCCTGAACAGGGAATGGCAAAAGAAGAATTATATCAGGCAGGAACATCATTATTTTATCGTGAATTCCGTGATCACATTACAAGTAAGGTGTCAGCGGCAGAAGTGGTGTTTTGGGAGCTGCGAAAACTTCTGGACAATGAGCAGCAATTTACGGAAGAATTTTATATAGAACTTCAGAAATATATTCAGACTGTTTATCCTAAAAGAGAAATTGAAAGTAAGCAACAGTTTCTGCAGGATGCCTGTGACAGAGTGTGGAATAAATATTATGGGAAATATGAGGCCGGCGCTATTGGCGGCGTAGATTGTGTCCCGGATTATCAGAAAGATCCTGAAGAAATAAAGGCCCAAAATGAGATAAAAGAAAATGAATTAAGCGGGAATATTAAAAATGTGCTGTTGTTGAATATGAGTACATTACCAAAGAAAAAATTGAGCAGAAACAGATATCGATATAAAGATCAAGAGACTGGTATCAGTTATGAGATATTTGGTTATGGACAGCTGGAGCCAATCCCCAAATTATTGAAAAAGAAACTGGAAAAAATAAATGAAAAGCTGGATTTGATTTTAATTACAGCGTCTGAAGAAGCGAAGAAACAAAACATTATTGAGATGGAAGAGCCAAGTCCTTACCCGGATAGAGAAGTGAAATGTCTGGTAAAAAAAGGAAACGCAGTAGCTTTTTTTGAAGAACAAATCGGTAGAGAGGATGATCATGTAAAATTTAAGGTTTTTGATTGTAATGAAAAAGATTTGTCAGCGTCGTTGGAAGAGGTGGTAGAGTTTATCCGTAAAATCAAAGAGTATAATCCACAGTTTAAACTCTATCTGGATATGCATGGTGGTTTGAGATCTGTGCAGCTTTCCATTGATGCTATTATTAATTTATTAGCGATAGAAAATATTCAGGTGGAAGACGCATTCAATATTGCGGGAATACAGGATACAAAAAAAGCAACGCAGATCATGAATGTAAAGAAAGATATCCGTGTTTTTGATTTTGTATCAGGGATGAATGAGTTTATTAATTATGGGAGATCAAAAGGGCTAGAAGACTTTTTTGGAAAAGGAAATATAATCGTGAATAACATAAAAAGTATTTCTGATTCCATTCAGACTTGTGATATCGATAGATTTTTAAGTGCATTAGATGAAATGAGGGAGACTATTGAAAATGCAATTACCAGTGACAAAGAAACAGAACAAAGATTGCTGAATATCTTTCTGGAAAATATGAAGAAAGATTATGGAAACCTTATTGATGCAGAAAAAAGAACAGATTTTGACTTGCTGAAGTGGTGTGAGAGAAAAGGATTTTACCAAGCTGCATTGACTGTAATTGAAAGCAGAATGCCAAGATTTTTGGAAGGGAAAGTGTATGAAATCAAAGTGGAGGAAACATGTGAAATCAAAGCAAAAGAAACCAGGAAAGTATTGGGGAAAAAGTCCAGAAACGAAATCCTGCAGCAGATTAAGCCTAAATGGGAACAATGGAAAGCAGATTGCAATTATCTTCTTGAACAGTGGTGTAATTTTAAAATAATAGGAACAAATAAGGATAAAAATTATATGCAGTTAGTGGTGAAAAAGAACCAAGAAGAGACGGCTGCTGAAGAATTTTGGAAAAGGGAAGAAGTTTGGATAAAAGATGAGAATGGGAAAGACAAATTTTACAAAAAGTATATAATCAACAAAGATGAAAATATAAAAGACATAAGTAAAAATGACAAGAATGAAAATAAAGAAATTAGATATTACTTTTGTTTTAAGTTTTTGAAGGAGATGACAGAAGAGGATAAAAGAAAATTTAATATCTTTATGCAGCTTCATATGGCATTAAAAAACCAAAGAAACCTTGCGAATCATGCTGTATCCGGAGATGAACATAGAGAGGAACCGGAGAATATATTCAATGCAGTTAGGGCTTATGTTGAAATGACGGAATATTTTTTGGGAAGAAATTCGACGGCGAAGAAAAGTTTGTAGATATGAAGAAGCTTTGAAAATGTCCCTGAACGATAGAAAATCCCTTTTGATAACAAATATAACGGAGGAAGCGCTCCTCTGACTGTCAAGGGTATCGTTTCGGCCGTTATAAGCGAAATCTCTATACTATCGCAGGGAAAGTCGAACTGAAGGAGCCTAGACTCAAAGGCCTCTCTTTTGAAACTGCCATTATTGAAAGATACCGCTTATATATATCATCAGCTAGATGGTATATATAAAACAAGGGTGAAAAGCTTGCAGATTGTCGGGATAAACGGACACCTGTGTCATATTCGGCGGACAGTCTGAGAGAGACCGTTTCAAGTTTTGTGTAAATTCAAAAAACTGATATAAGATATGTCATTA
>OGXS01000286.1_pt1 | contig 51360 bp, 46 predicted proteins | sample 1576371 | NCBI WGS metagenome assembly OGXS01 (sample SAMEA3541475, study PRJEB24748) | human gut metagenome | biome: human gut; feature: human-associated habitat; material: faeces | place: China | collected 2012
TAATCCAGTACTGCTTTGATTAGCTAAAACAGTACTGGAAAAACTTAAATTTGTTGCATATATGGATTCATTCTTTTTTCTACTCCAATTGTAGATGTAGGTCCATGTCCTGGGTATATTACTGCGTTATCATCGTATTTAGCTAATTTTCTTAAAGATTTCATCATTTGTTTGTAATCTCCACCATAAAAATCAGTTCTTCCTATACTTCCTGCAAATAAAGTATCCCCTGTGAATATGTGTTCTCCTACTTTTATGCACATTCCACCTTTTGTATGTCCTGGAGTGTGTATAACTTTTAATTTAAGGCTTCCAAGCTCTATAACGTCGCCTTCTTGAACGTACTCATCAGCATCAAATTCAACTAAAGGCCCTGGAAGTTGTGCACTTAAATTTTTATTTCTGTCTATTAAAACTTCTTCTTCATTTACATGAGCTACTATTTTAGCATTTGTTTTGCTTTTAATTTCTGGTACACGACATATATGATCGCCATGTCCATGAGTTAATATTATATATTCTACAGTCAGTCCATGTTGTTTTATTATGTTGAATATATCTATAATACTTCCACCTGGATCTATTACTGCACATTTTTTAGTTTTTTCGTCCCCAAGTATATAAGTATTTTCATCCATAAATCTATCTACAACTTTTTCAATTATCATCAAAATCCCTCCTTAGAAAGCTTTTTTAGATTCTAATAAAATTGTTACTGGACCATCATTTGTTAGTTCTACCATCATATGAGCTCCAAATTCCCCTGTTCCTACAGTTATCCCTTGTGCTCTTAATTTTTCTACAAATTCATTACTCAGTGTGATCTTGGCCACATAGAAGACATCCCCGGTCATATAGACGTTCCAGTCGTCTTCCACTTCTACCTGCAGATCTCCCCCCGGCATGTGGACGATCACTTTATTATTGGTCATTCCCAGCTTGTAGGCTACGCCTGCCGCCGCGCAGGCTCCTGTTCCGGAGGCCAGAGTGTATCCGGCGCCTCTTTCATAGATCTCGATAGCGATATTCTCTTTGTCGATCACCTTCATGATCTGTGTATTGATCCGATTCGGGAAATATCTGGCAATCTCCGCGTAATCGCCAATCTTGCACACCAGCGGCTTAGACACCTCCCGCATAGGGATCACACAGTGGGGATTGCCGATGCTGACGCAGGTTACCGGGTACAGCGTCCGTCCAAATACCATGTCTTCATTGATCACTTCCCTGCGCTCTCCAGTCACCGGGATATCGTCGCTCCAGAAGGAAAGTTTTCCCATGGACACTCTTAAGCGGCTCCCTTCCTCATTCAGGAAGGTAACTTCTACAGGTCCGTTTTCTGTATAAAGTGTAAAATGCTTTTTCTGCACATAATCCGCATCTTTTAAATATTTCGCGAAAATGCGGACGCCGTTTCCGCTGGTCTCCGACTCGCTGCCGTCAGGGTTCCACACCTTTACGTACATTCCCTCTTCTTTCAGGATCGGGCCTTCTAAGATCCCGTCCGCGCCTAAGCCTTCGTTCCGGTCGCAGATCATCCGCACATTTTCTTCTCTAAGTTCCAGCTCATTTCTGTTGGGGTCAAATACTACATAATCATTTCCCAGACCATGATATCGCTCCAATACAACCTTCATGATATACCTCCATGCTTTTCCCGAATCTCTTTCGGTTCTCCACTCCATGTTAGTTTCATCATAGCAGGCATGATTTACTCTTTCAAGGCAAATCATGCCCTTTTTATTGCAAATCCTGCTCTTTTCAATTAGAATAGAAGACAACTTACAGACTTTCAATTCGTATAACTCCACACAGCCGGAGGACAGCAATATGGAACGTTATGAGAAAAAGGGATATCTGGACGGTCAATTCCGTCTGTTCCATCTGACAGACCAGGAAACACGGGAAATCGAATACCACTATCATGATTTCGACAAGATCACCATCTTTGTCAAAGGACGGGTAACCTATGTGGTGGAGGGCCGTTCTTACGAACTGAAACCCTACGACATTGTCCTTGTCAAACATAATGATCTGCATCGTCTCACTGTGGACGATCAAGCTCCCTACGAGCGGATCATCGTCTATATCTCTCCTTCCTTTATCGAGGCTTACAAAACTGCCGACTACGATCTGAGCTTCTGTTTCCAGAAGGCTTACCAGGAAGGTTCCAATGTACTGCGTATTCCTTCTCTGGAGAAAAGTTCTCTCTTTCACGCTATTACCCGGCTGGAGCGTTCTTTTTCTGACGAAGGGTATGCCTGCGGCCTTTACCGCCAGCTTTTATTTCTGGAATTCCTGGTTCATTTAAACCGGGCCGCCAGAAGAAACCGGCTGGAATTCCTGGATAAAGAAAAGAATGGCTCTAAAGTCAGCGCCATTCTTCAGTATATCAACGACAATCTGTCAGAAGATCTTAGCATCGGCCAGATCGCGGAGACATTCTATATCAGCAAATATCATATGATGCGGCTTTTCAAGCAAGAAACGGGATACACCATGGGAAGTTATATCTCCCAAAAACGGCTTCTGCTGGCCAAAGAATTGATCCTGTCCGGCATGCCGCCCGCTCAGGCCTGCTTCCAATGCGGTTACCGGGACTACTCCACCTTCTTCCGAGCTTACCGCAAACTTTTCGGCCGCTCTCCTCAGGATGGCCGCACTCTTTCGTAAAGCTGGGCGGGAAGATAGGCTTTGATCAAAACCCCTTCTTCCTTGTACTCTTCTTCCAAGATCTCTCCGTATTTGCGGATCAGCTGGATCTTCCCTCCATCCTGATAAGGAAAGATTGCTTCGATGCAGATCTCCTGGGCGCGTAAGATTCCTTCCACCAAACTTAAAAATTCTTCCAATCCCTGCCCCGTCCTTGCCGAGACCGCCACCGTACAATCCGCCTTAAAATCCCGGATCAGGGGCAGCTTCTCCACCCGGTCCCGTTTGTTTAAGACTGTGATAATAGGTTTATCTTTGACTCCCAATTCCTGCAGGGTCTCATAAACGGTGTGCATCTGCTCTTCCACCTGAGGGCTGGAGATATCCGCCATATGGATGATCATATCCGCATAGCACGCCTCTTCCAACGTACTTCGGAACGCATCGATCAGGTGATGGGGCAGTTTCCGGATAAATCCTACTGTATCCGTCAGAAGGATCTCCTGGCCTCCCGGCAGTTTAAAATTCCTTGTCGTTGGGTCCAGAGTGGCAAACAGCTTGTCTTCCGCCAGGATGCCAGCCCCTGTAAGCCGGTTTAAAAGGGTGGATTTCCCCGCGTTGGTATAACCCACAATGGCGGCCACCGGAAGCGCGCTTTTCCTTCTTTGTTCCCGCGTTACCTGCCGGTGCATCCGGACCGCTTTTAATTCCCGGTTTAGCTGGCCGATCCGGTTCCGGATCAGGCGGCGGTCTGTCTCCAGCTTCTTCTCTCCCGGTCCTCTTGTTCCGATTCCTCCGCCCAGTCTGGAAAGAGACGCCCCAAAACCCGCAAGTCTGGTCTGCCGGTATTTGAGCTGCGCCAGCTCCACCTGGATCTTTCCTTCACTGGTGAGCGCTCTCGCCGCAAAGATATCCAGGATCAAAAGAGTCCGGTCCATCACCTTGACCTCCAGCTCATCCTGCAGATTCTTCATCTGAGCCGGTGTCAGCTCATCATCACAGATAACCCCTGTGGCCTCTGTTTCCCATAGAAGATCTTTGATCTCTCTGATCTTTCCCGTTCCCACATATGTCGCCGGGTGGATCTGATCTCTTGACTGGATCACTCTTCCTACTTCCCTGGCTCCCGCCGTGTCAGCCAGAAACGCCAGCTCATCCAGCAGCTGTTCTGTATCCTCCTGGCCCGGAAGGTTGACTCCAACCAGGATGACCTTTTCTTGCTCTTTTCCTAATTCAATCATACGCTCTGCTATCTTGTCTCTAAAAACTCTGCTTCCTTGGCAGCCGCCTCATCCTCCGGATAGGCTTCTATATATTCTTCCAAAAGCGACTTCGCCTGTTCCAGATCTCCCATCTGTTCGTAGGCGGCAATCTCATTATGCTTCATTTCCTGGATCAGTTCTTTGCTGCTGTCCTCTGCCGCGATCCCCTTCTCATAGTATTGGCCCGCCTGCTCCGGGTTGTCCAGCCGCAATTCGCAGTTGCCGAGAAGGCTGTAGATTGTTCCGCTTTCCTGGCTTCCCTGCTCTAGGGCGGATACTAGCGCATCCCTCGCTCCTTCATAGTCCTCCTGTTCCCAGAGGGCCAGTCCCAATCCACGGTAAGAATCCGCCAGATTATCTTCCTCCTCTATGGCCTGTTGGAACTGCTGGGCCGCCTCTGAATAGGAACCCGCTTCCAACTGTTCCATTCCGCTGTCATAGGGATTCTGTCCGCAGCCCGCAAGAAATATCCCAGCGGCCGCTATGATCAATAAACTTTGAACTTTTCTCATATTTCCTCCTAAGCTGTGTATTTCACAACCCCGACCGCGTTCAGGATCACAGTGAACATGACTCCCACTTCTGCCAGGATCGCTTCCCACATCCCAAAATATCCGACCACCGCCAGAACCAGCACCATCGCCTTAATGACCAGCGCAAAAGAAAGATTCTGGCTGACCACTCTCAGGGTTTCTTTCGCGATCCGGATCACTTCCGTAATCTTTCCAAGCTCATCTTCCATCAGGATCACATCCGCGGCCTCTACCGCCGCGGCCGATCCAAGATCTCCCATTGCGATTCCTACGTCCGCGCGTGTCAGGATCGGCGCATCATTGATGCCGTCCCCTACGCATACCAGCCGCTCTGTAGAGTCCTGCAAAGACAAGAAATCCTCTACCTGTTCCAGCTTATCCTTCGGGAGCAGGTTGGAATAAACATAGTCCATTTCCAGTTCATCGGCCACCTCCTGGCCTGCCGCTTCCGAATCTCCTGTCAGCATGACCAGAACGCCTCTGCATTTCTCCTTCAAATATTGAAGCGTCTCCTTAGCCTCTTCTTTGATCTCATCCGCGATCACGATATATCCCGCGTAACGCCGGTCTACCGCCACATATACGACTGTGCCGGCCTTCTCTATCTCCTCTGCCTCCACTTTCTGCTTCCGCATCATACGCCAGTTTCCCACATATACCCGCTGTCCCGCATAGGTGGCTGTAATCCCGAATCCTGGGATTTCTTTCATCCGATAGACCTTTTCTTTATCCAGAGTTTTCCCCCGTTCTATATATGCCTCCGTCAGAGACTGCGCGATGGGATGATTAGAGTAGCTTTCCACATGGGCCGCGATCTCCAGCAGTTCGTCCTCGCTTATTCCTTCTGGCTGGATCTCCTTTACTTTAAACACGCCTTTCGTTAAGGTTCCTGTCTTATCAAAAATGAACGTATCCGCTTTCGACATGTCTTCCAGATAATTGCCGCCTTTTACCAGGATTCCCTGCCGTGCCGCCGCGGCGATCCCTCCAAGGAACGCGATTGGGATCGACATGACGATTCCGCTTGGACAGGCCACGATCAGAAAGATGAGTCCCCGATAGATCCAGGTATCCCAGTTGCCGTAAGAAAAGGTAAGGGGCGGATAGATCATGACCAAAAACGCAAGCCCCAGCATGATCGGCGTGTAGATTCTCGCGAAGCGAGAGATGATCGTCTCGCTTTCCGCCTTTTTATTCTGCGCTTCTTCTACCATCTCCATGATCTTAGAGACGGTAGACTCTTTATATACTTTAGATACTCTTGCCTCGATCACTCCCCGCAGATTGATGCAGCCGCTGTAAATCCGGTCCCCCGGTCCCGCGCTGACCGGAACAGACTCTCCTGTCACCGCCTTTGTGTCGATGGTCGTTGTCCCGCTCGTGATGACGGCGTCTACCGGTATTCTTTCTCCCGGTTTGATGATAATGATATGATTGCGCTTTAATTCTGAAGGATCTACCTGCTGTTCCTTTCCCTTTACTTTGCGGGTCGCGTACTGAGGACGTATATCGATCATCTCAGCAATAGACCTCTTTGCCGTATCTGTGGAAAACGCCTCGAAGATCAGACCCAGTTCAAACAAGATCATGACCAAAACGCCCTCTTCATACCGCTCAACGCCAAAAGCCCCGACCGTAGCCAGGATCATCAGCGTATACTCTGTCAGAAACCTTTTTTGAGCAAACCGGTCTCGTAGTCCCATAAAAGAATCGAATCCAACAATCAAATATGCAATTAAAAACCAGATGAATCTTACCCAGTCTGACAAGGTCACCTGCGCTGAAACTCCCAATGCGCAAAGATAAACCAAAACGCCAGCACCAAAGATCAAACTTCTCCTTTTCAACTGCGCCGTCATAACTCTACTTTCCTCTTCTATAACTATCTATATGCAGGACATACTGCAATCATTCTACACCAATTAATTATGCCAAATGGTTTTTGTGATTTCAACCATTTGGCATAAAAACAAGACAAAATTAACATTTTCGTAACCATTTTTACTGTTTTCTAAAAAATCATCGCCCCATTGGGGTTCAGTCGATCTGCCAGTCGATCTCCGTTTCCCCATGCTCCTTCAAAAAAGCGTTGGTCTTGCTAAAGGGCCGGCTCCCAAAGAATCCCCTAAACGCGGACAAAGGACTTGGATGAGGCGATTTTAGGATCAAATGATTTGGGTTATCAAGCATGGATGCCTTGCGCTGAGCCGGCGCTCCCCACAGGATAAAGACAATCGGCCGATCCTCCTTGTTTAAGGCCCTTATCACCGCGTCTGTAAATTCCTCCCAGCCAATATCCCGATGGGAATGGGCCTGATGGGCCCGTACAGTCAGTACGGTATTCAGCATCAGCACGCCCTGCTCCGCCCACTTTGTAAGGCATCCATGGTCTGGGATCGTACAGCCCAGATCGTCATGAAGCTCCTGATAGATATTGACCAGGGACGGCGGGATCTCCACTCCTTTCCTTACGGAAAAGCAAAGGCCATGGGCCTGTCCGTAATTATGGTAAGGATCCTGTCCTAAGATCACCACCTTCACCTGATGGAAAGGGGTCAGATGGAACGCGTTGAAAATGTCCTCTGCCGGGGGAAAGATCTTCCTGGTCCGGTACTCCTGGTTTACCGTCTGGAACAATTGTTTATAATATGGCTTCTTAAACTCATCCTGCAGGACTTCAAGCCAGTCGTTGCTGATCGCCGCCATGCTGTTCTTCTCCTTTTCCATTACAGACGTACGGATACGCCTTTTTCTCTCAAGTATTCTTTTACTTCCCGGATTTCCAGTTCTTTATAGTGGAATAAGGAAGCCGCCAGAGCCGCATCCGCTTTCCCTTCCGTCAGGGCATCATAGAAATGCTCCAAGCTTCCCGCCCCGCCGGACGCGATCACCGGAACCGATACGGTCTCCGCAATAGCGCGGGTCAGTTCCAAATCGTATCCTGCCTTCGTCCCATCACAATCCATGCTGGTGAGCAGAATCTCTCCCGCGCCCAGCTTCTCCGCTTCAGCCGCCCACTCCAGCGCGTCGATCCCCACATCAATGCGGCCTCCATTTTTATAAATATTCCAGCCGCTGCCATCCGGCCTCCTTTTTGCATCGATCGCCACAACAACGCACTGACTGCCAAACTTCTCCGCCGCATCCGAGATCAGTCTTGGCGTATTGATAGCGGAAGAATTAATCGAAATCTTGTCCGCCCCTTCCCTGAGAAGCGTCCTGAAATCTTCCACTGTCCGTATCCCGCCTCCCACGGTAAACGGGATAAATACGGTCTCCGCCACTTTGCGCACCATATCCGCCACGGTTTTTCTAGCGTCGGAAGAAGCCGTAATATCCAGAAACACCAGTTCGTCCGCTCCCGCCTGATCATAGGCCGCCCCGATCTCCACCGGATCTCCGGCGTCTTTCAAATCTACAAAATTAACTCCTTTGACCACCCGGCCGTCTTTCACGTCCAGGCAGGGAATGATTCTCTTCGTATGCATACCTTCCCTCCCAGTCTATATTTCCACAAAATTCTTAAGAATCTTTAATCCTGTGCTGCCGCTTTTCTCCGGATGAAACTGACAGGCGAAGATATTATCTTTCTCTACAGAGGCATGGATCACCGGGCCATATTCTGCAGACGCCTTCACCATCTGTTCATCCGCCGCTTTCAGATAGTAGGAGTGGACAAAATACACATAGGCCCCTTCCGGGATTCCCTGAAACAGCCGTCCCTCATTCTGAAGATTCAAGGAATTCCATCCTATATGCGGGATCTTGCGGCCTTCTCCTTCCGGGATACGCAAGATCTCCCCCTTTAAGAGTCCCAGGCCGACAGCACCCGGAGATTCTTCGCTTCTCTCAAACAGGAGCTGCAGGCCAAGGCAGATCCCAAGGAAGGGGATATTGCGTTCCGCCACCTGATAGATCACTCCCTCCAGGTCATACTGCCGAATCTTCTCCATGGCGTCCCCGAAGGCTCCTACTCCTGGAAGGATCACCTTATCCGCCGCCAGGATTTCTTCTTTATCCCGTGTAATTGAAACCTCCTGTCCCAGAAACCGCAGGGCTTTCTCCACGCTTCTGATATTTCCCGCGTCATAGTCTATGATTGCGATCATTCTTCTAATCTCCTTATAAAATGAAAACTCTGTTTTCTATTTTACATCCAGTTCAAACCAGAATTCAACACCATTGTCATAATTATTGACTCCATATTCCTGATGGAAGGACTCCATGATCGCTTTCACGATCGATAGACCGATCCCATTTCCGCCGTACTCCCTGGTATGGGCCTTGTCCACTTTGTAGAATTTATCCCAGATATGGGCCAGATCTTCCTCAGGGATGGGCTGCCCGGTATTGAACACGCTGACCCTGGCTTTATCCGGTCCTTTCATTACTTTCACTTCCACCACCTTTTCACCGTCTACATGATGGAAAGCGTTGCTGATATAGTTGCGGAGCACCTGTTCTACCTTGAATTCATCCGCCCATACATAGACCGGTTCCCGCAGGCCAAAGATCACCTGGGCTTCCGCCTGCTGAGCAAGGATCTCCATGCTCTGGAGAATTCCCCGGATCAATTCTGTAATATCAAACCGTTCAAAAACGATATCCTCATCTCCAAATTCCAATTGGTTCAAGGTCAGAAGGTTTTTCACCATCTGATTCATTTTTGCCGCCTCGTCCATGATCACGTCGCAATAGAACTGCCTGCTGTCCGGATCGTCACTGACTCCTTCCTTCAGCCCTTCCGCATATCCCTGGATCAAAGCGATCGGCGTCTTCAGCTCATGAGACACATTCCCCAGAAATTCCGTCCGCATCTGTTCGATCTTCTCTTTCTGTTCAATATCATGCTTCAGACTGTTATTGGCCTTCTTCAGTTCAGAAATCGTACTCTCCAGTTTTTCTGACATCCGGTTGAAATTAGCCCCCAGCTCTCCAATCTCATTTTTCCCGCCGCTGTTGTATTTGGCCTCAAAATCCAGATTCGCCATCCGGTCTGACAAAGCTGTCAGTTCCAGAAGCGGCTTAGTCATCCGCTTGGAGAAATACCAGACCAGCACAAGAGCAAGGATTCCCAGAACGCTTCCGATATAAACCAAAAAGCGGTTGGAAATCTCCGCGCTCTCCCGAATCCCTTCTACAGGGCTCCTCAGCAAAAACTGATTGTCGTTCCCTATATGGCCCCACATATCAATATATTCCTTCTGGTTCCAGGGATCAAAAGACTGGCTGATCTCATAGTCATTGGTTTTCTCCAGAACCTTCCCCTGCTTCTGGGCCTGATTCAAAAGATATCCCACCAGCTGATTCCGAAGGAGCTCCGGATTTTGTACATTGGTAAACACTTTTTCTAAAGTCTGATCGCTGACCAGAAAGGAAATGTTATTCTCCTCCGCAAGGTGGGCCAGTTCCGTAGACACATCTTCATTCTCGATACTCCCGTCTTCTACCGCGGTATTCAGTTCCTGATACATCTCAATAAAAGCCACTTTTTTATTGTTGATATAATATGGCTCTAAAAAGCGGAGATTGATCATCATAAGGGCAAGGATCAGCACGATCAGCAATCCCGCGAAAACCGCTGTTACCTGCCACTTGATCGAATGCTTCATTCTGCGTCCACCTCGAACTTATAGCCCATCCCCCAGATGGTCTTGATATAGCTTCCTCTGTCTCCCAGCTTATTTCTCAGCTTCTTCACATGAGTATCGATGGTTCTGGCATCTCCAAAATAGTCGTAATTCCACACATTATTCAGGATCTTCTCCCTGGAAAGGGCAATCCCTTGATTCTCTATGAAATAAGTAAGAAGCTCAAATTCCTTAAAGCTCAACTCCACCTCCTGCCCGTCAATCCGGACCTGGTGAGCAGATTTATCAATAGAAATCCCTCCCGCGCTTACTACCTCTTCCGTTCCAAGGGCATGGGAGCGCCTAAGGATCGCTTCCACTCTGGCCACCAGGATCTTGGGGCTGAAGGGCTTTGATATATATTCGTCCACTCCCAGATTAAAGCCCTGCAGTTCATCCCTTTCTTCCGACCTCGCGGTCAGCATGATCACCGGAACATTGGAGGACTGGCGGATCTCTCGGCAGGTCTGCCAGCCGTCCATCTTTGGCATCATCACATCCAGGATCACAAGCGCGATGTCTTTCTCCTCATAGAAGATCTCCATTGCTTCCAGTCCATTTTCCGCCTCCCGGACCGCATATCCTTCCCGCTCCAGGAAGTCCCGGACAAGTTTGCGCATCCTGCTTTCATCGTCCACTACCAGTATCTTTATCTTATCCATATTGTTTACCTCCATTTTTCTCATCATAGCAGGCAAATATGACGTTTCTGTGAAATATTTCTTCCATTATAGCATACTGTAATGATTTCTTCAGGTTTTCTTAATGGATTTTAGAAACCCTTAACCCAGAGGACACACTTCCTTCATCTTTTTCTCGTATACTGATAATCAAACAAGGAGAGATCCTTTTCAAATAGATTTATTTTCCTTTTCTCTGCCAGAGCTTCACGGTTCTGGCTTTTTTTATGCATTTGCAGAATATTTTGTTGAATATTGTCCACAAACGCAGTATATTCAAATCACAAGATGTAGTGCGATAGAAATAGGACTGTTATAAAGCTTCTAGGAAAACAAACGTTACTCTGACTATGATTTATTCTATATTCAAGTAGATAGTAAAAAGTGGATATTGACATTCTTTTGAATATAGCAGAGGCATTGGGGAAGTGGTATAACCGCTGCAGCGATTATATAGATCAATGTAAGGTATGAATGAGGAGGGAAAAACTATGAAAAAAAGAATTGTAGCGTTTTTGTTAATCTGCCTATTGGCAATCGGACTTTCGGCGTGCGGAGGGGGAGATTCCAGTTCTCCAAGTGAAGAAGAACCTGAATATGTGGACAATATTAAAGCTGTTGCTTCAGACCCTGATGCCTATAAGGGGAAATATGTAAAATTTTGCGGAATGGTATCCCCTGTAGATGAGGATGAAGACACATATGGCCTACAGGTATACCTGGACACAAATTATAATGATAGTGTTCTTGTTGAAGTTTCGAAAGATATTGCCCCGGAACCTTTTTCTTCCGATGAATATGTAATAGTCGATGCCAAAATCAATGGTGCGTATGATGGCGAAACTGTCATAGGAACAGATTCCACTTGGGCCCTGCTCGAAGCTATCAGCATTGAGAAAACGACCTACATGGAAGCCTTTGCTCCAGCTACAAAAGAAATTTCACCGAATATTTCTTCTGAACAAAATGGACTTACCGCAACCATTGATAAAATTGAATATGCCGATTCAGAAACCCGTATATATTTAACTATATCTAATAACAGCGAAAATACTATATCATATGGATCATATAGTATCCGATTAATTCAGGATGGCCAGCAAATCGAACAGGATACAACTGGCGAATCTTCTTATATGGGCAATTACCCTCAACTGAGTTATGAGGTTGCGGCTGGCGCTTCTACTTCTGGGATCGTAGTATTTCCCGCAATAGATCAAACAAAAGATTTACAGGTAATTATCCCAGATGTATATAGCGATAATTATGAAATTGAATTTACAGATTTCACTATCGATGTAAGCGCCGAATAACAAATAAAAACCGCCCGGTGCGTCAATACCAGGCCACCGGGGCATACAGCAACAATATATTTACCCGGACAGCCGATAGGGTGCATACCGCCGTTTCCGAGTCTTGCGGAAGGGGTGGTTGATATGAGTACATATGAAGAGTTCATGATTATACTGACCGTTGGTCTCTTAATTGTAGCAATTCTGAATTATACCCATAGAAAATAGCACCCCAGCTCTGGCCAAGCTTTTGAGGTGCTATTTCTAGTTACTGATAACTTTGCCGGAAACGGATAGGTTTGCTCTATCGTATCGGCTGTCTTGTTAAGTATATTATAGCAAATGCTCCTAGAATGTCAACCGTCCCGGCAGCGCCGCGCCCCCAGCATAACAGGTGGTTAATATTTCATAAACTCAACAGAGCCATGCCCCATAGTAAAATAAGGACAGCGTAAGCTGTCCTTATTTCTGTTCACCTCAGTCAAAGCGCCTCCCGCATATCCCATGGCATATGCGGGGTTCGTCACTTCGCGGTCAAGTGGACCTGGCGGGAATCGAACCCGCGTCCGAAAGCCCATCCACCAGGGCATCTCCCATCACAGTCATTATTTTGACATTCCCTTGGCCAGACGCCTAATGACAGGCTTCTGACTTCAGTAGCTTCATAAGTTCTTCCATCTCCTCAAAGCTTTGGAGGTGAAGTGCTCCGCCTTTTTTGAAGCCGGTGACTTAAGCAGCGGATGACCTAAGGCCGACTACTGCCAAAATTAGGCAGCGTACGCTAACTGTCTATCGTCTGCGTTTATATTTAAGTGGAACTTTTAACGTAGTGTCCCGCTACGGATGGCTTCCCCAACTTCCAGACCCCCGTCGAAACCAGTACAAGCCCTTGTTTTACGCTCTCTCTGGTTCGCAGACTGTCTTTCTTTTGATAGCCATTTCATTATATGCAATGGGTTCTTATTTGTCAAGGGAGAGCCGCCGCGCTCTTTCCCCTTCCTCCAAGGGGATATCCTGATACCGGTAGACTGACAGCAGTATTCCAAAGATCACATAGGTGACCAGCATCACCGTTCCGCCGCCGGTAAGGAAGGGACAGTAGATCGTTCCTGGAAGAATGATCCCCATATTGCACAGCACATAGATCAGCACCTGCGCTGTCATGACCACGGCGCTTCCCGCGCCCATCAACATTCCCAGCCGGTTCTTCTGCTGCAGAGATACCCGGAACAGACGGAACACCAGATACAGGATCAGCCCGATCAGTACCAGCGCCGCCAGGATCCCATAATATCCTGTAATATAGGTAAGCACAAAGTCTGCTGCCGAAAATGCTTCTTCCTGATCCAACATCTGCTGGCTTGCCCCAATAAGCTTACTGCTGCCAAGGATATCTTGGAGGGTCTGGCGCGCCCAGTTTCCTCCCTGGTCAACCCTGCCGAACAGTGCGGCAAGCCTTACTTTCTGATACTCGTTTCCAAACAGCAGCGTGATCCCCGCGCTCAGGGCCGGCAGCAGGATCACCGCGCACCCTAATCCGAACAGCACTTTTTTTCTTGCCGCAGGGAACCATTTCTTCCACACCGCGATACCAAGAATCACCAGGTCAATGATCAGCAGCAGCAGCGCCGCCCCTGGGCCGGAACAGCTTGCAGCCGCTATCACTCCAGGGAGTGTCCAAAGCAGGCACATCCCCAATCCCAGATATCCTTTCTTCTGGTAATGATACACGATTCCGCCATACAATGGGGCAAACAGCGGCCAGATCAGACTTATACTGACCACATACCCCATAAAGTACAGGTACCCGCTCATCCCATTGACCACTACGCCTGTAAATGTGTTTCCCGCCAAGAGGGCCAGCGCCAGTACGAGGGTCCATGTTCTGGCTCTCCTTCCGATCCTGCTGTAATCCGCCAGGCAGATCCCGATCATCAGGGCCAGTCCCAGGCACAGGTAGATCCCCTGAGTGGTCACATCCCCAGTCATAAAGATTACATCCGGCAGTTTTGCCGCAAGGAGAAAACGAAACGCCATTCCCGCCACGCTCAAAAAAGCGATCAGGGCAATGCTTCCCCAAGGCATCTGGGGCCGGTGTATCAGATCCATGGCCACGCCTGTCTCCACTGGATCTCCCATCTCCTGGACGGCCGCCTCCTCCGCCTCTGATCCTGACATTCCCTGGGCTAGGAAAGCTTCCTTTTGTTCTTCAATGTGATCCTCGATCTCCCGCTGCACAGCCGCGGCCGCCGGCTTTGACCGTATCTGCTCAGCCAGGGTATCCAGATATTCCTTCCTATCCATAACATACACCTCCAAGAACACCCGCGACTGCCTTGGAATACTCTTCCCATTCCTCTTTCTTCGTTTTTAGATAACGCTTTCCCTCCTTGGTCAGCCGGTAATATTTCCTGGTTTTCCCCAGGACATCCTGCTCATAAGATTCTACATATCCTTTGGATTCCATCCCATGGAGCAGGGGGTACAAAGTCCCGGCCTTCAGCTCAAATACATTCCGGGATTTATCCCGGAGCGTCTCGATCATTTCATATCCATACATATCTTTTTCTTCAAGAAGTTTTAGGATCAGCATAGACGTACTTCCTGAGATCAAACTTTTATCAACCGCCATTTTCATCCTCCTTTTTGAAATGCTTGTTTTTTATATATAGATTGTCGATATATTGTTTATCTATATATTATATCGATTACCGATATATGTCAACCGTTTCTTTCCGCAGATTTTTATATAATTCTATATTTTATACATTTCTATTGCATATTTTGCATATTATTAAATTTATTTCATTTTTTTCTTGCATATTTATAAACTTTAGTGTATAGTATTTGTTACGGCGAGAAAACAGGAACACACTAGAAAAATACATAGATTCAGGAGGATTCACTATGAAAGAGAAAGTTGTATTAGCTTATTCCGGCGGACTGGACACCACTGCTGTCATCCCATGGTTAAAAGAGAATTTTGGTTATGAAGTCATCTGCTGCTGCGTCAACTGCGGACAGGGCGAAGAGCTGGAAGGACTGGATGAACGTGCCAAATTATCCGGCGCTTCCAAATTATATATTGAAGATATCGTAGATGATTTCTGCGACAACTATATAGTTCCCTGCGTGCAGGCACACGCCATTTATGAAAATAAATATTTGCTGGGAACAGCCATGGCAAGGCCGGCGATCGCTAAGAAGCTGGTAGAGATCGCGCGTAAGGAGGGCGCTTCCGCCATCTGTCACGGCGCGACTGGAAAAGGAAACGACCAGATCCGTTTTGAACTTGGCATCCGGGCATTGGCTCCAGATCTGAAGATCATTGCTCCTTGGCGGATGACAGATATCTGGACCATGCAGTCCCGAGAAGATGAGATTGAATACTGCCATAAGCACGGCATCGATCTTCCTTTCGACGCCAGCCACAGCTACAGCCGTGACCGGAACCTATGGCACATCAGCCACGAGGGACTGGAACTGGAGGATCCGGCCAACGAGCCAAACTATGACGATCTCCTTGTCCTTGGGGTAACGCCGGAGAATGCCCCGGACGATCCGGAGTATGTGACCATGACTTTTGAAAAAGGTGTTCCAAAGAGCATCAACGGAGAGGAAATGAAAGTTTCCGATATCATCCGCAAATTAAACGAACTGGGCGGAAAGCATGGCATCGGAATCTGTGACATCGTAGAAAACCGTGTTGTAGGTATGAAATCCCGCGGCGTCTATGAGACTCCCGGCGGAACCATCCTCTATGAAGCCCACCAGCAGTTAGAAGAGCTGGTTTTAGACCGGGCTACTTACGAAGTGAAAGAAGAGATGGGAAATAAGCTGTCTCAGGTTGTATACGAAGGCAAATGGTTTACTCCCCTGCGTGAGGCGATCCAGGCGTTCATCGAAAGCACCCAGGAATACGTGACCGGCGAAGTAAAATTCAAACTCTATAAGGGAAATATCATCAAAGCCGGAACCACTTCCCCATACTCTCTCTACAGCGAGTCTCTGGCAAGCTTTACCACCGGAGATCTGTATGACCATCACGATGCGGACGGATTCATCAACCTCTTCGGACTGCCGCTGAAAGTCCGGGCAATGAAAATGCTGGAAGTAGAGAAGAATCAGAAGTAAGATCGGGGTTGTTGAGACAAAGACCACACAAAAGGCCGGGAATGACTGTTTCAATGTTCCGTTCCCTGCAGCTTACATCCACAAAAATATAAGGCTCCGAGATCATCGCCAATATGGCTTGATCCCGGAGCCTTATATTTTTAGAGATGGTCTTTCCAGAAACTCCAATTGGCCTCTCAGTGGTATAATACTTTTAGGGCGGAGCATGTAGAAAATTAAGGTCTACGCTCCGTAGATATCCTGCAGATATAAGGAATTCTACGCTCCGTGTGTGTTTATTAAGCTGCCCGTTACCTACAATAAAGGCAGGAAGGAGGGAAGAAACGAATGGACCAAATCCGAATCGGCAAATTTATAGCCGAATCAAGGAAATCAAGGAACCTTACCCAAAGGCAGCTCGCCGATGCACTTTCCATCAGCGACAAAACAATTTCCAAATGGGAGTGCGGAAAAGGACTTCCTGAAGTTTCTCTCATGCTGCCATTGTGTGCGGCATTAGATATTACTGTCAACGATTTGCTTTCGGGTGAAAAGGTTTCCTCAACTGATTATCAAAAGAAAGCGGAGGGAAACATGATGAATCTGATGAAAGAAAATGAAGAAAATAAAAAAAGAATGGCATTGTCCATTATTACCGGCGCAATTACTGTTATTGCTGTATACGCCCTAATTATAATAGCAGCCTTTATCGATTTGCCTACGATTGTACGGATTATATTGATTATGTTCTCTGTTGCAGTGGGAATAGCTGGTATAGCCGCGACCGCGATGCTTGATATTAAAGCTGGTTATTTTGAATGTCCTTACTGTAAGGAACTCTTTGTTCCCAGCATGGACGAATATATAAAGAGCTATCACACTTTTACAAAACGCAGATTAACCTGCCCCAAGTGCGGAAAAACAGGGATGTGCAAACATCTTGTCATAAGATAAATTCCGCCCCCTCTAATCGCCTGTACTTTTCTCTCAACAAAATCCCATTGAAATGTTGGAGATCAGGGACGCACAGCAGAGGCCGGGAATAACCGGCCTCTGCTGTGTGTCCTTTTATCTCAGCAGACCCAATTTTACTTTCTCCGTCCCAGTACCGCCAGAACGTTTCCGATCAGCACATAGAAATCCGCCAGGTTTGCTGTGATCCTGGACAGGGATTTCCATCTACTCTTAAAGCCAATATAGTCTATCACTTTTCCCCGGATCACCCGATCGTAGATATTGCTGAACGCTCCGGCGCTCAACAGCGTAAGCCCCAGTTTCTCCAACCTTCTCCCTTTTGTCAGGAACAGCCGCAGATCATAGACCAGCAGCACGATTCCCAGGATGAGAGAGCTTCTTTGCACAAGTTTTGGATACTGGTCTAAGGTATCCAGTATAAATCCCCGGTTATATACTTTGCGCAGCATCACATGGCTGCTCATCGTCTCTCGCTCTTCTTTCGGTTCAAAAAAGTCTTCGATGTACTGTTTCACGCCCATATCTACGCAGACCAGCACAAGGAAAAGACCTGCCATCGCGGGGATCATCAGAAGACTCCTTTGATCCTGACAATCTCTTCTTCCTGACGCTCGATCTCTTCTGTCCGGCTCTCAATGGATTCACACAGAGAAACCCAGTCCAGATCTGTGATCTCGCCTCTTTGGAATTTGTCATAAACCATCCGCCCAATGTCCAGAAGATCCCGTTCATTGGCCCGCTTCAAGGAGCGGATCTGCCCTTTGATCTTCTGGATCTCTATCGTGTCCTCCGCTTTTTTTCCGAAATCTTCCGCCACATCTGAGATCGTTTTCCCAAGTTCATCAAAAAAATCTGCCATTGTCCATCTCTCCTTTTGATTTATGTACTGTATTTCTCTACAGCCTTCTCAAGCGGTCCAAGGACTGATAGACGTTCATCCTTCCATATCCCCATTCCCGGTTCGGATATTCCAAGAAATTATCCTGTTCTGTCCCAAGAATGATGATCCCTGCTACTGCGCTGGTGGTGATCCCCATGGTCATGGGCTGTTCTCCCAGCCACTGCATAATCAGCGCCGAGGCTCCTGCCGTGATGCCCACCGCCGCGCTGGAACCAGTTCTCTTTACAAATCTTCCCTTTGGCCCCAATCCTGTGATATCTACTCCCGGCACCGCAAAATCAGGCTTTATCAATCCACCTCTAGTATACCCTCTCCCAGAATGAATATCAACACCCTTATCCTCCCCGTTATAGAAGGCCACTGTGATCGCTTCCTCCGTACTGCCCGGTTCTGTCAGCGTCGTATTCGGGTCCGCTTCCAGGAAATACACTTCGCCGCTTAAAAAATCCTGGAGCGGCAGCCAGATATGGAACTCCCCTTCTGAGATCTGGATCGCCTCTACTCCAATCTTCCATATCCCTCCCGCCGGGTTCTGAAACCGGAAGAAGATCAGCTGAGAGTCCTCATTTTCAATGAGAAGCCGGTACTCCACATCTACCTGTGTCCCGTCAAAAGGGAAATTCAGACGGTACATACTTCCCTGCCTGAGAGAGATGACAGGGCTCTTCTCCCCGGAAGGCGACACTAAGTACGCAGTTACGATATTGGGCAGTGTGGTCCACACCTCTGCCGCAAATCCTTCCACCCCGTCTTCCACCCGGATCTCCGCTTCCCGGACGCTTCCGGCAGAATCCAGCCTTCCAAAATAGTGATGCCGATAGGCCGCTTCATTTCCTCCCCCGATCACCACACAGCGATCAATGGTATTGGCGTATTCCCTGAGGATCCTGGAAAGCAGGGAACCTCCATTGTGTCCGCCAAAAGTTGTGCCCAGCGCGATACAAAGCACCAGAGGCAGTCCCTTTTCCTCGGCCAAACGGTTCAGATAATTAAGCCCCTGCATGATATCATTTTCCTGATAGCAGACAGCCTCCGGCTTGATCGCGTAGAATTCTTTCAGATAGTCTTTGGCCTCTTTCAGCTTTACCACGCCGATGGCCGCGGCCGGAGCCGCCCCGGAAAACCGCTCACTGCTCACCGGATTTCCCGCCGCGATACTGGCTAGAAATGTCCCGTGGCTGTTTTCATCCCGACTGGGCACCACTTCCTCCGGTTCCTCAGAGCGCAGCGCCTCATTGATCTGTCTTTGTGTATATTCAGTCCCGTAGAAAAAACCCTCCGGCGGCCTCCCTGTCTGGATCGTCTGATCCCAGATTCCTACGATCCTGGTGCGGCCATCCAGGTCTTTAAAAATCTCGTTTGTATAATCGATGCCCGTATCTACCAATCCAATCATGATTCCTCTGCCATCCAGATTCAGCGCGGGATAATTCTGTACGGTACTGATCCCAGTCTCATTTAATGCGTCCATATCCAAAAGTCCATAACACTGGGGAATAGAAGGGTATCCATAATTCTCAAAAGTCAGGTCTCCCGTCGTCCGACTGTCTACAGACACGATCCGGTAGCCTAATCCCGCCTCCTGGACACAGAACCTTTCCGGCGAACTTAGGATTTCTTGGTCTCTTCGATAGCCTGGTATGATAAAGTCCCAATAGTCCTGGGAAATAATCTTCTCTCTGCAGCCTTCCAGCTCCATAAAAACACCCCATATACTTTTTGTAAGTATATGAGGTGTAATATTTCAGATATTCCTTACGGAAGTCTGGCCACCTGCTGTCCCCGCAGCGTGATGATCGGGCCTCCTGTTCCCTCAACGTAATCCTTGGTGATCGTCACCTGGCCGATATTATCGTCTTTGGGGATCTCATACATGATATCCAGCATAAATTCCTCAATGATAGCCCTCAAAGCTCTGGCCCCAGTATCCTTTTTCATTGCCTTCTTAGCGATCGCCTCCAGCGCTTCTTCTTCAAAATCCAGCTTCACTTCGTCTAACGCCAGGAGTTTCTGGTACTGCTTCAAGATCGCGTTCTTTGGTTCTTTTAAAATCTTCACCAGCATGTCTTCATTCATTCCCTGCAAGGTGAAGATAATAGGAAGCCGCCCCAGGAATTCCGGGATCATTCCAAAATTCCGGAGATCTTCTACAGTCACTTTCTCCAGGATCGTTTTATCCTTATCATATTTGTCCTTCAGGTCAGCGCCAAATCCTATGGAGGACTGTTTGGTCAGCCGTTCCTTGATGATGCCTTCCAGATCCGGGAACGCGCCGCCGCAGATGAACAGAATATTTCTTGTATTCACGGTGGTCAGCGGCACCATCGCGTTTTTACTGTTGGCGCCCACCGGCACCTCTACGTCGCTTCCCTCCAGGAGTTTCAGCATTCCCTGCTGGACAGATTCTCCGCTGACATCCCGCTGGTTTGAATTTCTCTTTTTGGCGATCTTATCGATCTCGTCAATGAAAATGATCCCCTGCTCCGCCTTCTCAACGTCATTATCCGCCGCCGCTAAAAGCTTGGAAACTACGCTCTCAATATCGTCTCCTATGTAGCCTGCTTCCGTAAGCGAAGTGGCGTCCGTGATCGCCAGGGGCACATCCAGAAGCTTGGCCAGGGTCTTGACCAGATAGGTCTTGCCAGATCCTGTAGGACCGATCATCAGCATATTAGACTTCTCGATCTCGATGTCGTCCATCGTGTCTGTGGCCACCCGCTTGTAGTGGTTGTAAACTGCTACAGACATGGCTTTCTTGGCATATTCCTGCCCCACCACATACTCGTCTAACTGAGCCTTGATCTTGTGGGGCGCCGGCAGATTTTTCAGGTCTACCAGGGGAACTCTTTCTTCTCCCTCTTTTTTCTTCTTGACCTTCTGCTGTTTCGGCACCGACTGTTCCAGATCCGATAAGTTCATAAACTGTACTCCAGGGGGCAGATTATTCATAAGCTGGGAGTAATCTACCTGCCCGCTGGTCATGGCGTCAAAGCTCTTCTGCATACAGTCCCGGCACACACAGATATTGTTCGGAAGGTCGATCATCTTCCCGGCCACGCTCTCCGGCCGCCGGCAGATAAAGCAGACCTTCTCATATTCATTGTCATCCTTGTCCTGCTCTTCTACGACACCCTGTACGTTTTCTGCTTTCTCTATTTCCTGTTCATTTCTGTTTTCTTTCTCAGACATGTTCAATCCCTTCTTTCTAAAGGCCTTTCTCCTTACGTCATCTTCAGGAATTCATCCTCCGAGATAATAGGAATCCCAAGCTCTCTGGCCTTTTTATTCTTCGATGATGTGGAAGTCACGTCATTATTGATCAGGTAATCTGTCTTAGACGTAACAGAACCCGTCACCTTTCCTCCAAGGCTTTCGATCAGCGCCTTTACCTCTCCCCGGTTAGCGAAATGTTCCACGCTTCCGGTGATCACAAAGGTCTTTCCCTCCAGCGTCTGGGCCGCTCCTGTTCCTTCCTCTTCTTCGATGGTCAGTTCTTTCATGAGACGTTCCAGCCGCTCTACATGGACCGGATCGGCAAAATATTCTACAAAAGCTCCCGCGATCACGCCTCCGATCCCGGAGATCCCGCTCAGCTCTTCCGCGTCTGCCGCCAGCATCCGCGCAAGGTCGTGATCAAAATACTTGCAGATCATCTTGGCGTTGGCAAGTCCGATATTGGCGATCCCCAGACCGTAGATCACTCTAGGCAGCGTCGTACTCCTTGCTTTTTCAATGCTGGCCGCCAGGTTATTGTAAGATTTCTCTCCAAAACCGTCCATGGTCTTTATCTCTTCCTGATGCCGGTCCAGGTGGAAGATGTCTGCGTATTCCCGGATAAATCCGCGGGAAATAAATTTCTCCAGCGTGGATTCCGAGAGGCCTTCGATGTTCATTGCGTCTCTGCTGACAAAGAGGGTAAACGCCTTCACATGTTTCGCCTGGCAGTCCGGGTTGGTACAGTAGAGGGTCTTTGCGTTTCCCTCCTGCCGGATCTTTGTCCTGCCCTGGCAGACCGGACAGACTTCCGGAATGTCCCTGACTCCGCTTCTGGTCAGGTTCCGGGCGATCTGCGGGATGATCATATTGGCCTTATATACCTCGATCTCATCTCCTACGCCCAGCTCCAACTCTTCCATGATGCTGATGTTATGGACGCTGGCCCGGCTCACGGTGGTGCCTTCCAGCTCCACGGGTTCAAATATGGCCACCGGATTGATAAGCCCTGTCCTGGAAGGGCTCCACTCGATCTCCAGAAGCTTGGTCCTGCAGGTTTCATCCGCCCATTTAAACGCAATGGAATCTCTTGGGAACTTGGCTGTGCGTCCCAGAGACTGGCCATACTCTATATCATCATATATTAACACGAGTCCGTCTGAGGGGAAATCATTCTTCGCGATTTTTTCGGAAAATTTAATAACTTCCGCCTCCACCGTCTCTCTGGTAACTTCATGGTATTCCACCGTCTCGAACCCTTCTTGCTCCAGCCATTCCATCTGGGAAGCCCTGGAGTTATGGAAATCTACTCCCGCCGCCCGTACCAGCGCAAAGGCAAAAAACCGCACATTTCTTTTTGCTGTGATCTCATTGTTGAGCTGGCGGACAGACCCGCTGCACAGATTCCTTGGGTTCTTGTATTTCGCCTGAACGTCTGTGATCTCCTCGTTGATCCGCTCAAAATCCTTGTAGCCGATCACAGCCTCTCCCCTAAGGATCAGCTCCCCCTGATAGCTGATCTTCAGCGGGATATTGCGGAACACTCTGGCATTGTTGGTGATCACCTCGCCAACTTCCCCATTTCCTCTGGTGACCGCCTTTACCAGTTCTCCGCCCTGATAAGTCAGAACGATGGTCAGGCCGTCCATCTTCCAGGACAGCAATCCTTTCTGATCTCCCAGGAAGTCTTTTAAGCCCTCCGCCTCCTTGGTTTTATCCAGAGAAAGCATAGGCTCTTCGTGCCGCTCCTTGGGCAGTTCGCTCAAAACCTCATAGCCTACATTCACTGTGGGGCTGTCTGACAGCGTGATTCCAAGCTCCTTTTCCAGCTCCACAAGCTCGTCGTACAGGCTGTCATACTCATAGTTGCTCATGATCTCCTGGGCATCCTGATAGTAGGCTTTCCCCGCTTTATTCAGAAGTTCTACCAACTCCTGCATCCGTTTTTGTTTCTGTCTGTTCATATAATTCTCTGGCCTCTTCCTCAGTCAGCGGCCGGAATTGCCCCGGCTTCAGACTGCCTAATTTAATATTCATGATCCTTACTCTTACCAATTTCTTTACCTGATATCCAAATACCTGGCACATCCGGCGGATCTGCCGGTTAAGTCCCTGCGTGAGTATGATGCGGAAGGTATATTTCCCAATCTTTTCCACCGGGCAGGGCCTGGTCATGGCATCCAATCCCTTCTCTTTGTCCTTGATATGGACTCCCTTTCTCATGCCTTCCAGGAATTCTTCCGTTATCGGCCGATCTACCGTCACCTGATACTCTTTTTCATGGAAATACCGGGCCCGCATCATACGGTTGATCAGATCCCCGTCGTTGGTCATGATCAGAAGGCCTTCGGAATCCTTGTCCAGCCGTCCGGCGTAAGTGACTCTGACCGGATAATCCAGGAACCTTGCCGTGCTTTTCCTCTCTCTGCGGTCTTCCGTACACACGATCCCCGCCGGCTTATAGAAAGCCAGCACGACTTTATCCTCCCTGCCGGCCACCAGCTTTTTCCCGATCCTGACTTCCTGGCCCTCTGTCACCTGCATCCCTGGAACGGCCTTTTGTCCGTCCACCGTCACACGCCCCGCCTGGATCAGGCGGTCCGCTTCCCGCCGGGAGCATACGCCGGCTTCACTTAAGTATTTATTCAATCGTACCATCGTTCATACTCCGTTGGTAATATTTTCTTCTGCAGCAGCTTCTTCCGCAGTTTCTTCCTCTGCCAGAACATCCGCAAGCGAATTATCTGTGACAAAGGTATTGACATTATACAAAAACAAAATGTCGGTAATCCCGTAACTTTCCACGAGACTATCTACATTTTCATAATAATATCGCGGATCTACCATAATAATATTTTGATAATACGGAAGCAAAAACTGTACAAAACAATTTGCGTAAGAATCTTTAAAAATCAAAAGATTCTTTCGCTCCGGCTGAGTCGTACTGATATCAATCCGCGCGTGATTTCCTCCAAAAAAGACCGTATATTTATCTTTTTCCTTCAGACACTTGCTGTTATAAATAGATGTGGATTTCTCCCCCTCTTCTACATAAGAAACGACATAATCTACCGTCTGATTCTTCGGCTGATATACCTGAACCAAGTCTTTGGAGCCATGATAGCCGCTTTTCGATGCAAGAGTCCCTTGGAAATCACTAGCCACTGTATGGACTGCATAATCCGTTTCTATATTTTCCAATTTCATTGCTCCTGCCACTTCCTCAAAGGCATATCTGGCCCCAAGACTGGTCCAGTGATGGTCGGTCTTATAATAAATGTCCTCTTTTGCGTGTTTTTGTAACGCGCCAGTCACATCAATGTCTTTTATTGAACTTCCTTCCATCTCCCTTATCTTTTTCAGATCATCCGCCTGATCCCGGACCGGCGCCTTGGCTGGCAGATGATCCGCCAAGATATAGTACGCATTTGGCGCCAAACACATATATGTGGGAATCTCCTCGTGGCGTCCCGCGAAATCTGATATTGCCGCCATATTTCTCTCTACATTTTTCCAGTCCGGCTCACTTGGTTTCTCGATCAGATATCCATTCTTTCCAAGATACACCCCGTTGGATTCTTTCTTTCCAAGGAATCGATCCTCGTAGAGTTTTAACGAAATCCATTGATTCCTAGCAAAAAACTGATCCGATACATAGGTCTCAAAATCCGTCATGAAATCTCCGCTTTTGATCGACTCCCAAGTAAGCTTTGGCCTGCTTGCAAGCACTCGGTTTTCTTCATCAGAGAATTCCTGATCTCTCTTTACTATATTTAACAGAACAAAAATCAGCAGCAGCACACCGAATACTCTAGCTAGTCTCCGATAAAATCTGCTCTGGATTTTTCTTCCTCTTTTTTCTCTCTGCCTTCTTTTCTCGTCTCTCTGCGTCATATTGCGTCAGTCCTCTTAAAATCTAAAATATAAGAATGGATTATACGTCGCGTTTACCAGATAAGCCAGCGACAGAAGGAAAATCGCCATATACGCTCCCATTGCCACGGCCGTCCGGCCTTTTGCGCCGCCAAACACAATCTGTTGAAATTTTTTATAAGCATAAGGCGCTGAACAAATAATAGAAATCACAAATAAGATCAGATAATTATACAGGTAGTAAATTCCTGCCGCATCCGCAAATCCATCAGCGCCAATTCCAAACATCACTCCGATATAAGAAAGCGCTTCTCCCATTCCAGGAGAGAAAAATAATACCCAGCCCACCATCACGAAAAGCATAGTATAGATGTGTTTGATGATTCCTGGCACACGCTCTAAAACTTCTTTTAATACATATTTCTCCAAAAGCAGCAGCACTCCGTAATATACGCCCCAGAAAATAAAGTTCCAGGCCGCCCCATGCCAGAAACCAGTCAGAAACCATACGATAAAAATATTGCGGATCGCCTTCTTGGTCCCCACCCGATTTCCTCCTAAAGGAATGTATACATATTCTCGGAACCATGTGCCAAGAGAAATATGCCATCTTCTCCAAAACTCAGTCACACTTTTGGAAATATATGGGTAGTCAAAGTTTTTCATAAATTCAAACCCGAACATTTTCCCAAGCCCGATCGCCATATCAGAATAGCCGCTGAAATCAAAATAAATCTGGAACGTATAGGCGGCGCATCCCACCCAGGCTGACAGCATCGACATCTCGCCCTGAGGCAGGGCCGCGATCGCATCATAGGCCATTCCCACATTATTCGCCAAAAGCACTTTCTTCCCCAAGCCGCGCAGAAACCACGCCGCTCCGTTTCCAAATTTGGCGAGCGTCACTTTTCTCTCTTCCAGCTGCCCTTCAATATCCGAATAGCGCACGATCGGGCCTGCGATCAGCTGCGGAAACATCGTAATATATGTTCCAAAATTGATCAGGTTCTTCTGTACGGCCACATTATCTTTATACACATCTATGATATAGGATAATGTCTGGAATGTATAGAAAGAAATTCCGACAGGAAGTGACAGCTCCTTATAAGGAATATCTACCGGAAGAATAAAATTCAAATTTTCCATCAGGAATCCATAATACTTGAAGAACATCAAAACACCAAGATTCACTGCCACAGCCATCCAAAATACAAATCGCATCTTCCGCCTGTTGCCTTTATCTCTGTGATAGTCAATCTCGACTCCGCTGATGTAATTATAAACAATGCTGAACATCATCAGCACAATATAGATTGGTTCTCCCCATGCATAAAAAATAAGACTGCTGATCAAAAGTACGATATTTTTCCCCGCTTTGGGAACCAAGAAGTAAATGACCAGCGTCAGAGGAAGAAATATAAAAATAAAGAAAACACTGCTAAATATCATGGTATCTTACTTCCTTTTATAGACTCTTTTGAAATGCCTGATCCGCCGCCTGCGCCTTTTGATTCACTATGAACAGGATATAATTGCCTTCCGTATCCAGCACATGATCGTTTAAAAGCTTACACTGTTCCGGCCCATATCCTTCAAAACTTTGGAGCTGGGTATCCACCCTTTCCCGCACTGCTGTTTCTACTCCATCCGCTTGCGATACATCCCTTAGTTTTACAATCAATACTTCTTCTACCTTCATATTAGAATCTGATACATACAGGCTGACTCCCTCATAATCATTTACATTGATTCCATAAAGCCGCCGCACTGTCCTGTTATCCGCGGCTGAAAGGTCCGTCATATCCACAGCTTTCGTAACCTTTTCCGCCACATCCTCTATTTTAGCATTGCTGATCTTGTCTCCCCGCATCAAGCCCACAATAAAAACAGCCAATAAAATCAGCAGGATATATTTAACAAACCCGATCCCCTTCATCAAATAATCTCTCATTACTCTACCTCTGCCAGCATATTCGCCGCCCAATACTGATAAAACTCTTTTTTAAAATGGATACCATCTTCTTCATATAAATCGTTGTGTTTTTCATATACACTTGTGTTATCTATGTAATGGTATCCCTTTTCCTCACACCACTGTTTCACGGCCTCATTATACTCAGGAATCTCTCGCTCATTTTCGTTTTTCTCAAAGGCCGGGGCCTGGGCTGGAAAAATAGAATTGATATAAATTTCCGTATCCGGCAGCATTTTCATAAGTTCCTGCACAGTCTCCTCGTATGCGGCCACATATTCCTCTGGCGTTTTCCAATATCCACTCGCCACATCATTCAAGCCTGTACATAAAAAAGACAGGATGGATTCAGAGCCACCATCTGGTCTTCATAAGCAGAAATATCCGCAATAGTCAGACCTCTCTCTGCCAACACTCTCTGCTTGTCCAAAAACTCATAAGAAGAAAATCCTACCGTTCTGGAATCCCCAAATATAACATAATCACTAAATTGCGCCCAAATGGAAAGTTCGCCGGCTTCAATCGCCTCATCCTGCGCCTTCCTCTTTACTTCTTTCACTTCCGCCTCTACAGCAGCAAGATCCTTATTTTCCAATTTCTCCAGATAAACGGTTCCTTCCCGCACTTCATCCCTGGCCGGATCCCACAATGCTCTTACCAGCATAACAATCACAATGACTAAGGTTGCACACACAAGAAGAACAACCCATTTATGCTTTTGAATGATCTTCGTTATTCGTTCCATGATACAATACTCCAAAATACGATAAAATACGACATTCTGTCTTAGCATATATATATCATGTTACATTTTTATTAATTTTTTATTACGCAACTATTAAAATTCCCCCGTTCCATTCGCACTTTTTCTCCACCATATCCAAAACTATGCTATACTGTCTTACAAAGCACAAAGGAGTTTTACCAGAATGAACGTATTTCAGCTTTCCGCAAAGGACACTATGAATCATCTTCTTCTCAAAGAAACCTTCGATTCCTTCTCATTCATCGAGGGCGAGATCACTACCTTTAATAGATTTGCCATAGATGGTTTTCTCCGCAGGGAATTCTTTGACGAACCGCCCGCGTACAGCTACTCCCATTGGAAAGACGTACGCGGCTACTGTCTGGAACTGATCCGCGGAAAGCGGACGCCTTTGGAATTTAAGATCGTATTATCACTGGCGCCGGAGTGTTTCCCCGCTTTCCTTTCCCAATATCAGATCACATCCTTCCGCCCGGAAGAAATCCAGGGATTATACCTGAATTTCCAGTACGATGGAAGCGCGCTGCAATGCGTGACAGGAATCTCGCTCCATTCTTTCTCGCTGGACAAATCTTTAGAGCGCCAATGGGATGAATACGTGGAAGAGTTTCTGAAGAGTTGGAAAATATGAACAAAATGTGAACGGGGACGTAGTATTTTTGCAAAATACTACGTCCCCAATTAATACTATTTCGTCAAAAGCAGCATGATCTCATTGCTTCTCTTTACAAACGCCGTCATCTCATCCGGATTCAGCGGCTTATGGGCCAGCAGCGCAAGATCATAGAGCTGATGGCAGATCAAATTGGTGTTTTCGCCGTCTTTGTGGTCTACCACATACTGTACCAGCGGATGGTTCGCATTTAAGATCAATGTAGTCTCTCCGCCCATGTCCACGCCTGACATTCCGTACATCTTCATCATTTCCTGCATTCGGCGGTTCTGCTCTGACAAGGTCATCATGGCCGCTACGCTGTCGTCTTTGAGCTTCTCGATCTTCACGTCTAATTTATCATTCTCCAGCTCTTTGCGGAAAATTTCGATCAGACTGTCAGACGTCTTCTTAAATTCTTCTTTCTCGTCTTCCGCCACTTCTTCCCGGATATCTTCATTCACGTCCGCGTCGATCCTCTGGAACCGGATCGTGGGATTCCTCTGCTCTAACTGGGTGATAAATGGGGAATCAATATTGTGCCCCAGGATCACCGCATCCTTTCCCTGACTCTTAAACAGGTTGATGTACTGGCTCTGCTGGATCTCATCTGTCACATAATAGATGGTCGTCTTGATCTCTTCTACCTTATTTTCATCTTCGCTGTCATTTTCTTCTTGCTTATCATTTGGCTCCACCACCTCGCCGCCGTTTTCTGCGATGCAGTCTTTCAAAGTCAGATATTTGTGATCCAGATTCTTGAACAGGACAGAATCCTTCATCTTATCACAGAATTTCTCGTCCTTCAGGCAGCCAAATTTGATAAATGGGCTGATATCATCCCAGTATTTCTCGTAGTCTTCCCGCTTCGTCCTGCACATGCCGGAAAGTTTGTCCGCTACTTTCTTAGAAATATAATCCGCGATCTTGTTCACGAACCCATCATTTTGCAGCGCGCTTCTGGATACATTCAGCGGAAGGTCCGGGCAGTCGATGACGCCTTTTAATACCATCAGGAATTCCGGGATCACCTCTTTGATATTATCGGCGATGAACACCTGATTATTGTACAGTTTGATCGTCCCCTCAATAGAATCATACTCGGTGTTGATCCTTGGGAAATACAGGATTCCTTTCAGGTTGAAAGGATAATCCATATTCAGGTGGATCCAGAATAAAGGCTCTTTATAATCCAGGAAAACTTTCCGGTAGAATTCCAGATAATCTTCATCGGAACATTCATTTGGATGTTTGGTCCACAGCGGATGGATATCGCTTAAGGAGACCGGCCGTTTCTGGATCTTCACCTTCTCCTTGGCAGGCTCCGTCTCTACCATCTCTTTCTCGCCGTTTTTATTCTCCTTTTCTTCCATCTTAGCGTCTTCGTGGATATGTTCAATGACCACATCATCCTCTTTCAGATCCGCCTCATCGATAGTCTCGTATTCCGGTTCCGCGTTGGCCTTGGAAAGGAAGATCTCCACCGGCATAAAGGAACAGTATTTCTCGATCACCTCGCGCATCCGATACTCGTTGGCAAATTCCAGGCTGTCTTCGTTCAAATACAGTGTGATCTCACTTCCAACGCTTTCTTTATCCCCATCTTCCATCTCATATTCTGTGCCTCCGGTGCTTACCCAGTGGACAGCTTTCGATCCGTCCTTATAGGAAAGGGTATCAATATGCACCTCATCTGCCACCATAAAGGCAGAATAGAATCCCAATCCAAAGTGGCCGATCATATCGTCTTCGGTTGTCTTATCCTTATACTTCTCCAAGAATTCCGTGGCGCCGGAAAACGCGATCTGCGTAATATATTCCTCTACCTCGTCTGCCGTCATTCCGATTCCGTTATCAATGAATTTCAGGGTCTTCTCTTCTGGATTTACCACTACCTGGATCGCCGGCTTATAATCGTCAGGAAGCTGATATTCTCCCATCACATCCAGCTTCTTCAGTTTTGTGATGGCGTCACAGCCATTGGATATCATTTCACGGACAAATATATCATGATCTGAATATACCCATTTCTTTATAATGGGGAAAATATTTTCACTGCTAATGGACAAATTACCTTTTTTCACTGCCATTTCTATCACTCCTAATTTATTTTTTCTAAATATAATCCTTTCGGATACCCTAATTGTTATGATAATACTCCTAAAAATAAAAGTCAACAAAAAATTAGCACTCTTTCAAAAAGAGTGCTAACAAAAATCATTCCTTTACTCAATACTTTTCAATGATTCGACCATATTGATCCTCTTCAGTTTAAAATACATGACCAGGTTCACCAGCGCCGTGAAAAGCAGAGTAAACAAAAGGCTGTAGAGATAGCTGGTAAAATGAACGTTTCTTCCAAACATAGCCGAATCCACTTCTACGGTCTGAATGATAAACAAATGAAGGATCCGTCCCAGGATCACGCCGAAAGCAGCGCCCAGGAATGTCAGGATGATATTCTCCCGGTATACATACATTGCCACTTCCGGATTGTAGAACCCCAGTACTTTCAGGGTGGCCAGTTCTCTCTGCCGCTCTGTGATGCTGATATTATTCAAGTTATAGAGCACCACAAACGCCAGCATTCCGGCTGAAATGATCAATACCACGATCACCAGGTTCAAACTGGCCAGCATATCATCCAGCTGAGAACGGATATCATGGGTATAGCTGACGCTCAAGACTTCATCCTGTTCCAAGATTTCCTGGCCTGCATCTTCCAGCTCCTCTATAGAGTAAGATTCTGGAACTTGGAAGAAAATTGCGTTATACTCCGGTTCATCTCCATATATCTTTTCATAATAGCCCGCGGTAAGATAGAGATAATGGCCCATATAGTTCTCGCAGACCTGGGCGATCTTTACCTCTTTATTTCCCTTCTCTTCACCACGGATCACCACGGTATCTCCTTTTTCGACTCCCAAAAGATTCGCCGTCTTCTCACTGATGATAACTCCATCGTCAGTCAGCTCATATGTCTCATGGCTCTTCCGGTCCCGGAAGCACAGGAACTCATTGATTCTGTCCGGATCGCTGAGCACGCACAGATAGGCGTCATGGGACTCCTGCCCGTTCTCCAGAGTCATATTCATCATATTTACATCCATAAACCGCTCGATGTCTTCATCCTGTTCCAGGAAATCTTTCAGCCGCTGACTTTCTTCCTCTGTCAGCCCATCTTCCGGATAAATGCTTCCGTCATAAAATTGCAGCTCCCCATATTGCAGATCAGCAATCTCAAAAATAGAATCTCTCAGCCCGAATCCGACCAGCATTAAAGCCATACAGCCGCCGATTCCAAATACCGTCATGAAAAGCCGCTTCTTATACCGCACCAGGTTGCGGACCGTGGACTTCCAGTTAAAGTTCAGATGGTTCCATATGATCTTCACCCGTTCCAGCAAAACCCGCTGTCCCTTCTTAGGCGTGGGCGGACGCATCAGCACTGCCGGCTGGGCTCCCAGTTCTTTATAGCAGGCCAGAAGCGTGGCCGCCATCGTGCATGCCACCGCCGCCGCGGAAGCCATTGCAGCGTAGCTCCACTGGTAAGGTACCAGGATCTCCGGCAGATTCTGATACATGATCCCGTAAGCGTAGATAATAATGTACGGCAGGATCTTTTCCCCGATCAGAACGCCGATCACGCTTCCTCCCGCCGTTGCCAGCAGCGCATACCCCAGATATTTAGAGGCAATGGTGAACCGATCATATCCCAGCGCCTTCATAGTGCCGATCTCGATCCTCTGTTCTTCTACCATCCGGGTCATGCTTGTCAGACTGATCAGCGCCGCTACCAGGAAGAAGATCACGGGGAACACCTGACCGATAGCCCGCATCCGATCCGCGTTCTCTCCATATCCGTCATACTCCGGCAGATTGCTCCTGTCATACACATACCACTTGGGGGCTTCCAGATCCTGAATCTCTTGTTCTGCCTCCTGGATCTCTTGTTCTCCGTCGGCGATCTCTTGTTCCGCGTCCTTTTTTCCTTGCTGGTATTCTTCCTTCGCTTCCTCTAACTGTTTCTCATTCTCTTGGATCTCCTGTTCTCCGCTGAGAAGCTGCTGTTCCTGGCTGTTTAGTTCTTCCCATCCCGCATCGATCTGATCTTGTCCGCTCTTGATCTGGGCATATGCCTCGCTCAGCGCTTCCCTGCTGGCATCCAACTGGGCTTTCGTCTGATCTAATTGCGCCTGCCCATCGTCGATCTGCTTCTGATAGGCGTCAAGCTGGGCCGTGCCTTCCTGGTAAGCCTTTTGCTCGCCCGCGATCTTTTGTTCTAAAAGACCTGCGTTTGTTTCCGCCTGCTCCAGTTGTTTTTCCAATTCTGTCGGATCGCCGCCCTGATCTTCCACTTTCTGGATCTGTTCCTTCAGTGCCTGGATCTGTTTCTGCAACTCTTCATAAGTTCCTTGATCCGCCTTGATCTGGGACTGGAGTTTTTCCATTTCCTCCCGTCCGGACTGGATCTTTTCAGCGGCCGCCGCCTTTTGTTCCTCAAATTCCGCCAGCCCCTGCTCATAAGCCTCCTGCCCCTGATCCAGCTTCTTCTTTCCATCCTGGTATTCCGCCAGGCCGCTGTCTAATTCCTTCTGCTTGGAATCCAGCGTCTCCTTGGCGGATGCGATCTGGTCTTTTCCTTCCTGGATCTGAGCTTTGGCGTCAGTCAGTTGTTTCTCTCCATCCTCAATAGCCGTCCAGGCCGCATCCAGCTCATCCTGGGCTTCTTGCCTTCCCTTCTCCAGCTCTTCCCTGGCATCGTCTAATTCTTCGTCCGCTTCATCGATCAGCTCTTGTCTGCGGATCTCTCCCCGTTCTCCGGTAATATCCTCCACTCGTCCTATGACTTCTTCTATAAGCTGATCATAATCCTCGCTGTACGCCATCAGTTTTTTAGCGCCTTCCACCTGGATACAGGCTTCTGTGTAAACGTCCGTCACAAAGGCCGATTCCGGCACCACAAGAAAACCGTCCAGGCTTCCTGTCCCGATGGTGGTACTGCCCCGCTGGAAGGAAATATAGCGCGGAGTGCTCCCTTTGCCCACCACCGTATATGTATCCGCGGCCAGTGTATCTCCTACCGGATCCTCTGTGCCGGATTCTAATGTGATCTTATCTCCGATCTCATATCCCAGAGCATTATCTACCAGACATTCATCGGCGGCTTCCGGCATACGTCCCTCGCTGACCGCCACTTCATTCATCTTCTTAGGCAGGGACATGACATGGAGCACCGTCTGCTCGTCATCCAGCGTACTTAAGAAATCCCCGCTGTAGGCGCCTTCCACATCCAGAACACCTTCCACTTCTTTCAAAACCTGGATATCCTCTTTAGTAATACCATAACTGCTCATCACCTGGATATCCATCAAGTCCGTTTCATCATAATAAGCATCTCCGGTGACCCTCATATCCGGCTCAGAGGAACGGATTCCGGAAAAAAAGGCCACGCCAAGAGCCACGATAAACAAAATGGACAGAAAACGCCCTGGGCTTTTCCGTATCTCTCTATAAAAATCTTTCCTCGTCGCCTTTGTGCCCATTGCCTTCTCCTACCACTCTATTGTCTCCACCGGAACAGGGTCTTTATTCTCAATGATACGGGAAACCATTCCGTTTTTAATTTTGATCACCCGGTCCGCCATTGGCGCAATGGCCGAATTGTGGGTGATCAGGATCACCGTCATCCCTTTATTTCTGCACGTATCCTGCAAAAGCTTCAGGATAGATTTCCCCGTATTATAATCCAGAGCTCCTGTAGGCTCATCGCACAGGAGCAGCTTGGGATTTTTCGCCAGCGCGCGGGCGATCGATACTCTTTGCTGCTCTCCGCCGGAGAGCTGTGCTGGAAAGTTGTCCACTCGTTCTCCAAGTCCGACTTCTTCCATAACGGTCCTGGCATCCATCGGGTCTTTACAGATCTGAAGCGCCAGCTCAACATTCTCTAAGGCGGTAAGATTGGGGATCAGATTGTAAAACTGAAAGACGAACCCGATATCGTCCCGCCGGTAAGCCGTCAGCCTTCTTTGAGAATAGGCGGCGATATCTTCTCCATCCACCAGCACCTGTCCGGAAGTGGCCGTATCCATTCCGCCCAGGATATTGAGCACCGTAGTCTTTCCAGCGCCGCTTGGCCCTACCACTACCGCGAACTCGCCTTTCTGAATCTGGAAATCGATCCCTGCCGCGGCCATGATCTGAACCTCGCCCATCTGATATATCTTCTTTACGTCCTTCAGTGTTACAAATCCATCCATGCTCTGCCTCCAAAGCCTTATCCGGTAAAATATTTTCAAAATTGTTTTTTTTCATTATATCACTTATAATGAAAGAATAAAAATGATTATTTTGTGAAACTATTCTAAAGAATTGGAGTGATCGACATGGATAACTTGAACATCCGCAAGGCAGAAAATGACACGGACCTGCGGGCTATCGCCGCTCTGGCGCGGGAGATCTGGCATCAGCATTTTGTTCCCATCATCGGGCTGGAGCAGGTAGAATATATGGTGGATAAATTCCAGTCCTTCCCGGCTCTCAAAAACCAGGTAGAGCAGGATGGATACGAGTATTATCAACTTCGCATCGGCGGGAAACTGGCCGGTTACACTGGCGTCCACCCGGAAGCGGACTCCCTTTTCTTAAGCAAACTTTATATCCACAAGGATTTCCGGGGCCGTCATCTGGCCACAAAAGCCTTTCATTTTCTGATCGGCCTGTGCAAAGAACGGAATCTAAAGAAGATTTGGCTTACCTGCAACAAACATAACGATAACAGCCTGGCCGTCTACGACCACTTAGGATTTGTGATCACCGACCAGCAGGAAGCAGACATTGGACATGGATTTGTAATGGATGATTACATCATGACCTATCAGATATAACCTCCAAAAAAGGCTGTCCCGCGAGTTTGTGTTCTCACGGGACAGCCTCTTCCTATTTCTCTATTCTTTTCCGTCAAAACAATACGTACACAGTTTACACGGCTCCAGACCAATAGACGCGATCAAATCGTCCAATCTGTGATAACGCAGCGTTGTGAAATTCTGCTGCTTTCGGATATCCTCGATCATCTGCGCATATCTGCAGCTGCAGGGATTTGCGTATTCTTCCAACACCTCCTGGGAGCACTCGTCCCCTTCCCGTTCCCGGATCATTCTTCTCGTGATCAGATCAAGTTCTGATTTCGACCGGGAGAAATTCAGATATTTACAGCCATAGAGCAGCGGCGGACATGCCGGACGCACATGGACCTCCTTGGCGCCGCTCTGATATAAGAATTCCGTTGTCTCCCTAAGCTGGGTCCCCCTTACGATAGAATCATCGATCAACAGCAGTTTCTTATTCTCGATCAATGCTTTTACCGGGATCAGCTTCATCCGAGCGATCAGATTCCTCTGGCTCTGGTTGGTCGGCATAAACGATCTTGGCCAAGTAGGCGTATATTTGATAAAGGGTCTGGCATATGGGATTCCTGCCTCATTTGAATACCCGATGGCGTGTGCCACACCAGAATCCGGCACGCCGGCTACAATATCCGGATGGACAGAGTCCCCGTCTCTCTTTGCCAGCATACTTCCGCATTTATAACGCATCTCCTCTACGTTGACTCCTTCATAGGACGATGTAGGGTAGCCATAATACACCCAAAGGAAAGAACAGATCTTCATCTCTTCTCTCGGAGCTGACAACGTTTCCACGCTCTCCGGCGTTATGAAAGCGATTTCAGCAGGTCCCAGCTCTTTATAATCCTGATAGCCCAGGTTGATATAGGCAAAGCTTTCAAATGAAACACAGTAAGCTCCATCTTTGCGGCCGATCACTAATGGGGTCCTTCCGTAACGATCCCTGGCGGCGTAAAGCCCATCCTTCGTCATAAGGAGTAAGGTCATGGATCCGTCTATGATTTCCTGCACATACTGGATTCCTTCCACGATCGAAGCCTTCTTGCAGATCAAAGAAGCCACCAGTTCTGTAGCGTTGATCTGCCCGCTGCTCATCTCCTGAAAATGAGAATGTCCATCCTTATATACCTGTTCCAGAAGTTCCGCCTGATTGTTGATCTTTCCAACAGTAGTGATCGCAAAACTTCCCAAATGAGACTGGATCAAAAGCGGCTGAGGCTCAAAATCTGAAATACAGCCGATTCCCAGATTCCCCTTCATCTCGCTTACATCCCGGTCAAACTTGGTACGGAACGGTGAATTCTCTATATTGTGGATCGCCCTGTTAAACCCTTCCGCGCCGTGGGTCGCCATTCCGCCTCTTCTGGTTCCTAAGTGAGAATGATAGTCCACTCCATAAAAAAGCTCCAATACACAATCTTCCTTAGAAGCTACGCCAAAAAGTCCTCCCATGTGATTTCTTCCTTTCTGTCCTATCTCAGGCAGAGAGTTTTTCTCCCACGCCTTCCCTTTTATTTTCGTGCTGCGTTTCCCGCCCCGCCATTGTAACACATAAGCCCGGCTTCTGTCTAATAGGAATTATCTCTTTTTATCAATAAAAGGCTATACAGTCTTGGAAATAATCCTCGGATATGATCTTCTCGCTTGGCGTAAGCCTGATCGCCATATCTTCCCCTTCACAAAAGACCGTGCTTCCTTCCGGAAAGATAAAATTCTTATATTCCATACCATCACTATATTCCGACCCCATGCCCAGATATTTTTCCGCATACACTTCTCCGGCCTCATCTTTTATCGCGATCTCCACGCTGCCTTCTCCAGTGAGGACCGTGATATCATACGTGCCGGCCTCAAAATCCACACCAGCCTCAAGCGTCTGCCCGTCTGTCACTTCCACAGGTTCTGTCAGCGGATTTCCCATTCCTGCCATATCTGTGCTCTGCGCATTATCAGAGGTAAGCTTCATCGGTGATTCTGTACTGATCTCAATAATAGCTCCCGGATAAAGCCGCAGGTCGTCCAGATAGCTTTCCTCTCCCTCTTTTCCTTCATACTCATATAAGGAAATATTATTTTTTTCATCCCACACCTGGATCGCGTCAAATTCGTCCTTTGGTTCCGCCGCGTACGTCCCAGAAGGAATGTGGACGCCTACCATGTATCTTCCGCTGGGCAGATCGTACTCTACGCTCTCGCCTTCGTCAGACAGCTGGCTCGTCACGTACTCGTATGGATCCCAGCTCATATCTGTAAGACCGCTTTCGCTTTCAATATCCGATAACGCCTTTACAGCTCCGCTGACCACAACAACAATCACCAGGATGACGACCCACCACAGATATTTCTTTTTTCGCTTCCTGATCAGATCCTCCTGGGAATGATAACTTCGTCTCTGGAAGGTCTGACCTTGATATTGTGAATGCTTCTGCCTTCTTCCTGCCCCCTCTGTCTGAGGTTCCGGATACCGCCGTCTTTGCTCTTTCTCGGTCTCCCTATGGACATGGGTCAGCGGAAGGTCATCGCAGCCGCTCCGGTTGATCTGATAATTTTGCTCAGACTTGTTATTATCCAGGCCACATTCCATACAAATGTTGTTGCTGTCCAGCTTCCCGCCGCACAGAGTACATCTCTTTCCAAACATGCGCTTCCCTCCTCATCCCTCGCAGATATCCTGCTTCTATCTTATTACAATCCACAGAACAGCGCAACAGCTTTCAGATTCCTTTCTTTATTAAAACATCTCCCGGCACAGTTCTTCCATCCGGTCATGGATCAGAGCGCCGTCTCTTTCATCGGTCATGGTCACCACCACATCACCGGCCAAAAGGCGGGTCTTCCCTTTCGGAATGATCTCTTCTGTCCCTCGTTCTACCGCCACCAAAAGGCAGTTGTCGGGCCAGGGGATCTCTCCGATCGTCAGGTCTTCAATCCTGGATCCCCGGCAGACAGCAAAATGCATCAGCATCTTTTCCCCATTCTCCTTATCCGGCTTTTGGCCCCCGCGCAGAAGAAGCCGCTCCAGAAGACTTTCATAGATCGGCTTTGACTTCAGGAGTGTGGCGGTAATATAAGCCACAATAGAGACTACCGACAGAGACAGCATCTGGGTCAGCGTCCCTGTCATTTCAAAGATCAAAATGATCCCCGTCAAGGGAGCTCTCACCACGGCGGCAAAATATCCCGCCATTGAAAGAAGCACAAAATTATTGATAAACAGCGGATCTAATCCCCATAATCTTACGCCTGCCATAGCAAAGATCCCGCCAATATATCCGCCCAATACTAATAAAGGGAAGAAAATCCCGCCCGGCGCTCCGGAGCCAAAACTCACCGCGGAAAACACAAATCTTCCTGCCAAAAGGAAAATCGCCGTCTCTAAAAGCATATTCGTGCTGGTCAGATTTTCGATCAGGTCATGCCCGCTTCCCAGAAGCTCCGGCACAGTAAATCCCAGGACACCCGCGCACAAAAACGGAATCAAAATCTTTCCCGCAACATTCAGAAAATCAGCTTTATCATACAGGGACTGGATCTTTAAAGTAAACCAGTTATAGAATGCCCCAAGCGCGCCCAGGATCACTCCAAGTCCCACGATCATCCCATAAGCGGACACCGGAAGTTCCTGAACGATGGAAAACTGAAAGACAGAATCCGTCCCCAGGACCGCGGTCGCCAAAAAATCCGCCGTCAGTGAGGCGGTCATTACAGACAGCAGGGCAGATACCGAAAAATTCTTGTGGACCTCTTCCAGCGAAAACATAACTCCGGCCAGCGGCGCGTGAAAGGCCGCGGAAAGACCCGCGCTGGCTCCACAAGTCAACAGAAACTTCTCTTCCGTCTTTCCCCGGTCAAATCCTTTCGAAACTCCCTTTCCCGCCATTGCCCCAAGCTGTATCGAAGGACCCTCCCTTCCCAGGGCGAGTCCTCCCAAAATACATAAGAATCCTCCCAGAAACTTGGCGGGCAGAACCCGATACCACTTCTGATCCAGCTTTCCGGCCATCTCTCCTTCAAGCTGCGGAATCCCGCTTCCTGATATCAACGGTTCCCAAGCTACCAGTCTGGCTGTGATCCAAGCCAGAAAAGCAAGAATTACAAACCATCCCGCGATCTTGAGAGGATCTTCCCTAACGAACACCAGAATCTGATCCAGCCATTTTCCGGCGTAATCCAGAGTCATTCGGTATAAGACCACCACAAAACCGCCGATTCCGCCTACCAGAAGGCCTTCTCCGATCAAAATGACTGGGAAGCGTTCCGCCCGCCCAAGTATTCCCGAAATATTCTTCTTCACGTTCTGTCCCTCCCATAAAACACCGTGCCGATCAGATGTTTTCTCGTTCTATTATACAGGAAGGACGCCCGTTATCCAAGTTTTCTTTATTCTTCCGCTTCATCTCCTTCGCTGACAGTCGTCATATTCCCGATCACATCTGTACTGACCTTATATACCATCTTAGACCCGTCTACCATTAGATACCGATTCTCTCCGTCTTCATCTTCGTCTCCAACATAGACGGTAAATGTCTCCTCTTCTTCTGTATCCGTGTCTGTATATACCGCTTGTACCGTCATCCGGTTTTCTTCTTCCAATCCATACTTTGAAAGTGTCTCGTCTGTCACATGATAATCCGCGCATTCCGTCAGCGAAAGCACTCCAAATCCTCCCGCCAGTTCCGCCAGGTCATCCTCTTCTTCAAAGGTCTGGCTCTGTCCATTCTCTGTGACGGCAACGCTTACCAGGTTTCCGCTGCTGATAGACGGGACGGTGTCTGTCTGCGCCAGATCCGCCAGGTCAAATAATAGAGCGGAGACCAGGGTACTGTCAATCGTATAGACATTCTCACTCCCTTCCGGCATGGCATAATAATTTTCCCCTGTCATATCGCCGATGTAGAGTGTTCCTGTCTCCCCATCCTCTTCTGTGTATTCGATCGTATAGGAAGGCGCATCCAGCCCATAGTCCTCAAGAGCGTCCGGCTCCTGCAGTTCCCTTACCGCCGTCACGTCCTGAAGGGCGTCCGCCATTGTCCGCACCGTATCCTGGACCATAGGGATCTCCCGGTCCGCCTCGTAGTACCAGGTGTCCTCTTCTTTCGCGAAACTCATGGCATCTGTTCCATCTGTATAGGAAAATCCGGACAGATCCTCGGTCTGGACCACGTGGACTGTCTCCGCCTCTTCTTTTTGCGCTTCCGCTTCTTGGCTTTTGTTCCCCCAGTATCTGAGTCCTCCATAGATTCCCAGTAATACCACGAGGACAATTCCAAGGATCAACATTCCTTTTTTTGACTTCATGCTCCACCTCCTATGCTTTTCTTCTCCTCCACCAGCATATGAATCCGGAAATAAGGATGACTGCCGGGATTCCAAAGATGATCAAAAGGCTGATCACCCCTGCGTGCTGCATGGTATTATAGGTAACAGACAGACTTTTTGCTTCGATAGCAACATTTTCCACGTCATCAAAATTAGCAGATATCGTATTGATGAAAAGGTCCAGATTGTCCAGCGTGGTAAAAGAATCCGTCACCTGGGAATCAATCAGGCTGTCTGCCGTCACTACGGTCAGCCGGGATTCCGCGCCTTCCTCCTCGGAATCTTCTTCCTCAGCCTCTTCTGTATTTTCCTCACTCTCCTCTTCTGAATCTTCACTGTCGGATTCTGTCGTGACGCTCTCTGTCGCTACCGCTCCAAGTGTAAATTCCCCTTGTTCCTGAGTTTCTTCTGTCACCGCGTAAGCATCCGATGATGTATCCATAAATCCCTGCACTGTGATCGTATCTCTTGCCGGATCGCCGATCTGGAACCCGTGGGCATTCACCAGAAGCACCATATCGGAAGTCAGACCTTCTGTAATCTCCTCGCCCCCTGTGATCTCCGGAAAGATATAGTAGTAATTGCCCTGGTAATTTCGCTGCATATCCGCAATATATCCTTCTGTTCTGGAAATCCCATATTCTTCTAAGATACTGTCCAGATTAGGAGTTGTATCCTCTGTTTCTCCCAGCATCACATAAACCTTTCCGCCCTGGGACATATAATCCAGAATCGCTGTCTGCTCCTCCTCTGTAATATCTGTCGCCGGAGAATATAAAAACAGCAGATCACAGTCTTCTGGAATCTCGCCTGTCATCAGCAGATTCAGCTCTTCTGAAGTCATATTATTTTTTTCAAGCAGCTCTGACACGGATGAAGAAAATGTATTTTCTCCATGCCCCGTGGTATAATAAATCTTCTTCTGCGCGTCGCTGGTCACATAGTTGACCGCGCTGGTAAACTGCCCTTCCCCGTCAAATTCCGCAGCGGAAGAGCTGTCTCCGTAATAATAGGCGTACTCGTCCGGCACCAGAATCTCATCGAAGGTAACTGCTGTACTCTTTTCCGTGTCTTCACAGGAAATCAGGATCGTATCCTCGGACACATTATTTTCCGTCAATTCAGAGGGGTGCAGGACAGGATCGATCCATTCCACCTCGATCTGATCCGACAAAGAGGTGTATTTATTCAAAAAAGTTTTAATCCGGTCGTCTGTATTATTCCGTTCCGCAAATACCTGGAACGTTACTTTCTGATCCAGCTTTTTCAGCATTTCTCTGCTGGTATCAGAGATCTCATAGATCCGGTTGTCGCTGATATCAATACTTCTCACACTTTCTGGAAGCTGTCCGGCGATCAGATTGACCACCACTACGACCGCAATGACGAGAGCCGTCATCCCCACGCTGTAGCTTCCGTTCCTGAACGTTGTATTCTGGAACATCCCTTTGATCTTCTCTAACATGGTCTTCCCTCCTAACTCCACCGTCTCTTCTGGATCATCTGGACCGTCAGGAAGACGAACACTGTGATCAGAGACAGATACAAGATGATGCTCGTTGTGTCAAAAATGTTGTTGGAGGAAATATCGGTAAAAACGTCTGTCAACACGAATTTCTCCAGAATCGAGGCCAGGCCGTTCTCCAAAAGATCGGGCTTTACCGCATACACCCCGATACAGCCCGCCGCCGCCCCCATCTCCAGTACCGCGGCGATCAGCCAATTCTTCGTCATCTGCCAGATTGCGAGAACAGCCAGGGTCAGCAGTACCAAAAACCCCGCCATATTGGCCCGCGCTGAGGAAGGCAGGAAATCCAGTATCCCGCTCCACAGATAGATCAGCATTAAAGCGCCAAACGTTCCAATAGCCGCGATGATCTGGCTCTCTGTCAAAGAAGAAACAAACATGCCAATGGCGATATACACACATCCCAGCAGGAAAAACAACAGGATCGCCAGGTAATCTACCAGGATATAAGCGGTTCCCTGGGCCGCGATGATCAGGGGGAAAATCAAAAAGATCACGCAGGGGACGGCCAAGATCGTGACCATCGCAAGATATTTCCCCAAAACGATCTTAACCAGACTGACAGGCGCTGTCAGAAGAAGCTGATCCGCCTTGCTCTTTCTGTCCTCCGCGAAACTTTTCATAGTCAGGACCGGGATCGCTATCATAAAAACGAAGAGGACCGCCGATATCACATAAGAAAAGTAAGGATATCCATAATTCAGGTTGTACGCCATAAAATAGACTCCGGTAAACGCCACCATAAACGCGATGAACACACAGCCGATCATCGTATGGAAGTAGGACTGTAATTCTCTTTTATAAATTGCTTTCATTTTCTGTCTCCTCCTCTTTTTTCCTCTCCAGTTCCCGGATCCGCTTGACAGCCCGGCTGTTTCCCTGCGTCAATTCCAGGAAGATTTCTTCCAGGGAAGACTTACTTTCTTTTAATGTGAGAAGGGGCAGCTTTGCTTCCGAGAAAGCCATGAAAATCACTTCCCTTATATCTTCCTTCCCGTCCGTATGGATCTGCGCTTCTGTTACTCCAGAATCCTTTTCCTGATAGTCCGCCTGCTTCACCTGCCGGATCTTCCCAATAATCTTTTTCACCTCATTTACAGACCCTTTTGCCTCAATCTCCACACGGCCGCTTCCACTCATCAGATTCTCCAGATTCTCCGGGGTATCGCAGGCCGCCAATTTCCCATTTGAAATAATCAGGATATGGTCGCAGACCTCGCGTACTTCCGCCAGGATATGAGAGCTTAAGATCACCGTATGCTCTTTTGCCAATTTCCGGATCAGTTCCCGGATTTCAATGATCTGTTTGGGATCCAATCCAACCGTAGGCTCATCCAGGATGATAATCTCCGGGAACCCAAGAATAGCTTGAGCGAGCCCTACTCTCTGACGGAATCCTTTAGACAGGTTCTGGATCATCCGATCCATCACGTCCCGAAGCCTCGCCATACGGACAACTTTATCAATCTGCGTTTCTCTTTCTGATCTGGGGATTTTCTTTAACTCAGCCGCAAATTTGAGATACTCTGATACGGTCATTTCCATATAGAGCGGCGGCTGCTCCGGCAGATAGCCGATGCATTTTCGTGCTTCCTGCGGTTCCTTTAGAATATCATGCCCATTGATCAGGACTGTACCTTTCGTAGCTCCCAGATATCCGGTCATGATATTCATGGTCGTAGATTTCCCGGCTCCATTGGGGCCGAGAAATCCATAAATCTGACCTTTTTCCACAGTAAAGCTTAGATCATCTACGGCAAGATGAGAGCCGTAGCGTTTCGTGAGATTCTTTACTTCTATCACTTCTCTTCCTCCTGTCACTCATAGAGATGGTATCAGTATAAGAGAAGTTTTTGAAAAGTATGTGGTTTTTTTGTGGTGATTCTGTGAACGCAAGTTACAAGTCACACCCGGCCCAGAATCAAGAGGACAGTAAACGTCATGCTTGCATGTACGTAACTGTCCTCTTGATTCTGGAACAGGGGGTACCCTGGAACTGCCCCCACATAAGCAGTCTTAGCCCGCAGGGCGAAACTGAAGCGCGTATGCGCGACGAGTGCGCATGTGGGGACAGTCCGGGTGTAACTTGTCACAAGCAAAACTTCTGTCTATGCTCCCGATGGCAGATATGGCCGCAGGACTCCTGCCACATTGCTGATCGGCATAGTCTGGAGCCAAACTCTTCCAGGCCCTGTGATTACCGTATTGAAGATACCCTCTCCGCCAAAAAGCATATTCTTTACACCCGGCACGCTTCTGATCTCCATGCTGCAGGTACTTGTCATTGCGGCCAGATGGCCTGTGTCTACCACGATCTGCTGGCCCGGCTGAAGTTCATATTCGATCACATGGCCGTCAAATTCCGCAAAAACCGTTCCCTGTCCAGAGACCTTCTGCATGATAAATCCTTCTCCGCCAAAAAGGCCGGCGCCAAACTTCTTATTAAAGAAGACTGACAGCGTTATTCCCGCCTCTCCCGCCAGGAACGCGCTCTTTTGGAAGATCATCTCCTGTCCTGGCCCGATCTGAAAAGCCCGGATCGATCCCGGGAAACTGGACGCAAAGGCGATCATTCCGTTTCCACCCTCAGATGTATATATATTCTGGAAAATTTTTTCCCCGGCAAACATTCTGCCGAACGCCTTCCCTACTCCTCCATTGGTGCTTGTCTCCATCTTCATATTCGGGGACATCCAGGACATGCTTCCGCCTTCGTTGATCATCTTTTCTCCATCTTCCAGGTAACAAAGCACTACCGGCAGAGTCTCTCCTTTGATTTCATATCTCATATAAAACACCTCCTCATTTTGATGTTTTCATACTACCTTGATATAGAACTATATTCAAGTTTCTTTACGGAAATTTTTCAAAATTATACCATTCTTAAGATAATTTTCAAAATATAAATTAATACTTTTATTTTAAGGCTAAATATGATACAATACTTTCTGCATGGGGCATTAGCGCAGTTGGGAGCGCGCCACACTGGCAGTGTGGAGGCCACGGGTTCAAGTCCCGTATGCTCCATTCCCAAAGCTTTTTATTCGGAACTCTGGAATCATATCCAGCAGTTCCGCTTTTTTTGTTCGGATACATACCGGCAGTATTGCATCCAAAATATGGTGCCGCATTATTTTCCTATCTCCTTTGATTTTACAGTCATTTATGTTACGATATAGCATGTGTGAGAAATCTAACAAGACTTCCTACACCTTATAAGACTCTTCCATCAAAGCTATACTGTACATACTAATCTAATGCGCATAACAGGAGGACAGCAAATGGAATATGGAACGATCCGCATCAAACTGGATGAATTTCTCAAAACGTCCGGTTTGAGCAAGAATATGCTGAGCCACAGAGCTCAGATGCAGCGAACCCAAATCAACAATTATTGCAAAAATCAGATCACCCGGTTAGATATAGATGTCCTGAGCCGGCTTTGCACGGTATTAGACTGTGAGATCGGAGATCTCCTTGAATTCATTCCGCCAGAAAAAACAGATTAAATCAGGCGCCATATTTTCTGTACAGAAATATGGCGTTTTAATTTTCTTTTAATTTTCTTCTTGTATGATAGTTTCATAATCAACAAATACTTACCATATAAAGTGAATGGAGGAAAAAATATGAAGAAATTAAGATTATTAGGATTATTAACTGTTTTGGTATTCTCTTTTACCCTGGCAGGCTGCGGAATCGATGATGATTCAGAGACCCAGGAACTGGAATCCAAGGTAGAGCAGCTGGAACAAGAAATCACCAACCTGGAGAAGAATAACAGTCAGAGCGCCTCTTCTGATGACTCTGCCTCTTCTTCCGGCCAGACTTCTGATCAGACTTCCGATGACACGTTAGAAACCTTAGAAAGCGCGGTAAACGATGTGGTCACAAAAGCAGACAGCGCGCAGGCTTCCGGATCTGATCAGGAAAACCAAGATCAATTCTTTACATTAAAAGATGAATTAAAAAGTGTGGAAAACCGACTGGATCTCTTTGACGATACCATCGAGGCACAGTACAGACAGGGAACTCTCTCCCTGGAGGAATACCGCTCTCAGGAACACTCTTTAGAAACCTTGGAAGACCAGTTGGATACCGCGGAAGATAAGCTGGAATACACCTTTGGAATAGATGATTAAAAAATTACAAAACAGAGGCAGCGGAAACCTGGATTTCTCTGCCTCTGTCCTTTATGTATGAATAATTTAGCCCCGCAGCTCTCCGGCCGCTTTGACTTTCACCCGGTTCGTATTTCCCGCATAGTATGCCAGGGGGACATCTTCCACTTCTATGATTTCTATCGTCTCCGGCATCGCGCCCGCCTTTTCCGCAATCTTCGCCGCTTCTTTTTTGGCTGTCTCCAAAGCTTCTTCTCTTGGAACCTTGTCATAATCGATCAGCGCTTCATAAGTGCCGCTCACTTTTGAAATCGCTGACCCAATGGCATTGGCACAGCCAAAATGCGCCGGCTTTATGACTTTGGAAGCTCCCTTGATCTGCTCTGGAAGAATGATCGATCCGCCGCCTACCAGGACTACTTCCACATCATCATTGGATACCTTCATAGAATCCACCCCATCTTCTACCAAAGATGAGATCACGTCCATTGCCTTCCGGGCTGTTTCTATACTGATATCCGCCACTTTAGATACATCTCCTACATCCGTCATTCCCAGCCGCGCGGCAATATCTGTAGCAGTCAGCGTATTTCCTCCAAATACCCGCGCCTCCTCTGTAATCTTGTAGCCTACGCTGTCAGGCCCCACTGTCACCGATCCATCCTCTTTGATCCTGACAATAGAACCGCCGCCCAGGCCGATCGAGATTACATCCGGCATCCGGAAATTCGTCCGCACACCTCCGATCGTAACAGCCACCCCGGATTCTCTTGGGAACCCGTTCTGTACATAACCAATATCGGTTGTCGTGCCTCCTACGTCTACAACGATTCCATCCTGCATCCCGCTTAAATACCCGGCGCCCCGAATAGAATTGGTAGGCCCGCAGGCGATCGTCAGAATCGGATACCTCCTGGCGTGCTCTACCGTCATCAATGTTCCGTCATTCTGAGACAGATATACATCCGCGTTTTCGATGCCTTCTTCTCTGAGACTTCTGGCAAACCCTTCAGTAAAGCGCTCTGCTACTTGATAGAGAGCCGCGTTTAAAATAGTGGCGTTTTCTCGTTCGATCAATCCCATCGAGCCAATCTCACTGGAAATAGAGATATGTGTATCATCCCCCATGACCTCCCTGCAAAGCTGGGCCGCCTCTTTTTCCTGTTCTTCACGCACAGTGGAAAACACTCCGGAAATAGCAATGGACTTTACTCCTTTCCCCTTCATTTCCAGGAAAAACTCCTTTGCCGCTTCCCTGTCGAAAGCCGCCAGTTCCTTACCGTCATACTCATAACCCCCGCCGATGATCCTGCTGCCTTTTACCATTTTTTGAAGTTCCTCATCCCAGTCCACCATTGGCGGAAGACTGAGCGTTGCCGGTGCCCCGATCCGCAGGATCCCAATGGGCGACAAGTGCTTCCGTTCTACGATCGCATTTGTGCACTGGGTCGTTCCCAGCATAGCCTGACTCACCTGTGTCCGGTCAATCCCAGACTCCGTCAGAACCATCCGCATCGCTCCCATGATTCCGTCATAAATATCTTCAGAGGTCGGGTATTTGATATCTGCGATCACCTGATTCTCTTCATCAATAATGACCGCGTCCGTATTTGTCCCGCCTACATCAATGCCTAATTTATACACGATCCCTGCCTCCTTTCCACCGTTCTTCCACTGGAATATAGTCCGTATCACATCCAAAATATCTTGGCCCTACCAATTCCAGGCCCTTTTCCGACCGCCAAAGATCGAAACACTTCAGCCCTACTGCCAGGACACGTTTTCCATATTTCAATCCATCCGTTGTAACCGGAACAAAGGTCTCTGTATCTACCAGAGAGATCAGATCCGGAACAGTGGCAAGGATGTTCCCGTCTACTGCCGCTGTAAGGTTTTCATTCTGGAATTCTACCTCTGCTGTCCTTCCCTTATCTTCACCGATTCCTTCCAGCACCACTTTACCAAAATTAAACGCGCCTCTCGTCTCTCTTCTCACATCCGCGATCTTTCCCTTGAACAGCCGGAAACCTTCGGAGAATTCCAGGAAATATTCTTCGGGCGTTTTATCCGCGCAATCCTTCACCTTTCGGATCGCCTCCCCCAGTCTCTGGCTTCTGGTCACGATGTGTTTTACCCCATATGCTTTTAGCTGAGCGCCCGTCAGCGGGTACATAGACACCGATACTGCTCCGCCGCAGCTCATAGTCACTGCCCTTGCCAGCTCCTCTGTCCAATGATTGGTCACCGTCTGAAAGATCACAGAATTCCCTTTTTCATCCGTTAAAGCCATGGGCGAAGCGCTGATCCCTCCTATGGTAAATGTCACCATCTGCAGCTCTGGAAAAGCTCTTCCCATTCCATCCGCATCCACCATAGGCAGGCCCAGCCTCGCGCTGGCCGCGATCGGAAGCATACTGTTGACTCCGCCTGCTTCGATCGGCATAAACGCATAGATTTCTTTTCCATAAAACCGGCTGACCATTTCATACAATGTCTTATACTCCCGTCCTCCAATACCTTTTTCCCCCAGTACTGTAGGCGCGCCCATCATCGCGATAGGAATCACCAGGGCATCATCCGGGATTTCTTCCGGGTCAAGCAAGTCTACCGGCCCGCACTCTTTTACCGCGCCGATCGCTACCAATTTCCCGATATAAGGATCCCCGCCGCCGCCAGCGCCCAGGAGGGCCGCTCCCAGAGCGATATCCTCTATTTCCTGTAATCCAATCTTCCTCACTGTTTTGCGCTCCTTTCTCTTTTTGCTTTTGACAAAAAGTATATCTCTTTCTTTCCCTCCTATGAACTGTCGGACAGCGCAAAAAAACACCTTTGGTTTTTGTCCTTTTGGACAAAGCCAAAGATGTTTAGCCCTGCATTTTCTAATATCAAACTTCTTAACAGACCAGCCTGCTGACTGCGGCCGCCTGATAGAGATACATACATTCCGGCATTTGGTCCAGGCGGCATCCCAAAAGGCCGCTGATCCTCCTTAACCTGTATTTCACCGTATTCTTGTGAATATAAAGGAGTTCAGCCGTCTTAGACACGCTCATGTCTCCATCCAGGAAATAGACCCGCAAAGTAGCTTCCAGGTCTGCGCCCTCCTGCTTTTCCCGAAAAGGGGCGAGAATGTCCGTACATTTTTTCAAGGAATCCTCCCCTTGTTCAATAAGACAACGGCATTCTCTGGCAAACTCCATCTCTCCGTGACAGAAGATCCTTTTTTCCGGAAATATTTTTCTTGCGTCCTCCAGGTATTTCTGGTGGGCAAGAAATGCTTCCCTTACGTTCCCTGTATCCTGAAGATGGCTGTAGCGCACGATCGTCGCCTCATCTTCCCGCACCGCTTCCAGAAGTTCCCCCAGGAACATCTCTGCCTGTTTGGGCGAATCCGGCGTGCTTAGGAAAAATAGAAAACAATCTTCATATTGGTCGCAGACGGTCAGCCCTGGATAAGAGCCTAAGATCTCTTCAAATTGATGCTGTTTCCCAGAAAAGCCGCCGTGCAGGACCCACATCTCATGGATCGAAGAAACATCGATATGGAAAATATCCGCCAGCCGACGCATTTTGATCGGCTCATCCTGGAGGATCGCCCGCACCAGTTCACGCACCGCGATCTCCCCATGTCCCCGGTTCCAGATATTCAAACTGATCCGCACAATATCTGCCGCCTGATAAAGGAGTTCTTCATGCAGAGGCCCTCCTTCTTTGATAATGGCCAGTTCCATATTTCTTCCCGTTTCTGTGCGGATGTCTCTGAAATAAGCCGTTTCTCCCTCCGGCAGTTTTATTTCTCCATGTGTCTGCCCCAGCTTCTGTTTGACCTGTTCCTCCCGGTTCCTTGGCCAGGCGATCAGATTCAGAATCTGCCCGGAAGCATCTTTTAAAAGCACGGTTGCGGAAAGTCGGTCACTTAACATTTTCAGCACGGTATTGATAGACCTTTGATGGGCAGGCAAGTCGGAAATACGGCCAAGAATATCCGAAACAATAGATTCTCTGCGCATACGGTCCCGATAGATACATTCCGTCACATCCATGATCACTTCGCTGTAACGGAGCAGTTTCTCTCCTTCCGGCATTGTGATCAGCACAAAATCATATTCGTCTGCCAGATCGATCAGTCTCTGGTCAACGCTTTTCATATAGACGCCCACATAGAACAGGATCAATCCCACTTCTCCGCCTTCCGCAAGCCGGCGTATATTTGCGCATTGAAGTTCTACATCGTCCAGGATGTTCAAAAATCCCGTGATCACAATCTCACTTCCAAAAAACTCTCCATCCGGAAACATGCCATCGGTCAGATACGCCGGATTAACGGATTCCAGAATGGAGATCGAAGATACGATCCTGCCAAGTCCTTTATGTCCGCCTAAGACCCTGGCGCCCCTCATGGAAGGCAGTTCCAAAAGATCCGCAACTGTTACACTCATTTCTTTCTCTACCTTTCTGTCCCGCTTTCAATCCTTCCATCTTTGAACATCCGTTCCAGTTCCACAGCAACCCCATCTTCATCGTTGGATCCCGCGATCCAATCTGCCATCGCCTTACAGCCTAAAACAGCATTTCCTACCGCCACGCCGGTGCCCGCCAGACGGAGCAGCTCTTTATCATTGTCTCCATCTCCAAAAGCCGCCAATTCTTCCCGTTTAAGCCCCAGATGTTCCAGGAGGAACCCCACTGCCGGAGCCTTCCCCGCCTCCTTGTAGGCAATCTCCATGCCCTGACCGCCCAGAACGTAGGACGGACGAACGAGTACCGGATAGCCTAACTCGTTTGCTGCCTTTTTCGCCTCTTCCGCCGTAAATACAGTGTGTCCGGACGGACGCGGGATGCTGCATTTTTCCAGCACCTCGTCAAACAGCTCACGGTCCTCTGCCGCGTCTACATTTTCAGCGGAGGTTCCCAGAATCTTCACGCCCATCCGGATCAGGGCTTCTGTCAGCTTGATGGCGGTCTGTCCA
>OGXS01000288.1_pt1 | contig 50973 bp, 35 predicted proteins | sample 1576371 | NCBI WGS metagenome assembly OGXS01 (sample SAMEA3541475, study PRJEB24748) | human gut metagenome | biome: human gut; feature: human-associated habitat; material: faeces | place: China | collected 2012
GGCTATTGAGGCCGGTCTGCTCGTTTGCTATGTATTATTGCTGCGCTTTCAGATGCTTCACAGCGGCGTCCACCAGCTCCAGTTTCTGTTCCGTGGAGCAGGGCAGCTTCTGGATGGATTTCAGCGCCTGCTCGGACTGGAACTTCGCCAGCTCCTGTGAAAGCTCCTGCTGAGCCTGTCTTGATTTCGGGAAGATCAGAAATACTTCCATGGCTGCCCTCCTTTCCAGAACGGTTTCTGCTTCAAACTATGCGTGTGTTCCGGCGTCTATGTAGACAAATAGGACGCAATTTTGGGGGTACGAGGGAAATCGTATTGCTCCCCAGCTTCTGCGGTGCGGGAGGGCTTGCAGTTCAAGGGCTTTTTGCCCCCAAATTGTCTACGCCCGACCGCCGTTTGCGGGCGGATTTTGCCTTCTGCTGGCGGTGAACCTCCTTGGCGCAGGCGGGGCAGTATTTTGTCCTGCCGGAGCGGGCGAGATAGCCCCGGCCGCAGACTTCGCAGCGGCGGAGTTTTTTCGGGCTGAGGATGGCCTGTTCCAGCTTCGGCTGCTGGGGCAGCACGGCGCGGCGAAACCACCGGCAGATCAGGCTGCGGGAGATATATTGCGGGCAAACGCCGTCCAGCAGCAGGCAGTCGCCGCCTGAAAAGTTGCAGCCGCGCTTTGTAAGTCCTCGCACGCTGCGGAGCTGCCCCGGCGTCAGGCGAAAGAGCGAGCCGTCCGGCAGGCGTTCGATGGGGTCAAGCTTGTGCATCTTCGCCCTCCTTTGCGATGAGCTTTGCGTCCGCTGGGTAGTTCAGCGTGATGAGGGCGGGCTTGCCCAAGCCCTGCTTGCGCCGAACAATCAAGCCGCTGTATTCCAACTCCCGGAAGATCCGCGTGGCGCTCTGGCGGCTGCGGTGGAGCTTTGTCTGTGCCTGCTCCAAGGTAAAGTACAGCCGGATCGTGCCGTCCGGCTCGACGTAGCCGTTCTGTCGGGAAATGCTGGCTCTGTCCAGCAGCAACGCGTAGAGCACCTTCGCATCGTTGCTGATGTCCCGCAGGGTTTCGTCTTGGAGAAGAAACCTCGGAAGCGGCACATAGGACGCCGCCGGGCTTTGCGTTGTGAGCTTGCATAAAGTTTTCATCTTGCCTCCTATCCCATCCATCCCATCAGGTGTATTGATTGATTGATAGATGATTTTCTTGTATCTTGATTTATTTCTTATTAGTTAGAGGATGAATTTCAGCCCCGATGAGCGTCACGGAAACCGCCGTCCTGAAATCCGGTTGCGGAACGCCCAAGAGCGTCAGCTTATCCATCGTCTGGAAAACCGGTGACGGAAAACCCACACATGGAAAATCCCGTTGTGGTCAAAGCTCGTCCTTTTGCCGCACTTTTAGCAGCTCCCAGATTTCTGCTTGCCGTGCTTTCAGCTCGGCAACGTCGGCATCGTAGCAGCGTCCGGTGCTGTTGATGCGGTGGCAAATCTGGTTGACGTTCGAGGCGACACGGCTGACGGCGGCAGCTAACTTTTTCTGCTCGGTGTAATCCACTTTGATGATGTAGCCGTCGATCAGCATCTTGCGGGCATACGCGCCGAAGTTGTGGGTGCCGAGCTGGTTCATCTTGTGGCGAACTACGCTTAATTCCTGCTCATTCAGGCAGATTTCTTTGCGGATGGGTCGCGTGCGGTCTGGCATGAGGCTCACCCCTTCAGGTGCAGCCCAAAGGCACCGTTTTCTTCCAGAATTTCCAGGTAGCCGTTTCCGGTGAGTTCAGCGAAAACCGGAACAACTTTTTCGAGCGGGAGGTTCAGGACGTCCGTAAGTTCCTGCGAACTCAGACCGCCGTCCTCGAAGGTGTACAGGAGCGCACCGGTGAGCTTGGCTTCTGCGGAGAGATTCGGATCCAACAGGAGACGGGTGGGGACAGCGGTCATGTGGGTGTGGTTGTAGTAAGTGGTCATTGTGGTTCTCCTTTCGATTTTGAAAAACTTTGTTTGAAGGGCGGCTTGGATGGATTGGTTTTCCTTTCACCATCCCACGGACAATTTTGGTCGTTTGTCAGGTGGCTTGAAAAAATTTTTAGTCACGCAGAAGGCTCTCTACTTTTAACGGACATTTTTCCCCGAAAACTTGGCACTCTTTTTCAAAAAACTTCTTTTGTCTCTGATACCCCCTCTACTTAGCTAAGTGAATCAGGGACCGGTTTTGTCCCAGTTTTCTCAAAAAAGTTTCGAGGACGGCGAAACAGTCTCTGTGCGCTGATCCAAATTGCCCTTTCTCCTTTCCAACGGACAAAATGATGCGGAGTGTCACGGTTGTGTCTCGCAGGTGGTTCCCTCTCACTTTACAACGGACAAAATTTCTGCAAATGGGGGGGGCGAAAAATTTTCCTTCCATATAACACACGGACATGTTTTTGCCTTTTGTCCGGAAAAAGTTGCGCGATATTTTCAAAAAAACCCTCTACTATACAACGGACATTTTCCTGCCATTTTTTAAGTATCAGAGAAGAAAAAATATCCCCGCTTTCGAAAAAGCGTGGACATCACGATCTGCGGATATTGGGATTTGAGAGAACAGCAAGCACAGCCGCTGTCCGGACACGCGGCAATTTTGGGAGTATCCCAAGCCCTTATAGTGTTGACGTTGAGCGGAAATTGAGAAGCAAAAGTGCTGCCAAAGTATACGAACAATCTATGCGTGAGAGTCTTGCACGAAGACCGTTTTTGAAATTAGAGAGTTTCGCAACGCAATGCGAAGCTCTCTTGCCTTACGATCGAGAAAGATGTATAATTAGAACAATATTTGTGGCCGGAGGTCGAACGGAAATGGCTATTTCGTATAACAAGCTTTGGAAGCAGCTCGTCGATAAGAAGATGAGCAAAGCCGACCTGCGCAAAGCGGCCGGTATTGCGCCGAACACCATGACCCGACTGCGGCGGGATGAGGAAGTCACGCTGTCCGTGCTCAATCGGATTTGCGTTACGTTAGATGTCAATATCGGAGATGTGATGGAATTTGTGCCGGAGGGGAAATAAATGGGGACCATAAAATATAACAAGCTTGTCAGGGATCGTATACCGGATATTATCGAAGAGTCTGGAAAAGCCTGCGTAACTGAAATTCTCTCGGACGAGGAATATCTCCGCATGGTAGATGCAAAGTTGGACGAGGAGCTGGCTGAATACCACAAGGACCAGAATATCGAAGAATTGGTAGATCTGATGGAAGTGATCTATGCAGCAGCGGTTGCACGCGGCTATAGCATTGAGCAATTGGAGAAAGCCAGAGCGAAAAAGGCCGAAAAGCGTGGCGCATTCCAGAAGAAAATACTGTTGGTAGAAGTAAAGGAGGATTGAACATGGATATCGAACGCGCAAAGGAATTGCTCACAGTGCTCTCGGATGGTGTCAATCCTATTACTGGTGAAGTATTGCCGGAAGACGACAGCTGCAATCAGGTTGAGATTGTTCGGGCATTGAATACTGTTTTAAGGTTTCTCGAAGGTCAGCCTAAGATTGCCGTGAAAGAATTACCCGAAAATGCAGGAAAACCTTGGACAAATGAGGATGAAGAAGTCCTTGGACGTATGTTTGATGCAGGATATACAAGAAAAGAAATCTACACTCATTTCAAGCGTTCCCCCGGAGCAATCGCAGCGAGGCTCGTAAAGATGGGCAAGATCAACGCACGTGATGAGTTTGGAAAAAATTGAGGTGAGTTAGATGCCGACCTATCATTCTGCTTCCGGTAGCATCGCAGAGGACCTGTTTATAGAACTGTTTAGTGAAACTTTTGGCGCAGAGAAGGCCGGATACCTCTATTCTCAGTATCACTTCTACGATATTTACCAGAACAGCCGCTATGCTGGTTTCGTGTTGGAGAACGGTGCTCGTCGGGTTGCGATTGAGATCGACGATGAAACATCGCACAACAAGAGCCTTGTTGCATCAAATAAGTTCTATGATGACCTGCTGAAACAAAACAGTATGGTCTATCAGGGGTGGGATGTATATCGCTGGGCAGTTCGCCAGATGCAGATTCAACCAGAAGCAGTCAAGGACGAGTTACGGGTTTTTCTGGGCAGTCATCCACAGTTCAAGGAAATTGAAGACTATCTTCCACCGCAGCGCGGCAAGGCTCTCGATGGTGCAAACCTTGAACTCAAGAAGCATCAGGTGGAAGCTTTAAAAGCTCTGCAAGCAATGCGGGACAATCGCGAGACAATCGCGCTTCTATATCATGCGACGGGAACAGGCAAAACGGTCACGGCGGTGATGGACGCGAAGAATTGCGGCGGCCGAGTGCTGTTTCTTGCCCACACGCAAGAGTTGATCAATCAGGCGGCAGAAACCTTCCGAAAGCTATGGCCGAACGTCACTGTGGGATGCCATATAGAGGCGATAAAGCAGCCAAATGCGTATGTGGTCTGCGGCAGCATACAAAGCGTTGCCCTGCACTTAGACCAATTCAAGGACAATGACTTCGGCTATCTTATTGTAGACGAAGCACATCACGCTACCGCAGATACATATCAAAAAGTTTTGGCCTATTTCAAGCCATCTTTCACGCTTGGCTTAACGGCCACACCGGAGCGAACCGATGACAACAAGGTGATCTTGGACATCTTTAAGAATACGGCGCATAAGTTGGATATCCAAACCGCTGTGGAGATTGGTGAACTGGTGCCAATTCGGTGTATTAGAATCCATACCAATATCGACTTGACCAAAGTTCGGTTTAATAGCATCCAGTATAACATCCGCGATTTGGAGAGTAAGATTTATGTTCCAGAGCGAAATCACTTGATTGTGGATACATGGCTCCAATATGCTCGCAACAAACGCACTGTGGTTTTCTGCGCCTCGGTGAAGCACGCAGAGCAAATTGCTGAACTGTTTCGGGAAGCCGGTATCCATGCGGCTTCTGTGTCCGGCGGCATGAAGCAGTCGGAACGCAAAGAATTTCAGGACAAGTTTGTTGATCGAGAAATTCAAGTGCTATGTGCATGTGATTTGCTCAATGAGGGATGGGACTGCCCGGAGATAGAAGTTCTGTTCATGGCTCGTCCTACCATGTCGAAAGTACTTTATACGCAGCAGCTTGGCAGAGGTATGCGTCTATATGAGGGGAAAGAGAGCTTGATGGTCTTTGACTTCGTGGACAACGCCAGCCAGTACAATATGCCGCAGTCGCTTCACAGATTGTTCAAGTTGAAGGAGTACAAGCCAGGTCAGCTGGCGGTTGCTCCCGGTGAACAAAAAGCAGCGGAAGCTGAGTTGTATGCGAAAGGCGAAAAGCCGGAGGCTTTAATTGATTGGCCTGTGGATGCCACCGATTACGAGCTGGTAGATATCTTCAATTGGCAAGAAGAAGCCGAAGGTATGATCTCTCAAATGGAATTTGTACGCCGTGTGGATGTGCAGGCAGAAACAATCGAACGGTATGTCCGCGAGGGAAAACTGGTGCCAGATCTGGTCGTGCCCATGAGCGAGCATCGGACTTTCAAGTATTTCAAGGAAGAGAGCTTGCAGAAGTATGCCGTGCAGTATGGCTGGAAAATTATCGATGACTCCAACCGCAAGGACATGTTTATGGATATGATCCGGCAGATGGATATGAGCTATTCTTATAAGCCGGTACTGATGAAGGCGATTATGCTCTATGCTGATGAAAAGGGCCGTATTAAGCTGGATGATATCGTGGCCTATTTCAGGTCTTATTATGAGGGCCGTCGTGCAGTGGGGCTGCCGGTTGAAAAGAAAAATAGTATCTTCGCCAAAGGCGGCTATACCGATAAAGAAGCCGAGAGAAATATCCTCGCCAATCCATTCAAGCGCTTTGAGGATATGCAGATGCTGCGGCATACCAAGACGCTGGGGATCGTGCAGATAGATGAAGCGGTTTGGAAACGATTGAGTAAAGATGAGAAAACTGAAATCACGCAAATCTGCGACGAAAAATTGACACAGTATTTTTCGAGAATCAAATAAGTTGCCTGAAAAGGAGCGAACCTTATGCTACACCCCGGTCTTTACGAACAAGTCATCAACAACGCCTTGACGGGCGAGCTTGCGGAGATTCCGGAGGCTCGCAAGTCTGTTGCGCCCATTGACAAGGCGGAAGCCTCCAAAGTGCTGGCGCAGTATCTGGCGGATGTAGTTCAAAAGGGCTTGGATAACGTGCTGGACAACGGCGGGGATATTTCCGCCCAGATCGGGCTGACCAACCAGATCGTGGATCTCATTCAACATACAACGAAAGAGGCTGACTTTGCCGCGCTGGGCGTTGACCGGCGGGCAGAGCAGCTTCTTGCGCTTTTACGGGAGACCGACCCACGGTTAGCGGTTGGAAAAACAGCGGCGGACATAGAACGCCCGGAGACCTCCATCGCACAAAGCTCACTTTTCACCGGGGCTGTACATGAGCCGCAGATGTTCACAGAGCTCAAAAAGGAGATTGTCTCGGCCGACCGGATCGACATGCTGGTGTCCTTCATCAAATGGAGCGGCCTGCGGCTTATCATGGACGAGCTGCGGGAGTTTACGCACAGTGGCGGCGAGCTTCGCATTATCACCACTTCCTACATGGGTGCTACCGACGTGAAGGCCATTGAGGAGCTTCGAAAGCTGCCCAATACGCACATCAAGGTCAGTTACAACACCAAAACGACCCGGCTCCACGCCAAGGCATATATCTTTTACCGCGAAACCGGCTTCACGACGGCCTATGTTGGCTCGTCCAATCTGTCCAATGCGGCACTGACCAGCGGCCTTGAATGGAATACAAAAGTAACGCGGCGAGACCTGCCCGAAACCATTGACAAGATCGCCGCTACCTTCGAGTATTACTGGAATGACCGTGAATTTGAATACTACGCGGAGGATCAGCGAGAGCGCTTGGCGCGGGCTCTGAAAGCGGAAAAATATTTCGACACCAACAATGCCGATGTCTACACCATGGACATCCATCCCTATTCCTACCAGCAGGAGATTTTGGACAAGCTGGAGGCAGAGCGCACTGTCCGTGGCTATACGCGCAATCTGGTGGTGGCTGCCACCGGTACCGGCAAGACGGTCATCTCTGCCTTGGATTACAAGCGCTTCCGCAAGCAGAATCCGGATAGACCCTGCCGCCTGCTCTTTGTGGCGCACCGAGAGGAAATCCTCAAGCAGAGCTTGTACACCTTCCGCGCCGCGCTCAAGGACGCAAACTTTGGCGAGCTGTTCGTGGGCAGCTATAAGCCGGAGAGTATCGACAACCTGTTTCTGTCCATCCAGACCTTCAACTCGCAGAGCTTCACGGAAAAGACGAGTCCCGATTTTTACGACTACATCATTGTAGACGAATTCCACCATGCCGCCGCGCCGACTTACCAGAAGCTCTTGTCCTACTACCAGCCGCGCATCCTGCTAGGCTTGACGGCTACTCCGGAACGTATGGATGGCAAGAGTATCCTGCCCTACTTCCATAACCGCATTGCAGCGGAGATCCGTCTGCCGGAAGCCATTGACCGAAAGCTCCTGTGCCCATTTCAGTATTTTGGTGTTACCGATACGGTGGATCTGGATGCACTCAAATGGTCTGCCGGTGGCTACCAAAAGAGAGAGCTGGAGCACATCTACACGTTCAGCGGGGCGGTTGCCGACCGCCGCGCCGACCATGTGGTGACGGCACTGCTGAAATATGTGACGGACATTGACGAGGTGAAGGGTCTCGGCTTCTGTGTGACGGTAGATCACGCGGAATTTATGTGCCGGTATTTTAACGGCCACAACATCCCGTCTATGTGCCTCACCGGGCAATCTTCGGACGAGGAAAGAGCGGCGGCCAAGCGGCGCTTGGTGTCCGGCGAGGTGCGGTTTATCTTCGTCGTGGACATCTACAACGAGGGCGTGGATATTCCGGAAGTCAACACGGTTCTGTTCCTGCGCCCCACGGAGTCGTTGACGATTTTCTTGCAGCAGCTGGGACGTGGTCTGCGTCTATCCGAGGACAAGGAATGCCTGACCGTGCTGGACTTCATCGGTCAGGCAAATCGAAAATACAATTTTGAAGATAAGTTTGCATCACTGCTGTCAAATTCCACCCGCAGCGTGAGCCGCGAGATCAAGGACGGCTTTGTGTCCGTTCCCAAGGGCTGCTATATCCAGTTGGAGAAGAAGGCGGCCAAGTATATTTTGGAGAATATCCGCGCCTCCTATGGCAATACGGCTGGTTTGGTGGCTCGCGCAGCCTCCTTTGCGGAGGACAGCGAGCTGGAGCTGACGCTCAAAAATTTCTTGAATTACTACCATCTTGACCCACGGGCGATCTACAAGTTTTCCTCCTTCTCTCGCATTTGCGCCAGGGCGGATGCCATCGAGGACTTTTCAGAACCACTGGAGGATATTTTGACCAAAGCGTTTGCAAAGCTCGCCGTGGTCGATTCCCGCCGCTGGATTTCGTTCCTGCTGGATATCCTTCCGCATTTGGATAATCTTGATTTTGCGGCGCTCCCGGATACGGAAAAGCGGATGATGCAGATGTTTTACATCACCGTTTGGGGCGAGGTGGTGGAGGACTGGGGCGATGAAGAGGTGCTCAGTAACCTCCATGCCCTGTCTGACAGCACGGTTTTGCTCGGCGAGCTCCTGGAGCTGCTGCGCTATCGCTTCGAGCAGATCGACTTTATCGACGAGCCGGTGGAACTGGACTTCGACTGCCCGTTGGATCTGCACTGTACCTATACCCGCGACCAGCTCTTGGTGGCGCTGGACTTTATGAAGCCGTCCACCGTTCGTGAGGGCGTGAAGTGGCTGCCGGAGAAAAACATTGATGTGTTCTTTGTGACACTGAACAAGGCGGACAAGGACTATTCGCCAACCACCATGTACAACGACTATTCCATCAATGAGAGCTTGTTCCATTGGCAGAGCCAGAGCACCACGGCGGAGAACTCGCCCACCGGCCAGCGCTATATCCACCACAAGGAACGCGGCAGCAGGGTGCTGCTGTTTGTCCGTGAGTTTAAGGCGGACCGTGTGACCGGCGGCGCAGAGGCGTACACCTATCTGGGCGCGGCGAACTACGTGAAGCACACGGGCAGCAGGCCGATGAATATCACCTGGCAGCTGGACCGCCCGATCCCGGCGAAGTTTTTGAAGAAGACAAATAAGTTGGTAGTGGGGTAAGGTTTCGCGTCTTCTATATCAGAAAATTCGCAATATTAAAAATCAATCTACAGTGGATAGAAAGGAGTACACTATGTCATCGAATCAGTACACAAGAGAGCGTAAGGAAGACAAGCCTGTTCTTGCAATATGCTACGATTTTGATAAAACATTGTGAACAGACGATATGCAGGCACAGGGGTATATCCAATCTGTTGGATATGATGTGGGAGAATTTTGGACAGAATCAAATGGACTGGCGAGCTAAAATGATATGGATCAGAATCTGGCTTATATGCTTTTGATGAAAAAGAAAGCAGCTGGAAAACTCGTGTTCACGCGTGAAAGCCTTGAAAACTATGGAGCAAAGGTTAGCCTATTTCCCGGTGTTGAGGATTGGTTTGAACGTATCCGTGCATATGGAGCGGGACACGGTGTTATTGTTGAGCACTATATTATCTCGTCAGGTCTGAAGGAAATGATTGAAGGGACATCTGTTGCGAAAAATGGTGCATTCAAAAGAATATATGCGAGTTCCTTTTATTATGATTCAGATGGGGTAGCAGAATGGCCGGCACAAGTTGTCAACTATACAAATAAGACTCAATTCTTGTTTCGTATCGAAAAAGGCGTTTTGGATATCAACGATCCGGGTGTAAACGATTCATTCGCTCCAGACGAAATACGTGTTCCTTTCCGTAATATGGTGTATATCGGTGATAGCGATACGGATATCCCGTGCATGAAACTGGTTAATACCTACGGGGGACATTCAATTGACGTCTATAGTGCAGTAACACATGATAAGGACAAGATATATAAAATGATGAGAGATAATCACATTCGTTACTACGCAATGGCTGATTATTCAGATGGAGCAGAATTGGATGGGCTTATTAAAGCAATTATTGATCGAACAGCTAAAAATGAAGCACTGGAATCTAAGTTTTTTGACTGCAAAAATGAACAGATTAGAGTTGATAGACAGAACAGCGATGATCAAAAAGAAAAGATTGAACTGTTGATAGAATTGGAAAGTAGCTGTAGCTTTGCTAGTACACATGCAACAGTAGAGAAAATGCGGCGTATTGACACATGGACACAAGAAGAACGTGAAGCGATATTTGAAATTGCGCTAAGCAACAGCCAGGTACGATACATCATTGGCTACTTAGATGTAAAAATGTTTTATTTAGGACTTTTGCGGAATTGCCAGAGCCTATCAGAAGAAGCTATGGAAGTAACGGCAATGTTAGAAGGTTAAAAGAAAATAACCGTTAACATTTAAAATATACGAGAGAGAATGACATGGAGAAAATAACAAACTATGGCCCCATACTTATTAGAAAAGGCCCATATAAAGGGAGAATAGGATATTATGATGATACCGATATGGATGATAAACTAATTGTCTATCCCAATGTGCCGACTTACTGTAGCGGTTATTATAAAGTCAGTCAATCAGCAGCAACATCTGTTATTCCGACAACGTGCCTTGCAGAGAGATTATCTGATATTGATCACGAATTGTATAAAAACTGTAGCTTGAAGCATCTGTCGGCCAAAGAAGAAATCATGTTGTTACACGAGAGAACTTTTTGCTCTGACATGCTGACAGCAAGGCATCTTCGTTCTATGCAAAAATTCCAGGATCAGAACAAAACCGAAGTTTTTATATCCCATTCTTCTGCTGATTTGGCTTTTTCTAGGGCCATCGCTACAGATTTAATGGATGCTGGTTTTTCTGTGTTTTTAGATGATTGGTCAATAAACATCGGCGAGAGAATTTTCGAAAAAATTAGCACAGGATTATGCGAAAGTAAAGCTCTTATCATGATAATCTCTAAGGACTACCTGAAATCAGTGTGTTGTACAGATGAGTGGGGCGCCTTTTACGGAAAAGCGCTTCATGATAAATCCTGCGTAATATATCCGATCATTATTGATAATTCTGCACCCCCCGCATTGATCTCTCAAATAAAGTATCTCCGGTTTGATGGTGACGAGTATACATCAGAGCTATCAACACTCTTGAGATCCTTGCGAAAGCAGTTTTCGAAATGAACAAGTGATCTAGAATACCTTTCGAATCTATCTCTTGTTTATATACCCCATTATACCCTTGATTTTGAGGGTATAATGGGGTATAATTCTGCATAGAATAGTATCCCACAGGAGGTGCGCTATGGACTTATCTGAAATGCAAACCCGGGCGGCGGAGCTGGAACAGCAGATTTCTGCTCTGCCCGCTGGCTCTGTTACGAAGAAAACCGTCAACGGCAAGGACTATTTCTACCACCGTTGGACGGAGAACAAAAAGCGGCGGGAGAAGTATATTCCTGCTGATGAATTGGAGAATTTCCGTGCTCAGATCGAGCGGAGGAAGGCGCTGGAGCAGGAGCTGAAAGCGTTGAAAAAGCAGCTGCCCAAGGCGAAATCTGCGAATCTTTCCGCATTTACCACCAATGTCCGCACTGGCGAGGCGCTGCGTTCCTTTACGGCGCCTGTTCGCGGCTATCGCAGGCGCGAGTGCTTCCGGCAGCTGCACAACTTTGTCTACGGCGAGCCGCAGGACAAGGTGTTCATTCTCTATGGCCTGCGCCGGACGGGGAAAACCACCATGATCCGCCAGATTTTTGCGGAAATGAGCGACACAGAGCTTGCCAAGGCTGCGTTCATTCAGATCACTTCAAAAGACACGCTGGCAGACGTGAACCGCGACCTCAAGCTGCTGGAAGCGCAGGGCTTTCGCTATGTGTTCCTCGACGAAGTGACACTGATGGAGGATTTCATCGAGGGCGCAGCGCTGTTTTCTGACGTGTTTGCGGCTTGCGGCATGAAGATCGTGCTCTCCGGCACGGACTCGCTGGGCTTCCTCTTTACCGAGGACGAGCAGCTTTACGACCGTTGCATCCTGCTGCACACCACATTCATCCCTTACCGCGAGTTTGAATCCGTCCTCGGCGTTCACGGCATCGACGAGTATATCCGCTACGGTGGCACCATGAGTCTCGGCGGCGTCCACTACAATGAGACCTCCACATTTGCCAGCAAGGAAAGCACCGACGAGTATGTGGACACGGCTATTGCCCGCAACATCCAGCACTCTCTGCGCTGCTATCAGTACGAGGGGCACTTCCGCCATCTGCGGGATTTATACGAGAAGGGCGAGCTGACCAGCGCCATCAACCGGGTCGTGGAGGACATCAACCACCGCTTTACGCTGGAGGTGCTGTCGCAGGATTGGAAGTCCCACGACCTTGGCATTTCCGCCAGCAATCTGCGCCGGGATCGGAAGAACCCGACGGACATCCTCGACCGCATCGACCTTGCGCTTGTCACCGACAGCCTGCGGAAGCTGCTGGAGATCCGCAACAGGGCAGAGCAGACCGTGGCGCTGGACGATGTTCACGCGGCGGAGATCAAGGAGTACCTGGACTTGCTGGACTTAACGCAGGAGATCGACGTGCTGCACCTGCCGGATGTCAGCACAAAGTCCGGACGCACGGTGATCGCACAGCCGGGACTCCGCTATGCGCAGGCGGATGCGTTGATCCGCAGTCTGCTGCTGGATGAAACGTTCAGTGCGCTGTCTCTGGCGGAGCGTACCGCCGTGCAGCAGCGCATCCTGACCGAGATCAAAGGGCGGATACTGGAGGACATCGTCCTGCTGGAAACCAAGCTGGCAAACCCCAAGAAGCAGGTATTTGTTCTGCAATTCCCCGTGGGCGAATTTGACATGGTGGTGTTTGACCCGGAGGCGGGCTCCTGCCAAATTTTCGAGATCAAGCACAGCGAAGAAGCCGCGCCGCAGCAGTATCGCCATCTGATCGACGAGCAAAAATGCGCCCAGACCGAGCACCGCTACGGCCCGATCACCGGAAAGTTTGTCCTCTACCGCGGGGAAAGCCAAGTGGTTGAGGGTATTCAGTATCAGAACGTGGAAGAATATCTGAGAAGCCTTGCATAACAGAGCCGCCGTCCCGACCGAAAAATCGGGGCGGCGGTTTTCCATCGCTCATTCCATCAATCATTTTCTCGATGCACATGAGCGATGCGCTCCGAGCTGGCACGATCAGCGCGCGAAAACCTCCGCCTTTCCGCAGAAATTCTCAGATTCTTCCCTTGGGTACCTTTTCAAACGGATTCCAATCCGATATAATATATCTATCAACCTAACGAATCATGCGAGGTGCCGCCATGAAAACGAAAGATACGCCGAAGCAATATGTCATCTACTCCCGTAAGTCCAAATTCACCGGCAAGGGCGAGAGCATCGAAAACCAGATCGAGCTGTGCCGCCAGTATATCGCCATGCACTTTGGCGAGGATGCGGCGGAAAACGTGCTGGTCTACGAGGACGAGGGCTTTTCTGGCGGCAATCTGGAGCGCCCGCAGTTCAAGAAAATGATGAAGGATTCCCAGAAGATCGCCTTTGCCGCCATCGTGGTCTATCGCCTCGACCGCATCAGCCGCAACATCGGCGACTTTGCCAAGCTCATCGAGGACTTGGGTGACCGGCACATTGACTTCATCTCCATCCGCGAGCAGTTCGACACGTCCTCCCCCATGGGCAGGGCTATGATGTACATTGCGTCGGTGTTCTCCCAGCTGGAGCGGGAGACCATCGCCGAGCGCATCCGGGACAATATGCACGAGCTATCCAAGACCGGGCGCTGGCTGGGCGGCACGACGCCCACCGGCTACGCTTCCGAGAGCGAATCCCGCGTGACCGTGGACGGCAAGGAGCGCAAGGCATACAAGCTGAGGCCCATCCCGGAGGAAATTCAGCTGGTCAAGACGATTTTCGAGGTGTTCATGGAGACCGGCTCTCTCAGCAAGACCGACCAGTATCTTTTGGAGCACCGCTGCGTCACGAAGCGCGGCAAGCAGTTCACCCGCTTTGCCATCCGGGGCATTCTCACGAACCCGGTCTACATGATCGCCGACGAGACGGCGTATCAGTATCTGAAAGAAAACAATGTTGACCTGTTTGCCGAACGCTCGGAGTTCGACGGCGAGCACGGCATCATGGCATATAACCGCACGCTCCAGCGCCCCGGCAAGGCAAACCAGATCCGCCCCATGGAGGAATGGATCGTGGCGGTGGGCAAGCATCCGGGCATCATCGCAGGCAGCGATTGGGTGCGGGTGCAGGCGATGCTGGACGTGAACAAATCCAAGAGCTACCGCAGACCGCGCAGCAACGTGGCGCTGCTGTCCGGGCTGCTGCGCTGCGGCGAATGCGGCGACTATATGCGCCCGAAGCTGACCAACCGCAAAAATGCGGACGGCGAGCTGATCTACACCTATATGTGCTCCACCAAGGAGCGCAGCCACGGCACCGTCTGCGCCATGAAGAACTGCAACGGCAACACGCTGGACGCCAAGATCGTCGAGGAGATCCGCAAGCTCTCCGCCGACAAGGAGACCCTTTCCAAGCTGCTGGCGCAGACCAAGAAGGTTATCAGCGGCAGCAAGGAGGGCTACGATGCAGAGCTCGCGCTGCTCCGGGAAAAGCACACCGAGACGGAAGATCGCATCAAGCGGCTGGTGGAGTCCCTGTCCGTTGCCAGCGACACCTCTGCGAAGTACGTCATGGAGCAGATCGACGCGCTCCATCAGGAGAGCGAGACCCAGCAGATGCGCCTTGCCGAGCTGGAAGCCCTCACCGAGCAGAGCCGGATGTTGCATCAGGAGTTCGCCTTCCATCAGGAAATGATCGAGTCGTTTGCCAGCGCGGTGGATTCGGCCACGCTGGAGGAAAAACGCCGCCTGCTGCGCACCATCGTCAAAAAGGTGGTCTGGGACGGCAAAAACGCCTATGTTTACCTCTTTGCGGAGGATGGAGAGGCGGATTTGCCGCCCATTGACCAACCTATGTATCCGCTGGGAGAGGATAGCGAATGAAATCCTCATGTATTTCCGCAGCCAGCGAAAATATCAAGGGGATGTGTCCCTGTCAGACTCCATTGATTCGGACCGAGAGGGGAATGCGCTCTCGCTCATGGATGTCATCAGCGTCGATGACGATATGCTGGAAACCCTGGATACCCGAGATTCCTGCGCTAAGGTACGCCAATGCGTGGAGCATTGTTTGAGTGAGCGGGAAGCCAAGGTCATCTCGCTTCGATACGGTTTGGACGGGGAGGGGCCACGTACCCAACGCGAAATTGCAACCGCTTGCGGCATCAGCCGGTCCTATGTATCCCGCCTCGAGAAAAAAGCACTGGCCAAACTCCGGGAGGAGATGGAAAAGAAACCATAAAAAGACGGACCATATGTCCCCCTCCCAATGGGGGGGCATACGGTCCGTTTTTTCTTGCTTACGGTCTCATAGCAATCTCATGGCGCTTGGGGCCGGTGGAGACGATGTGGATGGGCGTTTCAATTTCCTTTTCAATGAAATCAACATACGCTTTGGCATTGGCAGGAAGGGCCTGATAATCCGTCACACCGCGGATATCGGTCTTCCACCCCGGCAGCACCGTGAAGACAGGCTTTGCCTGCTCCAGCAGAGCAGGGACGGGGAACTGCTTGGTTACCTGGCCCTGGATCTCATACCCTGTACAAACGGGGATTTCATCCAGATAGCTCAACACGTCCAAGCAAGTCAAGGCCACCTGGGTCGCGCCTTGGATCATACAGCCGTATCGAGTGGCCACTGTGTCAAACCACCCCACCCGACGGGGACGGCCTGTGGTGGCGCCAAATTCTCCCTTGTCACCACCGCGGCGGCGGAGTTCATCCCCCGCCTCTCCCAACACTTCACTCACGAAAGGCTCTGTCTGGGACCCCACACAGGAGGAGTATGCCTTAGACACACAGATGATCTCCTCCACAGACGTGGGCGGCACCGGTGCCCCTACGCAGCCAAACGCAGCCAGGGTGTGCGACGACGTTGTCATCGGAACGATGCCCAGGTCGGGGTCCTTCATGGCGCCCAGCTGCCCCTCTAGAAGAATCGCGCGATTGGCCTGACAGGCTTCATGGAGAAAGGTTACCGCATCTCCCACATAGGGGCGGATGATTTCCCGCAATTGCAGCAACTCCGCAAAGAGGGCCTCCACGTCTACCGTTGGTTTGTGATACATCGTCTGGAACAGAATGTTCTTAATGGACACCGCATGCTCTAAATGCTCCCGCAGACGGTCCTCATGGAAAAGGTCACAGACCTGAATGCCAATCTTAGCATATTTATCCGAATAGAAGGGAGCGATCCCGCTTTTGGTCGAACCAAAGGCATGGCCTCCCAGCCGTTCCTCTTCATAGGTATCCTGCAGGATATGGTAGGGCATCAACAACTGGGCCCGTTCTGAAATGATCAAATTGGGAGCAGGGACCCCTGCGGTTTCCAGGCTGGTAATCTCTTCGGCCAGTTTGCGAATGTCCAATGCAACGCCATTGCCGATCACATTGGTGATATGTTTGTAAAACACCCCGGAGGGCAGGGTATGCAGAGCAAACCGGCCATACTCATTGATAATCGTGTGGCCTGCATTGGCCCCCCCTTGAAAACGGACCACGATATCGGATTGCTCCGCCAACAAATCGGTAATTTTCCCTTTGCCCTCATCGCCCCAGTTGGCACCAACGATTGCTTTTACCACAGAGATTCCTCCTCACAAAAAAGAACACAAGCCTCACATACTTCCAGCGGAAGCAGTGCATTTCAAATACAACTCATTATAATCCTCGGTTTTTCAAGATGCAAGGGGGCGAGAATAAAATTTCATTTTTTTGCAAAAATTTGTCTCAAAATCTGGGATCTTTCTCTTTACATTCACAATTTACACTGCTAAAATAAAGGCAATAGAAAGCAAGGAGGCGGATTGCATGAAACACTCAACATCCGATAGCGACCACGCTTTGCTATACGAGAGTCTACTACAGTTAAAAGATGTCGATGAGTGCCGCCGGTTCATGGAGGATCTCTGTACCGTCACAGAGTTAAAAGCCATGAGCCAACGGATTGAAGTGGCGATGTACCTGCGGGAAGGGATGATCTATCAAGATATCCTGAAACGCACAGGCGCCAGCAGCGCCACCATCAGTCGGGTCAACCGGTGCCTGCAGTACGGCGCCGAAGGGTATCAAACCGTCTTGCCCCGTCTGGATGCCCTCTGGGAGGAGACGAAGACACCTTGAACCACGGGAACGAAACCTACCGCGCATTGGCCGGTTGCTATGATGAAATGACGGAAGACGTGCATTATGCCGCTTGGGCCGATTTCCTGGAAAAGCTGTTTTCCCGGGAAACCCGTCCCATCAAAACCGTTCTGGATCTGGCCTGTGGCACAGGCACCATGTCCTTTCTACTGGCAGCGCGGGGGTATGAGATGATTGGCGTGGATTTCTCCTCAGAAATGCTGGCCATTGCCTCCAACAAAGCCCTGGCAGGGGAGGGGATCCCTCCCATTTTCCTCTGCCAAGCCATGGAAAAGCTAGACCTTTACGGTACGGTAGACGCCTGCGTTTGCCTGCTGGACAGCATCAATCACGTCACCAATCCAGAGAAATTGTACAAAGCCTTGCAGCGGGTCCATTTGTTTCTGGAGCCAGGGGGCTTATTTGTGTTTGATGTCCACACGCCCCAGCATTTGGAGGCCTTAGACGGCGGCATCTTCCTGGATGAGACCGAGGACGACTACTGTGTTTGGCGCACCGATTACCATCCCAAACGCCGGGTCTGCACCTATGTCATGGATGTGTTCCACCGGGAGGGTTCAATGTGGGCGCGCGAAACGGAAATCCACGAGGAAAAGGCCTATTCCCCCGAGGAACTCACCGCGTATTTGCAACAGGTTGGCTTTACCCAAATCCGACAGTATGGAAATCGGAAACTCCGTCCTCCCCGTGATGGGGAAGAACGGATCTTTTTTACCGCACGCAAAGCGGAGACAACGGAATAGGAAGAGAGGTATAACATGGACTATATTGTAAGAATGATTGCCAAAGACGCGCCCATTGTTGCCATGGCCATTCAGGGGCACGACCTTGTAAATCGCGCCCAAGAAATCCACCACACGTTCCCTGTGGCTACCGCAGCCCTGGGACGCACCTTGCTGATCGCCTCCATGATGGGGGAGCAGCTCAAAGAGAAAGACGGCTCTGTCACCATTCGGGTCCAGGGCGGCGGCCCTCTCGGGACCATACTGGCCGTGTCAGACAGCGAGGGAAACGTACGGGGCTATGTACAGAATGGTCAGGTAGACCTTCCCCTGAAAGGACCTGCCAAACTGGACGTCGGCCGGGCAGTGGGCACCGACGGTTCGCTGACAGTCATCAAAGATCTGCGGATGAAAGAGCCCTATGTGGGAACCGTCCCCCTGGTGTCTGGGGAAATTGCAGAAGACATCACCTCCTACTTTGCCGAGAGTGAACAGATTCCCACCGCCTGTGCCCTTGGGGTCTTGGTGGACAAAGACCTGTCTGTAGCAGCGGCAGGTGGGTACCTCATCCAACTGCTGCCCGGTGCTACCGACGAGATGATCGACAAAATCGAGGCAGGGATTGCCAAGGTGGGCCCGGTCACAGAGCATCTGCGGCAAGGGGTCACCCCAGAGGAACTGCTTCAGATGGTCCTGTCAGAATTCGACCTGGAGCTGCTGAAGACAGTGCCCGTGGAGTACCGCTGTTACTGCAGCCGGGACCGTATGCGCAGAGCCCTCATCAGCCTGGGCAAAGAGGAGCTGGAGGCGCTCATCCACGAACAGGGACGGGCTGAAATGACCTGCCAGTTCTGCGACGCTGTGCACGTATTCGAGAAAGACGAATTGGAAGCGCTGGCCGCCTCTCTATGAGGGGCAGCGCTTCCTTTTCCCCCGAAAAAGCAGCTTCTGGAAAAAAGAAAAAATATTTGAAAAAAGCTATTGACAAAATGCCTGGTCTTCGATATAATAAGCTTCGCTGCTTGAGGGTTGGCGCTTCCAACCAAAGGCAGTGAACCGGGAGCATAGCTCAGCTGGGAGAGCACATGCCTTACAAGCATGGGGTCACAGGTTCGAGCCCTGTTGTTCCCACCACCCAATTTGGCGCGGTAGTTCAGTTGGTTAGAACGCCGGCCTGTCACGCCGGAGGTCGAGGGTTCAAGTCCCTTCCGCGTCGCCAAGGGGTGCCATTGGTGCCCCGACATTTGCCCAGGTAGCTCAGTTGGTAGAGCAGCGGACTGAAAATCCGCGTGCCGAGGGTTCAAGTCCCCCTCCGACCACCACTGCAACGACAGCGACCCGAATTTTGCGATTCGGGGCGCTTTTTGGTTTTTCGCAAAGAATGGGCATCCTCACCAATCGTAATAAATTTGCAGGCAGTAACCCGAAACGTGTACCTAACCTCGATCACAATCAAGTTGGTAGGGGCCGCTGGAATGGAGGTGTGCAGGGTATGTCGGGGTGAGCGGCTGCGAACAGGTTGGGGAGACGGGGCAGCTTCTTGCCCTTGCTGCGCCGCCCAGGTGGGAGGTTATGCCGTCTGGGTATCGTCTTCCACGCGGCCGCGGATCTTCTTGACGGTGCGGCCCAGCATGCCGCCCAGCTTGGGCAGGTTCTTGGGGCCGAAGATGAGCAGTGCGACGGCGAGGATGATAAGCAGTTCGGGCATGCCCATACCGAGGATCTTCATAGTACGCCTCCAATGCGCGGGGGATTCGCCCCCATCGGTTTCAACAGCTCCGCAGTATGGACCGGCGCGCACCGCCCGGCTATCGTGCAGACGGCTGATTTTCGTCATGCAGCCTGCGCGCACCGTGTCATGCAGATGGAGTACGCGCGCGTTTCCCCTGTTCTAGGCGTCGGCGAGCAAGCCTCCCGCCAAGTAGCCCATGACAGAGGCCATCATGAGCCCGCGCGTCCAGCCGCTCGAGTCCCCCAGGCAGCGCAGGCCCCGGACGCTCGTGCGGAAGCCCTCGTCCATCTTCACGCGGTTGCTGTAGAACTTGAGCTCGGGAGCGTAGAGCAGCGTCTCGGCCGAGGCGAAGCCGGGGATGGCCTGGTCGACGGCGAGCATGAAGTTCACGATCGAGGTCATGGTGCGGTAGGGCAGCGCGCTTGTGATATCGCCCGCCACGGCGTCCACGAGGGTGGGCTTGATGTTCGAGCGCGAGAGCTCCTTTTGCCAGGTGCGCTTGCCGTCTAAGATGTCGCCAAAGCGCTGAACGAGGATGTGCCCGTCTCCAAGCATGTTGCAGAGGCGTCCAACATTTTGGGCGTATGCGATGGGTTGGTTGAACGGCTCACGGAAATTGTGCGTCACGAGCACAGCTAGGTTGGTGTTCTCGCTCTTGCGCTCTTTGTACGAATGGCCGTTCACCACCGCCAGGCCGCCGTCATAGTTTTCCTGGCTTACAAAGCCGCCGGGGTTTTGGCAGAACGTGCGCACCTTGTTGCGGAAGGGGTTGGGATAGCCGATAAGCTTGCTCTCGTAGAGCACGTCGTTCACGCGCTCCATCACCTCATTGCGCACCTCGACGCGCACGCCCATATCAACGGCGCCCGGAACATGGTCGATGCCGTGCTCGGAGCAAAGGTGCTCGAGCCAATCCGCTCCACGGCGGCCCGTTGCCACGATAACGCGCTCGGCGTCAATGCGCAGCGTCCCCTCGGGTCCTTCGGCGACGACGCCTCGGCACGCGCCATCCTCGATGATGAGATCGCGGCAGTCGGTGTTGAACACGATCTCTACGCCTCGGTCAATGAGCTCGCGCTCGATTCGCCCATAGATTTCCTGGGCCTTCTCGGTTCCGAGGTGCCGGATGGGGCAGTCGACGAGTTTAAGCCCAGCTTGGATTGCTCGCAGGCGAATCTTGCGTACGGATTCCGGCGCATCGATCCCCTCGACGTGCTCATCGGCACCAAACGCAAGATAGATGCCATCGACTTCGTTGATGATCTTTTGGGCAAGGTCGCACCCAATGAGCTCAGGAAGATCACCGCCCACCTCGTGCGAGAGAGACAGCTTGCCATCCGAGAATGCGCCGGCCCCAGAAAACCCCGTGGTGATGCGGCACGGGCTGCACTGAACGCAGCGGCCTGCACGCGCTTTGGGGCACGAGCGCTTTTCGATGGGTAGGCCCTTCTCAACCATGACGATGTGAAGCTGCGGACGCTCGCGTATGAGCCTGAGCGCCGTGAAGATGCCCGAAGGCCCAGCTCCAACGATGGCCACATCTGCTTGCATGGCAATCCCTCCTGTGCGTTTCGTTTTGCCGGTGTGATACTCTAACGTTCCCGCCTGCTCGCCACAAGGGCGCCCGTATTTCCCGCCGAGCAGGTGTGCCAGACATAAATGCAGGTAAAGGCCATTCTTATATACACATTGCCACGAACGCGGCATAGCCTGTGATGGAGTCGGGAACGTGCGCCCCGTAGGATGAAGCTGTCGAAGGGGGCGCTAGTGAAGGCGATCGAACTCGTAACATATCTGAATGAGCGCGAGGCTGCATCGATTGATGAGCTGACGTCCGAGTTCGAGGTGAGCGCTCGCACGGTGCGCCTGCACATTCAACGCACCAACGAGATGCTCGAAGGCCTTGCCCACATCTCCTACGCGCGCAAGCAGGGTGGCTATGTGCTCTCTGTAATCAACGAAGAGGGCTTCAGCGAATGGTTGGACCGCATGCACCGCTTCGGCGACCTCGACGGCAGCGCCTCAGAGAAGCGCATCACCTATCTCATCAATGATTTGCTCATGCGCGACGATTGGGTGACCGTTGCGAGCATGGCCCAGGTTCTCTACGTGTCGCCTCAGAGCATTTCGAAGGACCTGAAAGCTGTGGAGGCAAAGCTCGGCGAGTACGACCTGGCGCTCGAGAAGCGTCCGCGCTACGGCGTGCGCGTTCGAGGCTCCGAGCTCAACCGCCGCCTCTGCCTTGCAAGTATCGCAACGGAAGGCGTGATTGGCTCGAATCCGTTCGGCGATGAAACGGTTCCCCAGGTGGTGAAGACCATCGCCGGTTGCATCGAACGGGCGCTCGAGGAGCATCCGGTCTACATGAGCATGCTCGCCTTCCAGAATCTCGTAGTGCATCTTATGGTCGCGTTCTTTCGCATCAAAGAGGATTGCCTGATCCTTCTCGACGACGAGACGCTCGATCGCATTCGCCTCACGCCCGAGTTTGCCGCAGCCAGAAGCGTTGCCAAACAGCTCGATGGGGCCTTTGGCATCACCCTGCCCGAATCGGAGGTCGCCTACATCGCCATTCACCTCGCGGGAAAGAAGAGCATCATTCCCGAGGAGAGCGCCGCTGCCGGTGCTTCTTCTGCCGGGGGAGGCCATGCGGGCGCCGAGGGCTCCCATGATGGCGCGAGGGGCGCTGCACCCCACGACGCTCGCGGGGTCATCATTCCCGATGAGGTGTGGAACGTGGTCACCGAGATGCTCGACCGCGTGTGGGAGCTCTTCCATTTCGATTTTCGCGACGATCTTGAGCTGCGCATGAACCTTGCTCGCCACATCGTCCCCTTGGTTACGCGCCTGCGCTTCAATATGAGCATCGATAACCCGCTGCTTTCGGATATCAAGACGAGGTTCCCGCTCGCCTTCGCGATGGCGCTCGATGCGGCCGACGTGCTCGGTAGGCATTACGGCACCATACTCTCTCAGGCGGAGACGGGCTATATCGCCCTTGCGTTCGCGCTTGCTCTTGACCGCTTGCGCGAGGAGGGGCCGCGCCGCAACGTTGTGGTGGTGTGCGCCTCGGGGCTCGGGACTTCTCGGTTGCTCGAACATGCGATCAGGAGACAGTTCGGCGATCGCATCGATAAGGTGGTACCCTGCGACGCCCTGCATGTCGAGGCGATGGACTTCACCGGCTTCGACTACATCTTCACGACGGTCCCCCTCGAGGGCGAGTTCCCGATTCCCGTGCAGGAGATCCACTCATTCTTGAACGAGGTTGACGTGCGGCAGATTAACGAGCTGCTTCGTGCTTCGGCAGATATGGGTGCGGGGCTCTTCGACCCGGCCTGGTTCGACCCCCATCTCGATGCGGAGACGCCCCATGAGGCTATCTGCGGCCTCGCCGAGCTCATGGTCGAGCGCGCGGGGGCACCCGCCGAGCTCGTGGAGCTCGCATTAGAGCGCGAGAGCGCCGCATCAACCGCTTTCGGTAGCGGTCTAGCGCTCCCTCATCCCATTCGCTCCCTGCCCGGACCCACGAAGGTGTGCGCAGGCATTCCCAACCGCCCCATCCGTTGGGGTGACAAGGATGTTGAGCTGGTGCTGCTTGTAGCGATCGGCGGCGACGGCCGCAACGCGCTGGATTGGTTCTTCTCGCGTATGGCTGAGTTGCTATCTCACGAAGAGCGCGTGAAGCGCATCGTGGACGACCGAAGTTTTGAAGTGATGATACAGGAAATCGCCCATGGCGAGGAAAGGAGCTGAGCATGTCTGAAGAAAAGCGGAGCATGGAGGCGCAGCAGGTCGGGGGGCAGGATGTTGAGCTCATCCCGTTTGCGCTCATCGCCGATGCCGGCGAGGCCAAGAGCCTTGCGTTCATGGCGCTGAACGAGGCCAAACAGGGCAACTTCGAAGCGTGCGATGACTATATGAAGCAGTCGGATGAGGCCTATCTGCGTGCGCACAATACGCAGACCGAGATTCTGGTCAAGGAGGCAAACGGCGAGCACATGCCTGTAAACGTCATGCTCGTTCATGCCCAGGACCATCTCATGACCTCGAATCTCGCGCGCGAGCTCATTCGCGAGCTTATCGAGCTGTATCGCGTCCGCAACGCGTAGCCACTTGTCGTAATGCTGGCGGCATGCCGGCAGGGGACTCAGGGAGGGAACATGGACACTACCGCACCGTTTTTCTGGGGGAGCGCGACCGCTTCCTACCAGTGTGAAGGAGCCTGGCAGGAGGGCGGGAAGGCCGAATCGATGTGGGATCGCTACCTGCATGAAAACGATTTGGAGAATGGCGATGTGGCGAGCGACCACTACCACCGCTACCGTGAGGACATCGAGACCATGGCGAAAGGTGGCCAGAACGCCTATCGTTTCTCGCTCTCGTGGCCCCGCATCATCAAGAATCGCGAGGGTGAGGTCAACGAGGAAGGCATTGCCTTCTACAACAGCCTGATCGATACCTGCCATGAGTTCGGTGTCGAGCCCTTCGTAACCATCTACCATTGGGACCTTCCGCAGTACTGGGAGGATGAGGGCGGCTGGCTGAACGAGGAGACGGCGCACGCCTTCGAGCACTATGCACGCGTCTGCTTCGATCGCTTCGGCGACCGCGTGCGCTATTGGGCGACCTTCAACGAGCCTAAATGGTTCGTCATGAGCGGGTACCTCATCGGTAACTATCCGCCCGCCCTGCAGGATCCCGAGAAGTGCGCGCATGCAGCGTTCAACGTCATGTATGCGTCGGCGCTCGGCGTGAAGGCGTTCCGCGCGGGCGGTTATGAGGGTTCTATCGGCATCGTGCACAGCTTTGGACCCGTCGACGGCGTGGATGACGCCCTCGAGACCAAGATTGCCATGCGGTTCGCCGACAACTACGCCAATAACTGGATTCTCGATACCGCCGCTACAGGCGAGCTTCCCATCGATTTGCTCACCGACCTCAACCGTCGCTTTGACCTGTCGTACATTACGCCCGACAAGCTTCAGGCGCTTCGCGAGGGTACCGTCGACTTCCTGGGTCTCAACTACTACTCGCGCGTACTCGTGCGGCCCTATACCGATGGCGAGACCCAGCTCGTGGTGAACAATTCCGGCTCGGCCTTCAAGGGGTCCCAGCGTGTGGTGATCAAGGGCTGGTTCGAGCAGGTGCTCGACGATCCCAACATGCAGACGACTGAGTGGGGCACCGAGATTTATCCCGACGGTCTGCGCCGTGGCCTCATTGAAGTGACGCGTCGCTACCATCTGCCCATCTACATCACGGAGAACGGCATCGGCGTGGCCGAGGACGTGAGCCAGGGCGAGGTCCAGGACGATTATCGCATCGCCTTTATGAAAGATCATATCGCCGCCATCAAGGCTGCCCAGGAAGCTGGGGCCGACGTACGCGGTTATTTCGTATGGAGCACCTTCGACCTGTATTCATGGAAGAACGGGTGCCGCAAGCGCTATGGGCTTGTCGCGGTTGACTTCGAGAACGGGTACACCCGTACCCCCAAGAAGAGCTACCGCTGGTATCGCGATTTCATCGCGGGCGAGCAGACTGGAAAACCCTATCAGGAGGAGGGGCAACGATGAGAAAAGTCATGTTGGTGTGCAACGCTGGGATGTCCACCGGCATCATGGCAAAGAAGATCGAGGAGGCGAGCGAGGGCACCCTGGAGGTCGCTGCCTACGGTGAGGCTGAGTTCGAAGACCATCTCGAGGGCGTCGAGATGATTCTCGTGGGGCCGCAGATTCGCTATCTTGTTCCCAACATTCAGGCCAAGGTGTCGTGTCCGGTGGATTCCATCGCTCCGCAGCACTACGGCGTTATGAACGGCAAGGCCGTCTATCAGCAGATCATCGATTGTATCGGAGCCTAATATGAGCAACGTCATGGACTCTCTGACAGCGTACTTGGAAAAGCACGTTCTACCGATAGCCAACAAGCTGAGCACGCAGCGCCACCTGCATGCCATCCGCGATTCGTTTATCTCGCTGGTGCCGGTCACGCTTTTCGGCGGTATCTGCACCATCCTCTCGTCCGCGCCGGCGGTCGAGCCAGGCAGCAACTTCCTGCTTGAGGCCTGGGCCAACTTCGCTGCGGCCAACTCGACGCTGCTCACCTGGGCGAATACCATGACCATGGGCGCGCTCTCGGTGTACATCGCGCTCGGTGTCACGTACTTCCTGTGCAAGCATTACAAGATCGATGCCTTTATCCCGCTGGTGCTCACGATGGGCGGCTTCCTGCTCATCTGCTTCGGGCCGGTGGAGCTTGGTTGGGATGCCAAGACGGCGGATATCCTCTATCTTGACGGCAAGGGCCTGCTCGTGGCGATTTTCCTGTCGATTCTCACCGTCGAGGGATATCGCGCCATGCGCGAGCACAATGTGGGCCGCATAGCGCTCCCGCCCTCGGTCCCGGCGTCGCTCTCCGAGGCATTCGCTTCGCTTGTTCCCGGCATCATCATCCTTGCCGTCGACACCGCGATCTTCGCGATTTTCAACTCGATGGGAACCACGCTCCCCGCGTTCATCTATACCAACCTTGCTCCTGTCTTCAACGCGACCGATTCGCTTGGATTCGCTGCGATCGCTACGCTCCTGGTGCAGTTCTTCTGGTTCTTCGGCGTGCATGACGCCGCACTCTCCGGTGTGCTCGGTCCTATCCGCGATGGCGGCCTCTCGGTGAACGCCGCCGCCCAGGCGGCCGGCGAGGCGCTCCCGAACATCTTCACCACGCCGTTCTGGGTCTACTTTGTCGTGATCGGCGGCTGCGGCTCGGTGCTGGCTCTTGCCATCCTGCTCATCCGCTCCAAGTCCAAGCAGCTGCGTACCATCGGCCGCGTGGGCATCGTGCCGGCGTTCTTCAACATCTCTGAGCCGATCATCTTCGGCGTGCCTCTCATGATGAACCCCATGTTCTTCATTCCCTTCCTGCTCACCTCTACGGTGAACGCCATCATTGCCTATGTCTGCATGATGACGGGCCTTGTTGCCAAGACGTTCGCGCTCCTCTCGTGGAACATGCCGAGCATCTTCGGCGCGTACCTTTCGACCTTCGACTGGAAGGCCGTGGTGCTCGTCGTGGCGCTGATTGCCATCGATGCCCTGCTGTACTACCCCTTCTACAAGGCTTACGAGAAGCAACTCGTGGCTCAGGAAGAGGCCGACGAGACCTCTGCCGAGACGGCGTAGCGGGCTTGCTGTGCTTTCCGCTCGTGTGGGCGCACCCCTGCGAGCGGTGAAGGTCGAGGGTGCCTGCCCCTTTGGGCGGGCACCCTTTTTCCTTATGGGGTGAGGGTGGCGCATCCGGCCTTCGTCTGTTTGCGTGCCCAGGCGGCGGAGGCGCGCGCTTGCAGCCAGGCGTGCGCGACGGGCCAAGAAGAAGGGAGAATGCATGGTTGAATCATTCGAGCGCAAGCTGGATGCGCGGCTTGTTGCCTCTATCGTGGCGGCGGGGAGCCTCTCGTTTTGCGCGGTGGTTTTCGAGACCGCCATGAACGTCGCTTTGCCCGCGCTTATGGAGGAGTTTGCAGTTGACACGGCGACCATTCAATGGATCACCTCGGGTTACCTACTTATGCTCGCGGTCATGATCCCCACCTTCCCATTCTTGAAAGCGCGCTTCGCGCTGCGTCGCCTCTTCGTTTGCGCGGTGCTGCTCTTTCTTGCCGGCACGTTGCTGTGTGCCGCGGCGCCGGTGTTTCCGGTGCTGCTCATGGGGCGCGTCGTGCAGGGGGTAAGCACGGGCATCGCCATCCCGCTCATGTTCAGTATCGTGGTCGATCAGGTTCCGCACGAGAAAATGGGGCTTATGATGGGTGTGGCGTCGCTCATTACGGCCGTCGCGCCGGCGGTGGGGCCCTCGTATGGCGGCGCGGTTATGGAGCTTGCCGGATGGCGCATGGTGTTTCTATGCCTTGTGCCCGTGACCGTGCTTTCGCTGGGTATCGGGAGCGCGTGCGTGCGTCAGGCCACGCGCGTCGATGCGGGCGCCCGCTTCGACCTTGTGGGCTTTGTGCTGCTGGGCGCAAGCTTCTTTGCTCTCATCTACGGAATCAATGCTGCTTCATATGAGGGTGCAAGCCCCATGGTGCTGGCGGTGTTCGCCGCATTCGCTGCCGCGCTCGGTGTCTTCGTTGCCCATGCGCGGGCATGCGACCATCCGCTTATCGATATGCGCCTTTTCTCGTTCCCGGCTTTTTCTGCTTCTGCTGCAGTCATCGCAGCGGTTTCGTTTGCCATCCTGGGCTTTGCCTATCTGATTCCTAACTACGCGCAGCTCGCGCTCGGCGCCTCGGCGTCGCTTTCGGGAACCCTCATGTTGCCGGGTTGCGCGCTCGTCGCGGTATTCGCCCCGCTAGGAGGGCGGCTGCTCGACCGTGCGGGCGCCCGTCTGCCCATCATCGCAGGCATGGCGTGCCTCGTTGCATCGGTGGTGCTTTACGTAGCCTTCTCCTCTGCGCTTACCCCGTTCATGCTTGGAGGGTTCTACGTGCTTTTCGGGATTGGCCAGGGCTTGGGTTTCAGCACGACGATGACGAATGGCTTGGGCGCGCTGCCCGAGTCGATTCGCACCGACGGCAACTCGGTTTTCAATACCTTCCAGCAGCTCGGTGGTTCTATCGGCGTGAGCGCGGTCACAGCGGTCGTGGGAGCGTTCCAAGGGGCCTCGCAGAATATCGTTGCCTCCACGGTGGAGGGAGGCTATTGGGCGTTCGTGCTGCTTGCTGCCGTCGTGGCTCTTGCCGCCCTGTGCAGCGTGCTCGTGCTGTTCGTGTTTTCCCGGGGCAAGCGCGCCTAGCTGTGGCTTCGGGTCCACGTTGGTCGCAGTCGAGTCGGTTCGCTGCCGCTAATCCTTGCTCGCGACATCTGTGTATGAAGCTCGTTCAATACCGCCGCATATGAAGTTCGATCGATGCTGGCGCACATGAAACTCAAACTATAACGCGCCCATGACGCTTCTCTGAAAAAATAATTGAACAGAGTGTTGTATTTTTTGAAACGTGGTATATACCTACCGTTCAACTAGTCGTTAACCGCTTGGGCGGGCGGCATGCTGCGTCGCCGCCCGCCCGAGCGGCAATTCGAAGGCGTCACGGCGTTCGTGCCGGGCGCGGTGTGCTAGATGGAGCGGTATATGGAACAGGCAACGGGGGCGGCGCAGGCGGACCACATGCCGGCATGTGGTGTCGGGAGCGGTGCCACGTGCGGTGTCGGGAGCGGTACCACGGGTGGCGCGCCGTTGGATGAGGTGCTGCACGTAGGGCTCGATATTGGCTCGACCACCACCAAGGTGTTCGCCCTCAATCCAACTGCGAACGAGACCAAGTATTGGCGCTACCAGCGTCACAACGCCCGCCAGACGTTGAGCGCGATCGAGGCGCTTCGCGAGGTGGGCAAGCGTATCCCGGGCGCTCGACTGCGCGTGGCGGTAACGGGATCGGGCGCGCGCGACATCGCTCGGGCGCTCGGCGCGGCTTACATCCAAGAGGTCGTGGCAAACTCCATCGCAGTACGCGAGCTCTACCCGCAGGTACGATGCGCAATCGAGCTTGGCGGCCAGGACGCCAAGATGATCTTCTTCCACAAGGCAGAGCCCGACGGAGCGCTCACCGTCTCCGACATGCGCATGAACGGCAGCTGCGCGGGCGGCACGGGCGCGTTCATCGACGAGATGGCCAAGCTGCTGGGTGTTCCCACCGAGGGTTTCGAGGAGCTTGCCGCACGCGGCACCACGGTGTACGAGATTTCCGGCCGTTGCGGCGTGTACGCCAAGACGACGAGCTCGATCCGGGCTCTGCTGACCGCGCCTTCGAAGCGGCGGTGGACGAGCTCATGGCGGGTCTCGAGAAACGCGGCATCGCGGGGCTTGAACGCGGCTTCGCCCGCGCCATCGACATCATGAAGGGGGTCCGCTACGACCGCTCGCACCCTCGTCCGACGGTGTTAATCGTGGGCGAGTACCTGCTCAACTTCCATCCGGGCGCCAACCACGAGATTGAGCGCTACCTGGAGGAGAACGGCCTCGAGATCATCGAGGCGCGCATGACGGACGTGATTCGAAAAAGCTATTTCTACAAGCATGCCCAATCGAGGGAGTACCACGTGGACCTGCCGTTCGGCGAGCGCTCGTGGTACGCTATCGCGGACCATTTCTTTGAGCTCGCGCATGATCGCTGCGACCGCATCGCCCGCGCGCACCCGCTGTACGAGCCCCCAACGCGCATGCCGGAGCTTGTTAAGCAGTCGGACGAGGTACCTCACCATACGTTCGATGCGGGCGAGGGCGTGCTCATTCCTGCGGAGATCCTGGAGCAGGCGAAGCACGGTTGCCGCGCGTTCGTGATCTTGCAGCCATTCGGCTGCCTGCCCAACCACGTGGTGGGGCGCGGTTTGGTGCGAGCGCTGAAGAGCCGGTACCCGGACGCGCAGTTCCTGCCGCTCGATTACGACCCAGACGTGAGCTTTGCCAACGTGGAGAACCGCCTGCAGATGCTCATCATGGGAGCGAAGGAGCGCGGCAACGCCGAGCCGGGGGAGGGTGCCGCTGAGCAGGTACGAGGTGCGTCGGAGGAGGGCAGCCCCCATGGCACGACCGCGTAAGGATGCCGATGAACCCGGCGCGCGCGAGCGCATCGCCGATGCGTTCTGGGAGCTCTTGGAGTGTACGCCGCGGAGCGCTATGACCGTCGGCGCGGTTGTGAAAGCGGCTGGCTGCAACCGCGGAACGTTCTACTATTACTTTTCCGACCTTGATGTGCTTGCGGCGAGTGCGGTGCGCGAGGAGTTCTTCTCCGACGATGCGCTCGTGCGCGCGATCTTCGGCGCGCTCGTGGAGGGCGATGCGGGATCGCTCCAACGGCGCGTGCCGCGACGCCGCTTGAGGCGCATGGCGGTCGCCATCCGCGCCGGAGAGCGGCGGCTCGTGGACCAGACCATCCGCAGCGAGGTCCAGCGGCGATGGGAAAGCTGCCTGTGCGCCGAGGGAGAGCACCTGAAGCCGACGGCGACCTTTGCTATACAGTTCATGGTGGGCGGGGTACTGGGTTTCATCGCCGAGGCGACGGAGCGCGGTGCGCTGCCCTGTCCGCTTTCGCCCGAGGCACGAGCCTACCTCGCTTCCGTTGCACGGGCCACGATCGAGGCCGTCGCCGACGCACAGGGAATGACCCCGGTCGAGGTGCTCGCGTGCGCTTTCCACGATTAGGCGCCTTTTTGGCGGCCCATTCTGGGACGGGTCCGTTTTGACTCACGATGGGCCATTCTGGGACGGATCCGTTTTGACTCACGATGAGGCGCCTTTAAGCCATTCTGGGACGGGTCCGTATTGGTTCACGATTAGCCGTTTTTCGTTCATCGAGGCCTGTTCGGTTCGCGGTGCATGGCCCTTGCAGTGCCGATCCTTCACATCTTGCGCATGTGGTGGGCCTGCCGTCTCATTTTCTCGCGCTGAGCTGTTATGATGGTGCACCTTTGGGTAAAGAAGGGGAATGCGCAGCGTGCTGCCTGCGCATTCCGATAGACAACAAGTCGGCACAGCAGAGGTTTTCAGCATGTTAGACAGATTTACCGATCGTGCTCGCCGCGTCATGTCTATGGCGAAGGAAGAAGCGATCGCATTATCGTCGACCAAGGTGGGCACCGAGCATCTGCTGCTCGCGCTCGCCAAGGAAGAGGGCATCGCCTCGGAGGCGCTGCAATCGCTCGACATCTCATACGACGACGTTATGGACCAGATCAAGGAGGCGGCAGGCGCTGCCACGACCAAGCCTGCGACGGGCTCTCCTGCGGTCGATGCGTCTTCCGCGTCTTCGTCGGCGGATTCCTCCGCGGACGACGCGCCGGCATCTGACGGCGACGGCGCCCACCGCGCCGAGAGCGCCACGGGCTCGGCTTCCGAGGGCGCCACGGGCACGGCGCCCGATGGCGCCTCCAGCCGCAACGCCGGGCAGGGCAAGCTCGCCTTCACCCCTTCCGTCATCACCGTGATGGAGAAGAGCTTCCGCCACGCGCGCGAGAACAACCAGACCTACGTTTCAACCGAGCACCTGCTTCTTGGCATCGTGGACGAATCGTCGTGCATGGCCATGGATATCCTCATGCGTCTCGGCGTCTCGGCGGCGTCCGTGCGCCAGGCGGTCGAGAAGCTCACCTCGAAGGACCAGGGACGCCGCCCGTTCGCGGGCGCCGCGTCCGTGCGTCCCGGCTCCGGCCTGCCGTTCTTCTCGGGCGATTCGAGCCAGGGCAAGAGCGACGACTCCTCGGTTCTCAAGCAGTTCGGCACCAACCTCACGCAGGAAGCGCGCGACGGCAAGCTCGACCCGGTGATTGGCCGCGAAAAAGAGGTCTCGCGCATGATGGAGATCCTTTCTCGACGCACCAAGAACAATCCGCTCATCTTGGGCGACCCCGGTGTGGGCAAGACCGCCATCGTGGAAGGCCTTGCGCAGGAAATCGCTGCCGGCAACGTGCCCGAGAACCTCATGAACAAGAATATCTGGTCGCTTGACCTGCCGGGGCTCGTAGCAGGCGCCAAGTACCGCGGCGAGTTCGAGGAGCGCCTGAAGGGCGTGATCCAGGAGGCCACCGAGGCAGACGACATCATCCTCTTCATCGACGAGATGCACACGCTTATCGGAGCGGGCAGCTCGGCCGAGGGCTCCATCGACGCGAGCTCCATGCTCAAGCCGGTGCTCGCGCGCGGGGTGTTCCAGATTATCGGCGCCACCACGGCGGAGGAGTACCGCAAATACCTCTCCAAGGACCCGGCGTTCGAGCGGCGCTTCCAATCCATCGATATCGAGGAGCCGAGTATCGAGGACACGGTCAAGATCCTTACCGCCCTGCTCCCGCGCTACGAAGAGCACCACCATGTGCGCTACACCCCCGAGGCGGTTGAGGCGGCGGCGACGCTTTCGTCCCGCTACATCCAAGATCGCTTCCTGCCCGACAAGGCCATCGACCTCATCGATGAGTCCGGTGCCCGCGCCCGCATCGCACGCAACCGCGCTCCGGAGCCCGTGCGCGAGGCCGAGGCCCGTCTGGGCGAGCTCAAGGCGGCAGCCGACGAGGCGGCGGAGAACGACGACATGAACCGCGCCGCCGAGCTCAAGGAGCAGGAGAAGCAGGCGGAAATCGAGCTTTCCGAGGCGCGCGCCGCCTGGAACGCCCAGATGGATGCCGCTCCCATAGTGATCGATGTCCCGCAGATTGCCGATATCGTGTCGGTTGCTTCGGGCGTTCCCGTCTCATCGCTCACCGAAGACGAGTCGCGGCGCCTTCTCAACTGCGAGAACGTGCTCAAGACGCGCATCATCGGGCAGGACGAGGCGGTGAACGCGGTGGCCAAGGCCATCCGCCGCTCCCGTTCCCCGCTCAAAGATCCGCGCCGTCCCGGCGGTTCGTTCATCTTCCTGGGTCCCACGGGCACGGGCAAGACCGAGCTGGCGAAGACCCTTGCCGAATACCTATTTGGCAGCAAGGACGCGCTCATCAGCTTCGATATGTCTGAGTTCGCCAGCGAGTACGAGGTCTCTAAGCTCATCGGTAGCCCCCCGGGTTATGTGGGCCACGAGGAAGGCGGCCAGCTCACCAAGGCCGTTCGCCGTCACCCGTATTCGGTGGTGCTCTTCGACGAGATCGAAAAGGCGCATCCGGATATCTTCAATATCTTGTTGCAAGTGCTCGACGAGGGGCGTTTGACCGACGGCCAGGGCAAGACGGTCGATTTCCGCAACACGGTCGTCATCATGACGTCGAACGTTGGCGCGCGCGAGATCGCGCAAGAGTCGAGCGTGGGCTTTGGCAGCACCGGGGAGGCGGGCCTCTCTTCCACCGAGATCAAGAGCCGAGCGATGGGCGAGCTCAAGCGCCTGTTCCGTCCGGAGTTTTTGAACCGCGTGGACGACATCGTGGTCTTCCAGAAGCTTGCGGGCGAGAGCCTGACCAAGATTGCCGAGCTCTTGGTGGACGACCTGCGTCAGCGGCTCATTGCCAACGGCATGAATATCAAGCTGACGGATGCTGCCATCGCAAAGATTGTGGCCGAGGGCACCGACCTCACCAATGGCGCACGCCCGCTGCGTCGTGCGATCCAGAAGCTCATCGAGGATCCGCTTTCTGAGGAGCTTCTGGCTGGTGAGTGGAACGCGGGCGATACCGTGCTCTGCGACGTGGTCGACGGTTCGTTTGTATTTAGCCACGGGACGGGGGAGATTCCGGCTCCGCGAAGCACCGGAGCGCTCGGCGGGTCGTTTGAGCCCGCGCCGCGCTCACGTGCCGCCGCGCCTGCTCTTGCCGGTGGTCCTGGCGGCGCCGCCCAGTCTGGAAGCGGCACGCGGTAGCAAACCACGGCCTCAGTAGAAGGGCCGCGCTCGCACGGATGCGGGCGCGGCCTTTTTTATGCACCCCCTATTTGGGCTTTTGTAGCCAAAAATGCGATAAGTCGGTCTTTTTTCCTGCGGTTCGGGTGTCGGGTTCGCCCGCCGCGCTGGTAGACGGCCCGCGGCGAGCGCTCTACCTGCGCGTGGGGCGGCAGGTACCCGCGTTCCACAGGAAAATAGACCGACTTAGCGCAAATATGGATAGATTCCCGCAGACAGGGGAGGCATTAATATGCCGCGACGTCTAACCGCTGCTGCTCCTGCTCCCACCGCCCCTCACGACTTTTTTGAATTCTTAAGCCGCGCCGCCGGACGTCGGCCAATCCATGAGAAAATAGACACCGTATGAGTGATTGACGTATGAGATGTACGAGAGGGGAGAGCATATTGGATAAGAACGAGATTCAAAAGCGCATGAACGAGGCCATTCGCCTCACTGCCCCCGGACAGCCCATTCGTACCGCCCTCGACATGATCATCGCCGGGCACCTTGGCGCGCTCATCTGCGTGGGCGATACCGAGCACGTGCTTGCGGCAGGCAACGACGGGTTTCCGCTCAACATCTCGTTTACCAGCAACCGCCTCTTCGAGCTTTCCAAGATGGATGGCGCCGTCGTGATCGACGACAACCTCTCGCAGATTCTGCGAGCTAATTTTCACCTTAACCCCGATCCGTCGCTGGCAACGAGCGAAACGGGCATGCGCCATCGTACCGCCGCCCGCATGAGCGTGCTCACTGACGCCATCGTGATCTCGGTCTCCGAGCGTCGCGGCGTCGTCAACGTGTACGTGCGCGGCAAGTCGTATCAGATTCAGCCGGTCTCCGAGATCATGGCATCGGTGAACCAGCTGGTCTCGACGCTTCAGACCACGCGCACCTCGCTCGATCGCGCCTTACTGCGCCTTACGGCCCTCGAGCTGGACGACTATGTGACCCTTGCGGACATCACCGACATCTTCTCGAGTTTCGAGATCCTGCAGCAGGCCAAAGACGAGCTTAAATTCTGCATCGTGAAGCTCGGTAGCCAGGGCAAGCTCGTTCAGATGCAGCTCGAGCAACTCGCGGGCACCTCGATCGAGAACGACTACAACCTCATGATTCGCGACTACGCTTCGGACTCATCGGAGGATAACGCCCGCCGTATCCGCAGCCTCTTTAGCGAGATGACGCCTCAGGAGCTCACCAACCCGCAGCGTGTGGCGCAGGCTCTTGGTTACGACGACCTGGACGAGGATTCCGTTATGACCCCGCTTGGCCTGCGCACGCTTTCGCAGGTGTCGGTCGTGCGCGATGGCGTGGCCGAGAAGATCGTGGACGAGTATGGGTCGCTTCAGGAGCTGCTCGACGATATCCAGAAGGATCCGGAGCGCTTGGGCGATTTCGGCGTGAACAACCCCACGATTCTTGCAGACTCGCTGTATCGCATGCAAGGCAAGCGCGGTGGTGCTGCGTGAGCGAGATGGCCGAGGGGCAGTACGAGCCGACCGGGCAGCGGCACGCGTTCGCATCTCCACAACAGGTTGCGGCCTCTGCTGGGCCCCGCATGGCTGCGCCCGTTTGCGCAATCATCGTTGCAGGGGGTACCGGGTCGAGATTTGGTAACCCGGGCGGTAAGCAGCTGGTGATGGTGGAGGGCCGGCCGCTCGTGTCGTGGTGCATCGCGGCCTTTGATTGCTCTGAGCTTGTAGGCCACATCGTGGTGGTGTGCCCGCAGGAGCGAAGGTGCGAGATGGCCCGCGACGCCGTGGAACCCTTTGGATATGCGACGCCCGTAACCTATGCCGACGCCGGCTCTACCCGTCAGGATTCCACCCGTGCGGGGTTGGATGCGGCGCCGGAGGGCTTTTCCTTCGTGGCCGTGCATGACGGAGCCCGGCCGCTCATCAAGCCCCAGACCATCGACAGCGCGGCTCGGGCCCTCATGGCTAATTCTGAAATCGATGGTGTGGCGTGCGGACAACCTGCCATCGATACGCTCAAGCGCGTTGAACCTGATGGGCACATCATCGACACCCCGCCGCGCAGCCAGTTTTGGACGGTGCAGACGCCGCAGATCTTTACGGTTGGGGCGCTTCGCCACGCGTTTGAGGCTGCCGATCGCACGGGCTTCGTGGGCACCGACGATGCCTCGCTGGTGGAGCGCGCTGGCGGAAGCGTGCTCTGCGTGGAGAGCCCGCGCGACAATATTAAAGTGACGGTGCCCGAGGATCTGGCCGTGGTCGCCGGTGCTCTGCGGCGCAGGTAGAACAACAATTTGACGACAGCTCATCCATTTATCTTGGCCAGGGCGCTTACTTAAAAAACTGGCCTCCCCCCGATAAAATCTTGACAAAAAGTTTACCCCCGGAATAACTTTTTGCTAGGACTAGCGTGCGGGGAAGTGCGCAGGCCATGCTGCTGCGCTACTTTTGCAGGAGAAGGATGAGCCATGGACAAATGTAAATCATTGCTGCGCAAGATTCGGAAATACGGGGCGGAGCCTGCCGCGCGTGTGGTGAGTATCTTGCTCGTCGTGGTCTTGGCGTATCAGACCGCTCTCGGGACCGGCGTCGCGTATGCCGTCGCGGAAGGCGTGAACACGCTTAACGCACAGGCTGCGGCCGCGGATGGCCAGGGTACCGACGGTGCTTCGGGAGACGAGGCGGCCTCCAATGGTTCAGCCGATGGGAGCGGCGGCGAGCAGCTCGCTGGCGAGACGCAGGCGAATGGTGATGAGGGCTCCCCTCAGGAGGGCGATGGCACGCAGGGCGAACAGGGCGAAGGCGCCTCGTCGAACCAGGCCTCGGGTGATACGGGGTCTGCCGACGGGGCGAATAACGAGCAGACAGGTGCCGACGGCTCGGGCAGCGCGCAGCCGGGCGAAAACGGCACCGGCGAAGCCCAGCCGGGCGACGGCGACGCAAATTCTGGAGAAGATGCTTCCACGCTTGCCGAGCGCGAAGAAGCGCGCGCCTGGGAGGGCGATCTTGATGCGCTTACCCTCTCGAGCACCGGTATCGTGTTCTCCGAAGAAGCTTTGACCGAGCGCGATGATTCTGCCTCAGCATCGAGTGAGGAGGCGGCACTGCCCGAGCAGCTGCTGGCGACGCTGAACCTAAGCTTCGAGCTCGACCCCGCGAAGCAGGCGGCCAACCCGGCCAATACACGTGCTGCGGTCATTCCCGGCGATACCATCACGGTGCCCTTGCCTGAAGGTATTGAGATAGCGAATGAGGATAGCGTGCTGGACGTTGTCCAGCTGAACGACGACGGAACTCCAACCACTATTCGCATCGGCACGGCCGAGGTGCAGGACGGCAAGCTGGTCGTGACCTTCGTTGCGGCAACCGACACCGAGAGTGACACGGAGTACCTGGTGGGCGCTGCCCCCGAGGGCGACAGCACGGAGCAGCCCGTGCTGAGCGTCTTGAACGCAAGTATCGGCCTCGAGGTTTTGGTGCCGAGCGAGCTCGTGCAAGATGAAGCAACCGAACTGACCTGGACGCTCCAGACGAGCGCCGATGATGAGTCTAAGGCACAGGAGGCGACCCTCGCCATCCCGTCGCGTGCCGAGTTGATCGAGCTTCTGGGCCTGGCGAGCACCGAGGACGAGACGGACGCCAGCAACGCCGCGACCGAGCCGGCGGCTAACGAGCCGAGCACGAACGCTCTGCCGGCGGAAGAGTCCTGGTACTCACTGGGAACGAATACCGGCAGAGATGGGTTCAGCATCATTTGGTGCGATAACAATGCGGGATCCCGACCCAGCACAGACGAAATTCGCGGCAACTTGAACCTGCAGTTCTCATTCGATGGCCAGAGCTACTACGATCTCTTCGATGCCGATGGCAATCTGACAAGAGAGGCTGTGAGCGCCTTATGGCCAGCGGGGAGCCCGGAGGACCAGTACCCCGGCGGAGCTCCCGGCACCTTGCCCTCATGGACGAATATCTTGGTGCAACGCACCGCAACCAATACGTACCAGATAAGCGCGTCGGGCCTGCCAACGCAACGCGTGTACACGACCCGCACGCCCGTGGACGAAAACGGCAACGGCATCCAGGATACAGACGAGAACGGTCCCAAGTGGGAAACCACGACGAGGAGCGAGCAGATTTACTGGCGCATCGTGGATAACAACAGCTACGATGGCTACATCGACGGGGAAAGCACAAGCCCCACGCAGAAATACAAGATGCTCACCGATGAGGTGACCTTCACCGTCGTCGGCAAAGTGGGCGATGCGAACTTGAAGGACATCTTCGGCGCCGAGAGCGCCGACGACTTCCGCTTTGGCGCGATGATTGACAACGCGGAGCAGGAGCGCAGCCTGAGCATCGCAGACGCGGTGGAAGATGGCTGGCTTACCATCAACGAGACCGATACCGGCTGCACCATTACGGGAACGCTGCCCATGTACGACCTCGATGGCAATCCCATTGAGTACTTCATCCGGTACACGGGCGAGCAGGATACTGAGGACTTCTACCAGCCGTCCTATGACAACTCCAACTCCGTAAGCCACGGCAGCGCGATTGACGCTGCATATGCGGGCGGCACCATGACGCTCCGGCATGCCGGGGCAACGTCGTTCCATGGCACGAAGATTTGGCTCGACGGCGGCAGCAAGAACCGTCCCGAGACCACGTTCACCCTGTGGCGCTATTCGCTGAACGGCGGCAGCGCGGCAACCGCGGCGCAGGTGAGCCTCGCGGATTCCGGCGATGGCGCCGAGGCAAATTCCTCCTCCTACGTGCAGATTACCATCCCCGCAAACTCTGCGGATAGCGTTGATTTGCATGCGCTGCTGGTGAAGGAGTACGGCGAAGCGATCGACCAGCTCCCCAAATACGACCCCGATGGATACCCCTATGTGTACGCCATGCGCGAAGAGGCGGTGCCCGGTTACGAGCAGGTCTTTGGCACCGTGGCGCAAGACGGCTCGATAAACGACACGCCTCCAACCTACCAAGCTGCCGATGGCAGCTGGGTCACGCTCGACAGCACGACGCGTCCCACAAACGACCGCTTTATCTACAACGGGGGCAACAACGAGGGCGAGGGCGTCATCTCGAACCGCCTGACGGGTTCCGTCGAAGCTACCATGACCAAGACATGGCAGATCGCTGCATTCCAGGATAGCTTGCAGGATGTGGTGTGCACCTTCCAGGCTCAGGTGCGCCCCAAGGGCTCTACAGACGACTCCGCATGGGAGGACGTCGATAGCGCGAACGCCACGCAGACGCTGACCGACTGGAACGCCGAGACGCTCACCAAGACCATCACGCAGAACTTCCCCAAGTACGATGATCACGGCAACGAGCTTGAGTACCGCTGGGTCGAGACGGGCGTGTCTGTCGGTGCGGACGGCGAAAACCTGCTCACCACGAACGAAGACGGTACCGGGTCGTTCCAGATCACGGTGCTCGATGCCGAGGGCAACGAGGAGACGCTCGAGTTCACCTCGACCCCCGAGACGACGACGCTGGAAGACGGAGATGCCACAACAACCATCACGAACACCTTCCAGAACATTACCGACCAGCATGTAGATAAATATTGGGAGCAACCCGATGGATCGCTGGCGCAGGTAGCACCCGACCCCGCCTACTCCGATGGCGAGGCCGTTGTCGAGCTTTACCAGGACGGTGTCTTGGTGGACGAGTTCACGCTGGACGGAACGGTCGATGACCAGCCTGCGAGCATCCCCGGCCTGGGCGATGCTACGTGGCAGGAGACGACCGCCTACCATGGTGACTTCCAGAACCTCCCGAAATACTCCGAGGATGGCGTGCGCCATACCTATCTCGTGCTCGAGACCAGCAAAGATGGCTGGTCTTCCGAGCGCAGCTACGATGCCGAGACGCGCACCACGCGCGTAGACAACTACTTCCCCGAGGGCGAGGGCTCCGAGATTCGCATCTCCAAGAGCTGGCTTGATGGCGACGATGCGGCGCACCGCTACATCGTGCGCATCGATTTGGTGGCGGCACACGACATGCACTCGAACGCTACGAATCCCGATGGATCGTATGTGGTCGAATACAAGGCCGGGGAGACGGTTGCCACGGTGGAACTCTCTGAGTCTGAGCTGTGGTTTACCGAAATCGATGTACCGATCGGCGGCCTCACCTATGAGGACTTCACGGCGGTGGAGACGGCGCTCGTGGACGATAACGATACTCCGGATGACCCCGCGGACGATACCGAGTACCCGGTGTTGACGCGCGATGAGGCGGAGGACCAGTACGCGGGTGAGCCCTGGGTGAACGCGGGATGGACCAATCCCGACAACCGCCGCGCCGCTACGCTGGAGCACGTGTACGAGGTGCGCTCCACGCGAAACGACACCTTGCAATCCGTTGAGGCGACGAACCGCCGTTTGGGCTTGTTCAACCTCACGGTTACCAAGGCGTGGGGTGACGGCCTTGGAGATAACCCGGAGAACAACACGCGCCCCGATGCGGTGCTCACGCTCTCGTGCGACGAGTACAGCGATGCGTTCTCGGTGGATGAGGACGGCAACCTGCAGGTGTCCGTAAGCGCCAACACGTTGCCGGTGCTCGATGCCGAGGGCAACCCCGTAAAGGCGACCATCGTGGACGCCGACGGCAACCCCGCCGAGCGCGGAAGCGCACAGGTGGCGGTGGATACCAGTTTGGCCAACTCCACCTACGAGTTCTTCGGCATGCCCAAATACGATGCGAGCGGCATGAACGTGCGCTACAGCGTGGTGGAGCATTGGACAGGTGAGCACGGGGACTACCAGAGCTCTCGCACCGTGGGCGAGTACGTGGTCGAGGATGGGCAGCGCCACTTCCAGGATCACCAAACGGTGGAGTTCAGCAACATGCGCTCGGGCACGCGCGACGTGATCTTCTATAAGGATTGGCACGACGCCTACGTGAGCGAGACGCTCGGGCAGCGCCCGGATATCTACCTCACGCTGTACCGCGCTGTCAGGCAGGCCGACGGCACGTGGAGCGAGCCCGAGGTCGTGAACGACTACGTCCACTTCCTCTGGGAGCCTGCAGGCGAGGGCGGTGACGCCGCGAACGAGCAGATGGTTACCATCTCCGGTTTGCGGAAGTACGATAGCAACGGCGCGGAGTATGTGTACTACGCAACCGAGTCTATGTCTGCGGACGGTGTTTCGCTGGGCTACGGTGCGGTTCAGTTCGATTACTCGTCTATCGATGAAGCCGATGCCCAGGCGAGCGGCAAGGCTACGACAATTACCGGCGCGCAGAATGCCGTCAATATCGACGCTGCGACCGAGGGTAATGATCCTGAGCAGGACGGCACCGGCTGGGCCATTCGCGAGGATGGTACCTTCGTGAACCGCTTGGACTCCAGCTTGGTGGCACAGGGCACGAAGCTCTGGGAGAACATCCCGGGCAACATGGAGCAGGAAGACCTGCCCGATGTGACCGTGTACCTGCAGCGCAAGCGGGCGATTGATACCGAATGGGAGGATATGAATGCCACGGTGGACGCAGCGGGCGATTGGAGCGTAAGCGGTACCGTGGCCTCGACCTCTGATTTGGTGGAGACGACGGCAAACCAGTACACCTATACCATCGAGACGGATTATAAGGGCGGCCCGCTGCCGCGTTTCGATGAGGACGGCAACCTGTACGAGTATCGTGCAGTAGAGATCGTTTGGGGTTTGCTTGGCCAGCCCGGTGGCTTTACGGCCGAGGACCTCAAGGGCGTGAACCTCAAGGACATTCGCGAAGGTAACGAGGGGGCAACCGACCTTACCGGCGCGGTGTATATCATCCAGCATGGCGAGACCGGTTCGTTCCTGCTGCGGAACGTCTATGGCGGCGCCACGGGCAACCTGACGGTCAAGAAGACCTTCAGCGGGCGCGATGCGCAGGACAATGCATTTGCTTCGTATCCGACCGTTGCGTTCGACCTGTACCGGTACTATGTGGACAGCGAGGGCAACCAGAGCGCTGCGGCATTCGTGCGGTCGCATACCCTGGAGCAGGCGGATTATGCTGCCGACGATCTTGAGAGCGGAGCCGGAGCCGTTCCAGGAAACGACTCCGCAACCTACACGTTCAAGAACCTCGACCTCTACGCGCCCGATGGCGGCTATTGGATCTACTACGTGGTGGAGCGTACGATCAGCGGCTACGAGACCACCGTGGCGGTTGGGGGTGCTCAGCTGGCTGCGGGCGACACAGTCTCCACCGCAAACGGTGCCATCGCGAACGGCATGCGCTCGGAAGCCATGGGTACGCGCGGTGCAACCGTGCTCGCAGAGGATGAAACGGTAGACGTCACCTTCAACAACGCGTACACGCCGGGATTGGTGAGCCTGTCTGGCACCAAGGTGTGGTACGACTTCAACAACATCTTCTCGGTGCGTCCCGATAGCCTGAACCTTACCTTCACGCGCACGGCGGGTAGTCTGAGCGAAAACGTGCAGATCGGCACTGCCGAAGGGGATTCCAACTATCTGAGCTGGCAAACCTCCGATACAGGCAACTGGACCTTCACGCTTTCCAACGTGGAACAGTATGCTCCAAACGGCCAGGCGTGGCGCTATACCGTAACCGAGCGGCTGTCCGACGACACGTCCCAGCACTATTACGCCATAACCGGTACCTCGACCGTTACGGCGGGTACGTCCCAGCAGTTCCGCCTGGAAAACGCCCTCAATGGCGAGGCCTCGGTTGAGAAGTCGTGGCACGATGGCGACGATCCGTACGGCCTGCGTCCGGAGACGGTGACGGTCGAGCTGCAGGCTAGGTACCGTACGGCGACCGCAGGGGAGGGTGCATGGAGCTCTTGGCAGAATGCCTACGATGTGTGGGAAGAATTTGCGAACTCCGATGATCTCACCAGCGCGGGGCTTACCGAGGCGTTTACCTCGTCTACGCTTTCGGCCGATAACGGCTGGTCCTCCTCGTGGACGCACCTGCCTGTGCTCGCGCGCCTCACAGTGAGCGGTCCGCTGAACGAGATCGAGTATCGCGTCATCGAGACGGCGGTGGGCGGTCAGCAAATCGCCAACGCGCCGAACGACGGTGGCGAGTATAGCTACATCCATCCCTACCAGCCTTCGCAGAAAACTACAAAGGCGAAGGATGCAAATGCGTGGCACACCACTATAACCAACAGGCTCGATGCCGCATCCATCACGGCTTCGAAGTCGTGGAAGGGCGACGCGCTGAATAACGTCGACGATGCATGGGGCACGCGTCCCACAAACGGTGACGGCGACTGGCAGGCAACGTACTTCCTGCAAAGCTCGAAAGACAACGGCACGACGTGGCAATGGGTGGTTGAAGCCGGATCGGAAGCTGCCGATAGCGCCATCGACCCCGGAGTGGTGAGCCTCGTGATCACGCCGAGTATGATGGGCGACGGGGATACAAACCACGAGGTGACGGCGAACCCCGACGGCAGCTATTCCGTTACGTGGAAGAACCTTCCTGCGTACGACATGGATGGCGAAGCGCTCCAGTACCGCATCGTGGAGCAGGTGCCGGGCAGCTATGACGTGACGGGTGCGACGCAGGTGGCAGACGCCGATACCGCGCACCGCTATTACGTGGTGAGCAACACCAACGGCGGGCAACCCTTCGAGAACGTGTTACGTACCGTCGATCTTACGGGCACCAAGCAATGGGAGGATTACGACAGCGACTTCGCACCGGTATTCGATGAGAGCAAGGCGCCCACGATGGTGCTGTATCGCGCCATCAAGAATGGCGACGAGTTCGTGAATATCGAAGAGGTGGAGCTCAAAGACGGTTCTGCGGCGCCGCAGCCCGCGTGGACCGATGCGAATAACGATGGCGTGTGGGAATTCGCTTACGAGAACTTGCCCGCGGCCGATGTAAACGACAACGCGTATACCTATTGGGCAGAAGAGCAGACGGTCGGCCAGATCGACGGTTTCTACCCGGTGTACAGAACCGCCGATGCCGAAGGCACGGCAGTGAACGGGGATCAGCAAGCCAACACCACCATCACGAATGTGGCCGCCCGCTTCACGCTCGATAAGGTAAGCGACTGGAAGGGCGTGGACGATAGCGACAACCCTGAAAGCCTGAATGAGATCGAGCTTTCCGTCGAAGGTGCCGACGGCAAGACGTATGCCGTGTGGCAGCGCGATGACGGCGGAACCGTGACTACGTGGGTCTCGCCTACGGGTGGGCTCGATCCCGACAATCTGACGAATGATGACAAGATGGATGGGGAGGCCGCTGGCTATATCGTGGGCCTCAAGGCGGGCAGCTACACCATCACCGAGACGGGCGACGTGCCGGACGGCTATGCCAAGGCCCCCGATGTGCCCATCACCATCGCCGCAGCCGGCTCCATCACGTCGACTACGGCAGGTGCCGTAACAGGCGGCGATGCGCCTGGCATCGATGCAAAGATTACAGTGACGGCTACGGACCCGGTGTTCCGTGCGCACTTCAGCATCCACAAGGTGCTGGGCGAAAGCGGCCGAAACCTGTCGGGCGTGACGTTCGATCTGTATAGCGGAACGCCGGATGGGGCGCATACGTTGCTGGCGAAGGGCATCACCACCAATGGGGAGGGCGCTTTCACGTCCAAGGGAAGTTCGGTGCAGCGCGTGGATGCAGGCCACGGCGATAAGTACCGCACGCTCGGCGACGGCCTCCTGCCGGGATCGTACTATCTGGAAGAAACTGCTACGACCGACGACGCGTACCTGCCGACCGACGAGAGCCGGTTCTTCTCCTTCACCATAGACGAAGACGACCATGATGAAACCGTTGCGGTGACCGATCATGGCAGCACGACCGATACACGTCTGAGCAATACGCCGTTCACGAGTACGCTGACCATCAAGAAGTACGACACGACATTGGGCGATCCAATCGAAGGGGCCGTGTTCGCGCTCTATCGCGATACGGATGCCGATGGCAGATTTGATGATGAGGCGGCCGTTCAGACGGGGATTACCACGGATGAGAAGGGCCTGCTGACCATCACGGTGGACCACAAGGGCGCGTATCAGCTGGTGGAGACGGCTAACACCGGCTACGACATGACTTCGCCCTTCACGGCAACCTTCACCGTGGGCAACGAGGACCATAATCAGACGATCGACCTCATGACCGAGGCCGGGCGCGATGCGGTGGGCTTCACCGTGACGCAGGGCACACTCGATTCGGATGGCACCGGCACGGACGGCATCGAGAACGATCGCCTGCCTGGCAAGGTGACCTTGCGCAAGCGCGGTGCCAACGAGGACATCGACGCGACCTTTAGCCTGCAGATGAAGCAGGACGATGGCAGCTGGTCGACGATCGTCGAGGGCCTTAAAACATCTAACAGCTATGCACTGACGTGGAATGCAGACGGTTCCAAGGCGACAGCGTCCGATACGGGCGATCTTGCGCGCGGCCAGCTCCAGGTGACGGGGCTCACGTGGAATACCTATAAGTTCGTGGAAACGGACACATCCGCCGGCTATCTGCCGGAAAACGGCAGCGGTGCGTTGGAAAGCGGCGAATTCACGATCGCGCGCGAAACGCCAAGCATGAGTGCGGGCGTCATGGTGCAGAACGCCCAGACCAACCTGGTCATCAATAAGCAGAACCTCGCGGGCGAGGCGCTTATGGATGCGGAGTTCACCATCACGCCAGTTGGTGAAACCACCTTCGCGGATGACACCGATGCCCCCAAGGTCATCACCGATGCCGCCGATGGCAAGTCCGACGGCAAAATCCAGATGACGGGCCAGCTCGTGGTGGGTGGCACCTACATCATCTACGAGTCCAAGGCGCCCGCGGGTTACGATCCGCTCGACGACGAGCTGACCTTCACCGTCCAGCGCGACGGCTCGCTGGCATTTGACGACGATTTGCCGGTCGCAACGGGAACGCCTGCACTTGGCTACGCCTGGGCAGACGCGGATGGCGACGGCCAGGCGGATAACGCCTTCACCCTTACGGTGACCGACCCGCTCGTCAGCATCAGCCTGACCAAGACCAACGCCGACGGCGACATCAAGCTCGAGAATGCGGTCTTCACCCTGACGGGTATGTGCGCGGACGGCAAGGATTCCCATGAGTTCACGACGGATGCGGACGGCAAGTTGACGATCGACTGCCTGCTCCAGCCGGGCGTGAGCTACACCCTGACCGAGACCACCCCCGCTGCGGGCTACATCGCGGTCGACCCGTTCACGTTCAGCATCGAAGGCCGCGGCGACATTATCACCATGGGTACGCCGCCTCCTGCAGGCTGGGCGATTGGCGACGACCATGTCTCGCTGACCGTGGCCGATCAGCCGGTCGAGCTGCAGATCACGAAGCTCGATCCCAACGGAAAGAGTCTCTTCGCGGCGGTGTTCTCCATCACGCCGGTTGAGGGCTCCACGTTTGCGGACGACTCGAAGGAGCCGCTGGAGCTGCGCACGGGTATGAACGGCGCGCTGCATGCCGGGGCGAAGCTCGTGGTAGGCGGAACCTACGACATTACCGAGGAATCTGCGCCCGAGGGCTACGAGCGCGTGACCGGAACCATGCGCATCACGGTGGCCGATGACGGCGCGATCCGCGTGCTCGGCTCTGTTGGCGATGACGGCACGCTTGAGGGCACGCTGCCGCCGACGGGGTACGAGAAGGTGGCGGTTAACGCCTTCGAGGTCCAGGTGACCAACGAGCCTATCGAAATCACGATCAACAAGGTGAGCGCAGAAGATGGCGGAACCAAGCTCAACGGCGCGGTCTTTGAGATAACGGGCGTTTTCGCTGACGCTCCGAGCGAAGAGACGCGTGAATATACCACGGCTGCCGACGGCTCGCTTGTGGGCGTGGCGAACATTTCCGCCGAGCTCAAGAGCGGCGAGACCTACACGTTGCGCGAGACCGTTGCTCCGAATGGTTACGAACTCATCCAAGGCGAGCTTTCGTTCCTGGTCAAAGAGGACGGCACCATCGAAGTGCAGGGTACTGCCCCTGCGGGTTACACCGTCGAGCAGGGCAACGTGAGCATCGTGGCGGCTGATACCCCCATCACGGTGAGCTTCGCCAAGCAGAACCTAGACGGCTCTGAGCAGCTCGCCGGTGCCCAGTTCGTCATCGCCGGCACATTCGTCAACGACGCGACGCATGAGCTCTCGGCTGGGCTGGAGATCCCGTTCACCACAACGGGCGGCCCTCTCAAGCTGGCCAAGCTGCCGTATAGCGGCGCAACCTATTCGCTCGTTGCGGGTAACACCTACACCGTGACAGAGCAGGTGGCTCCCGCAGGTTACGAGCTGGTGGCTCCCTTCGGCTTCACGGTGGGCGCGGACGGCAGCATCTCGGCGGCAGCCGGCTCCACCCAGGCTGGGCAGGGTGAACCCGGATTTGTAATTGGGACGGATGGTAGCGCGGTAACGCTTGTGGCGCATGACCGGCCTATCGAGGTGAAGCTGCAGAAGCGCGGATCGCATACCGGCGATACGCTGCTTGCCGATGCGGTCTTCGACGTATATCTGCAGAATGCGGACGGCTCCCTCACGCTCGTCCAAGACGACGTGACCACGAGCGCCAACGGTGCCGTGAGCCTGACGGGCTTGGTGGGCGGAAGCACCTATGTGCTGCGCGAGGTGAAGGCTCCGGCGGGCCATGAGCTCGTGGGCGATATCACATTCACCGTGGGCACTGACGGCGCGGTGACGATTGATGGCGGCCAGGCCGGAGTTGCGGAGGATGGCACGATTGACGTCGTCACCGTGACCGACCAGGCTATCGAGGCGCGCCTCGTCAAGACTGACCTGGCCGGCGTGCCGCTTGCCGGTGCGTCCTTCAAGGTAAAGCCGGCCGACGGATCCTCCTTCGCGGGGTCACCCGAGCTTGAAGAGGACGGCTCGCTGCTGCTTGGACCCTCAGGCGAGGATGGCATCATCGAGGTGCCTGCTGGTCTGCTCGTGGCGGGCAACACCTACACGCTCTATGAGCACACGGCCCCCGACGGTTATGAACTGGCCGGTAGCGTGAACTTCACGGTGGGTACCGATGGCTCTATTGCCATTGTCGGCGCAGCTAACGGCTCCATTGCCGGCAACGGCGGTTCGGGCACCTACACGGTGAGCGCGGATGGCGGAGTTGCGGTGCTTGCCGCAACCGATGCAGTTACCGAGCTTACGGTGATGAAAACTGCGAACGATGGCGAAGGTGGCCAGAAGACCTACCTGGAGGGTGCGGAGTTCACCCTCACCGAGATCCTGAATCGCGGAAGCGAGGCACAGGAGACGCCTGAAGGCGAGCCGGCAACGGGCCAGGTGCTCGCCGGTACGACTGATGCAAATGGTCGCGTGAGCTGGACGGGCCTTAAGGCGAACACGAGTTACGTGCTGCAGGAAACCAAGGCTCCGGCGGGTTACGAGCTGCTGGTAGACACCGCTACTCTGGTGGTGGCGCCGGATGGCACGGTGAACATCGCCGACGGCAATGCTTCGGGTGCGTTTGCCGTGGGCGCCGATGGCGTGACGATCGAGGTGCTCGACCGCCATCTGGGCGTGAGCTTGGTGAAGACCAGCCTTGACGGCACGGGCCTTGCGGGCGGCGCATTCGAGCTGGCGCCGGCGGAGGGAACCTTCCCGGATGGCAGCACGTCGATGAGCTTCACCTCCGACGAGTTCGGCACGGTGTTCACCGACCTCATGCTCACCGGCTCCAAGGAGGGCACGGCATACGTGCTCACCGAGCTAACCGCGCCGGATGGCTACGAGGTCAACGAGCCCATCACGTTCTTGGTGTACGAGGATGGCACCGTTGCCGTGTCGGGCGATGAGCCGGAGGCGCTTGCAGAGCGCGTTGCGATCGTGAACGACGCTGCAGACGGTATCTCCGTGATTACCGTGAGCGATGTGCCCATTGAGCTGGAGCTGTGGAAGATCAGCACCTCGGGCGACGCGCTTGCAGGGGCGACTTTCAGCCTGACCGGCCGCTTCGCGGACGGCTCCACCGAGCATATGCTGACGGTGGGAGACGATGGCACGGTTGAGCTTCCGCAGACCATCGCGGGCGAAACCTATACCCTTACCGAGACGGCGGCGCCCAGCGGTTACGACCGCATCGATGGCAGCTGGAGCTTCCAGGTAACGGCTGAGGGGACCATCCAGGCAACCCCGACTTCGACCACGAGACTCTTCGGAGGCGATCGCAGCGCTGGGTACAGCGTGTCCGATGACGGGCTCGCCGTGATAGCGGTAGACGCTCGCACGCCAACGGATGAAACCCTGACTGGGACGGGAGACGGCTCATGCGTGTTGGTGGAGATGACTGCGCTGGCCGGCCTGCTTGCATTGGCAAGTGGCCTCTCGATTCGCAGGAGGAAGGAGAAGCGCGGGTAACGTGAGCGGCGTTGCCCCGGGTACGCGGATAGAACGCGAACGCTTCTCCTCATAGGTAGGGCGGTCGCGGGGCACCGAAGGCTTTCATGCTGAGCACACCGTGCGATGCGTGGGCCCGGCAGCAAGATATGCTCTTGCTGCCGGGTCCTTATCTTTGTGCAGGCGGGCTCGATGCGCGCTGGAGGTTCGCCCCGTTTATGCCGTGGGGTACAATGCTGGCATATTGGCCACATGCAAAGGAGGTCGGCGCATGCTGCGCATCGGTCACGGATACGACGTTCACCAGCTGGTGGAGGGGCGTCGCTGCATCATCGGCGGCGTGGACATTCCGCACGACCGTGGCTTGCTCGGGCACTCAGATGCCGACGTGCTGGCCCATGCGCTCGCCGATGCGATTTTGGGTGCATGCCGCGGTGGAGATATCGGGAAGCTCTTCCCCGATACCGACCCTGCCTACGAGGGAGCCGATTCGCTGGTGCTGCTCTCCCGCGTGATGGAATACGCGCGCGAGCGCGGCTATGAGTTCGTAGACGCCGATTGCACCCTGGCGTGCCAAGAGCCCAAGATCACGCCCTATCGCGACCAGATGCGCGAGAACCTGAGCCGCGCGCTCGGCGTTTCCGTGGAGTGCGTGGGCGTGAAGGCTACCACGACCGAGCACCTTGGCTGGGAAGGCCAGGGCCGCGGCATCGGCGCCTGGGCCGTCTGCCTGCTTGAGCAGCGATGTTAGGTCTATCGTCTTCATTTTTTCTTTGTTAAGGAATCCCGCCCGATGCGATGTTTCGGCGAGTCCTATGCCTGCCGACGCAGTAGTCGGTTAGGATATCACCAAGAGTCGACATGCACAGGCGGTTGCCGTGCACGCTTGTCGCGAGTTCCGCAGCAAACCTCAGCGCGCTGAGGTTTGCGAGGACTGCCCGAGCAGCAGGCGAGCACGGCGACCGCCCCCAGGAGGACCCTCATGAAGATCTACAACAGCTCTACGCACCGCAAAGAGGACTTTCAGCCCATCGAGGAGGGCAAGGTCCGTATGTACGTGTGCGGCCCCACGGTGTACGACAACATCCACATCGGCAACGCACGCACGTTCATCAGCTTCGACGTGATTCGCCGCTGGCTCATCGCGAGCGGCTACGAGGTCACCTTCGCGCAAAATCTCACCGACGTGGACGACAAGATCATCAACCGCGCCAACGAGCAGGGGCGCACGGCGGCCGAGGTAGCGGAGGAGTTCTCCGAGAAGTTCATCGGCGTTATGCGCGCTGCTAACGTGATGGATCCGGATATTCGCCCGCGTGCCACCAAGGAGATCGGCCCCATGATCGGCATGATCAGGAGCCTGATCGAGCAGGGGCACGCGTACGCTGCCGATAACGGCGACGTGTACTTCTCCGTGCGCAGCGACCCCAGCTACGGCGAGGTATCCGGCCGCAACGTGGATGACCTCATGGCGGGCGCGCGCATCGCGGCGGGGGAGGAGAAGCGCGACCCGCTCGACTTCGCCCTCTGGAA